>ERZ795043.101-NODE-101-length-113489-cov-36.552321_pt1 | contig 113489 bp, 97 predicted proteins | sample MGYA00375127_ERZ795043 | MGnify/ENA primary metagenome ERZ795043 (study PRJEB30172, sample SAMN05518447) | compost metagenome | isolation source: Feedstock adapted compost from Newby Island compost facility, Milpitas, CA | place: USA:Newby Island compost... | reverse complement strand
TCGAGCTCTACGACGGGCCCGTCCTGCTGGCCACGACCGAGCTCGCCGACGCGACGGGCGAGGTCGCCCGCATCGAGTTCGAGCCGCTAAGCACCGCGTTCTCGGCCACCCTGCAGGTGCTGCCGCTCGGCCGCATCACGGCAGTGGCGGTGGACACCTCGGGCAACGAGGCCCAGAGCGAGCCGTTCCTGCCCGCGAACGTCCTCTACGTCGAAGCCGGCGCGCCCGCCGGCGGCAATGGCAGCGCCGAGCGCCCCTTCGCGTCGGTGCAGGCCGGCATCAACGCCGTGGCGCCGGGCGGCACGGTCTTCGTGCGCGACGGCACCTACACCGAGCCCCAGCTCAACATCGGCAAGCCGCTGACGCTGGTGGGCGAGAGCCGGGACGGCACCGTCATCCAGGTCACGACGACCGAGTACGGCGTCAAGGTCCACTCCAGCGACGTCACGATCGCGAACCTGACGATCCTCGCCGCCCCGTCCGGTGCCGTGGGGAACATGCACTACGGCGTGAAGGTGTCGACCCTCGAGGACCCGAGCGACGAGCTGCTCTCCGGCATCCTCATCACCGACGTCACGGTGAAGGGCTTCAACCGCTCCGAGATCGACCTGCTGCGCGTCGACGGCGCGGTCCTGCGGAACGTCACGGCCGACGGCATGGGCCTGCAGGGCGTGGGCATCGGCATCGCCGGCTCGCGCGACGTCGCCCTGGTCGGCGTGCACACGACGGGCAACGAGTGGGGCGGCGTCGGCCTGTGGGTCACCGGCAGGGGCCCGCTCTACAGCGTCAGGAACGTCTACATCGACGCGACCAGCACGTTCGACGAGCCCTTCGGCGTGTACAGCGAGACCAAGAACGACGTGCCTGAGGGCGTCGTCGACCAGCTCGTGCTCGAGGGCTTCACCCACGCGGTGAGGAACCCGGACCACCGCCCCGACGGCGGCGACCGGTTCACGTTCTACACGCGCTCGTGGGAGGAGGCTCACGCGCTCGCCACCTCGGCCGAACCGATCGCGTCGTCCACGGTCCAGCTCCTCGGCGCCGACGCGGACGGCTACACGGTCCTCCTGGCCCACTACCTGGTCGGGCCCGGCATGAGCCGCGAGGCCGCCGAGCAGGCGGGCGGGCCGGACGCGACCATCGAGGAGGTCGACGACTGAAGGCGAGGGCGGCCGCAACGGCCGCCCCAAGCCAGACCCCAAGCGCCTGCGAGCCTCCCCCGCCCACGGGCGGGGGAGGCCGCTTGCTGCCGAGGATCACGGGCAGGCCGTTCCCCCGCGGGGCCTAGGCCGCTCAGCGCCGCGGCAGGGTGACCGTGAAGCGCGTGCCCTTCCCGACCTCGCTGTCCACGGTGAGGGTGCCGCCCAGCGCGGTCGTCAGGGAGTGCGAGAGGGGGAGGCCCAGGGCCGTGTCGGAGTCCCCGTCGGGTCCCGCGGCGTAGGGGATGAACAGGCGGGGCAGGAGGTGGGGCGGGATGCCGGGGCCGCGGTCGGCGACCTCGATGCTCACCGTGCGCTCCCCGGGCGTCACGCTCACCGTCACGGTCTGGCCGCGGGAGCTGACCCTTATGGCGTTCGAGAGCAGGTTGAGCACGACCTGCGACAGCCGCTGAACGTCGGTGGACACGACGATGGGCGACCCGCCCGCGCGCGGCGGCGGGGCGATCGCCACCCTCACGCCGGCCTCGGCGGCGTCGGTGCTGACCAGCGAGAGGCAGTCGTCGAGCACGGCGACCACGTCCACGGGCTGCAGCTCGAGCGTGAGCTTGCCCGCGGCGGCGTAGGCGATCTCGATCGCCTGCGTGAGGTGCCTGTGCAGCCTGCGCGCGGCCTGGAGGATGTACTGCACGTGCTCGCGCGGGGCCTGCCCCAGCGGCTCCATCTCGAGGAGCTGGGCGAAGCCCATGATCGCCCCCAGGGGAGTGCGCAGGTCGTGGCTCATGCGCCCGAGGAAGGCGTCGCGGGCGCGCACGGCGGCCTTGGCGTCCTGCACGCGCCGCTTCAGCTCGACGAGCTCGTGCCTGAGCCGCGCGTGCTCCTCGACGTGCTCGAGTAGCGGCGCCGCCAGGCGGGCCAGCTCGCGGAGCCGCTCGACCTCGCGCCGCGGCAGCGCCTCCGACGCCGAGACGTACGCGGGCACCGAGGACATCAGCACGAGCACCACCTTCGGCGCCGCGCGCAGCGGGACCGTCGCGTAGGCCAGCGCGAGGCGGTGGAAGCCGTCCGCGTCGCCGAGCATCGCGACGGCGGCCGTGGGCTCGTCGGCGCTCCAGACCGTCGCGAGGCGGCCCTGGTCGGGCTGGAACGCGGAGAGCGCGACGGGCGACGCGCGGCCCTGTGTCACGACCACCTCGAGCCGGCCGTCATCGCCCAGGCGGAGCGCGGCGCCGCCCCCGGACCCGGTGATGCCGCGAGCGTGGCTCAGCACCACGCTCAGGGCCTTGTAGGCGTCGGCGCCCTCGGAGAGCGCCTCCTTGATCAGCGTCGGGACGTCGAGGGGCAGCTCCTGCACGGATGGCATCACTTGTACACCGCCCTCGCCTTGAAGCCCGCCGCCTGCGCCAGCTCGCGCGCCGGCGCCGCTGCCTGGCCGACGCCCTGCCGGAGCACGCGCAGGAGGGCCCGCACGGCGTCGGGGTCGAACTGCGCCCCGGCGCACCCCGCGAGCTCCTCCGCCGCCTCGTCCCGGCTCCGCGCCCGCCGGTAGACCCGGTCGTTCGTCATGGCGTCGAAGGCGTCGACGACGGAGACGATGCGGGCGGCCACCGGCACGTCCTTGCCGGCGGCGCCCCGCGGGTAGCCCCCGCCGTCCCACCACTCGTGGTGGGCCTCGGCCACGGCCTGCGCGAGCTGGAGCAGCGGACCGTCGTCGCCGGCGAGCAGGTTCGCGCCCATCGCGGCGTGCGAGCGCACCACCCCGACCTCGGCCGGCGTGAGCCGCCGCTGAGCGTCGAGGATCGTCCGCGGGACGACCAGCTTGCCGACGTCGTGCACGCGGGCGGCGATGCGGAGGGTGGCGCAGAACGGGTCGCTGAAGCCCATCGCCGCCGCCGTGCGCGCGGCCAGCTCGGCCACGCGCTTCGAGTGGCGGCCCAGCTCCGGGTCGAAGCGTTCGATGACCTTGGTGACCCGCGAGACGAGCGCGATCTCGCCCGGGGCCGGCGGCCCCACCACCGCGCCGCGCTCGGGCGCCGGCGCGAACGACCTGAGCCGGTGCAGCTCCCGGAACGCCCTGAGGACCTCGACCACGGCTGCGACCGCCGGCAGGAGGTGCGGGAGGTCCCCCGGGAGCGCGAGGAAGGCCGAGGCGCCCGCGGCGACCGCCGCGTCCCTGAGGGCCTGCGGGTGCTCGCGGTCCTCGCCGCAGGCGGCGACGGCGACGATGCGCACGTCCGCGGACCGGGCCGCGAACAGCCCGCGCACGGCGTCGAGGCTCACGTCGGCGCCGCGCCCGACGCCGACGATCACCACGCCCGGGGCGGCCTCGGAGGCGAGGTCGATGCGCTCGGGGGACGGCAGGGTCACGACGTTCCGGTAGCCGGCGCGCGTGAGGGCGCCCAGGACGTCGCTGCCCGTGCCCGGCTCCAGGCCTGCGAGCTGCACGCAGGTGGCGAATCGCATCTGGTCCATGGCTAGCCCTCGGCCTCCCCCGGTGCGCGCGTGCGGTAGTGCCGGTGCTGCGGGCTCATCGGCGCACCCTCGCCGGTGGACTATGTAGCTCCCGCGTTACGCGCAGATAACAGAGGCGCGATAGGCTCTGCGACGGCCTGGTGGTATAAGGCCGTGACGCCGACCCGCCGTGCCTCGTCGGGCAGAGGCTCGGGGGCTGCCGGTCGGTGCGGGGCCGAGGTTCGTGCTGGCCGAATCCAGAGGCGTGGGGGTCTGCTGGATGGCTAGGATCCTGTTCGTCGAGGACGACGAGCTGACGCGCAAGGCCATATCGCGGTTCCTGGCGCTGCGCGGTCACGAGATCATAGAGGTGGGCGACGGCGCCGACGCGCTGGCGCACGTCAAGGGGGCGGACCTGGTGCTCCTCGACGTGATGCTGCCCAACCTCGACGGTTGGGACGTCGCCCGCTACGTCCGCAGCCACCACCCCGACAAGCCCCTGCTGATGCTCACGGCGCTGGGGGCCTTGGAGCACCGCCTGAAGGGCTTCGACCTCGGCGCCGACGACTACCTCACGAAGCCCGTCGACCTCCACGAGCTGGAGGCCCGTCTGCGGGTCGCGCTGCGCCGCAGCGGGCACGAGGACGAGCTCGTGCGGGGCCGGCTGGTGCTCGACCTCGGCAAGAAGGTCGCGCGCCTGGACGGCGCCGACGTAGGCCTCTCGACCCTGGAGTTCGACGTGCTCGCCGCCCTCGCCCGGCGCCCCGGCCACGTCCTCTCGCGCCAGAGGCTGATCGACGAGGCCTGGGGCCCCGACTACGAAGGCATCGACAGGACCGTCGACGTGAGGATCGCCAGCATCCGGCGCAAGCTCGGCGAGGGCAGGGGCGGCCCGGAGTACATCGAGACGGTCAGGAACGCCGGTTACCGCTTCCGGGTGGACGTCTAGGGGCTCCGACTCGGCGCCTGGCTCCGGGAGGTCAGCGGCCCTGGTCCCTGAGGTACCGCCCGCGCGGCGGGCCCACGACCTCGCCGCCGTCGTAGACGAGCTCGCCGCGCAGGAACGTCTTCACGACCTTGCCGGTGAGCTCCTGGCCCTCGAAGGGCGTGTAGCCCTGGCCGGAGGGCGACTCGGCGGCGCGCACGACGAACGTCTGCGAGGGGTCGAGGAGCACGAGGTCGGCGTCGTAGCCCTCGGCGACGTCGCCCTTGCCCGCGAGCCCGAAGCGGCGCGCCGGGTTCCAGCTCGTGAGCTCGGCGATGCGGTTCGGGGACAGCCCGCGCTTGCGTCCCTCGGAGAAGAGGCCCGAGAGCAGGTACTCGGTGCCGCCGAAGCCGGACTTCGCGAGCCAGATGTCGCCGGGGTCGTCCCGGGAGACCTTCAGCTCGTGCTTGCAGCAGGCGTGGTCGCTCACGACCCAGTCGACGTCGCCGGCGAGCAGGCGCTCCCACAGGTACTCGACGTCCTCGCGCGGGCGTATTGGCGGGTTCACCTTGGCCAGCGGGCCGGCCGGCGAGTCCACGTCCAGCAGCAGGTGCCCGATCGTGACCTCGCGCTTGAAGTCGATGTGCGGGAAGAGGTCGCGCATCATGATCGCGGCCTCGAGGGCCTTGCGCGAGCTGAGGTGCAGGAGGTTGATGTTCGCCGCACCGGTCTCGTAGGCGAGGTAGGCGGCGATGAACACCGCCAGGCCCTCGGAGTGCGGCGGCCGGGCGGCGTGGTAGGCGCGCAGGCCCTTCAGCTTGCCGTCCCTCTCGACCATCGCCGTGTAGGCGTTGAGGATGTCGGCGACCTCGCAGTGCAGGCTCAGCGAGATGGCGTCGGCGCGGTCGGGGTAGGCCTCCAGCATCTCGGAGAGCTTGCGCATGATGAACTCGAAGTGCGCGAGGTCGTAGCTCTCGCCCTCCTGCAGGTGCAGGAAGTTGCGCTGGTTGGCCGAGCGGCCGTGCAGGCCGTGCCCGCCGTAGAACATGAAGATCTTGAACGAGGAGACGCCGTGCCGCTCCAGGAGCAGCGGCATCTCGTCGATGTGGAAGCGGTTGATCGGCGCCAGGTGGTAGGCGTAGTCCACCCAGTAGTTGCCCTCTGACAGCCGCAGGACCTCGGGGAAGAACTCCTCGTACGGACCGCTCTTGTTCAGGTAGTAGTCGCCGGTGCGGAAGTACGTGATCGCGCTGGTCACGCCGCCCATGGCCGCGGCCTTCGACTCGGTGACGGCGTCCTGCTCGAGGGGCGAGTAGATCCCCACGTGCATGTGCGCGTCGACCAGGCCGGGGAAGGCGATGAGCCCCTCGCCGTCGACCACCTCGCGCGCGTCGGCGGCGGAGAGCCCCGGCGCCACCTGGGCGAACTTGCCGTCCTTGACGGCTATGTCCGTCGTAGCCGTCTCGTTCTGGTTCGGGCGCGCGAGGCGCACGCCCTTCACGAGCAGGTCGTACCGCTGTCCGTCGCTCACTGCGCTCCTCCCGTGGCGCGGCCGCCTCCCGCGGCGCCGCCTTCCGTGCTCTCGGGCCGTCCCAACAGCACCACGCCGTCGGCCGCCAGGGCCGCCAGCTCGTCGTCCCCGTAGCCGACCGCCGCCAGCACCTCGGCCGTGTGCTCGCCCAGGGCGGGCGGGTCGGCGCGCTTCTCCCAGCCCGCGTCGCCCAGGCGGAAGGGCAGCGTGGGCAGGACGCCGACCTTGCCGTCCGGGAAGCGCGTCTCGAGGAGGCTGCCGCTGGCCGCGAGCTGCGGGTCGTCGAACAGGTCCTCGGGCCGCGCGATCGGCGAGAAGGGCAGGTCGGCGCGCTCGCACAGGTCCACGACCTCGGCGAGCGTCATGCCGCCGAGCACGCGCCTCAGCTCGGGCAGCAGCCAGTCGCGTTGGGCGACGCGGTCGTTGTTCGTCGCCAGGCGCGGGTCCGAGATCAGGTCGTCGCGGCCGAGCTCGCGGCAGAAGCGCTCCCACTGCTTGTCCGACGTCACGCCCACGAACACGAGCTGGTCGTCGGCCGTGCGGAACTGGTGGTAGACCGCCCAGGCGCTCACCCGCTCCGGCATCGGCGGCACCTCCTCGCCCGAGGCCACCGCGTAGGCCATGTGGTGGCCCATGATGAACGCCGCCGTCTCGAACAGCGCGCTCCTCACGACCTGCCCGCGGCCGGTGCGCTCGCGCTCCCACAGCGCGAGCATCACGCCCATCGCGCCGTAGACGCCCGTCATCACGTCGACGATCGAGGCGCCGGCGCGCAGAGGTTGCCCGCGCGGGCCGGTCATGTAGGCCAGGCCCGACATCATCTGCACGACCTCGTCGAGGGCGATGCGCCGCTCGTAGGGCCCCGGCAGGAAGCCCTTCAGGGCGCAGTAGACGAGCCGCGGGTAGCGGGAGGTGAGCTCGTCGGCGCCGAGGCCCAGGCGGTCCATCGTGCCGGGGGCGAGGTTCTCCACGAGGACGTCGGCGGTCTCGAGGAGCCGGTGCGCGGCGTCGAGGCCCCGGGGGTCCTTCACGTTCAGCACCACGCTCTTCTTGTTGCGGTTGAAGAACGGGTAGTAGCCCATGCCGAAGCCGCGCAGGTAGCGGGTCGGGTCGCCCTGCGGCGCGGGCTCGACGCGCACGACCTCGGCGCCCAGGTCGGCGAGCACCAGGCCGCAGGTCGGGCCCAGCACCGCCTGGGTGAACTCGACCACGCGCACGCCCGCCAGCGGCGCCTTGGCGGCCCCCGGGGCGGAGCCGGACGCCCGGTCGGCCGGGCCCTGGTGCTGCGCGTCGCTGGGCGCCGGACCCCTCACCTCTTCACCGAGTAGTCGCCGCCGGCCTTGAGGTACGGCACCAGACCGCCAGCGGCGAGGATGTCGGCCATCACGGGCGGCATGCGGGTGGCGCGGTAGGTGCGGCCCGCCGTCTCGTCCACGACCTCTCCCTCGATGAGGTCGACGCGCACGCGGGCGCCCGGCCGGATCTCGTGGTCGGGCACCTCGACCGCCGGCAGGCCGATGTTGATCGCGTTGCGGTAGAAGATGCGCGCGAACGAGCGCGCCAGCACCACCGACACGCCCGCCGCGGCGATCGCGACGGGCGCCTGCTCGCGGCTCGAGCCGCAGCCGAAGTTCTCGCCCGCCACCAGCACGTCGCCGGGCCGGATGCGCTTCGCGAGCTCGGGGTCGTAGTCCTCGAGCAGGTGTGCGGCCAGGTCGGAGGTGTCGAGGGTCTTCGTGTACTTGCCGGGGATGATGCGGTCGGTGTCGACGTCGTCGCCGACCACATGAGCCGTGCCGGCGAACGCCAGGGTCGGCGAGCTCATGCGCCCCTCCCGCGTACGGGGCTCGGCGCGGCGAGGGCGGGAGCGCTCACGCCGCCACCCCCTCGCCGAGCACCTCGGCCGGGTCGACGATGTGCCCGGCCGCCGCGGCCGCGGCCACGACCGCGGGCGAGCCGAGGTAGACGTTCGCGTTCGGGTTGCCCATACGCCCCCTGAAGTTGCGGTTCGTGCTCGAGATGACGGTCTCGCCGTCGCCGGGGACGCCCTGGTGCGTGCCCACGCACGGCCCGCACCCCGACGTGATGAAGGTGGCGCCGGCCTCCGTGAGCGTCTCGACGGTGCCGTCCCTCAGCGCCTCGGCGAAGACGCGCTTCGACGAGGCGGCGATGATCAGACGCACGCCCGGCGCCACCTTCCGTCCCCGCAGCACCCGGGCGGCCACGTGCAGGTCCTCGAGACGCGCGTTCGTGCACGAGCCGATGAACGCCATGTCGACCTTCACGCCCGCCACCTCGCGCACGTCCCTGACCTCATCGGGCTGGTGCGGCACGGCGACCTGGGCGCCGAGGTCGGAGACGTCGAGCCTGTGCACGGCGCGGTAGCTCGCGCCGGGGTCGGCCCGCAGCTCCTCCGGCGGGCCGCCGGCGTGCAGCCGCTCGCGCAGCGCCTCCGGCAGCTCCTGCCGCTCGAGCCCGGCGGTGTCGACGAGCGCGGTCTTCGCGCCCATCTCGGCGACCATGTTCGCCAGCACCATGCGGCTGGCGAGCGTCATCCCCTCGACCGTGTCGCCGGCGAACTCGACGGCCTCGTAGGTCGCGCCGGCGATGCCGAGCCGGCCCACGAGGTGGAGGATCACGTCCTTGGCGTAGGTGCCGGGCCGCAGGCGGCCGGTGAGCTCGACGCGCAGCGTGCGCGGGACCTTCAGCCAGATGCGGCCGGTGTGCATCACCGCCGCCAGGTCGGTGGAGCCGACGCCCACCGCGAACGCGCCGACGGCGCCGAGGGTCGGGGTGTGCGAATCGGCGCCGACGAACAGCTCGCCGGGCGCGACGTGGCCGTTCTCGACCATGAGCTGGTGGCAGATGCCCTCCCCCACCTCGTACAGCTTCAGGCCGTGCTCGGCGGCGAAGCGGCGCATCAGCACGTGCAGGTTGCTGACGCGCTCGTTCGGCGGCGGGACGGCGTGGTCGAGCACCAGCGCCATGCGGCTCGCGTCCCACACGCGGGCGCCGCCGAGCGCCTCGAACGCCTTGATCGCGAAGGGGGCGGTGGCGTCGGTCGCCATCGCGCCGTCGACAGGCACCACGGCGATGTCCCCGGCCTCGACCTCGTGGCCGGCCTTGCGGGAGAGCAGCTTCTCGGCGGCGGTCTGCGGCATCAGCGGCTCCCCGTCCTCCTCCACAGCGCGAAGATGCGGCTGTCCATCTCCACCTCCAGCGCCTCGGCGGCGCGGGCGCTCACGCGGCAGACGGCCTCCAGGTCGATGCCCGTCTCCACGCCGAGCGCGTCCAGCAGGTGCACGACGTCCTCGGTGGCGACGTTGCCGGCGGCGCCCGGGATGAACGGGCAGCCGCCCAGGCCGCCGAAGGCGGTGTCGAAGCGCGTCACGCCGGCGCGCAGGCCGGCCACGAGGTTGGCGATCCCCAGGCCGCGGGTGTCGTGCAGGTGCAGCACCAGGGGCACGCCGGGGGCGGCCGCGCGGACCTCGTGCACCAGGCCCTCGACGCGCACCGGGTCGGCGAGCCCGGCGGAGTCGGCGATCGCCAGCTCCTCGACCCCGGCCTCGGCGATGCGGGACGCCAGCCTCACGACGCGCTCGGGCGGCACCTCGTCCATCCCGCAGCCGAAGGCGCACTGCACGCCGCCGCGGACGGCCAGGCCGAGGTCGCGCGCCAGGGCGATCGTCTCCAGCAGGTGGGCCTCGGCCTCCTCGAGCCCCATGCCGGCGTTGCGGCGCGAGTGGGCGTGCCCCAGGTCCCGTTCGCCTACGCCGACGACCTCACCGGCGCGGCGCGCGACGACGCCGGGGCCACCCTCTCGGCGCGCATCGGCCCCAACGCGCTGCTCGAGATGGCGCCGCTCGCCAAGTACGCCGTCCTCGAGAACGGGCACAGGACGTTCTTCGCGATGGGCCAGAACACCGACTTCGGCCGCTCGATGGTCGAGGCGTTCCGGGCCGTGGCCGAGTCCCTGGGCGGCTCGTTCGTCGCCGAGCCCGAGTACTTCCCGTTCGCCAACGCCGACTTCCGCACGCTGCTGACGCGCGCCCGCGACTCGGGCGCCGACGCGATCGTGGCCATCGGCCTGGCGCAGGAGATGATCGGCATCGTCCTGCAGCACGACGAGCTGGGCCTGACGCAGCCGATCTACGCCTCCGACCTGATGGCCGACGCCTCGGTCCAGGAGGCCGTGGGCCCGCTGGCGCGCAACACCTACTCGCCCTGGTACTACGACCAGGGCGAGGAGCCGCGCACGATCGCGCGGCAGGGCACCGAGCCCGGCGCCACCGCGCTGCGCGAGGCCGGCGAGCAGCTCCTCGGCATCAGGCCTAGCCGCAACCACGCGCTGGGCTGGGGCACCGTCATGCTCCTGAAGCAGGCGATGGAGCGCGCGGGCAGCACCGACCCCGAGGCCGTCATGGCCCAGGTCCTCTCCGGCGAGCCGTTCGAGATGCCCTACGGCGACTACGGCTGGCTGCAGTGCGGCCAGGCCGACATCCGCGTGGGCGTCGCGGCGTTCGACGAGCAGGGCCGCCGCGTGCTCGTGGCCGACCGCGACTACGCCGAGGCCGACCCGGCGGTGATCAGCAGGGACGACCTCTGCAGGTGAGCTCGGATCCCACGGGGTCAACGAAGGGGGGGGCCGCCCAGCGACTGGCTGGCGGCCTCCCCCCACGCGCCCGCCGCCGCTAGGCAGGCGGTCGCGTTCCTGGACGCCGTGGAGCGCCGCGCCCTCGACGAGGCCGCGGCGTACCTGGCCCCCGGCTTCACGATGGTCTTCCCGGGCCCGTCGCGGCCCGCCGACCTGGGGGCGATGGTCGAGGGCGCCAGGCGCCGCTACCGGCGCGTCGCCAAGCTGATCGAGGACGTCGACGTGTGCGAGCGGGACGGGGCCTGGGTCGTCTACGTGCGCGGCACGCTCCACGGGGAGAACCTCCACGGCGTGCCGTTCGAGGGCGTGCGGTTCGTCGACCGCTTCGAGGTCGCGGGCGGCCTCCTCACGCGCCAGGACGTGTGGAACGACCTCGCCGAGTCGGGCGTGCTCGAGCGCCGCAACTGAGGAGGCCCGCCGGCGCGTGGACACCGTCCTCCAGCTCGTCCTCAACGCGCTGCACACGAGCAGCCTCTACGCGCTGGTCGCGCTGGGCCTGACGCTCGTGCTGGGCGTCCTCGACATCGCTGACTTCGCCCAGGGCGCCCTCTACATGGTCGGCGCCTACGTGGCGTTCTTCGCCACGACGAGCCTGGGCCTCAGCTTCTTCCTGGCGTTGCCGCTGGCGATGCTGGTCGCGAGCCTGCTGGCCGTCACGAACTACGTGGCGGTCTACCGGCCGCTCAGGCGCTTCTCCGGGGCGACGACGTTCATCGCCGCCCTCGGCCTGCTGCTGATCCTGCAGAACCTGGCGCTGCTGGCCTTCGGCGCGGACTTCAGGCTCGTGCGCAACCCCTTCCCCGGCGCGCGCATCGCGCTGGGCGGCGCCTCGTGGACCGGCTACCAGGCGTTCCTCGCCGGCAGCATGGTCGTGCTCGTCTCGCTCGTCTACCTGTTCCTGCGCTTCACGCCCGTGGGCAAGGCGCTGCGCGCGGTGTCACAGAACCGCAAGGGCGCGCTGGTCGTCGGCCTCGACCCGTTCCGCGTGGAGGTCGCGGCGTTCGCGCTGGCCGGCGCGCTGGCCGGCGCCGCGGGGACCCTGGCCTCGGCCGTCAACGCCTTCGACCCCAGCATCGCCGCGATCGTCGTGATCAAGGCGTTCGCGATCGTCATCTTCGGCGGCATGGGCAGCGTGCCCGGCGCGATCGTCGGCGCGCTGATCGTGGGCATGGCCGAGAACCTGACGGGCGGCCTCGTCAGCGTCCAGTACGCCGAGCTGACCGCCTTCGTGCTGATGGTCGCCGTGCTGCTCGTGCGCCCGCGCGGCCTGTTCGGAGCGCAGGAGGCGAAGCTGTGAGGCTCGCGCTCCTGGCCCTCGGGCTGGGGGCGGCGGTGGCGGCGCCGCACGTGTTCACCGGCATCGCCGCGCAGCACCTCCTGGTCGTCATCGCCATCAACGTGATCCTCGTGGTGAGCCTCGACGTCTTGGTCGGCGGCGCCGGGCTGATATCGCTGGGGCACGCGGCGTTCATGGGCGTGGGCGCCTACACCTCGGCGGTCCTCGTGAAGGGCGGCTGGCCGTTCCCCGCGGGGCTGCTGGCGGCGGTCGTGGCGGCGGCGCTGGCGGGGCTCGTCGTGGGCGTGCCGGCGCTGCGCCTGCGCGGCCACTACTTCTCGGTCGTCACCTTCATAGTCGGGATCATCGCGACGATCCTGATGACCAACCTCGTGGGCCTCACCCGCGGACCGATGGGTCTCACCGGCATCCCGTTCGCGAAGCTCGAGCTGTTCGGCTGGTCGCACACCTTCCGCAGCATCGTGTTCAAGACGGGCTACTACTACATGGTCCTCGTCTTCGTGGCGCTGACGCTGCTGGTGCGCTGGCGCGTCGCGCGCTCGCGGTTCGGCCGGGCGCTGGCGGCGATCAGGGGCGACGAGAACCTGGCCGAGAGCGTCGGCATCCCCACCTACCGCGTCAAGCTCACGGCGTTCGTGCTGGCGGCGGCGTTCGCGGGCCTCGCCGGCTCGCTGTTCGCGCACTACGCGGCCTTCATCTCGCCCGACTCGTTCACGTTCGTCCACTCCTTCGACCTGTTCGTGATGAACCTCGTCGGCGGCGCCGGCACGTTCCTCGGTCCGGTGGTCGGGCCGGTGTTCCTGACCGTCGTCGGAGAGTCGCTGAGGGGCCTATCGCCGGCCCTGTCGCACGTGGTCTACGGCGTGCTGCTGATCGTCGTGATCGTCGTGCTGCCCGACGGCATCGTCGGCGGCGTCAAGCGCCTGGCGGGCCGTCTGGCGCGCGGGGGTGGCGCGTGACGGCCTCGGGACGCGAGCTCCTGCGGGTCGAGGGCCTGAGCCGCCACTTCGGCGGCTTCGCCGCGGTGTCCGGGCTCTCGTTCCACGTCGACGAGGGCGAGGTCGTGGGCCTCGTGGGCCCCAACGGGGCGGGGAAGACCACGACGTTCAACGTCGTCACGGGGTTCCTGAAGCCGTCCTCGGGGCGCGTCTTCTTCCGCGGCGAGGACGTCACCGGCCTGCCGCCGCACGTCCTGGCGCGCCGCGGCCTGGTGCGCACGTTCCAGCACACGCGCGTCTTCGCCGGCCTGACGGTGCGCGAGAACCTCCTCGTAGCGAGCCACCTCCGGGAGCGCGGCGGGCCGCTGCGGACGCTGTTCGGGGCCCCTCCCGCCGAGTCGCGCGCGCTCGCCGAGCACGTCGACGCCGTGCTCGAGACCGTCGGCTTCGCCTCGAAGCAGCACGTCCTCGCCGGCGCGCTGCCGTACGGGGACCAGCGCGTGCTCGAGGTCGCGCTGGCCCTGGCCGCCAAGCCCAAGCTGCTGATGCTCGACGAGCCGTTCGCCGGCATGAACGAGGCCGAGTCGAGCGAGACGATGGCGCTGATCCACCGCGTCCGCGACTCCGGCACCACCGTCCTCGTCATCGACCACCACATGCAGACGATGGCCCGCGGCTGCGACCGCCTGATCGTGATGGACCACGGCGTGAAGCTCGCCGAGGGTCCGCCGGGTCCCGTGACTAGCGACCCGCAGGTGATAGAGGCCTACCTGGGCGCCGGCGAGGACGTCGCGCCGCCGCGCGCCCGGCCGCGCGACGAGGACACCGTGCTCAGCTTCGAGGGCGTGAGCGTCTCGTACGGCCGCGTGCGGGCCCTCGACGGCCTCGACCTGACGGTGCGGCGCGGCGAGATCGTCGCGCTGGTGGGCGCGAACGGGGCGGGGAAGACCACGGCCCTGCGCGCCGTCTCCGGCCTGGTGCCGCTGCGTACCGGGACGATGAGGCTCCTCGGCCGCGACCTCGCCGGCGTGTCGCCGTCCAGGCGCGTGCGGCTGGGGCTCGCGCACTGCCCCGAGGGACGCGAGGTCTTCCCGCGCATGACGGTGCTGGAGAACCTGGAGCTCGGCGCGGGCGTGGGCGCGAGGCCGCGTCAGGAGACCTTGGCGCGCGTCTACGACCTCTTCCCGCGGCTGCAGGAGCGGCGCCACCAGTCCGCCGGCAGCCTCTCGGGCGGCGAGCAGCAGATGCTGGCGATCGGCCGCGCGCTGATGTCCGAGCCGTAGGTGCTGCTGCTCGACGAGCCGACGCTGGGCCTGTCGCCGCTGCTGGCGCGCGAGGTCGCCGAGGCCCTCACGCGGCTGAACGAGGAGGGCATGAGCGTGCTGCTGGTGGAGCAGAACGCCGTCCTCGCGCTGGCGGTGGCGCACAGGGCCTACGTGCTCGAGAACGGCCGCGTGGCGCTGCAGGGCCCCGCCGCCGAGCTGCGCGAGGACGAGGCCGTCAGGCGCGTGTACCTGGGGGCGTAGCCGGGCGCCTCGCCGCGCGAGCCGCTAGCGCGCGGCCACGGGCTCTATCGACACCTCTCCGGGGTCGCAGGCGAGCGCGCTGGCGATCGTGTCGAGCAGCTCGGCGCGGGCGCCGTCGGACATGTCCCCGGCCAGCTCGACCGTCGCCGTGCCCGAGACGGCGTCGCGCGAGCCGGTGACGGGGAAGAAGCCGAGCGCGTCGGCGATCGCGCAGAGGTCGGCGACGGCGTCGGTGGCGCGCTCCTTCAGGCCGCCCACGCGCACGACGCTCCACGGCACGCCCCAGCGCCGCGCCTCGGAGGACTCCAGCAGCTCGTCGAGGACCTGGTCGTCGGCGGTCCAGAAGCTCAGCGAGCGCGCCGCGCGCTCGCGCTTGTCCCAGAAGTGGAGCGTGACGTCGACGGGCCCGGGCGCCGACTCGCTGACGACGAGGAACGGCACGCGCTCGTGGCGGGACTCGAGGCTGCCGAACGCCTCGCGCCAGACGGCGGTGGGGTCGCTGGCGAGGGTCAGCACGAGCGCGTCGCCCTCGAGCCCGGCGTGGAGGAGCTGGGGCGTCCCCGAGAGGTCGGCGCCCTCGAGCATGCGCGCCTCGAAGAGAGCGAAGGACAGGCCCGCCGCCTCTAGGAGCACGTCCTCGTCCACCCCTTGCCACCGCTGCTCGCGTCCCCAGCGCATCAGGAGGCGCGCCAGGTCGACGGCCGCGTCGCCGAGCTGCTCTACCCGGCGGCGGCACCCCTCGCAGAGGTACTCGTCGGTCTCGTCCCGCGCCCTGCCGGGCGCGAGGCCGCACCTCTCGCACAGCCTCCAGTCGTCCATGGCCGCCCTCCCTCTCGCCGACGCCCCCCGAGCGTAGGGGCGGCAGATGACAGCCAGCGGAGTAGGACGTGACAGCGGGTGGGAACGAGGTCCCCCTGAGGAGTGGGCCGTGCCTCGCGTGGACGCCGGGACGGAGAGCGGGCGCCGGGCCTGCGTGACCGGCGCCCGCGGCCGGTCCCTACGGCAGCGGCGGGCCGAAGATGTCGTCGGGGACGTTGTCGAAGACGTGGTCCTCGTAGACGACGCTGCCCTCCGCGAGCCCGGTGTGGAAGATGCCGCCGCCCCGGCCGGAGCCGTCCTCGTCGGCGTCGGCGACGTTGTCGTGGATGAAGATCTCGACGTCCTCGGGCTCGTCGAAGACGATGAGGCCCTCGCCGGCGACGTAGATCCCGCCGCCGTCGCCGGCGGCGCGGTTCTCCCTCACCTCCACGCCCACGCTGGCGCGGAACCAGACCGACGCGGGACCCTGGGTGGCGTCGAGGTAGATGCCGGCGCCCGCCGGCGACTCGTTGCCGATGATCCCGGCGTTGCTGACGATGAGCTCGCCGCTGTTGTACACGCCGCCCCCGCTGCCCACGCCCGCGGCGCGGTTGTTCATCACCCGCGACTCGTGGATGGACAGCGTGCCGCCGACGTTCGCGACGCCGCCCGCCAGGCCCGGCTCGTCGGCCAGCACCTCGTTCTCCTCGATGAAGACGTTGTAGGTCTCGAAGGTCCCGGAGTTGTAGACGCCGCCGACGCGCTGGGCCACGTTGCGGAGGATGTCCGTGTCCTCGACGTTGGCCGTGCCCTCGTTGACCAGGCCGCCCTCGAGGCGGTTGGCGCTGGCCTCGATGAGCGCGCCGAACGTGCCCAGGCGGCCCAGGTTCCAGACCCCCGCGGCCTCGTTGTCGACGATGTCCGCGTTGAGGTCGGCCCGGGAGCCGGCGTCGACGTGGACGACCGCCGAGCCGCCGTCCCAGCTCCCGCGGTTGCCGGTGAGGGTGCCTTCCCAGTGTTCGAGGTCGCTGTCGACGAGGTAGATGGCCGCTCCGGTGAAGGCGCCGTCGTCGGGGCCCACGACGTTCCCGGTGAAGTCGACCCGCTCGAGCGCGACCGCGGCGCCCACCGCCGCCAGCGCGCCGCCGTGGGCGTTCCGGGTCTCGTTGAGGGTGAACGTGACGTCGGTGAGGTCCGCGGCGCCGGCCACGTACATGCCCGCGCCGCTCGAGCCGTCCTCGAGGTAGCCGCCCTTGACGACGACTCCGCTCATCGTGAGGGTGGCGCCCGCGGAGACGTGGAAGACGCGGAAGGGCGGCGCGTCGGCGGCCCTGGCGACGGTCGTGACCGGCGGCTCGCCGTCCTCGTGGCCAGGGGAAGGCGCGCCGACCGGACGCACGCCCCCGGCGACCTGGATGGTCACGTCGGACGCGATCGACGGCAGCCCCGTCGGCCCGTCGTGGTCGGCGTGGACCTCCTCGAGCGTGATCACGCCCGGGGGCAGGACTATGACGTCGGCGCCGACGCCCGCCTCGCAGCCGCCGGTCTCGGCGTCCGTGTTGGCCGCGACGATCGCGTCGCGCAGCGTGCACTCCGGCCCGCCGGTGCCGTCGCTCAGGCTCGTCACCTCGATGACGCCGTCGGGCTCGGGCCCGGGCTCCGGTTCAGGCTCTGGCACCGGTTCAGGCTCGGGTTCGGGCTCCGGCTCGGGCTCGGGTTCCGGCTCGGGTCCCGGCTCCGGCGGCAGCGGGCTCACCGGCGGTCCTGCCTGCGGAGCCGCCGCGCTCTCCCTGCCGCCCTTGAACGCGGCCACCGAGTAGGCGTAGGCGACCGCCTCGTCGCCGGTCTCGTCGAGGAAGCTCTCCTCGTCGGGGCCGGTCGTGCCGACCACGGTCGGCTCCGTTTCCGAGGCCCCGCCCAGCGAGACCGCCCGGCGGTAGACGCGGTGACCGTCCTCGCCCTCGCTCGCGTCGGTCCACGTCACGAGGACGCCGCCGGGGACGGCCTGCGCGTCGACGTCGGTGGGCGCGCGCAGGCGGGCGAAGCCGGCGCCGCCGTCCGAGCAGGCGAAGAGGAGCGTCAGCAACATGAGCAGCGCCGGCGAAAGGCTCAGCTGTACGCGACGTCGAGGTCCTGGTCGGGCTCCGCTCACGGGTGCCTCCGATCCGCGACCAGCGGTCGCGAACTCAGCTGTCCCCAGACCTTGACGTCGAGGAGTCTAGACGCCCTCGTCCCGAGGTTCGTGAGCGGCCGGGGCCGGTGCCTCAGCCCCCGGCCGCGCGCCAGAGGGCGCGCAGGGCCGCGAGCTCGTGGGCGAGGCCCGTCTCGGGGTCGGGCAGCTCGTCCGGGTGCCACCGCTTCTCGAACTCGGTGGAGAAGAAGCCGTCGTAGCCGCTCTCCAGCAGCCGGGGCATCAAGCGGTCCCAGGGGACGTCGCCCTCCCCGAGCACCGCCGGCAGGTGCTTGCGGTAGCCCACGACCTTCAGGTCCTTGAAGTGGACGTGCCTCACGTGAGGGAGCAGGCGCTCGAGGGCCCCTTCGGGGTCGCCCTCCCCCAGCATCAGCAGGTTCGCCGGGTCGTAGGTGACGCCCATGCCCTCCCCGACGGCCTCCACGAGGCGGACCGCGGCGGTGGACGTGAGCGCGTGCGAGCCGCTGTGGTTCTCGACGTTCAGGCTCACGCCGGCGGCCGCGGCCTCCCGCGCCAACGGACGGAGGCTCTCGACGAGCCGCGCGAACCGGGCGTCGCCCTCGCCGGGTTCAGGCTCGTTCCCCGCCCACAGCCTCACGTTCGCGCAGCCGAGCTCCGACGCCACCGCGACGCAGGCCCTGATCTCGCCGGCGGCGGCGCGCCGCGCGGCGGGGTCCTCGGCGTCGAAGTCCTGGGCGTACGGGGTCACCTGGGCGACGGCCAGGCCCAGCTCGCCGAGGCGCTCCTTCAGCCGCGGCAGCTCCTCGGCGGCGCTGCTGGGGTGGACGGCGCAAAGGTAGCCGTCGGTGTAGAGCACCTCGACGCCGTCGAAGCCGAGCCGGGCGTAGAGGTCGAGGGCCTCGAGGAGGCCGAGGCCAGGGGTCGCCATGGTGTGCGCCGCCGCCTTCATGCCGTCCTTTCTACCCTCCTGCGTACGCGGGCGGCGCGCCGGCCCGCCGTCGGGACGGCCCTCGCCGGTCGCTCCGTCCGCCTCCCTGCCGTCTCATGGCCGGCTAACGGCGGGCCCGCATGCTCCGGGGACGTGCGCGGCCCAGGGTCCCGCCGGGCCGGCGCGAAGCGGAGGAGCCATGCACGCGCGCGAGATGCTCAGCACGCACCCCCTGGCGAGGGAGGGCGTTCCGGAGGCCGACTCCCACGGCGTCGACACGCTCGCGGGCTGCATCGCCGCCTGCTACGACTGCGCTCAGGCCTGCACGGCCTGCGCCGACGCGTGCCTGGCGGAGGCCGACGTGGCCTCGCTGCGGCGGTGCATCGCGCTGAACCTCGTGTGCGCCGACGTGTGCGTCGCGACCGGCGCCGTCGCGTCGCGCCTCACCGAGCGCGACACCCCGGTGCTCGTCGCACAGCTCAGGGCGTGCGCCGCCGCCTGCCGCGCCTGCGCGCAGGAGTGCGAGCGGCACGGTCACCACATGGAGCACTGCCGCGTCTGCGCCACCGCCTGCCGCGAGTGCGAGCAGGCGTGCGAGGGCGTCGTCCGGAGGCTCGCAGCGTGAGCGTGGACAGGCCGGCGGTAGCCATCCCGCCCTCGGCCTGGAGCCTCGACCACCCGTCGAGCCGCCAGGCGCGGCCCGCGGCCGCGGCCGGCCCCGCGCGGACCGATCGAGGCCTAGCGCAGGCCTACCGAGAGGTACTTGACCTCCAGGTACTCCTCGATGCCCCAGTGCCCGCCCTCGCGGCCGACGCCCGACTGCTTGACGCCGCCGAACGGCGCCTGCGGCGTGGCCGGCACGCCGTCGTTCAGGCCGACGATGCCGTAGTCCAGCGCCTCGGCCACGCGGAAGGCGCGCGAGACGTCGTTCGTGAACAGGTACGCCGCCAACCCGTACGGTGAGTCGTTGGCGAGGCGCACCGCCTCCGCCTCCTCCTCGAACGTGACGAGCGGCGCGACCGGCCCGAAGGTCTCCTCGCGCATCATGAGCATGTCCGCGGTCACGTCGGTGACGACGGTGGGCTGGAAGTAGAGACCCTCTAGGCCGTTGCCGCCCGCGACGACGCGCGCCCCCTTCGACAGCGCATCATCGAGGTGAGAGCGCACCTTGGCGAGACCCTGGGCGTCCACGAGCGGCCCGATGTCGGTGTCCTCCGCCATCGGGTCGCCCACCTTGAGCGCCCGGCTGGCCTCGGCGAACGCGCGCGTGAACTCCTCCGCGATGCCCTTCTGCACGTAGATGCGGTTGGCGCAGACGCAGGTCTGCCCGGCGTTGCGGAACTTGCACGCCACGGACTGCCGCACGGCCACCTCGAGGTCGGCGTCGTCGAACACGATCAGCGGCGCGTGACCGCCCAGCTCGAGCGAGATGCGCTTGACGGTGTCAGCCGCCTGCCGGTAGAGGATCCGCCCCACCTCGGTGGAGCCGGTGAAGGTGACCTTGCGTATGCGCGGGTCGGCCATCAGCGCCGTGGCCACCGGCACGGGGTCCTTGGCGGGCAGCACCTGCAGCGTGCCCTCGGGGCCGCCGGCCTCGCGCCACAGGTCGGCCGCCAGCAGGGAGGAGAGCGGGCTCTGCTCGGCCGGCTTGAGCACGAAGGTGCAGCCCGCCGCCAGCGCCGGCGCCGCCTTGCGCGTGACCATCGCCAGCGGGAAGTTCCACGGGGTCACGGCGAACACGGGGCCGACGGGCTGCTTGAGCGCGAAGAGCCGCTTGTGGCCGAACTGGCTCTGGATCGTCTCGCCCGCGACCCGCTTGGCCTCCTCGGCGTACCACTTCACGAAGCCGGCGGCGTACGCGACCTCGCCTCGCGCCTCCTTGATGGGCTTGCCCATCTCCGAGGTCATCGTCCGGGCCAGCTCCTCCTGGCGCTCGAGCATGAGGGCGGCCCAGCGCTCGAGGATCGCCGAGCGCTCGAACGCCGTCGTCCTGCGCCACGACTCGAACGCCTCGACGGCCACGTCGGCAGCCCGCCGCGCCTCCTCGGCACCGCAGTCGGCGACGCGCGCCACGACCTCGCCGTTGGCGGGGTTCCTGACCTCGAACGTCGCGGGAGCGCTCTCCCACTCCCTGCCCAGGTACCTGGTGCCGATGTCTTCGGTAGCGCTCATGCGAGGCCTCCTCACCGCTTCGGTCTCGAGCTCTGGGGTCTGACCGCTTCGCCCTAGACCTTATCCCCGCAGGACCTCGGACGGGTCCAGGACGACGACGCAGGTCTGGCCGTAGCGGTCCGCGGAGGCCACGCCGACCGCCTCGAGCGCACGGGGGCGGAACGACTGTTCGTCGAACACGTAGCTCCAGCGCCGGAACGGCTCCTGTACGTCCAGGTTGTCGAACGAGTAGGCCTGGTCGTGGCTCTTCACCGCCAGGAACGGCTGCGGCCCGAACGTGTCGTGGTTCGCCTCCACCGTGAGGAGGAGGCGGTCGCCGTCGCGCCGCAGCTCGGTCTCGAGGACCAACGGCTCGGGCGGCTCGAGGCCCAGCGCCGCCCTGGCCGCCACGAGCGCGCCGGAGTTCCTCCAGGTGACGTCGGGGTAGTCCCGGGCCACCTTCGTGACGAGCGCGTGCACGGCGGCGACGTCAGGGCGCATGTCGCGGAAGTCGTGGTCTGTGAAGGCCATGACGGTCTCGTGCCCGGCGCGGGCGCGCTCGAACGCCTTGCGCACCTCGGCCTCGTCGAGCAGGCGCAGGCGCGTGCCGACGTTCAGGCAGCGGAAGATCACCCGGCGGCAGTTCCCGGGTCGCTGGTAGTCGTCGTGGTGCGGGTGGTAGTGCGACCAGTCGGCCGGCGCCCGGCGCCAGTCGCCGAAGCGCCCGCCGGCGACGTCTCGCTGGGCCGCCTCGAGCTCGGACTCCCGCATCGCCTGGTTGCCGAAGTCGAAGGGCACGAACTGCTCGAGCAGCCAGTGGCTGTCGGCGCGCTCCACGTGGAAGCCGGGCCGGAACGCCACGGGGAACCAGCGCCTGTCGATGATGCGGCGGCAGAGCGTCTCGAGGACGTGCGGCGAGCGGAGGTACGAGGTCGCGTTGCGGTGCGCCTCGCGGTAGGTGGGCATCGGGTGCGCGTGCCAGTGGACCTCGTCCGGCCAGTCGTGGCGCCTCAGCAGCGACCGGTAGTGGTCGAAGACGTTGTGGTAGCCCATGTCCCGCCGGCGCGGGTTCACGTCGTAGCCGACGTGGTCAACGCAGAACCAGCTGAACGTCCACGGCCGGCCCTCGGGGTCGGCGTAGCGCGCGCGGAACCCGGGGGACATCATCTCGGCGAGCATCGCGTCGACCTTGTCCCAGGTGTCGTTGTAGTCGAGGAGCTGCTTGGAGAACGCGAGGGCGGCGGCGCGCTCCTTGCCGCCCAGGTCGACCTCGCCGCGCCTGACGCGCTCGAGGTTCTCCGGCGTGGGCTCGAGCCTCACGCCGGTCATGACCTCGAGGCGCTCGAAGGTCGCCTCCAGCGACTCGTGGAGGGGGCCCTCGGTATCGACGCAGTGGACGACGTGTACGGTGCCTGGCAAGGCGAGAGGAAGCTACCACGGCACCCGGCGGCGTCCCGGGCGGGCCTCACAGGCGGGCCCCGCCGCGGGGGCTCCTCGGGCTGGTCCCCACCCAACGCGTGCCCGCGACGGCGGCGCGCCCCGCGGCCGGCCTCACAGCCGCGCCTCCGCGCCCGACGTAGACTCCCGCCATGTCCGCGCCCGGCGGGAACCTGGCCGTGATCCCGGCGAGGGGCGGCTCGAAGCGCTTGCCCCGCAAGAACCTGTTGAGGGTAGGCGGCCTGCCGATGGTCGCGCACACGATCGCCGCGGCGCTAGGGTCGGGCTGCTTCGCGCGCGTCGTCGTCAGCACCGACGACCCCGAGCTGGCCGCGGTCGCCCGGGAGCACGGCGCCGACGTGCCGTTCCTGCGCGACGCGGCGATCGCCGACGACCACACCCCGGTGTCGGCGGCGGCCGTCGACGCGCTGAGGCGCCTCGCAGCGGCGGGGGAGACGTACGAGCGGGTCGCCCTCCTGCTGCCGAACTGCCCGCTGCGCGACGCCGAGGACGTGCGCGCCAGCTACGCCGCGTTCCGGGCCCAGCCGTTCGCGGCGCAGGTCTCCGTGTGCCGCTACGGCTGGCTGAACCCGTGGTGGGCCATGCGTCGCGGCGAGGACGGCGCGGCCGAGCCCCTGTTCCCCGAGGCGCTGAGGCAGCGCAGCCAGGACCTGCCGCCGCTCTACTGCCCCACGGGGGCGGTGTGGTGGTCGCGGGCCGACGCGCTCCTCGAGCACGGCACGTTCCACCAGGAGCCCCGCTCCCTGTTCGAGCTGGCCTGGGACCACGCCGTCGACATCGACGACGAGGCCGACCTGCGGATGGCGGAGGCGCTCTTCGCGATGCGGAGGGGCGCGTGAGCGACGCCCGCGCCGCGGAGAGGCTCGTGAGCGACGTCCGCGCCGCCGAGCTGGCGGCGATGGAGGCGCTCTTCGACGAGCTGTGGCCCCTGCCGCGCAGCCTCACCGGCGACGGCGTGAGGGAGACGCACCGGCGGATCTCCCGGGTCATGCCGCTGGAGACGTTCGAGGTGCCCAGCGGCACGCAGGTCTTCGACTGGACCGTGCCGCTCGAGTGGCGGGTCAACCAGGCCTACGTGATCGCGCCCGACGGCCGGCGGGTGCTCGACTTCGCCGAGAGCAGTCTCAGGCTCGTGGGCTACTCGGTGCCGTTCCGCGGCCGCATGAGCCTGGAGGAGCTGCAGGCGCACCTCTACAGCCTCCCCGAGCAGCCGGACGCCATCCCGTACGTGACCAGCTACTACCGCGAGCGCTGGGGCTTCTGCCTCAGCGAGCGCGAGCGGCGGGCGCTGCCGCCGGGCGAGTACGACGTCGTCGTCGACACCGAGCTGTTCCCGGGCTCGCTCACCTACTCGCACGCGGTGCTGCCCGGCGAGACGGGCGACGAGGTGCTGCTGACCTCCTACACCTGCCACCCGTCGCTGGCGAACAACGAGCTCTCGGGGCCGCTGCTCCTGGCGTTCCTCCACCGCCGCCTCGCGGCTTGGCCGCGGCGGCGGCTCACCTACAGGTTCGTGCTGGCGCCGGAGACGATCGGCGCCCTCGTCTACCTCCGCGCCCACGGCGAGCACCTGAGGCGCGCCGTCAGGGCCGGCTACGTCGTGACCTGCGTGGGCGGGCCGGGGGGCCTCACCTACAAGCGCTCCCGCGACCCGTCCCTGGCGGACCGGGCCGCCGAGCACGTGCTGGCGCACTGGCAGGAGCCCCACGCGCCGAGGGTCGTCGACTTCACGCCCATCGGCAGCGACGAGAGGCAGTACTGCTCGCCGGGCTTCAGGCTGCCCGTGGGGAGCCTGATGCGCGCGCAGTACGGCACGTACCCCGAGTACCACACCTCGCTCGACGACAAGTCGTTCATGGACCTCGCCGCGGTGCAGCGCACGCTCGACGCCTACGAGGCCGTCTGCCGCGTCCTCGACGGCAACGAGACGCTCGTGAACCTGAGCCCGTACGGCGAGCCGCGGCTGGGCCCGCGCGGCCTCTACCCCGACGTCTCGGTGGGCGGCCGCAACCACCGCGTCTCGGAGGCCGTGTTCTGGGCGCTCAACCTCTGCGACGGCGAGCACGACCTGCTCGCCGTGGCCGAGCGCAGCGGCATCCCGTTCGACGAGGTGCGCGAGGCGGCCGACAGGCTCCTCGCGGCGGGGCTGCTCGCGCCCCGTGACGGCTGAAGCGGGCGCCGCCGGGGCGGGTGCTAGGTTCGTCCGGGGCGGCCGCCAGTGGCCGCAGGAGGCAAGATGGATCGCACGGTGCTCGTGACGGGCGCGGCCGGGTACATCGGCTCGGTGCTCGTGAGACAGCTTCTCGCCCGCGGCTTCCGCGTGAGGGCGGTCGACTCGCTGCTGTTCGGCGGCGAGTCGCTGCTGGGGGTCCTCGACGACGACCGTTTCGAGTTCCGCAAGGCCGACGTCCGCGACGGGGCCGCGATGACGGACGCCCTCAAGGGCGTGTGGGCGGTGGCGCACCTGGCGGCGATCGTCGGCGACCCGGCCTGCCGCCGGCAGCCGGAGCTGGCCAAGAGCGTGAACCTCGGCGCCTCGCTGGCGCTCTACGAGGCGGCCGACAAGGCCGGCGTCGAGCGCTTCGTGTTCGCCTCGACGTGCTCGAACTACGGCAAGATGGCCGACCCGGACGCCTACGTCGACGAGACCTCGGAGCTGAGGCCCGTCTCGCTCTACGCCGAGACGAAGGTCGCCGTCGAGCGCTACCTGCTCGGCCTCGAGCGCACACGCCGCGCCAAGCCCACGTGCCTGCGCTTCGCGACCGTCTACGGCCTCTCGCCGCGCATGCGCTTCGACCTCACCGTCAACGAGTTCACGCGCCAGGTCGTCACCGGCAAGGAGCTGGTGGTGTTCGGCGAGCAGTTCTGGCGCCCCTACTGCCACGTCCGCGACCTCGCGCGGAGCGTCGTGCACGTGCTCGAGGCGCCGCTCGAGAAGGTGGCGTTCGAGGTCTTCAACGTCGGCGACACGGCCGAGAACTACCGCAAGGCCGACGTCGTCGAGGCGATCGTGGCGCAGGTCCCCGAGGCCCGCGTCTCCTACGTGCACAAGGACGAGGACCCGCGCGACTACCGCGTCAGCTTCGAGAAGATCAAGGAGGTCCTCGGCTTCCGCATCACGCGCACCGTGCCCGACGGCGTCAGGGAGGTCCGCATGGCCATCGAGGACGGCGTGCTGACGCAGCCGTACTCGCCCGTCTACGCGAACGTGCCGGCGGCGGGCGAGGCCACGCCCTTCGCCTAGCGCGTCCCGAGCCCGGCATGAGCGGCGTCGCCGTCTACTCCGTCGTCTACCCCGCCGCCCTGAGGTTCTTCGCCGGCTTCTGGCGCGGCCTCGTGGACGACCTGGACGCCGACGCGACCGTGTACCTGAGCCTCCACGGCGTCACGCCCGCCGACCTGGAGCGGGCCTGGGGCGACCGGGTGAACGCCACGTTCATCAGCGCCCCGGAGAGAGCCACGCCGGCGGCGGTGCGCTCGGCGGCGCTGGCCGAGGTGTGCCGGGAGCACGAGGCCGTGGTGCTGCTCGACAGCGACGACGTGGTGCTGCCGGGCCGCCTGAGCGCGGCGCGGGAGGCGCTCGAGGAGGTCGACGCCTACGCCTGCGCGATGCGCCTTGTCGACGAGCGCGGCGAGCCGCTCCCGGGCTCACCGACCTTCGCGCTCGGGCCGGAGGAGGAGGCCGCGCTGGTGGCGGGCGAGCTCCTGGCCCGGGTGAACGCCTTCGGCTTCTCGAACTCGGCCTACCGCAGCGCGACGCTGGCCGGGACGCTGCCCGTGCCCGACGAGACCGTGCTGATGGACTGGCTCGTCGTCTCGCGGGCGTGCCTGGCCGGCGCCGAGGTGGCCTTCGACTCCCGCCCCCTGATGGCCTACAGGCAGTACGCGGCGAACACGGCCCGGGTCGTGCCGCCGTTCGAGCCGGAGCGGATCGTCGCCGACGCGCGGCGCGTGGTCAGGCACCACGAGCTCCTGGGCGCCCCGGAGGGGGCTGCGCCGTTCCTGCGCGCCGCGGCCAAGGCCCGCGCCTTCCTCGCCTGGCTCGAGGCGGACGCGCACAACCCCGTCACCTACTCGCGGCGCCTCGCAGCGTCGTCGCGCGGCGTCTACCTGTGGTGGCAGCACGTCGACGCGCTGCCGGCAGAGGGCCGCGCGAACGGAGAGTGGTACCCCGCATGAGGCAGTTCGAGATCGCTGGTCGCCCCGTGGGCGACGACCATCCCCCCTACGTCATCGCCGAGATCGGCTCGAACCACAACGGCGACATGGGCCTCTGCTACGAGCTCATCGACGCCGCCGCCGAGTGCGGGGTGGACGCCGTGAAGTTCCAGTCGTGGTCGTCCACGTCCTTGGTGGGCGAGGCCGAGTACGCGCGCAACACCTCCTACGCCGACAAGAAGCGGCACTTCGGCACGCTCCGCGAGATGGTCGAGGCCTACCAGTTCACACCAGAGATGCACGAGAAGGCCCTCGAGCGCTGTCGGGAGAGGGGCGTGGCGTTCCTCTCGACGCCGTTCTCGCCCGAGGAGGTCGACCTGCTCGAGCGCCTAGGCGTCGGGGCCCACAAGGTCGCGTCGATGGACGTGAACCACCCGCTGCTGCTGAGGAAGATCGGCTCCACCGGCAAGCCGGTCCTGCTCTCGACGGGCATGGCCACGCTCGGCGAGGTGGAGGCCGCCGTCGCCACCCTGCGCGAGGCGGGCGCTGGCGAGGTCTGCCTGCTCCACTGCGTCTCGATCTACCCTCCGGACCCGCGCGACGTGCACCTGCGCAACATCCCCATGCTGCGCACGGCCTTCGACGCCCCCGTGGGCTTCTCCGACCACACGCTCGGCGTGGCCGTGCCGCTCGCGGCCGTGGCGCTGGGGGCGTGCGTGATCGAGAAGCACTTCACCATCGACAAGGACATGGAGGGCTGGGACCACTGGATCTCGGCCGACCCGGAGGAGATGAGGCGCCTCGTCGAGGAGGCGCGGCTCGTGCACCAGACCCTCGGCGGCAGCGTCCGCACGGTGAGCGAGGCGGAGATGGAGAAGCGCAAGCGCTTCCGCCGGCGCATCGTGGTCCGCCGCGCCCTGCCCGAGGGGCACGTGCTCACCCTCGACGACATCGACTTCAAGCGCCCCGGCACCGGCATCCACCCGAACGAGTACGAGCGGGTGGTCGGCAAGCGGCTGACGCGGGCCGTCGAGCGCGACCACGAGCTCGAGTGGAGCGACCTGGCCTGAGGCGAGGGGGCGCGGCGCGACCGCGGGGCCCTGGAGCGTCCCGGTCGCGGGCGCCGCGGCGCCCGGAGGGGCGGCGCGCCGGCGAGGACCTCGGTGCGGTGTGACGGCTGCGGGCCGTGGCGGCCGCGCGAGCCCGCAGACTTGGGTACCTACGCCTGGCCGAGGAGAGAAAAGGTGCTCGTAGACGGACTCGACAGACTGCTCGTCAGCCCCGACGATACCCTCCGCCGCGTCATCGAGACGATCGACCGCGCCGAGCTCCAGCTGGCCCTGGTGGTCGACGAGGAGAGGCGCCTGCTCGGCGTCGTCACCGACGGCGACGTCAGGCGCGCCCTGCTCCGCGGGGTGACGCTCGAGGACCCGGCCCGCGCGGTGATGAACCCCAAGCCGCTGACGGTGCCGGAGGGCACGCCCGCCGCCGCCGTCGAGGCGCTCATGAAGCGCACGTCGCTGCGGCGCATCCCCGTCGTCGACGCGCGGTCGCGCGTCCTGGGCCTGGCGGTGCCGCAGGCCGAGGCGCCGCTCACCGAGAACGACGTCCCGGTGGTGATCATGGCCGGCGGCCTCGGCACGAGGCTCGCCGAGCTGACCCGCGACCGGCCGAAGCCGCTCCTGCCCGTGGGCCCGAAGCCGATCCTCGAGACGATGGTCGAGAGGCTCGTGCTGCAGGGCTTCAACCGCATCTACATCACCGTCAACTACAAGGCCGACATGATCGAGGAGTACTTCGGCGACGGCTCGCGCTACCACGCGCGCATCAGCTACGTGCGCGAGCACCAGCGGCTGGGCACCGCCGGCGCGCTGCAGTACGTCGAGCCAGTGCCGGGCCGGCCGCTGCTGGTGATGAACGGCGACATCCTCACGACCATCGACTTCCGCAAGCTCGTCGACTTCCACGTCGAGTCCGGGGCGGCGGCGACGATGGCCGTCAGCTACCACGACGTGCAGGTCCCCTACGGCGTGGTCGAGACCAGCGGGCAGCGGGTCGTCTCGCTGGTCGAGAAGCCCGTCTACCGCTACTTCGTCAACGCCGGCATCTACGTGCTCGAGCCCGAGTGCAGGCAGTACCTCGAGCCCGAGACGTACACCGACATGACGACCCTCTACGAGCGCCTCCTCGGCGACGGGCGCCCCGTGGCCTCGTTCCCGATCCACGAGTACTGGCAGGACGTGGGCAGGCCCGCCGACTACGCGCGGGCGAACGAGGAGTACGAGCGGGTCTTCTCCCTGACCTGACCTGGCCGCGCGGACGGGGCGCTCCGGGCCGCGGGCGCCGCTGCCGGCGGCCGGCCGGCGTCGTCGCGGCCGCGGCGCGTCCCCGCGGGCCTCAGGCGGTCGTGGCGACGGGCTCGCCGCGGGAGCGGGCCAGCGCCTGGAACTGGGGGCTGGTGCGGAGCAGGTCGTCGTAGCTGCCGGTCGCGACGACGCGCCCCCCGTCGACGAGCACCACCTGGTCGCACTCCTTGACGGTGGCGACGCGGTGCGTTACCAGGACCACGGTCTTGCGTCCGGCGAGCTCCGCCAGCGAGTCGAAGACGGCCTCCTCGGTGACGCTGTCGAGGGCGCTGGTGGCCTCGTCGAGGACCACGATCGGCGGGTCCTCGTACAGGGCCCTGGCGATGCCCAGGCGCTGGCGCTGGCCGCCCGAGAGCCTGACGCCGCGCTCCCCGATGCGCGTCTGGTAGCCCTCGGGGAGCTGGGCCACGAAGTCGTGGACCTGTGCGATGCGCGCCGCCCTCTCGACGGCGGCCATGTCGATCTCGTCGTCGGGCACGCCGAAGGCGATGTTGCGGGCGACGGTGTCGTCGCTGAGGAAGACGTGCTGCGGCACGTAGCCGATCGCGGCCTGCCAGGCCCGCGCCTTCTCGGGGGTGAGCGGCTCGCCGTCGACCAGCACCTGGCCCTCGGTGGGGGTAAGGAGGCCGAGGAGGACGTCGAGCACGGTCGTCTTGCCCGAGCCCGTCGGCCCGACGATGGCCGTGGCGGTGCCGCGGCGGACGACGAGGTCCACGCCCTGCAGGGCCGGCGACTCGGCGTTCGGGTAGGTGTACGACACGCCGCGCAGCTCGACCTGCCGCTCGAACGGCAGGGCCGCCGCGTCCTCGAAGGCCTGGCCGCGGCCCTGGAGCGCCTGGACGCTGCGCTCCATCAGCTCGAGGCTCGGCAGCGACGACCTCAGGGTGGTGACGCCCTCGTACACCTGCTGGATCGCCGGGATCATCCGGTAGCAGGCGAACGCGTAGAGCGTCACGATGCTGATCACGGCCGACGTGGACCTGCCGGTGGTGAGCAGGTAGAGGATGATCCCGATGATCCCGCTGAAGGCGACGACCTCGAGCAGGGAGCGCGGCACGACGCGGGTCACGTGCAGCACGACCTCGAACCCCGCGTGGCGCCTGGCGGCCCGCGCGAAGCGCTCCAGGAACGTCCTCTCGCGGCCGGAGACCTTGACGTCCTTGAAGCCGCCGAAGGTCTCGGTGACGGCGCGGAAGCGCTCGACGTCGGCGGAGTGACGCTCCACGCCGATGCGGTGCAGCACGCGCCTGACCAGCAGCAGGATCAGCGAGTAGACGCCCGCCAGCGCCACGCCCGTCGAGAGGGCGAGCAGCGGGTCGACGGCGACGAGCAGCCCGAGCAGCACCAGCATCGCGATCGAGCGGACGACGATCATCAGGTAGGGCGAGATCACGCCGTTGACGAACTGGTGGACCTCGTTGAGGATGTTCTGGCCGATCTGGCCGCTGTGCCCGATGATGAACTCCTCGTAGGGACGCGCGAGCCCGAGGTACATCAGGCGCTGCTGGAGGAGGTGGCTCTGGCGCTGCGCCAGCCGCTTGACGAGGTACTCGACGGCCACGGTGAGGCCGTTACTGAGCAGCAGGACGAAGAGGGCCCCGATCCCGAGGAGCACCAGGAACGGGGTCGTCTCCCGGAAGCCGAGCGCCTCGTAGAGGGCGCCTAGGTAGCGGTTCGAGAGCGCGCCCTGGGGGTCGGTCACGACCGCGATGAAGGGCAGGACCGTGGCGATGCCGACGGTGTCGAAGATCGCCCGCACCACCATCAGGGGCACGAGGCCGAGGAAGGCGCGGCGCTGGTCCGGGTCGAGGACCCGGAGGACACGCTGGCCGATGCTGAGGATGCGCATGGGACGACCCTTCGGCTGCGCCTCGCGGCGGCGGGACCGGCGGTCGCCGGTCCGGCGCGGGCCCGAGCAGGATAGGGCGCGAGGCGCGTCTGCGGCGCAGAAGGCGTCACATACGCCCCGCGGCTTGTGACGTGGTCGCCGTGCCGCCACGGCCGAGGGCCGATAATGCTGTGCCGTACGGAGGAGCGCGCCGCGCACGCGCTCGGCGCGAAGGAGTGCTGTGCAGAGCGACCCCGGAGCCCCCCTAGTCACCGTCATGATCCCCACCTTCGGGCAGGCGCCGGTGCTCGCCAGGGCCGTGGGCTCCGCCCTCCGGCAGGACCTCGAGTCGCTGGAGGTCATCGTCGCCGACGACGCCTCGCCCGACGACACCGCCGAGGTCGTGGCGCGCTTCGACGACCCGCGCCTCCGGTACCACCGCAACCCCACGAACCTGGGCCGCGTCGGCAACTACCGGCACACGCTCGAGCGCCTGGCCCGCGGCAAGTACGTCCTCAACCTCGACGGCGACGACTGGCTCGTCGACCCCACGTACCTGAGGCGGGCGGCGCAGCTCCTCGAGGAGGAGCCCGACGTCGTGATGGTGTTCGCGAACGCCTGGCGCTACCGCCAGGAGGACGGGGCGTTCTTCCGCCTCTCGGGCCAGAACGAGGGCCTGCCGCGCGTCGTCTCGGGCACCGACATCTTCCTCCGCTACCCCACGGGCGAGGTGTGGATCCCCCACCTCACGGCGCTCTACCGGCGCGACGTCGCCCTGGAGGTCGGGTTCTACCGCGAGGACATCATCGGTTCCGACACCGAGTCGCTCCTCCGCCTCGTGCTCGGGCGCAAGGTGGGGTTCATCGACACGCACGCCGCGGCCTGGCGCATCCACGGCGCCAACGCCACCAACAGCATCGACGTCGAGGCGCGGGTCGCGAACCTCGCCTGCGTCGACGGGCCCTTCGAGGCCGCGCGCGCCAGCGGCGCGGTGGCCACGCCGCTCCTGGAGCGGTGGCGGGCGGCGATGTACAGCCGCCTCGGCCTCGAGTTCGTGCGCGGCGCGGTGAGAGGCGGCGACCTCGGCGCCGCGTGGCGCTTCATGGCGCAGCTCGCGCGCAAGAGCCCGCGCTCCGCGCTGCGCGTCGCGGGCGCCGCCGTGGCGTTCGCGCTGCGGCGGGGGGAGCGCAGGCGGTTCCTGCCCGTCTACACCGAGCTAGGTGAGGAGGCGCTGGCGTGACGGCCGGCCGCCCAGACGAGGAGACACAGCGGTGACCCGTTCTTCCTTCGCCCTCAGACCGGACCCCCTCGCCGGCGGCGACGTCGAGCAGGACGTGCACATCACGCAGGACGACGTCGTCCGCTTCCTCAAGCGCGGCTTCGTCTGGGCCGCGCTCGCGGCCGTTCTGGCCGCCGCCGCGATGTACCTCTACCAGCGCGAGGCGCCCCCGGTGTACCGCGCGGCTACCACCCTCTACGCGGCCGACAACGTCGTCGACCTCCGCTCGGTCGGGCTCTCGTACCTCGTCTCGCCCACCCTGCACGTGGACGCCTACGAGGTCGCCGCCCGCAGCGACGAGGTGCTGCAGGCCGCCCTCGAGCGGCTGGGGCCCGAGGCGCGGCAGCGCCTCGGCGTCGACTCGCTGCGCCGGCGCATCGACGTGGACACCCGGGAGTCCTCGCGCCTGATCATCGTCTACGCCCTGGCCGGCTCGCCCGCCGAGGCCGCGGCCTACTCCGAGGCCGTGGCCCAGGCGCTGGTCGCCTGGGACGCCCAGAGGCCGCGCGACAACCTCCTGCGGATGATCGAGAGCCTGCGCCTGCGCATCGCCTCGATGGACGCACAGATCAGCGGCCTCGAGCCGGGGCCGCAGCGCGACAGCATGGTGGCCCTGCGCGACGAGCAGGTGGCCCAGCTCGCCACCGCCGTGATGCTCTCCGACTCCGTCGTCGGCCGCCTCGAGATCGTCCAGGCGCCGCAGGTCCCGAGCTCGCCCGTAGCGCCGTCGCCCGTCTTCGACGCGGTGCTCGCCGCGGTGGTGGCGTTCGTGCTCGCCTACCTCGTGAGGCTCCTGCTGGCGATCTTCGACGCGCGCCTGCGCGACCCCGAGCAGGTGCCGCTCGTCAGCGGCGTGCCGCTCCTGGCCGTGTTCCCGCCCGTGCCGAGGATCGGCGCGCGGTCGCTGCCGGCCGCCGCCACGGGTTTCCTCCGCTCCGCGCTCGTACCCGACACGTCGCGCCCGACGGCGGTGCTGTTCGCGCCCGTCGACGCCGCCAGCCGCGCCTCGCGCCTGGCGCTGGCGATGGCCGAGAGCTTCGCCCGCTCCGGCGCACGGGTGCTGCTGGTGACGACCACGCCGCGCGACCCCGACGTCCTCGAGCGGACGAGCTTCCGCGCCACGACCGAGAACACGCTCGAGGCGCACCTGCGGTTCCAGGGCAGGCAGGCGGGGCAGGCCTTCGTCAGGCTCGAGGGGCCGGGGTCGCTCGCGATCCTGCCCGCGTGGGAGCCGAGCCACGACGCCTCCGAGCTCCTCTCCTTCGGCATGAGGGGCGCCCTCGACGCCTGGCGTCAGCAGTACGACGTCGTCGTCGTGGTGACGCCGCCCGTCCTCGCCGCCGCCGACGCGGTGACCGTGGCGCCGCTCGTCGACCGCACGGTGCTGGTGGTCTCGCGGGGCGCGACGCGCCGCGACCTGGCCACCGCCTCCAGGCTCCTCCGCCAGCGCGACGTCGTCCCCAGCGGCGTCGTCGTCACCGGCGTGAGGTCCGCCGGGGCCGGCCCGAGCGCCGCGGTCAGGCCCGAGCCGGCGCCGGTCAGGAGCCCCGCCGCGCCCGGCCGACGCGCCCCCGCCGTGAAGTGAGCCATCTCACATCCCGCTGACGCCGGAGGGACGGCGGCGCCGTCCCCGGCGACGAGGCGTCGTGGGAAGAGCGTGCGCGACGGCTCTCGCGGCGCCGCGGGGCCCCGCGAGGCGGATGCGAGCCGCGTCACATCTGCTCATCTATGTGGACTTTTGCTAAGTAGACCCTCATGACTCGGGCATAGATTCCCGTCTGGACGGCGAAAAAGAGCCGTCCACTCGAAGGCTGTGATGCCTGTCCTCGCAAGTTGGGCGCTTGAGGCAGGCGGAGCCAGTAGCGCAACCGGTCGAGGGGAGACATGTTCCATCATCACAACCTGCTCGTGCTCCGGCAGCCGGTAAGCGCCCGGACCGGGCCCCTGCGCGCGGAAGCGCTGGGGCGGGCCCGGCGGGGAGCCGCTGATCGCGGTCTCCGCTCCCTTCGCCGGGAGGGGCCCATCTCGTTCGGAGAGGCGTACCGATGCTGCATGCACTCGGCGGCCGCCGCGCTGCGTCGCGCCGCACCCCTGGTCCCTGGCGAGCGCTGACGCTCGCGGCCCTCGCGGCGCTGACGCTGGCCGCCTGCTCGTCGCCGGGCGACGTCGAGGCGTCCGGCGGGAGCTTCGACGTCGTCTACCAGGTCCAGAGCGGCGGGCGGCTGCGGACCGGCTCGCTCGACGGGGCCACCGTCGACGGCACGTTCACGGTCGTCGTGAGGACGAACCGCCACGCCAGGACCGTGAGCTTCTACCTCGACGACGTCCGCCGACAGGGCGAGCCGTTCGCCGTCGACACCGAGGCGCCGTTCACGGCCACGGTCTCGACGGTCGGCCTCGAGCCCGGCCGCCACTCGGTGACCGTCGCCGTGCACGACGCGGAAGGGCGCCGGCCGCACGTCAAGACGGTCTGGTTCACGGTCGAGCGCGCCGACGCGCCGACCGAGCCCTCCGACCCGAGCGGCCCCGAGGTGCCCAGCGGCCCCGAGGAGCCCAGCGACCCCGGGCCCGGCGACCCCCAGGAACCGACCGACCCCCAGGAACCCCCCGCCCAGCCCAAGCCGCCGGCCCCCGAGTACCCGGCCCCGACCTACTGGGTCTCGACCACGGGCGACGACAGGAACGACGGTCGTAGCGCGGCCACGGCCTTCAGGACGATCGCCAAGGCGGCCTCCGTCGTGCGTCCCGGCGACGTCGTCTACATCCGCGGCGGGGTGTACAGGGAGTACCTGACCGCCGACAAGTGGAAGACGAGCGGTCAGCCGGGCAAGCCGATCACGATCATGGGCGCGCCGGGCGAGACCGTGATCATCGACGGCAGCGACAGGAAGAACGGCGGCACGAACCCCAGCGCCCCGCAGCTGATCTGGCTGCGCGTGGACTGGTACGTCTTCGAGAACCTCACGCTGCGCAACTCCGCCGGCCGCGCGATCGAGCTCGAGGGCAGCAACCACGTCGTGCGCAACGTCGTCACCCACGGCAACCACGGCGACGGCATCTACATCGAGGGGGACAACAACCTCGTCGAGGACGTCGTCAGCTACGACAACTACAGCTACTCGAACGGCGGCGACAGCGCCGACGGCGTGAAGATCGCCTACGGCGACGGCAACGTGATCAGGCGCGTCGTGGCCTACGACAACTCCGACGACGGCATCGACCTGTGGGACAGCACCAACTCGCTCGTCGAGTACACCGTCTCGTACCGCAACGGCCGCGGCAGCACCGGCAACGGGCAGGGCTTCAAGCTCTCCAACGGCAAGCGCGCCAACGCCGGCCACACGATCCGCTACAACGTGGCCTTCAGCAACCGCGCCAACAACTTCACCGACAACGGCGGCGGCGGGCTGCTGCTCTACAACAACACCTCGTTCGACGCCGGCGGGCGCGGCTTCATCGTGCAGGGCCGCAGCGGGTACGCCGAGTCGAAGGTCTACAACAACATCAGCTTCGGCGAGACGAGCCCCGCGGTGTCGTCGGGCAGCGGCAAGGTCACCCAGGACAGGAACTCGTGGAACCTCGGGATCTCCGACCCGGCCTTCGCCAGCACCGACCCGAGCTCCTCGCGGTTCCTGCGCCTGTCCTCCGGCAGCAAGGCCATCGACGCCGGCCGCGACATGGGCCAGCCTTACGCGGGCAAGGCGCCCGACCTCGGGGCCTACGAGTACGGCCTGCCGAGCATCGTCGCCGGCGCCTTCTGAGGGGAGGGCTCCGACGCCAGCTCCTCGATCAGCCTGCTGAGCCTGGCGCCCAGCTTCGCGAGGTCGTGCCGTCCCTCGAGGGCGGCGCGGCCTCGCCTGCCCATGGCCTCCCGCTCCTCGGGCTCCATGCGCGCCAGGCGCAGCACGGCGTCGGCCAGGGCCCGCGGGTCCCCGGGGGTGAAGGTCAGGCCCGCGCGCGCCGCGTCGACGATCGTGGTCGTGTCGGTGGTGCTGTAGAGCACCGGCCGGCCGGCGGCCAGGTAGTCGTAGAGCTTGTTCGGGCTCCTGCCGTAGGCGTCGAACGTCGTCACCGGCGCCAGGTGGACCATCAGGGCGTCGGCGGCGCGCGCCGCGGCCGGCACCGCGCCCTTGGGGATGGGGTCGTGGAAGCGCACGTTAGCGATGCCCTCGCGCCGGGCGCGCGCCACCAGCACCTCCTTCTGCTGCCCGGCGCCGATCAGCACGAACGAGACCGGCAAGTCGGGCCGCTCGGCGGCGAGGACCCTGGCGGCGTCCAGCACGTTGTGGAGGCCGTTGGCCAGGCCGTGGGCGCCCATGTACATCACGACGAACGAGCCGCGGCAGGCCTCGAGCTCGGCGCGGAGCGTCTCCGGCAGCGGCGCGCTGGGCTCGCCCCTGTCGTCGAGGAACACGCCGTTGGGCAGGTGGACGACCTTCTCGGCGGGGACGCCCCTGGCCACGAGGTGCTCGGCGAGCTTGGGCGGCACCGTCACGATGCGGTCGGCGCGCGCCTCGAGGTACCTGACGAGGCGGTCGAGCGCCACGTGCACCGCCCCGCCCTCCCGCAGGGCGCCCATCGCCACGAGGTCGTCCGGCCAGACGTCCCTCAGCTCGAGCACGAAGCGGGCCCGGTGCCGGCGCGCCAGGTCCAGGCCCGCCAGGGCGCAGAGGAGGCTGGGGGACGACCCGATCACGACGTCCGGCCGACCCACCTGCCCACCGAGCCTGGCGGTGACGGCGCGGACGTAGAACTCGACCATGTTGTAGACGCGGCGGATGTCGTTCCTCTGGTAGGAGGCGCTCTCCAGCCACACGAAGCGGACGCCGTCCTCGTCGGTCACGCCTCGTTTCGAGACGGCGAGGTCGCCGGACCTGTAGTAGTGGAAGCTCGACGCGATCACCGTCACGTCGTGCCCGTGGTCGCGCAGCACGCTGGCGAGGTCGCCGTGGCGGGTCATCCCGGCCGACCCGCGCGGCAGCGCGTACTGGTTGACGATCCAGACGCTGGCTGGCTTGGCGGTCACTGGTCCTTCTCCTCACCGCCGCCCGAGGGGACGAGGGGGCCCGGCGCGTCGCGCCAGGCGAGGGGCGGCAACTGGTCGCTGATGAGCTGGATGGCGCCGGCCCCGTGGCGGAGCTCGACGGCAGCGGGGCGGGCGGAGACGACGGCGGCGAGGTAGCGCCTGCCGGGCGTGAGGGCGCCCGCGACCTCGACGAGCGCCCGCGCCCGCTTGTGGCCGAAGCGCTCGGCGTGGAACGAGGCCTCCGCCTCGGCCGGCACGAGGACGGCGGCCTCGCCGTCCCGCAGGCCCGCGAGGCGCAGCCACGTCGGCCGCGGCGGCGAGCCGAGCGCGAACGTCGCCTCGCCGGCGTCGCGCACCGCGAGGCCGGGCGCGAGGTGGTAGCGGAGGCGGAACGTCGTCGGCGCCGCGCCCTCCGCGAGCTCGAGGGCGTCCAGCACGACGACGACGTCGTCGCGGACGCCGACCCAGCGCCGATGCGTCACGCCGCAGCGGGCCACGTAGCCGTCGTGCGCGGCGGTGGCCCAGCGCCAGCCGGCGGTCTCGCCGCAGGCGCGGTCGAACGTCCGCGCGGTCCTGCCCACGCGGAACGCCCCCCACAGCTCCGACTGGTCGAGGCCCGCGACCTCGACCGTGTTGTGGGCCGCGGTGGAGCGCTCCCTGTCGCGGTCGGCGCCGGCGTCGTAGGTGCTGGTGCCGCTCTCGACGATCACGGGGCCGCCGGGCGAGTGCACGTCGACGTTGAGGCAGTCGGCGTGGCCGTGGCCGGCCATGCCGCGGGCGCCCGTGTCGGCGCCGTCGAAGACCGCGACGAGGCCGCCGGCGCGCAGGACGCGGTAGCCGCTCGCCGGCGCCAGGGGCACGAACGGCGGGGACGGGACGCGGTCGAGCGTCAGCCTCCCCTCCGCCGCGGAGGCGGAGGACACGAGCTCGGCGTAGGGGTAGGGCAGGCAGGCGGCGGCGGCGTCCGCCTCCGTGCCGGCGGCGGCCGCCAGCGCGGACTCGGCCAGCCTCACGGCGACGCCGAGGCCGGCGACGCCGTCGCGGGTGGTGTCGCTCCAGAGCGGGTAGGAGCCGTCGGGCAGGCGCATGCGCCAGGCGAAGGCCGCCATCGCCGCCAGCGCGCCTAGGAGCGGCGCCGGCGTGGCCAGGCCCGCGGAGGAGAGGGCCAGGGAGGTCTCGGCGAGCATCACCAGGACCTGCAGGTGGTAGCCGGCGGAGAGCTCGACGTGGCAGCCGTCGGCGGTCACCTGGCGCGGGACCTCGCGCGTCAGCTCGCGCAGGGCGCGCTCGACGACGGCCTCGGCCTCGTCGCCCCGGTACCTGAGCCCGGCGACCACCAGGGCGCTCAGGTCCTGGAGGAGGTGGTTGCCGCCGGCGTGCCGCTCGAGGCTGCGGGAGAGGTAGCGCACCTGCAGCCAGTGGGAGCGCTCGAGCTCGGGCGTGACGAGGCGCGGGAACGTGCTCATCAGGTACGTCCACGCCACGAGCCGCTTCGCCGTGGGGTAGGGGTGCCAGGCGTCGTAGCGGCCGAACGGCACCGTCTCGGCCCAGGACCGCATCGCCGCGAACGCGGCGCGAGCGGCGGCGTCGGGCTCGTCGGCGTTCGCCACGGCCGCGACGGCCCAGTCGAAGTAGTGGAGGGTGAAGTGCCACAGGCGGCCCTTGCCCGCGGGCTCCCAGTCGATCGGGTGCTCGAGGCGGTGAGGGTGGCCGAGCAGCTCGACGGTGAGCGCCGGCGCCTCCTCCCGGGGACCGACCTCCCTGGCGAACGCCGCGAGGTAGCCCGGGCGCGCGGCGGGCGCCGGCAGGTGCGCGCCGGCCAGCCTCTCGCGCAAGGGCAGTGGCAGCGCGTCGGCGCCGCGGCGCCCGGCCTCGTGCGCGAGGCGCGCCAGCAGGCGGCGCGGCGGGACCGCGAGGGCGGCGCGCGCGAGGCGCAGCGGGTCGCGCCAGGGGGACGTCATCGCCACCCCTCCGCGGCGAGCCGGGCCGTGAGGCGCGAGACGACCGCGTCGACGGTGAAGGAGGCCGCCCGCTCGCGCAGCGCCGAGCCGAGCCGCGCGGCGAGGCCGGGGCACGTGAGGAGCCGCCGCACGGCGTCGGCCAGCGCGCCCACGTCCGTCGGCTCGACGAGCAGGCCGCTCACGCCGTCCTCGACGACCTCGGCGATCGCGGGGGTGGCGGCGGCCACGACCGGCGTGCCGACCATCGCCGCCTCGACGATCGCGCCGGGCATCCCCTCGGTCGCCCAGGTGGTCGGGAGCAGCAGGGCGGCGGCGCCGGCGAGCTCGCCCGCGACGCGGCTCTGAGGTATGGCGCCGCGGTAGCGCGTGCGGGGGTGCCGCGCGAGCTGCGCCTCGAAGGCGGGGCGGTAGCCCTCCTCGACGGGGCCGAAGACGTCGAGGGACGCCTCGACGCCCGAGGCCGCCACGGCCTCGACCGCGGCCATCGCCCGCTCCACGCCCTTCTCCGGCGTGACGCGCGAGACGAACACCAGCCGGCCGGCGGCGACGGACGCCGGGTCCCACCTCTCCGCGGCGGGCGGGCGTGGATTCGGGAGCACCTCGACGCCGCCGGCGCCGAGCGCCTCGAGCTCGCGGCGCATCCACTCTCCCTCCACCCAGACCGGGCGGCAGCGCGAGAGGCAGCGGAGGTAGAGGCGCCTGGCGGCGCCGTGGAGCCTGCCGACCGTGCCGGGCAGGCTGCTGCCCACCGCCAGGAACGAGCAGCGCAGGCGCGGCCTCACGGCCGAGGCCAGCGCCAGCAGCGCCACGAGCAGGACGGCGCCGTTGCGCGAGACGGACAGGAGCACCTGGTCGTGCCGGGTGAGCGCCCGCACGAGCGCGGCGAGCTGGCGCAGCCGCGCCGCCGCTCCGTGGGGCCCGGTGTCGACGACCTCCACCCGCGCGCCGCGCTCGCGCAGCGCCGCCACGAGCAGGCCGTTCTTGACGGTGGCCCCGCCCGTCTGGGGCGAGGTCACCGGGCCGACGAAGAGGACGCGCGCGGGGACCGTCACGACGCCGCCTCCAGGGCCGCACGGGCGCCGCGGCGCTCGCCTAGCCGCGCGAAGAGCGCCTCGTACTCCTGGGCGTAGCGCTCGAGCGAGAGCTCTCTCTCCGCGAAGGCGCGCGCCGCGCGCGACATCTCCCGGCGCCTGGCCGGCGGGGTGGCGGCGAAGCGCCCCAGCGCGCCGGCGATGTCCTCGGGGTCGGCGGGGTCGAAGAGCAGGCCCCTGTCCTCGCCCACGAGGCGCGGGTGGTCGCAGACGCGGCTCGCCAGGACAGGCAGGCCGCTGGCCAGCGCCTCGCAGATCGCGTTGGGCAGCCCCTCGAAGCGCGCCGGGTGCACGAGGGCGTCGTGAGCGCGCATCAGCTCGGGGACATCGTCGCGCCGGCCGAGCCACCGCCAGCGGTCGGCCACGCCCTCCGCGGCCAGGGCCGCGTCGACCTCGGCCTTGGCCGCCTCGTCGTCCGGCGTGGTCGGCACGCCGGCCCACGACACCGTCGGCACCGGGAGGCCACGCCTCGCCAGCAGCCCCAGCGCCCGCGCGAGGTTGAGCGCGTTCTTCTTCCGGGCCGTGCTGGCCACGGCGAGCAGGCGTAGAGCCCCGTCGCCGCCGGCGCGTTCCCCCGGCGGCTCGGCCGCGGTCCCGCTCGCGACGGCCTCTTCGCCGCCGGCGGCGCCGAGGGCTCCGGCGCGGCGTCCCCCTGCCCACGCCGGCGCGAACGTCTCCAGGTCGACGCCGTTGTAGATCGTCGAGAGCTTGCCCCGCATCCAGGGGAAGAGCCCCTCCATGCGCTCGCGCTGGTGGTGCGAGTTGACGGTGATCCAGGCGGCCAGGCGGTGGAGCTCCTGCTGCAGGCGGGAGAGCGGCGTCAGGCGCGTGTACATGAAGCGCTCGGAGACGACGACGGGGACGCGCCTGTGGACGAGGCCGGCCAGCTCGGCGTAGACGGCGGGGGTGGCCAGGTAGGCGAGCACGCCGTCGGGCCGGCGGCGCCCGATCAGGCGGGCGAGCTCCAGCACGGGCCGCGGCGAGAACCGGCCGGGCTTGCGCACCTCGTGCACGGTGAGGCCGAGCGCCTCCACCTGCGGGGCGAAGTGCCTGATGTGCGGGTGGTAGACGAAGAGCTCGACGTCGTGACCGCGCGCGTGCAGCCCGCGCGCGAGCGCGACGAGCTGCCGCTGGGCGCCCCCCGGGCCGAAGTGGTCGATGCAGAGGAGGAGGCGCATCCGTTCCCTACCCGTTGGACCCCCTCCCAGGCGGCGCCGCGGGGGCGTAGGTCCAGAGGGGACGCGAGGCGACGACGTCGCGGCCCAGCACGAACGCGCTGCGGCTCGCGGCCAGCGAGAGGGTGAACCACACCTGCTTGCCGTTCTCGAGCGTGGACGGCATCAGGATCAGCGCCACGGTGGCGAGCAGGACGAGGTAGACGATGCGGTCGCCGGCCAGGCTGACGACGAACGGCAGGCCCACGATCGCCAGCGTGGCGACGAAGAGCGCCAGCCCGATCACCCCGGTCTGGGCGGCGACGTTGAGGAAGGCGTTGTGCGCCGTCCTGGCCTCGCCCAGGTAGGGCCTCACCGCCTCCGCGAACCCGCCCGAGCCGACCCCGACGATGGGGTTGTCCCGGAACAGCGCCACGCCCGCGAGCCAGATCCGGCCGCGTCCGGTGAGGTCGCCGCTCTGCAGCTGCTCGGGGATCTCGGCGAAGCGCTCGATGCCGGTCGGGAGGCTCTCCTCGAACGACGGGGCCAGCCAGTAGGCGGCCAGGCCGACGAGCGCGAGGCCGACCACGACGGCGACCTGCACCCGGGGCCCGAGCTTGGCGTAGGTGAGCGGGACCACCGAGAGGGCGAGCACGGCGGTGATCAGGCCGCCGCGCGACCCCGTCAGCACGATCGCCACCAGCACCGCGGGGATCGCGAGGAAGTTCAGGAGCGCCACCACCCGCGACCGGCCGCTCAGCACCAGGTGCCACGCCAGCGGGATGCCCAGCGCCAGCGTGCTGGCCAGGTAGTTGGGGTTGAAGCCGGCCGCGGCGAAGCGCTCCTGCGCCGAGCCGGCGAAGGCGTTCCCGCTTAGGTACTGGGCGACGGTACTCGCCACCGACACGTAGCAGCCGAGCACGTACGCCTGCATCAGCCGCCTCCTGTCGGTGGCGTCGCGGCACTGCTGCCACACCAGCCACGACATCAGGAAGAGCTGGACCAGCGTGGCGGCGTAGGCGATGCCATCGCCGCGGTCGGGCGCCCACTCGATGCTGAGCACCGTCCAGACGCACAGCAGCGCGAACGGCAGCAGGAACGCGGCGGGGCGGCGCAGCGCGACGCCGCCCTTGCGCGCCACCGATGCCAGGCCGACGGCGAACGCCACCAGCCCCGCGAACCGGCTGGCGGTGCCGATGCCGGGCAGGAGCACGGAGTCCTCCCACGGCACCGTGAACACGAACAGCCACAGCGCCGCGAAGGCGAGGGCCGGCAGCCAGGGTCGCCGCGCGCTCACGCGGCGCGCTCCCTTCGCACGGCCTGGCGGGAGCGCCAGACCTTGAGGGCGTAGACGAGCCACAGCCAGCGCCCGAAGTCGGCGCGCCCGGCGAGGTGCTCGCGGAGCATCGCCCTCACCGGACCGGGGTCGCCGATCCCGACGGACGCGAGCCCCGCCGGCGTCAGCTCGTCGAGCACGGCCTGCTTCAGCTCCCCGCGCAGCCAGGAGGCGACCGGCACGTCGAAGCCCTGCTTCGGGCGGTCGACGAGCTCGCGCGGCACCAGCCGGTAGAGCAGCGCCTTCAGGACGCGCTTGCCCGAGGCCAGGGGGTCGGGGAGGCGCAGCGCCCACTCGATCACCCTGTGGTCGAGGAACGGCGCGCGGGTCTCGAGCGACACGGCCATCGCCGCCCTGTCGACCTTCGTCAGCACGTCCTCGGGCAGGTAGGCGCAGAGGTCGGTGACGCGCCACCTCAGGGGCGGCGTGGCCCCGGCGGCGGCGCGCGAGGTGAGCTCCGCGGCCGTCTCCTCCGTCTCGCCGACGCCGGTCATGCGCCGCACCTCGTCGGGCGTGAAGTAGTGCCTGTAGCCGACGCCGACGCCGTCGCGCGCGTAGGAGAGGAGGCGCCGCGCCTGCCGGCCGGGGCGGCCGGGCAGCAGCGTCAGGGCGGGGAGCACGGTGGAGCCGAAGGGCCGCGCCAGCGCCACGGTGCGCTCGAGGCGCGCGAGCCGCTCGTAGAGCGCGTAGCCGCCGAAGAGCTCGTCGCCGCCGTCGCCTGACAGGCTCACCGTCACGTGCCGCCGCGCCACGCCCGCCACCAGCCGCGTGGGCAGGGCCGACGGGTCGCCGAACGGCTCGCCGAAGCTCGCCGCGAGCTCCGTCGCCAGCGCCAGCGCCCCGTGCAGGGACAGGCGCTCGGTGACGTGGCGCGCGCCCAGGTGCTCGGCCACGGCGCGGGCCTGCTCCGACTCGTCGAAGCCGCTCTCCTCGAAGCCGACGGTGAACGTCCTGACCTCGCCTCCGGCCTTGGCCATGAGCGCGACGACCGTCGAGGAGTCGACGCCGCCGGAGAGGAACGCCCCCAGCGGGACGTCGGCGATCGACTGCTGGCGCACGGCCCGCGTGAGCAGCTCCTCGAGCTGTTCCACGGCCTCGCCCTCGGAGACGGCGAGGCGCGGGGCGAGCGCGTGCTCCAGGGGGTCCCAGTAGCGCCCGACGACGGCGCTGCCGCCCTGCCAGAGCAGGTAGTGGGCCGGGGGCAGCTTGCGCGCGCCGGCGTAGGCCGTGCGCGGCGAGGGCACGTAGCCGTACTGCAGGTACTGCGCCAGCGCCACGCGGTCGGGCGTGAGGTCGACCCAGGGCAGGAGCGTCAGCGCCGACAGCTCCGAGGCGAACGCGAAGCGCCCTCCGGAGGAGGCGTAGTAGAGCGGCTTCTCGCCGGCCCGGTCGCGGGCGAGGAACAGGACCCTCTCGCGGGCGTCCCAGATCGCGAAGGCGAACATGCCGACGAGGCGGTCGAGAACCTCGACGCCCCACTCGGCGTAGCCGGCCAGGAGCACCTCGGCGTCGGTGCGCGACGCGAAGACGTGGCCTTTCGCCTCCAGCTCCTCCCTCAGCTCGAGGAAGTTGTAGACCTCGCCGTTGAAGGTCAGCCAGTAGCGGCCGCGGTACGACATCGGCTCGTGGCCGGCGGGCGAGGTGTCGATGATCGCCAGGCGGCGGTGGCCCAGGGTCAGGCCCGCCTCCTCGTCGGTCCACACGCCCTCGTCGTCGGGCCCGCGGTGGGCCAGCGCGTCGAGCATCCCACGCACCAGCCGCTCGCGTTCAGCCGTTCCGCTGCCTCCGAGGACGCCAGCTACGCCGCACATCGCCCGACACCGCCGACCTCGTCCACGATCAGGCGCGTCCTGCCGGGACCTCCGCGGCTACCGGGACGTAGGCGGCGCCGACGGGCCGCGCGGCCCCGCGCGCCTCGTCCGCGGCGGCGGCCGGGCGGCGGTACGCGTAGAGCAGCTCGCGCGCGTCCACGGCGGAGGGGAGCCGGGCGAGCAGCCCGGCGAACGCCTCGTGGGGCGTGAGGACCACGACGAGGCCCTCGGCCTCGGCGGCCCGCTCCAGGCTCACGAGCCTCACGTTCGGCAGGCCGGCGAGCTCCCGGGGCAGGGACTCGCAGTGGGGCTCCACGACGTCGACCCACAGGCGACCGTCCGCGGCGAGGTGGCGGACCACCTCGACCGCCGGCGACTCGCGCATGTCGTCGACGTCGGGCTTGTAGCTGAGGCCGAGGACCGTGACCCTGCCGGCTTCGCCGAGGCGCGCCCTGATCGCGTCCGCCACGCGGCCGGGCAGGGCGTCGTTGATCTCCCTCGCGGTCCTCAGGAGCCGCGCCTCGTCGGGGTCGATGGCCACGAGGAACCACGGGTCGACGGGGATGCAGTGCCCGCCCACGCCGATGCCGGGGCGGTGGAGGTTCACGCGCGGGTGGCGGTTGGCCAGGGCGAAGGCGGCGTCGGCGTCGACGCCGACGGAGGCCGCCAGCGAGGCGAGCTCGTTCGCCAGCGCGATGTTGACGTCGCGGTAGGTGTTCTCGAGGAGCTTCGCCGTCTCGGCCGTGCGCGCGTCCGTCTCGATGACGGCCCCGCGCACGAAGCGGCGGTAGACGGCGGCGGCAGCGGCCGTCGCCTCGGGGCTCGTGCCGCCCACGAGGCGGTCGTTGTGCACCAGCTCGTCGAGCAGCTTGCCCGGCAGCACGCGCTCGGGGCAGTGGGCGAGCAGGTAGTCGGTCGCGTGGCGCAGGCCCGAGACGGCGTAGATCGTGTCGGCGACCAGGCCCTCGCAGGTGAGCGGCGGGACCGTAGACTCGACGATCACGAGGTCGCCGCGGCGCAGGACGCCGGCGATCGCGCGCGCCACGGCCGCCACCGCGTCGAGGTCGGGGCTCTTGTCGGGCTTCACGGGCGTGCCGACCGCGATCACGTGCACGTCGGCGGGGACGGGCTCCGTCGAAGCGCCGAGCCGGCCGCTCGCCACCGCCCTGGCGACGAGCTCGGGCACGCCCGCCTCGTCGTGGTGGCGGACCCGGCCGGCGTTGACCAGCGCCACGAGCTCGGCGTCGAGGTCGACGCCGGTCACTTCGAGCCCGGCGTCGGCGAGGATCGCAGCGGTCGGGAGTCCGACGTAGCCCAGCCCGTACACCGCGACGGTGGGCTCCGGCGTCGACCGGAGCGCGGAAGATGCGGGAGAAGATGCGTCCGCGACGCGCATAGGCCTGCAGTGTAGCCGCGGGTCGTCTCAACGCCCCCTCATCTGTCACATCCGGCTCGCGGCCCCAGGGAGGGCTCCGCGGCGACCGTCCTACGGGCCCGGACCGCCGTGGAGGACGCGCTTCCTCGCCGTGCCGCACGCCCGGTCACGGCGGGGGCGGGGATATATGATCGGTCGCGCCACCGCGCCAGGGAGCACGATGCCCCACGACACCAGAGCTGACGACCCACGCCCAGGCAGGCTGGGCGCAGAGGGGAGAGCGAGCGGCAGGACAGGGCTCTACCTCGCCGCCGTCGCGCTCGTCGCCTTCGCCGTCATGCTCGGCTCCGGCCAGCAGGGCCGGGAGGAGGCCGAGCTCACCCTCGACGTCTCGCCCGAGTGGGTGCACCTCTACCCCCACGCCCTATCGCTAGGGGGCAGCGTGCTGTTGGGCACGCGGGAGGCGCGCGGCGCAGAGGCTACCTGGCAGGTCCTGTCCGGGCCCGGCGACGTCGTCTTCGCGGGCGAGGGGCTGGAGGTCGAGGCCACGTTCGGCGCGCCGGGCACCTACAGGCTGCTGGTGACGGCCGAGGCCGGCGGCAGGACGGCCTCGCGGGAGGTGACCGTCGAGGTCGTCGTCGCCGAGGCCGACTACTACGTCTCGCCCGACGGCAGCGACAGGAACGACGGGCGCTCGATCGACAGGCCGTTCCGGACGATCCGACGGGCGGCCGCGGTGGTGCGGCCCGGCGACGTCGTGCTGCTGAGGGGCGGCGTCTACAACGAGTACAACGTGGCCGACTCGTGGCGGCGCAGCGGCGAGCCGGGCGCCCCGATCACGTTCAAGAGCTACCCGGGCGAGAGGGCGATCATCGACGGGAGCCACGTCCAGCGCGACCCGCGGTCGCCGAACCCCAGCGCCCCCGAGCTGATCAGGATCGTCGGGCTCGACTGGTACGTCTTCGAAGGCATCACGTTCCGCAACAGCGCCGGGCGCGGGCTGGCGTTGGAGGGCAGCCACCACGTCGTCAGGAACGTCGTCTCGCACTCGAACCACGGCGACGGCATCTTCCTCAACGGCGACTACAACATCGTCGAGGACTCGGTCAGCTACGACAACTTCTCGCGCTCGAACGGCGGCGACAGCGCCGACGGCATCAAGGTCGTAGAGGGCACGCGAAACGTGATCAGGCGCTTCCTCGCCTACGAGAACTCCGACGACGGCATCGACCTGTGGGACAGCACCAACTCGCTCGTCGAGTACAGCATGGCGTTCCGCAACGGCCGCGGCAGCACCGGCAACGGCATGGGCTTCAAGATGGGCCGCGACGGCCTGACCTCGCACAACGTGATCCGCTTCAACGTCGCCTTCGAGAACCGCTCGCACAACTTCACGGACAACGGGGGCGGCGGCCTGCAGGTCTACAACAACACCTCGGTCGGGGCGGGCGGCTTCGGCTTCGCGGTGCGGGGGCGGCCCGAGGTCGAGCGGTCGCTGGTGGTCAACAACATCAGCTTCCGCGACGGCTCGGGCGTGCTCATCGACGTCGAGAGGCGGGGAGGCCAGCTCCCCGACAGCCGCAACAACTCCTGGGACCTGGGCATCGACGACCCGCTGTTCGCGTCGCTCGACCCCGACTCGCCGCGCTTCCTGAGGCTCCGCCCGGGCAGCCCGGCCATCGACGCCGGCGTCGACATGGGCCTCCCTTACGTCGGCGCGGCGATGGACCTGGGCGCCTTCGAGTCGGTGGCGTCCGCTCGCGCCGACGAGGGCGATTGAGGGCTCGGCCGGTCGCCCGGAACGCCCCGTGACGAGGGACCGCCCTCGGCGGAGGCCGGCCCCGCTCCGGTGATACCGTCTGCTGGTGGTCAAGCTCCGCGACCTCGGGCCGGTGGCCCAGCTCCGCGCGGGCAGGCTGCCGCGGCGCCTCGCCCAGCTCGTCTTCGGCCTCTTCGTCTTCGGCCTCTCGATAGCGCTGCTGATCGCCGCGAACCTGGGGGCGATGCCCTGGGACGTGCTGCACCAGGGCCTGGCGCGCCGGCTGCCCCTCTCGCTCGGCACCGTGATGGTCCTCACCGGCCTCGCCGTGCTGCTCCTGTGGGTGCCGTTGCGGGAGAAGCCCGGCGTCGGCACGGTCGCGAACGCGGTGCTGATCGGCCTGTTCACCGACCTGTGGCTGGCGGTGCTGCCCGAGCCCGGCGCGCTGTCCTGGAGCGTGGGCTACGTGGCGTTCGGGATCGTCCTCAACGGCCTGGCGACCGCGCTCTACATCGGCAGCCAGCTCGGCCGGGGGCCGCGCGACGGCCTGATGACCGGCCTGGCCCGCGTCACGGGGCGGTCGCTGCGGCTCGTGCGCACCGGCATCGAGGTCGCCGTCGTGGTCGTCGGCTACGCGCTGGGCGGGGTGCTCGGCTGGGCCACGCTCGCGTTCGCGGTCCTCATCGGCCCGCTGGTGCAGGCGTTCCTGCCCCACGTCGTCGTGGAGCTGCCCGAGCGCGCCGAGGCGGGGGCGCGGGCGGCGTAGGCGCCCCGGTCCGCCTGACCGTGCTCAGTGCCCGACCACGTCCGAGTCGACGCCGTCGCCCTTGTCGAGCGCCGAGACGCGCGCCATCTCCGCCGGCGTGAGCTCGAACGAGTAGACGTCGAGGTTCTCGCGCAGGCGCCTCTCGTTCGACGACTTCGGGATCGGCACCAGGCCGAGCTGCAGGTGCCAGCGCAGCACCACCTGCGCCGGCGTGCGCCCGTGCGCCTGCGCGACCTGGACGATGACGGGGTCCGAGAGCAGCGCCCCGCCCTTGCCGACGGGGCTGTAGGACACCGTGACGATGCCGTGCTCGTCGTGGTAGCGGCGGTGGTCCTCGCGCGTGACGTAGGGGTTGAGCTGCACCTGGTTCACGGCGGGGAGGGTCTCGGTCTCGCGCGCCAGGCGCTCGAGGTGCGCGGGCTTGAAGTTCGAGACGCCGATCGAGCGCGCCAGGCCGGCGTCCCGCAGCCTCTCGAACGTGCGCCAGGTGTCGACGTAGAGGTCGCGGGCCGGGAGCGGCCAGTGGATGAGGAGCAGGTCGACGTACTCGAGGCCGAGCCTGTCGAGCGAGCCGCGCAGGCCGTCCACCGCCCTGTCGCCGCCCTGGTGCTCGCCGTCGACCTTGGTGGTGACGAAGACCTCGTCCCGCGGCAGTCCGCTGGCGGCGATGCCGCGGCCCACGCCGCGCTCGTTGCCGTAGCGGACCGCGGTGTCGATGTGCCGGTAGCCGAGCTCGAGCGCGAGCGCCACCACGCGCTCGGCCTCGGCGTCGTCCATCGGCCAGGTGCCTAGGCCCAGGGTGGGCATCGTCCTGCCGTCGTTGAGGCGGATGCGCTGCGCCATGGCACAGGTTAATCGGTCGGGCCGGTACGATGGGGAGTCCGAGGCTGACCGGCGCCGGCCGCGCTGCCGGAGGATGGGGTGTTGACTTGAGCAGAGCCGTCTTCGTCCACCAGTACGGCGGCCCCGAGGTCCTGAGCCTGGAGGACCGGGAGCTCCCGCCGCCGGGGCCGGGCGAGGTGCGCGTCAGGCACCGCGCCATCGGCCTCAACTTCATCGACGTCTACCAGCGCTCCGGCCTCTACAAGGTGCCGCTGCCGTTCGTCGCCGGCAACGAGGCGGCGGGCGACGTCGTCGCCGTCGGCGAGGGCGTTACCGACATCGCCGTGGGCGACCGCGTCAGCTACCAGGGCCCGGTCGGCGCCTACGCCGAGGAGCGGAACATCCCGGCCGCGCGGCTCGTCCGCCTGCCCGACGGGATCGGCTACGAGACGGCCGCGGCCGTGACCCTGAAGGGCGTGACCGCCTACTACCTGCTGCACGAGACGTGGCGGGTGCAGCCGGGCGAGACGGTACTCGTGCACGCCGCCGCGGGCGGGGTGGGGTCGCTGCTCGTGCCCTGGGCGAAGCACCTCGGCGCGACCGTGATCGCCACCGCGGGCACGCCGCAGAAGGTCGAGCGCGCCAAGGCCCTGGGCGCCGACCACGCGATCGACTACAACGCCGAGGACTTCGCGCGGCGCGTGCGCGAGCTCACCGACGGCCGCGGCGTCGACGTCGTCTACGACGGCGTGGGGCGGGCCACGTTCGAGGGCTCGCTCGACAGCCTGCGGCCGCGCGGCCTCCTCGTCTCCTACGGCAACGCCTCGGGCCCCGTGTCGATCCCGAGCCTCGTGGTGCTGGCCGAGAAGGGCTCGCTCTACGTCACTCGCCCCTCGACGGCCACCTACATGGCCACGCCCGAGCAGCTCCGCACCGCGGCCGCCGCGGTCTTCGACGCGGTGGCGAAGGGCGTCCTGCAGGTGCAGGTCGACCAGCGCTACGCGCTCGCCGACGCGGCCGAGGCCCACAGGGCGCTCGAGGCCCGCAGGACCACCGGCTCCACGGTCCTGCTCCCCTAGGCCGCCCTGCGCCGCGCCCATGCGTGAGATCCTCGAGTCCGCGTTCAGGCGGGCGCTCGAGGGCGCGAGCCCGCGGGAGCTCACGCTGAGGGGGCTGCCTGAGGAAAGGCCGGCCCTGGTGCTCGCCGTGGGCAAGGCCGCGCTGTCGATGCTCGACGCGGCGCGGTCCCGCTTCCCCGGCGTCCCCTGGCTGGCCACGCCCCCCGCGGCCGGGGGCGCGGGCGCGCGGTCGGCGCCGCCCGGCGGCGACGGGACCGCGGGCGGGGCCGCGGGCGAGGTGCTGCCCGGCTCCCACCCGCTGCCCGACGAGCGGAGCGTCCTGGCCGCGAACCGGGCGCTGGAGGCGGCGCGGCGGCTGGAGGCGGGCGACCTCCTGCTGCTGCTGGTATCGGGCGGCGGCAGCGCGCTCTGGTGCGCCCCCTCGTGCCTCGACCTCGACGCCAAGCGCCGGCTGACGGTGCACCTCCAGCGGGCCGGCGCGGACATCGGCGAGCTGAACACGGTCAGGCGGCACCTCTCGCTGATCAAGGGCGGCGGCCTCCTGGCCGCCACGAAGGCGCGGGTCCTCTCCCTGCTGCTCTCCGACGTGCCGGGCGACGCCCCGTGGGACGTCGCCTCCGGCCCGGGCGTCGCCGACCCCACGACGTTCGAGGACGCCCTGGAGGTCCTCAGGCGCTACCCGGGCGAGCCCACGGCCGCGGCCGCGGAGTGCTTCCGCCGTGGGGCCCGCGGCGAGCTGCCCGAGACGGTCAAGCCGGGCTCGGCCGTCGACGCGCGGTCCGACGCCAGGGTCGTGGGCACGTCGCGGACCCTGCTGACCGAGGCCGCCGGCTACCTGGAGCGGCACCTCGGCGTCCAGGTCATCGAGCTCCACCACGACCTCGGCGGCGAGGCCAGCGAGCTCGCGCGGCGCCACGCGCGGCTCGCGGCGTCGGTCCTGGCCGGCGAGGACGCCAGGCCGATCCTGCCCCTCGTCGCCGCCGACCCGCCCTACGTAGCCTGGCGCCTGAGGCGCCTCGAGCGCTCGCGGCCCGTCGCGCTCATCAGCGCCGGCGAGGCGACGGTCACGGTCCGCGGCGCGGGGCGCGGCGGGCGCAACCAGGAGTTCGCCCTCGCCTTCGCGCTGGAGCTGCACAGGCTCGCGCCCGGCGCCAACGTCTGGGCGCTGTCCGCCGGCTCCGACGGCGTGGACGGGACCAGCGACGCCGCCGGCGCCTTCGTCACGCCGGACACGCTGGAGCGGGCGGCCGCGCTCGGCCTCGACGCGGAGGCGATGCTCGCCGACAACGACTCCGCCGGCTTCTTCGCGGCCCTCGGCGACCAGCTCGTCACCGGACCGACCGGACACAACCTCAACGACCTGCGCGTGGTGCTGCTTCCGCCCGCGCCGTGACCTCCGTCACGACCGGTGTGCCCCGCGGCACTGCCCCCGGACCTTTCTGACCCTATACATGTCTCACCGGCCGAGCCCGTGACCCCGAGCTCGTCGGTCTCAGGCAGGAGCAGTCGTCGGGTCGCTTCGCTGCGAGGCCGCGCACGAGCGGCGTGATGGGAGGAAGCGCGTGAACATCCTGCTGTGGATCATCCTCGGAGCGCTCGCGGGCTGGATCGCCAGCGTGATCATGGGCACCCGCGGGCAGGGCGTGGTGGTCGACATCGTCCTGGGGATCGTCGGTGCGATCCTGGGCGGCTGGCTCTTCCAGCAGTTCGGGGCCCAGGGGGTGACGGGCTTCAACCTGCCCAGCCTGCTCGTCGCCGTCGTGGGCGCGATCATTTTCATCGCCATCGCGAGGCTGTTCCGCAGGGCCTAGGGCGGTCCCTGGCGGATGGTCGCGGCCGGGCGGCAGTCGCCCGGCCGTCTTTCGTGAGCGCGCGGGTCCGCGTCCTGGCCGCGCTCTCCCGGCCGCGCCGCGTGCGGAGCAGGGCCCGACACATCCCGCTGCCACGGGCTTAACACGGCCGGGCCCTAGGGTGACCTTCGTGACCGCCAGTGAGGACGCCGGACGGTCCGGCGCGGGCGCGCGTCAGCGCGCGAAGGTCTGGCAGCTACGAAGGGAGACCACCATGAACAGGGACGTCCTCCAGGGCAACTGGAAGCAGCTCAAGGGCACGATCAAGGAACAGTGGGGCAAGCTCACCGACGACGACCTCACGATGGCCGAGGGCAACTACGACCAGCTCGTCGGGCGCATCCAGGAGCGCTACGGCTACAGCCGCGAAGAGGCGCAGCGGCGCCTCGACGAGTGGCTCGACGCCCGCGGCAACGAGTCGGGATTCGGCCGGGCGTAGGTAGGGTCGGTCCCGGGCCCGAGGGCTCTTCCCTCGCGGGTGACGGGGTACCTCGGTCCGGGGACGACGACCTTGCGACCCCGCGGGCGCTGCGGCGACCGCGGGGTCTCTCTTGGCGGCGGCCTCCCGGGGGTCTCGCTTGGCGACAGCCGCCCGCCGCCCACGCGCGCCACGGCCCACCGGCCGCCGGGAGGGCGGCGCCTGGCCGGGCGAGCAGGCAGGTCGGGGAGCCGCCGACTTAGCCGGTTCCCCCGCTGCTAGCATCCGGCATGGACACCGAGCCGCTGCGCGCCGTCGACCTCGCCGCCGACGCCGGCGAGTCGTTCGGCAGGTACAGCGTCGTCGACGAGGCGGCGCTCTTCCCCCACCTCTCCTCGGTCCACCTGGCCTGCGGCTTCCACGCCGGCGACCCGGCCGGGCTGCGGCGGTCGATCGCCGCCGCGCTCGCCGCCGGCCTCTCGCTCGGCGCCCACCCCGGCTACCCCGACCTCGTGGGCTTCGGCCGGCGCCACATTGGCCTCTCCACCGACGAGCTGTTCGCCGACGTCGTCTACCAGCTCGGGGCGCTCGAGGCACTCGTCCGGGTCGCGGGCGGCCGCCTCGGCCACGTGAAGGCCCACGGCGCGCTCTACCAGGACCTCCACCGCAACGAGCGCCTCGCCGACGTCTTCGCCCGCGCCGTCGCCGCGTTCGACCCCGAGCTCCCGGTGGTGCTCCTGGCCGGTCCCGGCGGCGAGCTGGCGCGGTCGGCGGCGGAGCGGGTCGGGGTGCGCGTGGTGACGGAGGCGTTCCCCGACCGGGCCTACCTGGCCAGCGGCGAGCTGGCGCCGCGCTCGATGGACGGCGCCACCGTCTCCGACCCGGCCGCCGTGGCCGAGCGGGCCGTGGCGTTCGCCACGGGCGCGCCCGTGCCGGCGCTCGACGGCGGCGAGGTCGTCGTCACCGCGCGGACCCTCTGCGTCCACGGCGACGGCCCCGACGCCCCGGCCGTCGCCGCCGCCGTCAGGTCCGCCCTCGAGGCGGCGGGCGTGGCGGTGCGCCCCTTCTGAAGCGCCCTCGGTGGGAGCGAGCGCCCCGTCCGCCTGGACCTACTTGCGCGGCGCCGGCTACGCGGCGCCGCGCGTCGTGGCGGCGTTGCTGGCGCTGCCCGGCGTGCGCGACGTCCTGCCCGCCTACGACTCGATGCTCGTCGAGCACGAGCCGGGCCGGCCGCGCCGCGACGAGCTCCTGCGCGCCGCCGACGCGGCGGGCGAGGCCGAGGCGGGCGAGGCGCGCGTCGTCGAGGTGCCCGTGGCCTACGGCGGCGAGCACGGGCCCGACCTAGGGGACGTCGCGGCGCGCGCCGGGCTCACGCCGGAGGCCGCCGCCGCGCTCCACGCCAGCGCGGAGTACGAGGTGCGCGCCGTCGGCTTCTCGCCGGGGTTCCCCTTCCTCGCCGGCCTGCCGCCGGCGCTGGCCGCGCCGCGCCGCCCCGAGCCGCGCGCGCGGGTGCCGGCGCACTCCGTCGGCATCGCGAACCACCAGTCGGGCGTGTACCCGGTGGCGAGCCCCGGCGGCTGGAACCTCGTCGGCCGCGCGCTGGTCGCCGTCTACGACCCGCGCCGCGACGAGCCGTTCCTCCTCGGCGTCGGCGACCGCGTGCGCTTCGTGGCCGCGCCCGCCGGCCGCCGCGCGGATCCGCCTCCGGATCCCGAGCCGCTCGAGCTGCTGCCGGAGGAGTCGGCGCTGCCGGCCTTCGAGGTCGTCGCGCCCGGGCTCCTCGACCTCGTCGTCGACGCCGGGCGCTTCCGCGCGGGGCGGTTCGGCCTCGCCCGCGGCGGCCCGCTCGACGCCCCGGCCGCCAGGCTCGCGAACCTGCTCGTCGGCAACGACCCTGGCGCGCCGGTGCTCGAGATGACGCTCACCGGCCCCACGCTGCGGGCGGTGGCGCCATGCGTGGCGGCCGTGACCGGCCCGGCGCTGACGCCCCTTGTCGACGGCCGGGAGGCGCCGGCGTACGAGGGCCTCGCCCTGCGGGCGGGCAGCGAGCTGCGCTTCGTCCCGACGGGCCGCGGCGCCCGGTCCTACCTGGCGGTGGCCGGCGGGGTCGACGCGCGGCGGTTCATGGGCAGCGCCTCCGTCGACCTCCGCGGCCTGATCGGCCGGCCGCTGCGCGCGGGGGACGCCCTGGGGCGCTCGCGGCCCGCGGCGCCGCCCGCCGGCAGGCGCTTCGAGCCCCACGGCGCGCGGCCGGCGGCCGGCGGCGGGCCGCTGGGCCGCAGGGTGCGCGTGAGGCTGCTGCCCGGGCCGCAGGCGGACCCGGACGCGTGGGCGGCGCTGCTGGAGGGCGAGCTGGTCGTCGAGGCCGCCGACCGCACGGGGCTGAGGCTCGCGGGCCGCGAGGTGCCGGGCGGCGAGGTCACCTCCGAGGGCGTGCCGATCGGCGCCTTGCAGGTGCCGCCGGGCGGCAAGCCGATCGTGCTGCTCGCCGACCGCGGCACGCTCGGCGGCTACGCCAAGCCGGCCGTCGTGCACCCGGCCGACCTGCCCCGCCTGGCCCAGCTCAGGCCCGGCGACCGGCTGCTGTTCGTGGCGGCGAGGTAGAGGGGCGGACCGGCGGCGGCGCCGTGGGTCCCGTCAGCACGGCACGGGGCAGCCGGCGGCGCGGCGGCGGCCGTCAGTGCGGCGCGGCGAACACCTGCGTCCAGTAGGTCCCGGCGAGGCCCACGCCCAGCTCGGAGTAGCGGGCGTCCATGACGTTGCGGCAGTGCGACGGGCTCTCGAGCCAGCCGGCGAGGACGTCGCCGACGTCCTCGTAGCCCCAGGCCACGTTCTCCGCCAGCCGGGACCAGTCGTAGCCGTAGCGTTCGACCCTCTCGGCCACCGTGCTGCCGTCGGAGCCCACGTGGGTGAGGGTGCCCGTCCTCCTCATGTCCTCGCTGTGCGCCTGGGCCGCCGCGGAGAGGCGCGGGTCGAGGCGCAGCGGGCCGGCGGGCGGGAACGCGACGTCGCCGCACGCGCGCGGCTCCGCCCTGGCCGCGTTCACGAGCTCGAGCATCGCCGCGGCCACGGGGTCCGGCGCCCGCCCGCCGCCGGCGGGGGCGCAGGCGGTGAGCGGCAGGAGCAGCGCGCCGAGCGCGAGGCGTGCGAGCGGCGAGGCCAGGCGCCCCGCCCCCCTCAACGGACCGGCCGGCCCCAGGTGGGCGGGAGGGGCCCCAGCCGGCGCGACTGCCCGCCGCGGGCCGGGCCCGCCACCAGCGCGGCGTCGGCCGCCCTCGCCGCCTGCCGACCGCCCCCCGTGTCGCCGCCCTGGCCGCGGTCGTCCCCGCCGTAGCCGTACCCGTAGCCGTAGCCGTAGTCGCCGGCGCGGCCGCTCGTCTTCTCCATGTTCGTGGCGACGAGACCCAGGATCCTGACGCCGATGCGCTCGAGCAGGTCCACGGAGGCCGTCACGGAGCGCCTGTCGGTGTCCGGCATGCTCACGGCCAGCACCACGCCCGTGGTGTGCGGCGCCATCGTCAGCGTGTCGGCCACCGGCAGCATCGGCGGGGTGTCGATGACGATCACGTCGTACTCGTCCTTGAACCTGTTCAGGAGCGAGGGGAAGCCGCGCGAGAGGAGCTCGGCGGGCGACGGGGCCGGCCCGAACTGCGGCAGCACGTCGAGCGTGGCCGTGCCCAGCCGCACCGGGACCGGCTCGCCCTCCAGCGTCGGGTCCTCGAGGAGCTGCCGCACCGTGGGCACGCCCATCCCCAGCGACCAGGCCCCGGCGTCGACGCCGAAGACCTCGGCCACCATGGGTCGGCGTAGGTCGCAGTCGACGATCAGCGTGCGGTAGTCGTTGCGCGCGAAGCTCTCGGCCAGGCTGCAGGCCACCGAGGTCTTGCCCTGCGAGGCGCCCGCGCTGGTCACGAGCAGCACCTTCGGGTGCGCCGAGCTCGTGGCGAAGGTGAGGTTCGTGCGCAGGTAGCTCGAGGCCTCGCGCGGCAGCAGGCGCGTGCCCGGCGCCATGCGCGGGAACTCCGCCAGCAGGGGGAGGTCCGTCGAGCGCACCAGGTCCTCGCCGCTGCGGAAGCGCGTGTCGAGGGCGTCCCGCAGCAGCACCACGCCGTACACCAGGAAGGCGCCCAGTACGAAGGCGAGGGCGGCGTTGCGGACGGGCCGCGGCGCCACCGGCGTGAGCGGGGGGACGGCCGGCTCGAGGACCTCGACGAGCCCCACGGCCGACGTAAGCAGCGCCCGGGCGGCGTTGAGCTGGTTCGCGCGCTCGGCGCGGAGCGAGCGCAGGCCCTCGAGCTGGTCCGGCGCCGCCTCACCGGAGGCGGCGACCGTCGCGATCTCCTCGTCGATCGCCCGGAGCTGGCTCTCGAGCGTCTCGACGACGTTGCGGAGGTTCTGCGTCGCGCGGTCCTCGTCCCAGCGCAGCAGGGCCCGGGCCAGCGCGTTCGCCGCCGCCGCGGCCTCGTCGGGGTCGGGGCCGCGCACCGCGATGTGCACCAGGCTCGACTGCTGGGCGTTCTCGACCCTCACGTCGACGCGGCGCTCGAAGTCGGCGAGGTCCCGGGGCGTCGGCTGCGCCACCCCGAGCGTGGCGAGGGCGTCGGCCATCACGGGCCTGCTCGTCACGGCCGCCTGGTAGGCGGTGACGTCGATGACGGGCGCCGTCACGAGGGAGACGCCGAAGGAGCTCTGCAGCGAGCTGTTCGGCCGGCTCACCAGGAGCGTCGCCGAGGCGCTGTAGTCGGGCGTCATCCTGGCGCTCAGGAAGTACGTGAGCGCCGCGGCCGCCACCGCCACGGCCGCCGCGAACGGCAGCCCGCGCCGCAGCAGCACGAAGAGGTCACGCAACGTAGGTTCCGGTTGTTGGTCCACTCTCACTCCACCACGCCAGCGCGAAGACGGTTCCCCGGGACTGAGCCGCGGCCGGGCCGCGAACACCCGGGGAGCACGTTAGCATCCTCTGGCCATACCCGGATTACAGCTTGGTAACGTGCCGTGATGGCTGTCACAGACAGAACTGTCGCGATGGTTATGGCCCTCCTGGTCGCGTTCTCGGCCCTGCAGCCCGCGCTCGGCCAGGCCGCCGCGGAGGACGGGCCGACGGGCGAGGCGCCGGCAGCGGGGGAGGCTCCCGCTACCGGCGAGGAGGAGCCCACGCTCGCCCTCGCCGCGGTGGGGCTATCCGCCGGCTTCCCCAGCTACCAGACCGTCGCCCCCACGGTCTCGCTGCAGTCGGGTCACTTCGGCGTCCAGGCCAAGGCGAGCTGGACGCCCGCCGGCCCCTACTTGGGCCTGCAGCTGCGGGGCTACCCGCCCGTGCCTATACCCGTGCCCGTGTTCGTGGGCGTGGGGGGCGGGTTCTACGGCCGCGACTTCAGCTACCACGCCGCGCTGGGCGCGCACGTGCCGCTGGGCCTGAACGCCCGCCTCGACCTGGAGGGCGGCGTCGCCAACGTGCCCCTGCTCGACGGGCGCGTCTGGGCGCCGCACCTCGCCGTGGGCGTCAGCTACGCGTTCCCCGTGGAGATCGCCCCCGGAGGCGGGCCCGACGGGCTGCGCGGCGGCGCCTTCGTCACCGCGCCGCGCTGCGCCGAGCCCACGGAGCCCGACGAGGGCGCCTTGGGCGAGGCCGTCGCGCGGACCGTGGAGGAGTGGCTCGACAGCGCGCGCGCCACCTACGGCAGCGTCTACACCGACCTCTCCTACCGCTACAGGGTCGTGAGCACGCGCGTCGACGGCGACGAGGCCACGGTGGTCGTCGAGTACGCGGGCAGCGTCACCGAGATCGCCACGGGTCAGCGGCACTCCGCCTCCGGTGAGGCGAAGGCGACGTTCGTGTGGACGGGCTGCGGCTGGAGGAACACCGACGTCGACTACTGAGCCGGGGCCGCCGGGTCGCGCCGAGCGGCGCGGCGGCTCGGGCCGCCCGCGGCGCCGGCGCGCCTGAGCGCCTTAGCCGGCCTAGCCCGCGGTCCGCGCCGGGCCCAGCGTCGCGCGCAGGCCCTCGGCGAGCGGCGTGGCGGGCACGGACCCGAAACGGCGCGCCAGCAGCGTGACGTCCGCCCGCGAGTGGCGCACGTCGCCCGGCCGCGGCGGGCCGAACTCGACCCGCGGCCGCGAGCCCAGCGCCTCGCCGACCGCCTCCACGAGCTCCAGCACGCTCACGCTCGCGCCGCGCCCGAGGTTCGTGACGGGCAGCTCGGCGTCGCCCTCGTCGCCCTGGCCCTCGGCCGCGCGGGCCAGCACGTCGACGACGTCGGCCACGTAGACGAAGTCGCGCGTCTGCCGGCCGTCGCCGTGGACGACGAGGGGCAGGCCGGCGGCGGCCCTGTCAAGGAACACGCTGATCACGCCCGAGTAGGGGCTGGCCGGGTCCTGGCGCGGGCCGTAGACGTTGAAGAAGCGGAAGGCGTGGCCCCGCAGGGCGCCGGAGCGGTGGTGATGGGCCAGGTAGTGCTCGCCCGCGAGCTTGTCGGCGGCGTAGGGGGAGAGCGGCTGCGGCCTGGCGTCCTCGCGCAGCGGCAGCTCCTGGTTCCGCCCGTACACGGCGGCCGAACTGGCGTAGACGAACCGGCTCACGCCGCCGGCCGCGGCCGCCTCGAGCACCGCGACGGTGCTCACGAGGTTGGCGCGCAGCGTGCGCAGCGGCTCCTCGACCGACGCCGCCACCGAGGCCACGGCGGCCAGGTGGCAGACGGCGTCGCAGCCACTCACCGCCGCGGCGGCCGTCCCCGGGTCGGCGGCGTCGCCGACGACCAGCTCGACGCCCAGCCGCTCCAGGAGCCCCGCGTTCCGGCCCGAGGAGAGGTCGTCCAGCACGCGCACCTCGTGGCCGGCGGCGAGCAGCCGCTCCACGAGGTGGGAGCCGATGAAGCCGGCGCCCCCGGTCACGAGCGCCCTCACGGCGCCCTCCTGACGCGCAGCCGGCCCGGCGCCGGTGGCGCCGCGGCGCCGGACGGCCCGGCGGCCACGAGGCCCACGACGTTCGCGCGCACGCGCCTCAGCCACGCCATCACCTGGCGCAGCTCGACGCGGTCGGCGGTGCGCGGCTCGGCCACGAGCACGACGGCGTCGGCGCGCGCGGCGCGCTCCAGCGCCTCGCCGGAGCCCAGCAGCGCCGCCCCCACCTTGACCGGCGGCCCCTCGGCTGACTCGGAGTAGAGCCTGTCGAGGGAGGACGCGACGAGCTGGACGGCGCCGCCGGCGAGGCCGGTCACCAGCACCTCCCCGCCGTCGGCGACGGCCCTGTCGAGCTGGGCCTTGAGGAAGCCGAGCTCGCGGTAGCCGCCGCGGGTCGAGAAGGCCGGCCGGCGCGTGAGGTCGGCCAGCACGGGCACGCCGGCGACGTCGGCGAGACCGGAGGCGGCGTGCACGCGCCTGTCCAGTCCGGCGCGCACGAGGCCTGCCGCCAGCACGGCCATGGCGGTGAGGACGAAGACGGTCACGGCGTTCACCAGCGGGTTCGGCGCGACCTGCGAGGCGCGCGTGGCCGGCACCAGGAACTCGAGGTTACCGCGGGCCGCCACGGCCCTGGCCCGCGTCAGCGCGATCGACTGGCGCACCTCCGTGGCCAGCAGCGTGACGGGGCCGAGCTGAGCCTGGTCGGCGCGGCTGCCGGAAGCGCGGAGCGCGGCGGCCTGGGCCTCCAGCGCCTCGAGCTGGGACTCGAGCGAGCGCGCGAACCCCTCGACCTCCGCCCGGGCCCTGGCGTCGTCCCAGGCCACTAGGGCCTCCGCGACGGCGTTGGCCCGGGCCGCCGCCGTCTCGCCGTCGGGGCCGCGGGCGGCGACCACCAGCGTCAGCGAGCGCCTGCTCGAGTCCCAACGCAGCGCCAGGGCGTCGGCGAGGGCGCTCAGCTCGCGCTGGTCCGCCTCCTCGGGGGGCCGCCCCGTGAGGTGCGACCAGGCGCCGGCCAGCAGCTCGCGGGTGCGCAGCGCCGCCTGGTAGGCGCGCGGCGCCAGCGGCGGCGCGACGGCGGGGGCGTCGTCGACGCCGGCGACGGCCCGCAGCGGCGCGATCAGCGTCGCCTCGGCCAGGTAGACGGGAGCGCTGCGGCTGCTGACGAGGTGGGCGAGGTAGGCGACGGGAGCGCCGAGCAGGAACGACCAGGCGGCGCAGGCGAGCAGGAAGCGCCGCAGCGCCGGCCACGGCAGGCTCAGCTCGGGCTGCGCCGCCCCGCCCGCCACCCTTCCTTCCTCAGCCGGCCGCTGCCGACGCCAGGCCGGCGCTCGGCGCCGGGGACTCCTGGGGCCCCCTGAGCGAGCAGCCGTCGAGGTAGGCCTCGAGCAGCGCCCTGATGCGCCGGTGGTCGCCGCGCTGCGCAGCGTCCTGCAGCGCGTCCACCGCGGCGTAGAGGATCTGCGGGTCCATCGGCTCGGCGCGGGCCACGAAGATCTTCTCGTGCCGCGTCCGCGACCGCTCCTCCTTCTCCGTCATCAGCTCCTCGACGAGGCGCTCGCCGGGCCGCATGCCCGTGAGCTTGATGGGGATGTCGATGTCGGGCCGCAGGCCGGAGAGGCGGATGAGGTCGCGGGCCAGGTCGAGGATCCGCACCGGCTCGCCCATGTCGAGGATGTAGACCTCGCCGTTCTGCCCGTGCCCCGACGCCTGCAGCACGAGCTGCGCCGCCTCGGGGATGGTCATGAAGTAGCGCACCATGTCGGGGTGCGTGACGGTCACGGGGCCGCCGGCGGCGATCTGGGCCTTGAAGATCGGGATCACGCTGCCGCGGCTGCCCAGCACGTTGCCGAAGCGCACCGACACGAACTTCTGGTCGGGCGCGGCGCGCCTGGCGGCGTCCTGGACGAGGTACTCGACGAGCCGCTTGGTCGCGCCCATCACCGACGTCGGGTTCACGGCCTTGTCGGTCGAGATGTTCACGAAGTGCGAGACGCCGTACTTCAGCGCCATCTGCACGAGGTTGCGGCTGCCGATGACGTTGTTGAAGATCGCCTCCTCGGGGTTCTCCTCCATCAGCGGCACGTGCTTGTGGGCCGCGGCGTGGAAGACGACCTCGGGGCGGAACCTGTCGAAGACGTAGTCGAGGCGCGCGCCGTTCTGGATCGCGCCGATGACGCCGTGGTAGCGGACCTCGGGCCAGTCGCGGTCGAGCTCGCGCTCCAGCGTGTAGATGCTGTTCTCGCCGTGCCCGAAGAGGATCAGCTCGCCGGGCTCGAAGCGGCAGATCTGCCGCACCAGCTCGGAGCCGATCGAGCCGCCGGCGCCGGTGATCATCACGCGCTTGCCGCGCAGGTAGCCGAGGATGCTGTCGACGTCGAGGCGCACCGGCGGCCGGCCGAGCAGGTCCTCGATGTCGACCTCGCGGATGCGCCGCAGGTCGACCTTGCCCGAGAGGACCTCGTACATGCCCGGGACGATCTTGTAGGTGAGGTTCGGCCGCGCGCGCCTGACCTGCTCGATGACGTTGCGCACCTCGTTCCCGCTGTGCGACGGGATCGCGATGAGCACCTCGTCGATCTCGCGCTCGCGGATCACCTTGGCGGCGTCCGCCACGCGCCCGAGCACGGGCACGCTGGCCACGCGCTGGCCGACCTTCGAGGGGTCGTCGTCGAGGAACGCCACGGGCTTCATGCCCGTCTCGGGGTGGCGCAGGAGCTCGCGCGCCACCATCGCCCCGGCCTCGCCGGCGCCCACGACCAGCACGCGCTTGCGGAAGTCGGGCCCCACGACCGTGGCCTTGTGCTGCTCGTGGCGGTAGCGCGCCGCGGCGCGCACGCCGGCCATGAGCATCGCCGTCACCGCGCCGTCGAGCGCCGCGACCGAGCGGGGTATGCCCGCGGCCACGCCGCCGACCATCAGCAGCGACGTGCCGACGACGACGACGAAGCCGCCGAGCAGCGCCAGCGCGCCGAGGTCCCGGAACGAGACGTTGCTCCACGAGCGGCGGTGCAGGTCGAAGGCGAGGTAGGCGACCGCCTTCAGGGCGAGGGAGACCCCCAGCGCCACGAGGAAGGGCCCGGCCTCGGGGAGGCGCTCGAGCCTGAGCACGAACGCGGCGAGCGTGCCGAGGGTCGCGGCCACGACGTCGATGCCGAGCCGCCAGGCCATGACACGCGACAGGAGGTGGCCGCGACGACCGCCCGGCGCCTGCGCGGCCGGGCCGGGGGTACTCGCGTCTGTCCCGTCGGCCCCCTGCGCATGACGCTCACCGCCGGTCTGGAGGGCGTCGGAAGACGCGGAGATGGTGGAGGGGGGAGCGATACGGTCTGGCAACGCCTGCCTCCGAGTCGCGTCATTGTGTTCCTGACGCGTGTTAACCGCGTGATGAGCGCGCCAGCGGCCGCTCATGAAGCCGCTGCGTGTTCGCGGTCGACGCTCTCGTGGGCCCCCGCGTTCACCATGGCCCTGAACAGGGGGCTCTTCGCGAGAAGATCGTCGTACGTACCCTGCGCCTGAACCGCCCCGCGGTCAAGGACGTAGATCACGTCGCACCCGCGGACCGTGGACATGCGGTGCGCGATCATGACGATCGTCTTGCTCTTCCCGAGCTCGCTCACGGCCCGGAAGATGCTCTCCTCGGTCACGTTGTCGAGCGCGCTGGTGGCCTCGTCGAAGACCAGCACCTTCGGGTCGTGGTAGAGGGCGCGCGCGATGCCGAGGCGCTGCCTCTGCCCGCCGGACAGCCTCACGCCCCGCTCGCCGACCACCGTCTCGTAGCCGTCGGGCAGCTCGGAGACGATGAAGTCGTGCACGTTCGCCAGCCTGGCGGCGCGCTCGACGGCGGCCATGTCGATCTCCTCGGGCCTGACCCCGAAGGCGATGTTCGCCGCGATCGTGTCGTCGGCGAGGTAGATCTGCTGCGGCACGTAGCCCAGGTTCGCCTGCCAGGCGCGGCGGTTCTCCTCGGTGATCGGCACGCCGTCGACGAGGAGCTGGCCCTCCTCGGGCTCCAAGAGACCCAGCAGTATGTCGACCGTAGTCGTCTTGCCCGAGCCCGTGGCGCCCACGAGCCCGACGGTCGTGTTGGCCTCGATGCGCAGGTCGAAACCGTCGAGCACCGGCTTCGGCGCGCCGGGGTAGGTGAACCGCACGTTCCTGAGCTCGATCGACTCGCGGAACGGCAGCGGCGCCGCCGGCCTGCTCGGCTGCGGGCGGCGTCCCAGCGCCTCGAGGTCGCGGTGGAGCACGTCTATCGAGGGGGTGCTGAAGCGCAGCGCGGTCAGCGCGGCGAACAGGCTCTGCAGCGCCGGCAGCAGGCGCATGGTGGCGAAGGCGAAGACGCCCAGGGTGGGCACGATGTCCTGCACGCCCTGGCCGCGCAGCAGCAGGACCAGGACGATCAGCAGCATCCCCCCGAAGGCGATCGTCTCGAACGCGTAGCGCGGTACCGAGGCGATCACCTGCTGGCGGGCCATCTGCTTCTCGTAGACGCGCGAGTGGCGCGCGAAGCGGCGCAGGAACGGCTCCTCGCGGCCGAGGATGCGTATGTCCTTGATCCCCGACAGCGCCTCGGAGGCCGCCTGGAAGCGCGCCCTGTCGGCCTGCGAGCGCAGGCGCCCCGACTCGGCCATGCCGCGCCGCACGAACAGGAACGTGATGCCGTAGGCGGCGCCGAGGAACCCGAACGTCATGAGGGCCAGCAGCGGGTAGAGGCTCACGAGGAGGGCGAGGACGAAGAGCGTGACGATGCCGCGCGACAGGAGCTGCAGCGCCGCCAGCACGAAGCCGCGCACGGCCTGCTTGGCCTCGGACAGGATGTTCGTGGCCAGGCTGGAGGTGTTGCGGTCGAGGAAGAAGACGTAGGGCTTGGCGAGGTACTCGCGCAGCAGCTTCACCGACAGGTCGTGGTTCAGGTTCCACGAGTACCGGAGGAGCAGCCACTCCACGAACGCGGTGAAGCCGTTGCTGACGATCAGCAGCGCGAGAGCGCCGACACCCGCGAAGACCAGGAACGAGCGCAGGCTGGCGAAGCCGAGCAGGTCGTAGACCCGCGACAGCAGCGCGTTCGTCTCGACCACGGTCGGGTCGGTGACGAGGGCGAGGAACGGCAGGACGGACGCGATGCCGACGACCTGCAGGAGCGCCATGGCCGTGACGGCGGGCAGCAGCAGGTAGAAGCGCCGCCGCTCGGAGGGGTCGAGCAGCGCGTACAGCTTGGAGACGGCCTCGCCGACCCCCTTCGACTCGTGCGCTGTACCCGCCACGGGCGGCAGCTTCGGCTCTCGTCTGGTCATGGGCGGCCGCATGATAGGCCGCGGATGCCCTCGGGCTCGTGACTCATCGATGAGAGACGCGCCGCGCCGCCTCCGGCCGGCCGCGGCCGCGCTCCGCCAGCGCCTGCCTCCACAGGCCCACGAGCTTCCGCATCGCGCTGTCGTGGTCCATCGTCTCGGCCACCAGGGCCGCGGCGGCGGCGCGCATGGGCTCGTGCTCCGCGGGACGGGAGAGCGCCCGCGCCAGCGCCTCGCCGGCCCCAGCGTGGTCGCCGACGTCGACGAGGTACCCGGTCTCGCCGTCCCTGACCAGCTCCTCGATGCCCGTGGTCCTCGTCGTGACCACGACGCAGCCGCAGGCCATCGCCTCCTTCACGGCGTTCGGCAGCCTCTCGGCGTGCGAGAGGTGCAGCAGGGCGTCGGCCGCGGCCAGCTCGCGCAGCACCTCGTCGTGCGCGACGTGGCCGAGGAACGTCACGGCGTCCGCGACGCCCAGCGCCGCGGCCAGCCGGCGCAGCGAGGGCTCGGCGGGGCCCGTGCCCATCACGCGCAGGGTCGCGTGGGGGTTGGACCGCCGCGCGGCGGCGAAGGCCCGGAGCGCGTCGTCGACGCCCTTGGCCGGCACCAGCCGCGACACCACGGCCACGCGCCCGCGCACCTTCCGGGCGCCGGCCGCGACCGCGGCGATGCGGGCCAGGTCGACGCCGTCGGGCACGACCTCGATCCGGCTGGGGTCGATCCCCGTCACCGCCGCGATCTCGCCCACGTTGCAGCGGGCCTGGGTGCGCACGATGTCGGCGAGGTGGGCGCCCGTGCGCGTGCCGGGGAAGCGCCGGTGGATGTCGTAGGCCACGAGGCTGAGCGAGACGACGCAGGGCACGCCGCGCCAGCGCACGAGGGGCAGCACGACCGTGGGGTAGTGACCCCAGTCGAGGTGCACGACGTCCGGGGGGTCGCGCTCGAGGAGGTCGAGCGCCCAGAAGGCGTAGGGCAGCGCGGCGAGCGCCCGCGGGAGGTGGACGGGGGCACGGGCGCAGGTGCTCAGGAGCCACCACAGCGCCTTGGCGAGCACCCCGGGGCGGCGCGTGGCCGCGGCGATCCCCGCCGCCGTCACCCCGGGGCCGTTGGGCAGCAGCTCGGCGGCGCCCAGGCCGCGCTCGGCGACGAGGCCCTCCCAGCCCGCGGCGGGGGCCTTGAACGACATCACCCTCACGCGGTGGCCGTCCTCGAGCAGGGACCGCACGCGGGCCGAGGCGAAGGTCTCGGCGTGGGCGGGGAAGCGGGTCGTGACGACGACGACGTCTAGGGGGCGGGCCGCGCCCGTCCCGGCCGCGGGGGACGGCGGCTCCGGCCCCACGGCCGGCGGCGGGGTCTCGCCCAGGCTGATCACAGGAAGCCGTACACCTCCCGCGCGCGGCGCAGCTCGGGCGGGTCGGGGAAGCGCCGGCGGCCGGCGGCCCTGGCGAGGATCACGGCCGCGGTCCTGAGGATCAGCGAGACGTCGTACGGCACCGAGGCCTCCCGCACGTAGACCCTGTCGAGCGCGATCTTCACGGGCAGGAGCCGCTCGACGTAGGCGTCCACGGCGTCGCCGTGCTGGAGCGTCTCCTCGCCCACGGCGTAGTAGTAGACGCTGCCCGGGCTGGTGAGCCCCGGCTTGACGGCGAGGGTCTCGCGGTAGGCGTCGGTGTAGTGCCGCGCCACGATGTCGGGGTCCTCGGGGCGCGGGCCGACGATCGACATGTCGCCCCTGAGCACGTTGAAGAGCTGCGGCAGCTCGTCGACCTTGAGCTTCCTGAGCCAGCGGCCGAGGGGGAACACGCGCGGGTCGTCCTCGGCGGTGATCGGCGCCCCGCCGCCGTGGACGTGCATGGTGCGGAACTTGAACATCGTGAACTCCCTGCCGTTCAGGCCGACGCGGCGCGGGCGGTAGAAGGCGGGCCCGGGGCTGGCCAGCGGCACGGCCACGGCCACGGCGGCGAGCAGGGGCGAGAGCGCGACTAGCGCCGCCGCCGACAGCAGGACGTCCAGCGCGCGCTTGAGGTACCCGCCGGCGGGCGCGGCGCGCGCCGCGCTCAGGGCACCGCCAGCCACCGCGCCGCGGCCTCCTGCAAGTCGCTGGCGACGTCCTTGACCTCGCGGATCACGTCCTCGACGTCCTCGTCGGTGAGTCGAGGGTGCAGGGGCAGGGAGAACATGCGCTCGAAGGCGTCCTTGGCCACGGGGAAGTCCTCGGGCCGGTAGCCGTACTTGTCGCGGTAGTAGCTCATCATGTGCAGCGGCCGGTAGTGGACGCTGAAGCCGATGTTGCGCCGCTTGAGCTCGTCGACGAAAGCGTCGCGCTCGAGGCCCGGCAGCCGGTTGAGACGCAGCACGTAGAGGTGCCACGCGCTCTCCCCGTAAGGGGCCTCCACGGGCACCTGGAAGCGCTCGTCGTCGCCGAACGCCTCCTGGTAGCGCCTCACCACCTCGCGGCGCCGCGCGTGGAAGCCCCGCAGCTTCTCGAGCTGCCTCAGCCCGAGGGCGGCCTGCAGGTCGGTCATGTTGTACTTGAAGCCCGGCATCACGATGTCGTACTGCCAGGAGCCCGACTTGTCGAAGCGCTTCCAGCCGTCGGCCGACATGCCGTGCAGGCCGATCACGCGGGCCTTCTCGAGCAGCTCGGGGCTGCCGGTGAGCGCGCCGCCCTCGGCGGTCGTGAGGTTCTTGGTGGCGTAGAACGAGAACGAGGCGAAGCTCTCGCGGCTGCCGACCATGCGCCCGCGGTACGTGGTCGGGACGGCGTGGGCGGCGTCCTCGACGACGTGCAGGCCGTGCTTCTCGGCGACGGCGAAGATCGGGTCGAGGTCGGCCGCCTGGCCGGCGTAGTGCACGGGGATGATCGCCTTCGTGCGCGGGGAGACGGCCGCCTCGACCGCGGCCGGGTCGATGCACAGCGTGTCGGGCAGGACGTCGACGAGGACCGGCCGCGCCCCGACGTGCTCGACGACGTTCGCGGTGGCCGCGAAGGTGAGCGTGGGCACTATCACCTCGTCGCCGGGGCCCACGCCCAGCGCCACGAGCGCCACGTGGAGGCCGGCGGTGCAGGAGTTCAGCATCAGCGAGGTGCCGCCCGGAGCGCCCACGTACTCGCCGAAGGCGCGCTCGAACCCCTTGGTGCGAGGGCCGGTGGTGATCCAGTCGGACCGCAGGGCGGCGACGACCTCGTCGATCTCCTCGGGACCGATCGACGGGGGCGAGAACGGCAGGAAAGTGTCGCGAGGCATGGCCCTCCTCTACCGGCTCAGCTCGGCGCTGCGGGCCGAGGGCCCGCGCCCGAGCATGAGGAAGTCGCGCAGCCCGGCCAGGTAGCCGAGCCCATAGGCGGCGTGCAGCACGCCGAACGCCGCCACGGTCCTCAGGACGGCCGCCGGCGAGCGCGTGCGGGCGAGCGCCGCCACCACGGCTCCCGCGGCGTAGGCGCCCAGCGTGGCCAGCAGCGCCCAGCGCGCGGGCGGCCAGAACGGGCTCGCCGCCAGCGTCAGCGCCAGCCAGGTCATGAACGCCGGCGGCGCGAGCTGCCTGAGGTTCGTGACCGTGCCGTGCTTACGGTTGACGTATACCTTCCAATATCCGTACTGGAAGTACTGACGCCACAGCTTCCCGTAGGTGCCGCGGACGTAGTAGCGGGAGCGGATGCGGTCCGTGAACCAGATCAGGCGCCCCGCCTTGACCAGGCGGTAGTTGAGCTCGTCGTCCTGGTTGCGCGTCAGCTCCTCGTCGAACAGCCCGACGCGGACCAGGTCGGGCTTGCGGTAGGCGCCGAAGGCCACGGTGTCGACGTAGCCCTCCTCGCCGCCGGTGCGGAAGCGGGCGTTGCCCACGCCGAAGGGCGAGCCCATCGCCAGCGAGATCGCCTCCGAGACCGGGCCCAGGTCGACGTTCTCGATGGGACCGCCCACGCAGGCGCACTCGGGGTGCTCCTCGAGGGCGGCCAGGCACTCCTCGAGGAAGTCCTCGCTCACCTCGGCGTGGCCGTCGAGGCGCACGACCACGTCGTGGGCGGCGGCCCTGATGCCCCGGTTCATCGCGAAGGGGACGGTGCGCTCGGGGTTGTCGATCAGGCGGAGGTTAGGCACCTCCTCCTGCAGGCGCTCCACGACCTCGCGGGTGCCGTCCGTGCTCATGCCGTCGACGACGATGATCTCGAGGGCGTCGAGGGAGCGGCCGGCGCGCGCGATCGACCGCACGGCCCCGGCGATGTGGTGGGCCTCGTTGCGCACCGGCATCACGACGGTCACGCGGCGGTCCACGGCGGCCCCTCTTCGCGGCCCCCAGCGGCGACGTGGCTGACCACGGCCCTGAACTTGCCGTTCGGGCCGCGGGGAACGGAGTCGAGGAGCCTGACCTCGACCTCGACGTCGCCGAGCCGGCGCCTCAGGCCCTCGGCTACCGCGCGCTCGTGCTCGGGGCCGAAGCCCGCGGCCGGCACGAGGTTCACGACGAGGCGGTCCAGCTGCACCTGCACGACCTGCGCCTCGTGGATCGGCAGGTCGTAGAAGACGGGGTTCACCCAGAAGACGCGGCGCCCGTCGGCGGTCACGAGGTTGTCCGTGCTGCGGCCCTCGAGCGCCGTGAGCCTGGGCATGTCGCGCCCGCACGCGCAGCGGCCGGCGTCCGCGACCACGGCGCCCCTGTCGCCGACCTCGTAGCGCACGAGCGGCATGACCTCGTTGAGGAGCCCGGTGCAGACCAGGCGTCCCGGAGTGCCCGGCGCGGCCGGCTCGTCGGCGTCGTCGCGCAGCACCTCGACGTGGCCGGCCTCGGGCCAGAGGTGCAGCACGCCGTGCTCGCACTCGCTGGCGCCCGCGACGGCCTCGGACATGCCGTAGCTCTCGCGCGCCGGGCAGCCGAACGCCTCGCCGATGACCTCTCGCTGCCACGGCGTGAGCGGCTCGGCGTTCGTGACCACGACCCGCAGGCGCGGCGCGTCGAGACCGTCCTCGACGGCGTAGCGCGCGAGCTCGGCGATCGACGACGAGTAGGCGTAGGCGTGGACGACGCCGTGCCGGCGCATCGCCTCCAGGTAGGCGGGCGCGTTCGCCCGCTTGAGGTGGAGGTTAGACATGTAGAGCTGCTCGCCCGCGGCGTTCCACACCCAGAAGGGCGGCTCGTCCTGCTCGGCGGGGACGACCTCCTGGCCCCCGAGCATCGCCCAGGCGTCGTGCCGCGTGACGCCGTACCAGCGGCGCCAACGCGCCTCGGTGAGGGCGTACCAGGCGCGCATCGTCGCCTTGTCGCGCCACGTCGTCACCGGCGTGCCCGTGGTGCCGCTGGTCGTGAGGCGGAAGAGGGACGCCTGCTTGACGTCGTCGCGCAGGAAGGCCTCGGGCTGGCGCCTGACCTCCTCCTTCGTCAGTACGGGCCAGCTGCTCAGCTCCTCGACCGGGGAGGCGTCGCCGGCCGCGCGGCGCCGCAGCCACATCTCGCGGTAGTAGGGCACGTGCTCGGCGGCGTCGCGCAGCAGCCTAGCCAGGCGCTCGGACACGTAGCTCCGCCACCTCTCCGCGTCCCACGTCTCCCTGGCGTGCGCCTCGGCCACGAGCTCCTCGGTCTCCGGGCCGTAGCGCCACGAGGAGAGGTAGCGTCCGTAGACGGTGCCGGCGAGCTCCCGGAGCCGAGCCGGGGCGCGCCGGTACACGGGCATCAGCAGCGTCTTCAGGTTCACGGTGCCTCGCCCCCTCGCGTCGCGACGCGCGCGAGCAGGCCGCGCCAGCGCGGCAGCGCCCGCGACCAGTCGAGCGACTCGGCCTTGGCGCGCGCCGCGCGCGAGAGCCGCTCCGAGAGGTCGGGGTCTGCCAGCAGCCGCGCCACCGCCTCCGCGACGCCGGCCGGGTCGCGCGGCCTGACCAGCAGGCCGTCGACGCCGTCGGCGACGAGGTAGGAGGCGCCGCCCCAGTCGACGCTGACCACGCACAGACCGGCTGCCATCGCCTCGGCGAGGCCTATCGGCGCGTCGTCCACGTCGACAGCGTTGACGATGACGTCATGAGTCGCCAGTAGCTCGCTCGTGGGCGGGGGGCGGCGGGGGTCCGCGAGGTGCAGGCAGGACTCGACGCCGTGCCTCCGCGCCGCCTCGGCGGCGCCGCCGGAGGCGTGTGCGGCGGGCGGCGCCACGAGCGTGACCTCGGCGCCCTCGTACGACCGGCACAGGCCGCGCAGCGCCGCCGCGGCGTCGGCTGGGTCGCCCAGGGGACCGTCGCCGCACACCCACAGCACCCGCGGGCGCAGGGCGCGACGAGGGCGGAACGGGTACGCCCCCGCCTCGACGGGGTCGGCGATCACGTCTGTGACGCGGCTCAGCGGCGCGAGCGCCTCGTAGAGGTGGCCGGTAAGGGCGACGGACGCGGCGCCGGCGCCGAGCAGGCGCCGCAGCCTGGCCGGCTCCTCGGCGGCGACGGCGGCGAGCTCCCCGCCCCGCAGCAGGTGGACCACCGGCACGCCGGCGCGCCCGAGCATGCCCGTCAGAACCTCGGCGCGGCGCAGGCCGGAGCGGCCGTGGACCTCGACGACGGCGACGTCGACGTGCGAGCGGGCGCTCCACGCCGTGACGAGCATGTCGGCGACGCGCCACAGGCGACCGGGGCGCGAGGAGGTCGTGACCACGACGTCGCCCGAGCGCCGCAGCCGGCCCGCCAGGCGCTCGAGCAGCGTGGGACGGCCGGCGCCGGGCGCCGCCAGGTCGCCGGCCAGCAGCACGCGCGAGCGCGCCTGCGCCGACGCCTCGGCGACCTGGGCCTCGACGGCCAGGCGGCCGTCAGCGGTCCTGACCATCACGACCTCGTGGCCGTCGCGACGCCGTAGAACTCCTGGTACCAGCGCACGAAGCGCCTTACCCCCTCGGCGAGGGGCGTGGAGGGGCGGAAGCCGAAGTCGCGCTCGAGGTCGGAGACGTCGGCGTAGGTCGCCGGCACGTCGCCCGGCTGCATCGGCAGGTAGACCTTCTCGGCGCGGCGGCCCAGCTCGCGCTCCAGCGTCTCGATCAGCACCGGCAGCTCGACGGGCTCCGAGCTGCCGATGTTGTAGACGCGGTAGGGCGCCCGGCTGGTGCCGGGGTCGGGGTCGTCGCCGCTCCAGCTCGGGTCCGGCCGCGGCGGGCGGTCGATGACGCGCACGACGCCCTCGACGATGTCGTCGACGTAGGTGAAGTCGCGGCTCATGCGCCCGTGGTTGTAGACCTCGATGGGCCGGCCCGCGACGATCGCCTCGGTGAACCTGAAGAGCGCCATGTCCGGCCGCCCCCACGGGCCGTAGACGGTGAAGAAGCGCAGGCCGGTGCAGGGCAGGCCGTAGAGGTGCGCGTAGGTGTGCGCCATCAGCTCGTTGGCCTTCTTCGTCGCCGCGTAGAGGCTGAGCGGGTGGTCGACGTTGTCGTGGACCGAGAACGGCACCTTCGTGTTGGCCCCGTAGACGGACGACGTCGAGGCGTAGACGAGGTGCTCCACGCCGTGGCCGCGGCAGGCCTCGAGCACGTTCGCGAACCCGACCAGGTTGCTGCTCACGTAGGCCCGCGGATTCACGAGCGAGTACCGCACGCCCGCCTGCGCCGCCAGGTTCACGACGACGGCGGGGCGCGCGGAGTCGAACACGGCCAGGAGCGCCTCCTCGTCGGCGAGGTCGACGCGGTGGAACGCGAACGCCGGGTGGCGCCGCAGCCGCTCGAGCCGCGCCTCCTTGAGCCTGACGTCGTAGTAGTCGTTGAGGTTGTCGACGCCGACGACCGCGTCGCCGCGCTCCAGCAGGCGCTCGGCCAGGTGGTAGCCGATGAACCCCGCGGCTCCCGTGACCAGCACGGTGCGCGCGCCGGGCGCGCCTCCGCCGCGCGAGGCGCCCTCGTGCCCGCGCTCGCTCATAGGCTCCAGTACAGCACGTCACCGAGGTCGAGGCCGCGCAGCGCCGCCTTGACGTCGATGAGCACCCCTCCGGGCCGCAGGAACCGCGACGGGCACGACGCCTGCTCCACCAGCTCCCGGTGCGGCACGGCCAGCACCAGGGCGTCGAGGTCGGTGAGCGCGGAGAGCGGCTGCAGCTCGATGCCGTACTCGCGCTTCGCCTCCTCGGCGTCGGCCAGCGGGTCGTGCACGAGCGCGGCCACGCCGTAGGACGCCAGCTCGCTGACGATGTCGGGCACCCGGCTGTTGCGCAGGTCAGGGACGTTCTCCTTGAACGTGAGGCCGAGGACGCCGACGCGGCACCGCTTCAGCGGCGCGTCGCCCGCGGCCAGCATCCTCACGACCTTCTGCGCCACGAAGGCTCCCATGCCGTCGTTGATGCGCCGGCCCGCCAGGATCACGTGCGGCGCGTAGCCGACCTCCTCGGCCTTGGCCGTGAGGTAGTAGGGGTCGACCCCGATGCAGTGCCCGCCGACGAGGCCGGGCCGGAACGGCAGGAAGTTCCACTTCGTGCTGGCGGCCTCGAGCACGTCGATCGTGTCGATGTCCAGGCGGTCGAAGATCATCGCCAGCTCGTTCATCAGGGCGATGTTGAGGTCGCGCTGGGTGTTCTCGATGACCTTGGCGGCCTCGGCGACCTTGATGCTCTTGGCGCGGTACACGCCGGCCGTGACGATGCGGCCGTACGCGGCGGCGACGCGCTCGAGCGTCTCCTCGTCCTCGCCGGCCACGACCTTCACGACCTTCTCGAGCGTGTGCTGCTTGTCGCCGGGGTTGATGCGCTCCGGCGAGTAGCCGAGCTTGAAGTCCACGCCGCGGCGCAGCCCGGAGGCGCGCTCCAGCACGGGCCCGCACACCTCCTCGGTCACGCCGGGGTAGACGGTCGACTCGTAGACCACGACCGCGCCGGGGGACAGGGCCCGGCCGACGGTCTCCGAGGCCGCGATGAGGTACGAGAGGTCGGGCCGCCTGTCGGGGGTGATCGGCGTGGGGACGGCCACCACGAAGAACGTGGCGCCGCGCAGGTCGGCCTCGTCGGCGGTGAAGCGCACGCGCGCCGCGGCGAGCTCCTGCGGGTCCGTCTCGCCCGTGGCGTCGACCCCGGACGCCAGCCGCTCGACCTTCGCGCGGTCGACGTCGAAGCCGACGGTACCGGGGAAGGCGCGACCGAAGGCCAGGGTCACGGGCAGCCCCACGTAGCCCTGCCCCACGACGGCGACGCGTTCCTTGACCGGCTCGGGTATCGCCGCCCCCTCGGAGCGGCGTGGGATCGTCGCTTGCACCACTGTGTCCCCTTCCGCAAGCACTCTCTACGGAGCGGCGATGAGCCCTATGAGGCCGAGGTCAACATGCGGGGAGACGCCGCACACCGGCCTGCAGGGGAGCCCTGCCTATACTCCCCGCATGCCTGAGGCGACGACCTGGCGGCTGCTAGCGGCCGCGTCCCTGCTCGTCCTCGCCGCCAGCGCCTGCGCGCCGCCCGGCGTGGCGCGAGCCGCCAAGCCCGTCCTGGACGAGCCGCCGCGCGAGGAGCCCTACCCTCGCGAGGCGCTGGCGGCGGCGCGCGTCACCGCCGACGGCTGCCAGCTCGACGGCGACGTCGCCGGCGGCGTCGCCTTCAGCCCCGACCTCGACCTGCGGGGAGACCCGGGGTTCGACCCGGCCGACCTCCCGCCCGACGTGCTGTGCTGGTACGAGGCGCTGTGGGACGTCATCGAGGACCGCGGCGACTACTTCACGCGCCGGGCCCAGCGCTACGACCTCTACACCTACGCGCGCGAGGTGAACAACCACATGGTGGCGCTGTTCACGGCCTTCCGTGTGACCGGCGACCTGAGGCTGCTCGACGAGATCGACAGGCTGGCGCAGCACATGCGCGCCCAGCTTGACGACGCCTGGCGCGGCCGCTACAGCCGCGCCGAGGGCTCCGCCGACGGCTACCTCAACTGGGTCTGGGACCAGGACCACAGCGACGAGCACCACGGTCGCGACCTGCACGAGACGGACGAGATGCGCACGCACTCGATGGTCGCGCAGTTCGCCTACGCCTTCCGCCTCAACGCCGACCTGGAGAGCCCCAACGGGGTCGACTACGGCGAGAGGGCGGCGTTCTGGACCGACTACCTGAGGAACCACTTCGAGGCCAAGTGGCGCGAGCGGCACCGCGTGCCCTGGCCGCGCTTCCCGTTCCTCGAGCGGCCGCACCTGCACGAGACGCTCGAGTTCGTCCGCTACCACCACTACATGTACCTGCTCACCGGCGAGGAGCCGTACGCCCAGGAAGCGCGGCGCCTGAGCAGGGTCGCGTTCGAGAACTTCAGGGAGGCCGAGACGCCGAGCGGGCCCGCGCTCGTGACCCCGCGCAGCGTGCTCTCGATGGGCGGGAGCCTCGACTACCTGATCCCTTCCGTCTACTTCCGGCACGTGATCGCGACGGTGGTCGACCTGCACTTCGAGGGCGTCGAGCCCTGGTCCGACGGCGAGGTCATGGAGAAGCTGGCGCGGGCGCTGAGCGAGTTCATGCTCGACGGCGAGGACGGCGGCGTCGCGGCCCGCGACGTGGGCGGCGGCAGGGAGCGCGCCGGGCTGAAGCCCTCCGGCGAGAGCAACTGGAGCCGCATCTCGTCCGGCGTCTACAACATCAGCGCCTTCGCGCTGCTGGCCGCCTGGGACGACAGCGGCGAGGTCGCCGAGCTCTCGGTCGCCGTCCACGACCACCGCGGCGAGGCGGAGAAGAACGTCTTCATCCCCAGCGGCCTGCTGCTGCGCTCGGCGCTCAGGGGCGGGGCCGTCGCGAGCGGCGGCTAGCCACCCGCAGCAGGTAGGCGTGGGTGGCGTCGAGGACGGCGCCGGCGTCGTAGCGCGCCGCCTCCCGCCGCAGCGCCTCGCGGTCCGGGGGCGAGGCGAGCACGCGCGCGATCGCCGCGGCCAGGGCCGCGTCGTCCCCTACGGGCACGAGCGGCCCCAGCGCGCCGTCCCGCAGCACCTCGCGCGGCCCGCTGGGGCAGTCCGTGGACACCGCGGGGCAGCCGCAGGCGAGGGCCTGGACGAGCGCGCCAGGCAGGCCCTCCAGGGTCGAGGAGAGCGCGAACACCGCGGCGCGCGCCATGAACGCGAAGGGGTTGCGCACGAAGCCGGGCATGTCGACCCTGGCGGCGATCCCCAGCTCCCGCGCCAGCGCCTCGAGCGCCGGCCTCTCGGGCCCCTCGCCGAGGACGAGCAGCCTGACGTCGCGGTCCGGCAGGCGCGCGAACGCGCGCAGGAGCGTGGCGAAGTCCTTCCGCGGCGTGAGGCTCCCCACGCCGAGCACCACGGGCGGCTGGCCCGGCGCGAGCCAGGGGTGGCAGGGGTCCTCCGCGGCCAGCGCCGGTAGGTCGGCGGCGACGACGGGGTTGTAGAGCGTGGCGACCTTCGCCGGAGGCACGCCCAGGACCCGGACGAGGGCGTCGCGTACCCCGTCGGAGACCGCGATGACGCCGTCCGCGGCGCGGTAGGTGAGGGGGGAGAGGCGGTGGGCGAGGCGCGTGCGCGCGTCCATCCAGCCGGGGGCGGTCGCCTGCGGCGTGTTCGCCTCCCTGACCACCGTGGGCACCCGCGTGAACGAGAGGGCGCGCGCGAGGACGGCCGCGAAGCTCGTGTGGGGGAGGGTCGTGAGCAGGACGTCGGGCCGCCGGCGCCGCAGGTAGCGCGCCAGCGGCGGCACCGCGCGGCTCACCGAGCCGGCGCGCAGGTCCACGACCCCGACGCCGCCCGCGACCTCGGCCAGGTAGGGGCCCCTGGCAGCGGCGAGGACCAGGTCGACGTCCATGCCGCGCGCCGCCATGCCGTTCGCGAGCACGACGGTCATGCGCTCGGCGCCGCCGCCCTCGAGGTCGGCGAGGAACACGGCCAGGCGCGGGGCCGGCCGGCTCGCGCCCACCGCCTCAGGCGGCATCCGCGGCGCTTCGCTCCCCTCCGGGCCGCGAGGCCACGAGCGCCAGGACGAGGAGGGTGAACCACGTGGTGCGGCCCGTGTACGAGACCCGCGCCACGTCCATGAGCAGCAGCAGGACCAGGACCGCCAGCACCACCCAGGCCGAGCGGTCGCCGGCGACCACCCCGCGGACGGCCCTGTAGCCGAGCACGAGGAACAGGGCGTAGTAGAGGGCGAGCCCGAGGACGCCGTGGTTCGCCAGCAGCTCGACGTAGTTGTTGTGCGTGTAGGTCGTGAACGAGCCCACGTACCGGTACTGGTCGATGCCCTGGCCGAACACCGGCTCGCGCCGGAAGACCTCGAGCCCGTCGTCGATCAGCGCGCTGCGCTTCGCGGTCTCGCGGCCCTCGAGCGTCATCTCCAGCCGCTGCACGAAGGTGACGTCGGACAGCGGCCCGGTGATCGTGCCGCCGTAGGTCAGCGACGCCCAGACGGCCAGTGGCGCCGCCAGCAGGGCGAACGCCGTGCCGAGCGAGGGGCGCCGGAACGCGGGGAAGAGGTCGCGCGCCAGCACCATCAGGTAGGCGAACCAGACGAACACCAGCTTGCGCGTGCCCGTCGTCAGCGTGGCGACGACGATGAGCGCCGCCGCCAGCAGCCCGGCCCAGCGGTCGCGCGGCAGGGCCAGCAGCAGGAGGAAGGCGGCCAACGAGAGCTGGATCGCCAGCGAGTTCGCGTTGCCGGTGAGACCCACGGCCCTCTCCTCGCCGAGCGTGGCGTACTGGTACAGCGCGATGCCGCCCTGGACCGCGGCCGCCGCCGCGGAGGCGAGCGCGACGAGGCGCAGGGAGACGCCGTTCTGCATCGCCGCCCACACGACCACGGCGCCGACGAAGTCGAACGCGAGGCCGACGGCGGCGACCAGCGCCGCGCTCTGCTCGAACGACCACAGCACGCTGGCGCAGGCGTAGGCGACGAAGAGCGCCCCCACGGGCAGCGCGGCGTCGAGCCTCAGGCGCAGGGGCTCCTGCGTGCTCCTCAGCAGCAGGAGCGCGAACGCCGCGACCACGGCGACGTGCGGCACGCGCGACAGGCCGGGGACGTTGCCGAGCAGCAGGGTCGAGACGATGTAGACGGCCACCGTCGCGCCCAGCAGGCGCGTCGTGAGCGCCGCCCCCGCCGGCGCGGCGTAGGGCCCGGGCAGGGCCGCTCGCGCCTGGGTGGTCATGCGGCCGCCTCCACCAGCGACACGGTGTAGCGCCGCTTGCCGGTGGGGCTCACGGGGATCTCGTCGACGACCTCGAACAGGACCGCGCACCCTTCGCCCATCGCGCGGCGGAACGCCCGCGCCAGCTCGGCCTGTTCGGAGGCGACGAGCGCCGGGTCCGTGCCGGGGCGCGGCACCAGCCGCACGCGCAGCCTGTCCCAGTCCTCCTGCACGACCTGGAACTGCGCCACCCAGTCGCGCCCGTAGAACTGGCGCGTGAAGTAGCCGCCGTAGACCTGGCGTCCGTCGCGGGTGCGGAAGACGTCGGTGACGCGGCCCGTCACGGCCCTGAGGCGCGGCCACGGCACCCCGCCGGCCCCGGCCTCGCCGAGTACGCCGGCGTCGCCGATGCGGTAGCGGATCAGCGGCATGGACATGTTCGTCAGCGTGGTCACGAGCAGCTCGCCGTGCTCGCCGGGCGGCAGCGGCCGGCCCTCCTCGTCCACGACCTCGACGAGGTGGGTCAGGGGGTTCACGACGAGCCCCTGCCCGTCGCCGTTCTCGCAGGCGACGTCCCCCACCTCGCGCGAGCCGTAGCGGTCGTAGACGCGGGCGTCGAACACGCGCTCGATGGTAGACCGCATCTCCGGCTCGAGGTTCGTGGCCGACGTCATCACCGCCGGCACGCTCACCCGCCGGCCCCTGGCCTCGGCGTGGCGCGCCAGCTCGTACGCGCTCTGGGCGTAGGCCAGCAGCAGGCGCGGGCGGAAGGCCTCGAGCCTGTCCAGGTACGCGTCCATCTGGTCCGGCGCGAGCTGGTAGGCCTCGAGCCTCAGCTCGTGGCGCAGCCACTGCCCGACGCGGCCGCGGAGGCCGGCGCCGGCGAGGTCGCCGACGGCGCCCCACAGCAGGGCGAACGGCTCCCCGGGCCGGTAGCCGGTCCAGGAGTCGAACAGGGACTTGTTCGCGAGCTTCCAGGCGTGCATCTCGCGGTCGTGCAGGAAGCGCACGGGCTCGCCGGTCGAGCCCCCCGTGGCGGAGGGGTAGGCGCCGCGCGCCGCGCTGTCCTCGGCGGTGAGGGCGGCGAAGCGCTCGCGCAGGTCGCGCTTCGAGAGGGGCGGCAGCGACGGGAACGCCTCGAGGCGCACCGCGGGCGTCCCGCTCGCGCCGGGCACCACCACGCCCGCCGCGCTCAGCGCCTCGCGGTAGTGGGGCACCTTGGCCCAGGCGTGCGCGAGCAGCCTGGAGAGGCGAGCGCGCTGCTCGCGCTCGACCTCGACCGGCGACGCGCTCAGCCAGGCCCTGGCCTCCGCCAGGCGCTCGAGCGCGCCGGTGGCCCGCAGGCGCCGCTGCCACAGCGCCGCGCGCAGGGGCCTCACGGCCTCCGCCGCTCTCCTCACGTCCCCTCCTCGTCGCTCGGGCGCAGGCCCCTCACGGCCTCAGCGACGTACGCAGGATGCGCGAGACGTTCCTGAGATGGGCGAGGCGCGGCAGCTTGGGCTCGGCCACGAAGCTCTCGAGCGCGTGCACGAGCTTGCCCCGCCTGTAGGCCCGCGCGTACTCGACGTCGTGCCGCTCGGCGCCGCGGTACTCGAGGCGGAAGCGCTCGTGGTCGAAGCGGCCCGGCACCAGCCGGCGGCCGTCGAAGTAGAGCGTCCGCACCTCGAACGCCCCGGTGGCGGGGTCCCACACCAGCGCCAGGGAGCGGCGGTTGCGGGCCGAGGGGCGGGTGCGCTGCACCCGCGTGGGGCGGCCCTCGGCGTCGTAGTACGAGGGGCTCTCGTGCTCGGGGAAGACGCAGTTGCCGAGCCCGTACATGATCGGCCGGCCGCGGTAGGTCTCGTACGACTGGATGCAGTGCGCGTGGTGGCCCACGACGACGTCGGCGCCGCCGTCCACGAGCACGCGGGCCAGCGCCACGCAGCGCGACGTGGGCAGGTGGACCTGCTCCTCGCCCCAGTGCGCCGCCACGACCACGCGGTCCGCGCCGGCCTCCCGCGCCGCCGCGACGTCCCGGAGGGCGCGCTCGAGGACCAGCGGGGCCGCGCCGGGGCGCTCGCCGTCCCCGTAGACGGGCGAGCAGCTCGGGTCGGCGTAGGCCAGCACGGCCACCGTCAAGCCCCGCGCGGTGAAGGTGGCAGGGTTGCGCCAGCCGTCGGCGGCGGTGCCGGCGCCGCAGTAGGGGACGCCGAGCCCGTCGAGGGCGGCGAAGGTGTCGAGGAGCCCCGGCTCCTGGAAGTCCATGCAGTGGTTGTTCGCCAGCGTGGCCACGACCTCGCGGCCGGCGAACGTGGCGGCGAACGCGTCGGCGCTGCCCCTGAGGTTGATCTTCCCGGGGTAGGCGGCCCGGCTGTCGGTCAGCGGCGCCTCCAGGTTCAGCACGACGACCCCGGGCAGGTCGACCGCGACCTCGACGGGCCGGGCGGGGAAGACGTCGCCGACGAACGTGATCACGGGTTCGCCGCGGCCCCCTGCGCGCGGCTTAGGGCGGCCTTCGCCCGGCTGGCGACGCCCCTCATCACGTAGCCGAAGCCCATGGGGTCGACGACGAGGCCGGCGGCCGTCCAGGGCGCGCTGCGCAGCGCCTCGCCGTAGTCGCCGGCCGAGAGGGCGAAGAGGAACGTCCTGGCCGCCGCACGGTGGCGGTGGCGCGGCCGGGACTCCAGCAGCCGGCGGTACTTCTCCGCGAACAGCCTCGCGCCGGCCAGCTTCCGGCGCGGGTCGAACGTGATGCGCCCGTGGGACGCCACTCGGAACCTCACCAGCACCTCGTCCACGAAGTCGAACGCGGCGCGCTCGGCGAGCCGGACGTAGAGCTCCATGTCCTGCAGCGCCGGGAACGACTCGTCGAAGCCGCCCACGGCCTCGAAGAGGTCGCGCCGGACGACGGCCACCGACATGCCGCCCACGGCGTTGCGGTAGAGGACCTCGTCGAGGACGCGACCGCGCACCGTGGGCCGCGAGCGCGACAGCGCCGCGCCGGTGACGCCGTCGAACTGCTCGGAGGCGCTGTAGACGAGGCCGAGGTCAGGGGGGCCCGTGGCGATCAGGTCGGCGACGGCCGCGAGCTTGTGGGGCAGCCACAGGTCGTCGTCGTCGAGGAAGGCGATCCAGTCGCCGCGGGCGAGGGCGGCGCCGGCGTTGCGGGCCCCCGAGCCGCCGCGCGACCTGTCGTTGACGGCGTACTCGCAGCCGGGGAACGCCGCCACGACGGTCCTGGTCTCCTCGTCGCCGACGTCGTCCACGACGACGACCTGCGCGGGCGGCAGGGTCTGGGCGTAGACGCTCCCCAGCGCCTCGCGCAGCAGCGCGGGGCGGCGGTGGGTCGGCACCACGACCGTGAACGTCGGCAGGCCCATCGTCTCGCTGCGGCTCCTCCCGGTCCCGGTCACCGGCCGAGTGTAGTCGGGCCGTCTGAGAGAGCTCCTACTGGCGGTCACAGCCCCGCGCGCGGGCCAAGCGGAGCGGGGGAGCCTGGCTCGGCTCCCCCGCTGGGCGCTGCCGGGTCGCGCCGACGCTCAGTCGAGCAGCGCGGTGATCAGCTTGGCGGTCGGCAGCGCGAGGTAGCGCGGCTTGGCCGGGTCGCCGACCTTGTCGAGGACCTTGTCGGTCATGGCGTCGATGGCGCCGCTGGCGTCCCAGGGCGCGATCTCGGCGAAGGAGCTGGCCTCGTAGCGGTAGTAGTCCATGCGGTTCCAGCCGTCGGTGGGTATGCCGCCGCGGGGCTTGTCGCCCCCGATGTCGCCGGTGAACCAGTCGCGGCTGCCCTTGGCGTGCTCGGGGTCGATCACCCAGGTCGCGAACGTGCGCGCCATGGCCGCCAGCGCCCGGTCGTCCCACCAGCCGAAGCCCTCGAAGTAGAACTCGATCGCGTCGTGGTAGACGTACCGCGCGTAGACGTTCGGGTGCAGGTAGTTCTCCTTGCCGCCCTCGCTCAGGACCGAACGGGTCCACACGTAGGCGGTGCCAGAGCCCGTGCTCACCTCGACGATGTCGCGCTGGAGCATGCCGGCCATGCGCTGGGCCTCCTTCAGGTAGGCCTGGTCGCCGGTGAGCAGGGACATGTAGTAGTGCCACTTCGTCCACGAGTAGTACGTGTGCGTGTGCGGCCTGATCATGATGGGGAAGCCCGAGGGCTTCTTCATCCGCTCGCGCCACTTCGCCTCGAAGTGGTCCTTCAGGTAGCCCTTCCAGAAGTCGGCGTGGGCGGCGTAGTCCCGACCGCCGGGGCTCTTCAGGTCGCGGTTGACCTCGAGCGCCCAGGCCACGCTGGCGATGAGGGCGTGCGTCTTGATCTCGTCGAGCTGGTGGTCGTCCTTGCCGTAGTACTGGTCAGCCCCGGAACCGCGCCACACCCAGTTCAGGTAGCCGTCCTTGCCGGGCGCGGCCGAGCCCGACCTCACGTCGCGCCACGAGTCGTCGAGCTTCGAGCGCATCAGCTCCACGATGCGGTCGACCTCGTCGAGCAGCCTCAGGTCGCCGGTGGCGCGGAAGGCGTGGAGCAGGAACTGGACGTGCGTGTGCAGGTCGCGGGCGTACTTGTAGAGGTTGTCGCTGCGGGCCCAGGAGTCGACGTCGTAGATCGAGTCGTCGATCGACTGCCACAGGCGCCGGTACCAGACCTGCGCTTCCGCGGGCAGGTCGGAGACGTCGAAGCCGGGGTCGCCCCTGAGGTCGAACGGCCGCGACGGCGAGGGCTTGCTGCCCCCTGGCGCCGTGGTGGGCCCGTCGTCCTTGCCGGTGTCCGGCGCCTCGCCCGGCGTCTCGCCCGGCTCGCCGCCCGGCTGCCCGACGGGAGCGCCGGGCGCCTCGTCGGGCTCGGCGATCGGGACCTCCCCGGGGCCGGCCCCGCGGCCCCCGCCGGGCGGCCGCTCGCCCGCGGGGCGCTCCGGCGCGCGCCCCTCCATCACGTACGCCTCGAGGTCCTCACCGCCCAGGTCGCGCCTGGTGGTGACGACGACGGCGTCGACGCTCGCGCCGGGCTCGGCGGCGCCGAGCGAGACGACGTGCTCGCCCGGCTCGAGCTCGGCTACGGCGACGGCGGTCCACGCGTACTCGCCCACCGCCGGCGCCCGGACCTGCTCGAGCGCGCCGTCGAAGCCGATGTAGAGGGCCCCGCCCTCCTCCGAGGCGCCCTTCACGCGCGCCCAGAGCAGGTAGCGGGCCGCGGCCGGCGCCCTGAAGGTGAGGGCGGCGTCCTCGGCCGGCGCCGCGGCCGGGCGGGTGCCCTCGGCCACGACCAGCGCCCGGCCCTGCGAGGCGCCGTCGTCCTCCGCGACGACGAGGCCGTCGCCGACGATGGCCGCGGCCTCGGCCTCGAGGGCCTGGAGGCCGGCCGAGCCGGCGGGGCCGGCGGTGCGGGTGTCGGGACCGCAGGCGGAGAGCAGGAGAGCGAAGGCCGCTGCCAGGACCGTGAGTCTGGAGGTGCGCAGCCGCGGCTGCGCGGGACCCGAGCGCGTTACGCGCCGTCGGGGTAAACGCATCGAAACGCCCCTCTCGACGTTCGGCGTGCGCGGGCACGCCGCTAACAGGTGCTGGAGAGGGGCTCAGAAAAGAGCGCCGCTCTCTTCAGCCGGTTGCGCCACTGGCTCTGCTCGTCCCAGGCGCCCAGTTGAGGGAGCGAGCTTCATCGCCTCTGAGGAGAACTGGCTCCTCGTGGTTCGGTTCTCTGGGGTTCGGTCTCGCGACCGGTCGCCGACCTGGCTACGTGGGAAGGCGCACGGAGAGGGAGCGCCAGGCGAGGCTCGTGGCTAGCGCCACGTCGTGCTAGGTACCTTTGCCTGCGCTCCTTCCTTCCCCCTCGGCGACCGCGCCGAGGTCCGTGCGCTCGGCACGGCCGGGCGAGGGGCCCTGGCGAGTGCCGACGCGAACCCTAACAAGCATGATGTGAGAACTCTGTGATGCGGATGTGGAAGGCCCGCGATGTGGGACATCCGACACGGGACCTGGGGCAGGCGTCCCGGTACGGCCCGCCGGCCGGCGGCGGGACTAGGCGACCACCCCGTGGTGGCGCAGCACGCGCCTCACGCGCGGGTCGGCCAGGTAGGGCCCGGCGACCTGCTGCGTGATGTTCGGCGAGTGGTTGCCCTCCACGACGACGAGCCCGTCCTCGGTGACGGCGACGTCCCAGCCCACGTACACCAGGAACGGCAGCCGCCGGACGACGCCCAGCAGCGTCGCGACGACGTCGGGCCAGCGCTCCACCACCGTCCCCGCGAGCCGCGCGCCGGTGTCCGGGTGGGCCTCGAGCTCGACGAACCTGCCGTCCTCGAGGACCCAGTTCGCCTTGCCGGCCGAGAGGCGGCCCGTCTCCACGTCGACGACGCAGCGGACCCCGCCGCGGGAGACGTTGTCAGTGGGGGCCGAGCGCGACGTGCCGAAGCGGTGGATGGCCGAGACGACGAACGGCTCGCCGTCCTCGGGGTCGACCATGGTGACCACGCGCAAGGTGTTCAGGGAGCCCGGGAAGACGCTCCCCGCGTAGCCGCCCTGGCGTACCAGCTCGGTGATCAGGGTGCCCTCGCCGGCGATGGCGCGCGCCGCCTCCTCGCGCCCGGCCGGGCGCTTGTCGAGGAGCAGGCGCCCGTCTCCCGCCTCGACGGTGTGGACGTCGCGGCCCTCGCTGCTGTCCGCCGGCTTGGCCACCACGCCCTGGCCGGTCTCGAGCACCCTGTCGACGATGCCGAGCGCGTCTTCCGCCTCCCAGCCGGGCTGTAGGGCCGTGACGACGCCGCGCTCGTGCACGGCGAGGACGCGCGGGACCCTGACCAGCCGCCCGACCACGCGCTCGAAGAGGAGCTTGTTGCGCAGCACGGCGCGGGCCACCGGCCCGTCGATCGCCGCCATCGCCCCGGCCTTGACGTCCGGGACGTAGTCGGCGGGCGAGCGGCGGTCGAGCTCGAAGAGCAGCCAGGTGGTGGCGCTGAAGCCGTGCCGCCAGGCCCGCAGTCGCTGCCGGAGGGTCGCCGGGGTGCTGGTGCCGGAGAGCAGGGAGCGCAGGCCGGCGAGCGGCCTGAACCTCAACTGGGCAGCCAGCCGGCCGGCGTGCGCCGCCACACGCCGACCCGTCGCGGTGCCTTGGCCGACAGGGCCTCGGCGACGGCGGCGGCTCGGTCGTCGGGCACCGTCACCGACACCACGGTCAGGCGCGGCTCCGGCTTCCGCTCGGGGGCCGGGTCGAGGGCCGGGAGCGGGGCGTTGAGGATGTAGCCGGCGAGGGCGCCGGCGAGGCCCAGCACCGCGGCGCCGATCGCGGCCGACCAGAACGGGCCGACCGCCATCGCCGGCTCGCGGCCCATGATCACGAGCACCCCGGAGCCGAGGAGCAGCCCGAAGAACCCGCCGCCGAGGAAGCCGAGGGTGAAGCCGAGGGCCGCCCCGAGCTCGGGGGCCATCAGCGCCCTCTCCTGGACGTTCGGCGAGGCCATGCGCAGGGCCCTCACCACCTCCTCGGCGTCGGCGGGGAACACCAGGACGTCCTCGTCCCGCACCCCGGCCTCGGCGAGCGCCGCTGCGGCCGCCTCGGCGGCCGCCTGGTCATCGAAGCTGGCCGTGACGTTGCTCTCCATGAGGCTCCTCCCAGGGGTCCTGTCCGCGCCCGCGATGATACCCCCCACCGTGCGATTATGGCCGCGTGGACGCGCCGGCGGAGGCGAAGCCCGAGGTCGCCGCTGCCGAGAGGTCGTCGCGGAGGGGCGCCCTGACCCTGATGGGCGGGACGCTCGCGAGCCGCGTGACGGGCCTGGTGCGCAACTCCCTGCTCGCCCAGCTCTTCCCGACGGCCGCCGTCGACGCCTTCGTCACCGCCTTCAGGGTGCCGAACCTCTTCCGCGAGCTGCTGGCCGAGGGCGCGCTGATCAACTCGTTCGTGCCCGTGTACAAGCGGCTAGAGCCGGCCGAGGCGAGGCGCCTCGCCGGCGCCGCGCTCTCGCTCCTGCTCCTCGTGAACGGCCTGCTGATGGCGGGCGCCTACCTCGCCGCGCCGGCGCTGGCCCGGCTGCTGATCGCCGACGCCGGCCACGTCGACGTCGAGCTGACGACGCGGCTGATCAGGGTCGTCTTCCCGTTCCTCGCCGCGATCTCGCTGTCCGCCCTGGCGATGGGCCTGCTCAACGCCGAGGAGCGCTTCGCCGCGCCGGCCTGGGCGCCGGTGGCGATGAACGTCGTCACCGCCGGCCTGATGGCCGCGTTCCCCGGCCAGGCCGTGACGCTGGCGCTGGCCCACGCGCTCGGCGGCGCGGTCCAGCTCGCGGTGCAGCTCCCGGCGCTGGCGCGCGCCGGGCTGCTGCCGCGCCCGCGCGTCCCCTGGCACCCGGCGCTGACGGGCGTGGCGGTGCTGATGGTGCCGTTCGCCGTCACGACCAGCGGCAGGCAGGTCGTGAACGTCGTCACCTCGAACGTCGTCACCGGCATCGACGCCGGGGCGCAGGGCGCCTTCTACCTCGCCGACCTGTTCCTCAGCCTGGGGCTCGGCCTGTTCGGCACCTCGCCGGCGCTGGCCTACTACTCCCGGCTGTCCGCGCACGCCGCCAAGGGCGACGACGCGGCGTTCGGGGCGTCGCTGGCCGAGGGCCTCAGGCTGATCGCGTTCCTCGCCGCGCCGGCGGGCGCGGCCGTGGCAGCGCTGGCGCCGCAGGCCGTCGACGTCGTCTACAACTGGCGCTCGCTCTTCGGCCAGCCGATGGACGAGGCGCTGCGCGCCTACACCGTGCAGGCGACGGCGCCGCTGGGCCTGGCGGTCTTCCCGCTCGCTGCGCACGCGCTCCTGGTGCGCACCTTCTACGTCCGCGGGCGCGTCAGGCCGCCCATCGTCATCGCCCTGGCGTCGCTGACGCTGCAGGCGGTCCTCTACCACGTCCTGGCCGGCCCGTTCGGGGTCGCCGGCGTGGCGGCGGCGGTCGCGGCGGCCGCCTGGGTGCAGCTCGCGCTCACGGCCGGCGCCGTAGCGCGCGCCGAGGGCATCGACGTGGCCGCGGTCGCCGGCCACGCCCTGCGCTCCCTGGCCGGCGCGGCGCTGGCCGCCGGGGCGGCGCGGCTCGTCGTGCTGGCGCTGCCGGCGCCGCCGACGTGGACGGGGAGCCTGCTCGAGCTCCTGGCGGCCGCGGCGGCGTTCGTGGCCGCCTACGCCGGCGCCGCCGCCCTGCTCGGCCTGCCCGAGCTGGCCGTGGTCAGGCGGCGCCTCCGGCGCGGCTGACGAGCGACGGGCGGCTCACGGCACGGTGAAGCGGAGCGCCCAGTCGGAGACGCGGGGCGCCTCCCAGTCCGCGCCGCCCGAGGCGACCTCGACCTCGGCGTAGGGGGCCCTCGCGTCGACGGCCACGGCCCTGGCGCCGGGGGGCAGCGCGGCGAGCGACACGGCGCCGGCGTCCTCGGCGTAGACGACGCCGCTGCGCCCGTCCGCCGCCACGAGCGCGAGCTCGCCGCCCGGCAGGCGCCGCGAGGCGCCGCCCACGGGCAGGCCTCCCTCCCAGAAACGCGCGAACGTCCGGAGCTGCTCGGCGTCCACGAGGCCCTCGTCGACGCGCCACACGCTGCCCACGCCGCCGGCGACCGCCAGGCGCCACAGCGTCCGCCGCAGCCCGTCGCCGTCCCAGCCGCCGCCGCGCGTGGCGTAGAGCTGGGACTCGAGGAGCAGCGGCCGGCCGCCCGCCCGCGCGAGCTCCAGGACGGCGGTGCCGTACGGGTCGTCGCCGAAGCGAGCCTCGTCGAGGTCGCGCGACACGAGCGAGAGCTTCTCCTCGCCGAGGTCGAAGGCGCGCGCACCGCTGCCCTCCTCGACCGCCGCCAGGAGGTGGGGCAGGGGCAGCAGCTCGTCGAGCCGGCGCGCCCAGGCCCTCACGTCCTCCTCCGAGGCCCACTCGTGGAGGTCGAACCCGAACGACGCGGTCCAGTTGGGCAGAGGCCCCAGCCGCGCCGCCAGGTAGCGCTGGAGCCTGTCGAACGCGGCGCCCGTGACGCCGCCCGTGTCGCCGGGCACCGTCGGGTCGGCGGGCAGGCCGAGGGGCGAGTGCCGGCGCGACTCGTCGCCCCACATCCAGACGTGGACGTAGAGGCCGGCCCGGTGAGCCAGGGCGACCAGCGTCTCGAGGACGCGGAACGTCCGCGGGTCCGGTCGGGTCGAGCCGAGCAGGTCGTAGCGGGTCGTGCCCAGGCCGAACCACTCGTTGTTCACGGCGACGTGCAGGGCGCCGAAGCCCAGCCGCGCCGCCTCGTCCACGTACCCCTGGAGGGCGGCCGCGAGCTGCGCCTCGTCGCGCGGCAGCTCCCCGAGCTCGTCGAGGGCCCCGTCGGGCCGCGAGTAGACGACGTAGGTGGTAGCGGCCAGGCTGCCGTCTGGCCGCGTGAGCAGGAACCTGCCGTCGGACCCGCGCATGGGTCCCGCGAGGACCGCCGGCTCGGCGACGACGGTGCCGGTGAGCCCGTCCAGTCCGGGCACGTCGGAGGACGTCGCGAAGCGCCACTCGCCGGGGCCGGGCGGGGTGAAGCGGAAGCGGTAGAGCGCGCGGCCCCTCTCGCCGCCGGCGTAGAACGCCTCGACGCGGTAGACGCCGCCGGCGCCGTCCTCGAAGGTCGCCACGGCCGCGGCGTCGTACGGGTCGCCGCGCGGGGCGGCCACCGCCACCTCGAGGTCGAGGCTCTCGTGGGCGCGGACGACGGGAACGGCGGCGCCCTCCCCGAGCCTATGGACGGGGAAGGGGCCGCTCCAGGGGACGACGTCGGGTAGCGGACGCTCCGGCGCGACGGCGCCGGCGAGGGCGAGGACGGCCAGGGCCGCGGCGTAGGCGTGCTCGGAGAGCGTGACGCGCCGCCGCGGCCCTCCCGTCACACGCGCTTGAAGACCAGGCAGGCGTTCTGCCCGCCGAACGCGAAGTTCGTCGAGATCGCGACGTCGACCTGCTGCTCGCGGGCGACGTTGGGGATGTAGTCGAGGTCGAGCTCCGGGTCGGGGTCGACGTAGTTCCTGGTGGGCGGCAGCACGCCCGAGTAGAGCGCCTGCACGGTGGCGATCGCCTCGACGCCGCCCGCGGCCCCGAGCATGTGGCCCGTCATCGACTTCGTGCTGCTGACGGGCGGCACGGGGCCCTGGCCCTCCCAGACCGCCTTGAACGCCTGGGTCTCGGCCAGGTCGTTCGCCGGGGTGCTGGTGCCGTGGGCGTTGATGTAGCCCACGTCCCGCGGCTCCAGGCCCGCGTCGCGCAGCGCCCAGCGCACCGCCCTGGCGGCGCCGGTGCCTCCGGGCGCGGGGGCGGTGATGTGGTGCGCGTCGGCGCTCGTGGCGTAGCCGACGATCTCGGCGTAGATGCGCGCGCCGCGGCTCACGGCCCGCTCGTACTCCTCGAGGATGAGGATGCCGGCGCCCTCCCCGGCGACGAAGCCGTCACGCGAGGCGGTGAAGGGCCGGCTGGCCGTCTCGGGGGAGTCGTTGCGGGTCGAGAGGGCCTTCATGACGGCGAAGCCGCCGATGCCCATCGGCGTGACGCAGGCCTCGGTGCCTCCGGCGAACATGATGTCGGCGTCGCCGCGCTGGATCATCCGGAACGCCTCGCCGACGTTGCCCGATCCGGTGGCGCAGGCTGTCACGACCGTGGAGCTCGGCCCCGTGCAGCCGTAGCGCATCGCCACGTGCCCGCTCGCCATGTTCGAGATGAGCATAGGGATGAAGAAGGGGCTCATGCGCATCGGCCCGCGGTCGTGGACGATCGCGGACTGCGCCTCCCAGGTCTCGAGCCCGCCGATGCCGGACCCGATGCAGGTGCCCACCCTCTCGCCCATCACGTCGTCCTCGCTGAGCCCGGCGTCCTCGAGGGCCAGCGCGGCGCCGATCAGCGCGAACTGCACGAACCTGTCGAGCTTCCGCGCCTCGCGCCTGTCGATGTAGGCCGACACGTCGACGTCGACCTCCCCGGCGATCTGGACGCTGAGCTGGGAGGCGTCGAAGCGGGTGATGCGGCGGATGCCGTTCCGGGCTTCGTGCTGGGCGGCGAGGAACTCGTCGGCGCCGACCCCGATGGGAGTGACGGGGCCGACCCCGGTGACGACGACTCGTCTCATGACGCGAGTAAGGGTACTAGACCGGGGTGGCCCCGGCTGTACCCGGGCCGCCTACCTTACTGCTTGGCCGCGATGAACTTGACGGCGTCGCCGACCGTGCGGATGCCTTCGGCTTCCTCGTCGGAGATCTCGATGCCGAACTCGTCCTCCAGACCCATGATCAGCTCGACGACGTCGAGCGAGTCGGCGCCCAGGTCCTCCTGGAACCGGGACTCCAGCGTCACCTCGCTGGCGTCGGCGTCGAGCTTGTCGGCGATAATGTCTCGGATCTTCTCGAGGATCTCTTGCTCGTCCACTGTGCCTTCCTCCTGAGCCCATCCTAGTGGCGCACGGCGGGGTGCCTGCCAGTACCCGGCGGACCCTCCCCTTGGCGCCGCCACACGGACGACCCGACGGGCGGCGGCCCGCATGCGCGTGGGCCTTTCAAGGCCCCCGAATCATTACGGCATGACCATGCCACCGTCAACAGCCAGTGTCTGACCGTTGACGTAGCCAGCCTCGCGGCTGAGCAGGAACGCGACGGCGTGCGCCACGTCGCTCGGCTTCCCGAAGCGGCCCGCGGGGATCTCCTGCAGGTAGCGCTGCCTGAGCTCCGCGGGCAGGGCGTCGGTCATGTCCGACTCGATGAAGCCGGGCGCGACGGCGTTCACCGTCACGCCGCGGCCGCCGTACTCGCGCGCCAGCGCCTTGGTGAGGCCGATCAGCCCCGCCTTGGCCGCGACGTAGTTCGCCTGGCCGGCGTTGCCCCTGAGCGCCACCACGGAGCTGACGTTCACGATCCGCCCCGCCTCGCTCCTGAGGAGGTGCCTGAGGGCGGCGCGGGAGAGGTAGAACGCCGCCGAGAGGTCGGTGTCGATCACGGCGCGCCAGTCCTCGTCCTTCATGCGCACGGCCAGGCCGTCGCGGGTGATGCCGGCGTTGTTCACCAGGGCGTCGAGGGCGCCGAAGCGCTCGACGACGGCCTTGACGAGGTCGGCGCAGGCGGCCGGGTCGGCGACGTCGGCCTTGAACGCCTCGGCCTCGCCGCCGGCGTCCCTCAGGCGCGCGACGAGCTCCTCGGCCGGCGCCGCGGAGCTCGCGTAGTGCACCGCCACGCGGTAGCCGAGCTCCCCGAGGCGGGCGGCCGTCTCGCGGCCGATGCCGCGGCTCGAGCCCGTTACGAGAACGACGCGGCCGTCACCCTGCATGCGCCTCGAGCACCTCCTCCAGGGCGGCCGGGTCGGACACCGCCGCCGCCCACGCGCCTGCGACCGTGCGCTTCACGAGGCCGGTCAGCACCTCGCCGGAGCCGAACTCGACGAAGCGGGCGCCCTCGCCCGCCGCGGCGGAGAGCCAGCGCAGCGTCTCGACCCACCGCACGCTGCCCGTCACCTGCTCGGTGAGCATACGCGGGGCGTCCGCGGCCGCGGTAAGCGGCCGGGCCGTGACGTTGCAGACGACGGGGAACTCGGGCTCGCGGAACTCCGTGCGGGCGAGGTCGGCGGCCAGGCGCTCGGCGGCCGGCGCCATCAGGCTGCAGTGGAACGGCGCCGAGACCGGCAGCGGCACGGCGCGGGCGCCCTTCTGCTTGAGGAGAGCGGTCGCCGCCTCGACCGCGGAAATGTGACCTGAAATCACAGTCTGTCCGGGGGCGTTGTAGTTGGCGACCTCGACGACGCCGGCGCCTGCGACCTCGCGCAGCGCCTCCTCGACGACGCTCGCCTCGACCTTCAGCACCGCGGCCATCGCGCCCTCGCGGGGCGGCACCGCCTCCTGCATGTAGGTGCCGCGGGCGCGCACGAGCCGCACCGCGTCGGCGACGTCGAGGCTGCCCGCGGCCACCAGGGCCGTGTACTCGCCCAGGGAGTGACCGGCGGCGAACGACGGCCGCTCGCCGCCCGCCTCGAGGTAGGCGGCGTAGGCGGCGGCGCCCGCGGCCACCAGTGCCGGCTGCTGGTTCGCCGTGAGCCTCAGCTCCTCCTCGGGCCCCTCCCACATCAGGCGCAGGAGCCCGGGGAGGGCGGCCTCGGCGGCGTCGAGGACCGCCCGCGCCGCCGCGGAGGACTCGTAGAACTCCCGGCCCATGCCCACGCGCTGCGAGCCCTGGCCGGGGAAGAGCGCGACGACCGGGCTCACGCCGCTTCCGGCGCCCAGGTGACGACCGAGGAGGCCCAGGTGAGCCCGGCGCCGAACGACACGAGCAGCAGGTGGTCGCCGGGCGACACGCGCCCCTCGTCGTGGGCGTGCAGCAGCGCCAGGGGGATGCTGGCCGTGGAGTTGTTGCCGTACTCGTCGACGGTCACGATGACGCGCTCGCGCTCGAGGCCCAGGCGCTCGCGCGCGGCCTCGATGATGCGCAGGTTCGCCTGGTGGGGCACGAACAGGCTGATGTCGGCGGGCTGCAGGCCGGCCTTCTCGATCGCGTCGAACGTCGACTCCGTCATGACCCTGACCGCGAACTTGAAGACCTCGCGGCCGTTCATGTAGACGTGCTCGGCCAGCGGCCCGCCGCCGGGCAGGCACCGGCCCACGGCGCGCCTGTGCAGGTGCATGGCGCCGGAGCCGTCGGCGCCCATGATCATCGACCTGATGCCGTACCCCTCGGGCACGGCCTCGACGACGGCGGCGCCCGCCCCGTCGCCGAACAGCACGGCGGTCGAGCGGTCGGTCCAGTCGACGATCTTCGTCAGCGCCTCGCTGCCGATCGTGAGCACGCGGCGGCACTGGCCGGACTCGACGAGGCCGCGCGCGACGCCCAGCGCGTAGAGCCAGCCGGGGCAGGCGGCCAGCAGGTCGAAGGCGCCGGCCGCGAGCTTGAAGCGGTCCTGCACCAGCGCCGCCGTCGCGGGGAACAGGGCGTCAGGCGTGTTCGTGGCCACGATGACCATGTCCACGCCCGCCAGGGCGTCGTCGCCGTGGCGCGCGAGCAGGTCCTCGACGGCCTTGAAGGCGAGGTCCGAGGTGTACTCGTCCTCGCCGGCCACGTGGCGGCGCTTGATCCCCGTCCGCGAGGTGATCCACTCGTCGGACGTGTCCATCATCCTCTCGAGGTCGTGGTTCGAGAGGACGTTCGGCGGAGCGTAGGCGCCGAGGAGCGTGATGCCGGCCCTCGTCCCCTCACGCCCGCTGGGGCCGAGGGTCGCTATGGCGTTAGGCCTCCGCGAAGACCTGGCGGCCGTCGTAGTAGCCGCACTCGGGGCAGACCACGTGCGGCGGCCGCAGCTCCTTGCACTGCGGGCAGGCGACCAGCGTGGGCGCCTTCAGCGCGTGGTGGCTGCGGCGGGCGTCGCGGCTGGCGCGCGACGTGCGCTTCTTGGGGACAGGGTGCTTCGCCATCTCAGTCGACTCTCCTCAGCGTGGCCCGTTCGGGCCCGGCGGTACAGCTTATTACTCCGGGGCGCCCAGGTCACGACTCCCGTTCGAGGTCCTTCAGCGCCTCGGCCAGGCCCTTGATGCGCACGGCGCCGTTCGCGGGCTCCCCGTAGACGGGCGCGTCGCCGGCCAGCTCGGGGTGCTCGTTGAGGTTCACCCCGTCGAGGCTGAGGCCGCGGCAGTCCTCGCGGCACAGGGCCGTGAGCGGCAGCTCCATCGCGATCAGCTCGGTGAGGAGCGGGGCGAAGTCGACGTCGGGCCGCCCGAAGACGAGCAGCTCCTCGTCGTCGTCCTCGAGCTCCTCGAGCCTGAGCGGGAGGTCGGAGGGGCGGTAGGCCATCGGGTAGACGAACTCCGCCTCGACGTGGACCGCGACGTCGGTGAGGCAGCGGCGGCACTCGAGGACCGCCGACGCGCTCATGCGGCCGTCGGCGACGAAGTCGTCGTCCCCGCCCGCGTTGACCACGTGGACGTGCCAGGCGATCGGCCCCGCCAGCCTGAGGCCGTCGGCCTCGAGAAGCTCCTGCGCGGGCTCGAGCAGGCCCTCCGCTTCGACCTCTATCTCGCTTCCGGGAGCGTGGTGAAGCAGGGAGCTCAGGTTGAGTGTCGCGTCCCTGCGAGACTGCATCCCGCTAAAGTATAGGTCCGACCGGGGACAAGTCAAGGCGACGTGATGCAACGGTTCGCGCCCTCACCGGCGTCCGCCGTGGCGGCTGAGCCGGCCCGTCGGCGGCGCGGTCGTACTATCTCGCCAAGCGAGCCCGCGCGGCGCCCGTGCAACGGTTCGGGGAAGTGAGGACAGCGGGGTGCTCAGCGTCGTCGTGCCAGTGCGGGGGAGGCCCGAGCTCCTCGTCGAGCAGCTCGAGGCGCTGGCGGCCCAGTCCGCTCGCGAGCCTTGGGAGGCGGTCGTCGCCGACGACTCCGACCCCGGGGACGACGAGGTCGCGCAGGTGGTGGCGCGCTTCGAGGGGCGCGTGCCCGGCCTGCGGCGCGTGCCGGCGGGCGGCAAGGGCGCGGGCCACGCCCGCAACGTCGGGGCGGCCGCCGCCGCGGGCGACAAGCTCGCGTTCCTCGACGCCGACGACGTGGCCGCCCCGGGCTGGGTGGACGCCATGGCGGCGGCGCTGGACCGCCACGCCGTGGTGGCCTCGCGCTGGGAGTTCGAGCGCCTCAACACCCCCGAGACGCTGGCCAGCCGGACGCCCGCCCAGCTCGACGGGCCGCAGCGCTACCGCAGGCCGCCCTTCCTCGACCACGCCGGCGGCTGCGGCCTGGGGGTGCGCCGCGAGGCGTTCGAGGCCGTGGGCGGCTTCGACGAGAGCTGGCCCCTGCTCGAGGACACCGACCTCACGTGGCGGCTGCAGCTCGCCGGCTACGAGCTCGCGTTCGCGCCCGACGCCGTGGTGCACATCCGCTTCCGCTCGGGGCTGGCGAGCTTCACGCAGGCGTACGGCTACGGCTTCTACAACGTGCGGCTCTACAAGGAGTACCTCCCGCGCGGCATGCCGCGCATCGGCCCCCTGAGGTCGCTTGAGAGCCTGTGGGGGCTCTTGCGCTCGCTGCCCGAGGTCTTCGACCGCGAGAAGCGCCCGCGCTACGTGCGCCGGCTGGGCCACCGCCTGGGCCGCCTGGCGGGCTCGATCCGCTTCGGCGTATGGGGCGTCTGAGCCGGTCGCTGCCGGCGCGGGCCCTGAGGCGACTGCGCGCGGCGGCCCTGACGCCCCTGTTCGGGACCGTCGTCGGCGTGGATACGGCCGCGCCGGTCGCGGCGCTGACCTTCGACGACGGCCCGCACCCGCGCTGGACGCCGGCGCTGCTCGACCTCCTGGCCCGCCACGGGGCGAAGGCCACCCACTTCTTCGTGGGCGAGGCCGTCGCCAGGCACCCGGAGGTCGCGGAGGCCGCGGCCCGCGCCGGCCACGCCCTGGGCTCGCACACCCGGTCGCACCGCTCGCTCGTGCGCCTGCCGGCGGCCGAGGTCGAGCGCGAGGTGGCGGAGGGCCACGCCGCGCTGGGCGGCTCGGCCGCGCCGCTCTTCAGGCCGCCTTACGGGCACTACGACGTGAGGGTCGCGCGGGTGGTGCGGCGCCTGGGCCTCGTGAGCGTGGGCTGGAGCGCGCACGTCGACGACTGGCGGCCCTGGGACGAGGGCGAGCTGGCCCGGCGCCTGGACGCGGCGCTGCGCCCCGGTGCCGTGGTGCTGCTGCACGAGGCGCTCTACACGCACGCGCCCGGCGACGAGCCCGACCGCGGCGCCCTGCTGGCGGCGCTGGACGCGGTCCTGGCGCGCCGCGCCGGCGAGCTCCGCTTCGTCACGGTGCCCGAGCTGCTCGAGCTGGGCCGTCCCGTGAGGGCGCTCGTCGAGAAGCGCGGCGAGGACGCCTTCGTGGCGGCCCAGGCGCGCGTCGCCCCGTAGCCGCCGGCGGGCGCGCCGCGGGTTAGGCTCCATGCCGATGTTCGAGGTCATCCCCTGCGTCGACGTCAGGCGCGGCCGGGCCGTGCGCCTCTACGAGGGCGACCCCGAGCGGGAGACCGTCTACCACGACACGCCGCTCGAGGCGGCGCGTCGCTGGGTCGCGCGCGGCGCCTCCCGCCTGCACGTCGTCGACCTCGACGCGGCCCTCGGCGAGGGCGGCAACCTGGAGGCGATCGAGGCCCTGTGCCGCGGCGTGCCGGCGAGCGTCCAGGTGGCGGGCGGCGTGCGCAGCGTCGAGGAGGCCGAGCGGCGCCTCGGCTTCGCCGCGGCCGTGGTGGTCGGCACCGCCGCCGTCACGCGCCCCGAGCTCGTCGAGGAGCTGCTGGCGCGGTTCGGGCCCGAGCGCGTGATCGTCTCCGTGGACGCCGCCGGCGGCGAGGTCAGGGTGCGCGGCTGGCGGGACGGCGCCGGCGTCGACGCCGCCGCGCTCGCCCGCGAGATGGAGGCGCGCGGCGTGCGCCGCCTGATCTTCACCGACACGACGCGGGACGGCACGCTGCGCGGGGTCGACCCCGGGCCGGTGGCGGCCGTGAGGGAGGCGTTCGCCGGGACCCTGCACGCCGGCGGCGGCGTGGCGTCGGACGCCGACCTCGACCTGTACGAGCGCCTGGGGCTAGAGGGCGCGATCGTGGGGCGCGCCCTGTACGAAGGGAAGGTCACCTATCCCAGAGCTCCCTGAGGTCGAGACGGTGAGGCGCGAGCTCGAGCCGTGGCTCGCCGGCCGCGAGGTGGCGCGGGCCGAGCTGCTGGCGCCGCCGGGGCCGAAGTACGCGAACCTGGAGCGGGCGGCGGGCCAGCGCGTGCTGGCGGTGCGCCGCCGCGGGAAGTTCATCATCGCCCCGCTCTCCGGCGGCGACGAGCTGGTCGTGCACCTGGGGATGACGGGCTCGCTGGCGCCGCAGGAGCCGCCGGACCACGTGCGCGTGCGCCTGCACCTGCTCGGCGAGGGGCCGCGCACCCTCTACTTCCGCGACCCGCGCCGCTTCGGCCGCTTCCTCGTCGTGCGCGCGGGCGACTACGCGGCGCTGCCGACCCTGAGCGCCCTCGGGCCGGAGCCGTTCGACCCCGACCTCACCGCGGAGCTGTTCGCGCGGAACCTGGGCCGGTCCCGCGCCCCGGTGAAGGCCTACCTGCTGAGCCAGCGGCCGGTCGCGGGCGTGGGCAACATCTACGCCGACGAGGCGCTGTGGCGCGCGGGGATCAACCCCGCGACCCCCGCCGCGGCGCTCACCGTCGCCCAGGCCGGCGCCCTGCTGGCGGCCCTGCGCGACGTGCTCGCCGAGAGCATCGCCGCGAACGGCACGACCCTGCGCGACTACCGCCGCGTGGGCGGCGAGGCCGGGGCGTTCTACGAGAAGCTCGCGGTTTACGGCAAGGGCGGAGAGCCGTGCCCGCGCTGCGGCGAGCCGCTCGCCAGGAGCGTGCTGGGCGGCCGCGGGACCGTCCACTGCCCGACGTGCCAGCCCGCCCCCCGCCGCCGGCGGGCGGCTCCGCGGCCGGCAGCTCGCCGGGAGGGTGCTCGCCGTGGCCGCTGAGCGCGTCGAGGGCGGGCCCCGGGCGGCGGCGTCCGGCATGGCCGTCAGCCGGCCCTACCCCATCCAGCTCCGCTTCTCCGACACCGACAGGCTCGGCCACGTGAACAACGCGGTGTTCGCCACCTACGCCGAGCTGGGGCGCCTGGCGTTCCTGCGCGAGCTGGGGATGACCGACCAGGGGCTGATCCTCGCGCGGCTGGCGATCGACTTCCTCAGGCAGGTGCGCCTGGGTGACGAGTGCTACGTCGTCACGCGGGTCGTGCGGGTCGGGAACACGAGCTTCACGCTGGAGCAGACGCTGACGGCGAACGGCGAGGTCGCCGCGCGGTACGAGGCCGTGCTGGTCTGCTTCGACTACGAGGCGCAGCGCCCGGTCCCTGTGCCCGACGCCTTCCGCCGCGCGCTGACGGGTGGAGCCTCCGGCGGCGACCGGTTGTAGGATTCAGTGGTGCGGCCTATGGAGGGGCGCCGAGGCGAACGCGCGGTGGTCGTCACCGGCGCGTCGAGCGGCATCGGCAAGGCGATCGCACTCCACCTGGCGCAGCGGGGCTTCATGGTGTTCGCCGGCGTCCGCAAGCCGGAGGACGGTGCGGCCCTGACCGCCGCGGCGGGGAGCGACGCCGAGCTCGTGAGGCCCGTCGAGCTCGACGTGACGGTCCAGGAGCAGGTGTGCGCCGCGGCCGACGCGGTGAAGGCCGAGGGCAGGCCGCTGGCCGGTCTCGTGAACAACGCGGGCATCGCCGTCGCGGCGCCGATGGAGTTCGTGCCCCTCGAGGACCTCAGGCGCCAGTTCGAGGTCAACGTCTTCGGCGCCGTGGCCACGGTCCAGGCGTTCATGCCCCAGGTCAGGGCGTCGCGCGGGCGCCTGGTGATGATCGGCTCGATCTCGGGCCTCGTCTCCTCGCGCGTCCTGGGGGCCTACGCCGCCTCGAAGTTCGCGCTCGAGGCGATCTCCGACGCGTTCCGGCGCGAGCTGGCGGTGTGGAACATCCCGGTGTCGGTCGTCGAGCCGGGGCGCATCGCCACGCCGATCTGGTCGAAGTCGATGGGCGAGGCCCTGGAGCGCCTGCAGCGCATGCCGCCCGAGGCGCTCACGTACTACGGCCCCCTCATCGAGGAGGTGAGGGAGGGCGCCGAGAAGGCGGAGGTCGACGGCACGCCGGCCGAGGCCGTGGCGCGCGCCGTCTACCGGGCGCTGACGGACAGGCGGCCGCGCACCCGCTACTTCGTCGGCTTCGACGCCCACCTCATCAACGCGCTGAGGCGCGTGCTGACGGACCCGATGTTCGACAGCCTGATCCGCATGACGCGGCGCTGAGCCCGGCGCGGCCGCGGACGTCCGGGGCCCGCGCGCACCGTCCCCGCGTGCCCGCCCTCGTTCAAGACCCGGTGAAGGCGCGACCATCCCGGAACCGTCGCGGCGCGGGCGCGGGTGATATCGTTCCGAGACGCGTCGAACGCGGGCGGGTCCGCGCACGCGCACGCACACTGCATGCACACGAGAGGTGGAGCGATGCGGAGAACGACACCCCTCCTCCTGACCGTAGCCGTCGCCGCACTGATCGGGACCGCGTCCGCCCAGTCGAGCTGGACGTGCCCGGAGGGCTTCGCGGGCCAGACGCTCTCGGTCTACAACTGGAGCACCTACATCGCCGAGGACACGATCGCGAACTTCGAGGAGCTCTGCGGGGTACGCGTGATCTACGACACCTACGCCACCGACGACGACATGCTCGTCCGGCTCCGCCAGGGCAACCCGGGCTTCGACGTCGTCGTCCCCTCCGACGTCGTGGCGACGCTGATGATCGCCGAGGGGCTCGTCGAGGAGCTGGACCACTCCCTGATCCCGAACCTGGCCAACGTCGACCCGACGTTCCTCGACCTGCCGTTCGACCCCGGCAACCGCTACACCGTGCCCTACCAGTGGGGCACCACCGGCATCGGCTACAACGCCGAGCGCGTAGGCGAGGTCACGAGCTGGCAGGAGTTCTTCACCCACGACGGCCCCGTCGCCTGGCTGGCTGACACGACGCAGATGATCGGCGTCGCGCTGCTCCTCACCGGCCACGACCCCAACAGCTCCGACCCGGCCGCCATCGAGGAGGCCAAGCGGTTCCTCATCGAGCACGGCCGCAACGTCGTCTACATCGCCGGCGACGACGGCCAGGAGATGCTCCTGCGCGGCGAGGTCGAGATGGTCGTCGAGTACTCGGGCGACATCTTCCAGATCATGGACGAGTGCGAGTGCGACACCTTCGGGTACGTGATCCCGGAGGAGGGCGCGAACTTCTGGGTCGACAACCTCGCGATCCCGCGCGGCGCGCCGAACAAGGCGCTGGCCCACGCGTTCATCGACTACGTCCTCGACCCGCACGTGGGCGCCGACATCTCGAACTACACCGCCTACGGCACGCCGAACCGCGTCGCGCTGGAGATGGGCCTCATCGACGAGGAGCTGGCCTCCGACCCGGGCATCTACCCGACCGAGGAGACCCGCGAGCGCCTGTTCTTCGCCGTCCAGGACGAGGAGCGCGAGGCGCTGCTGAACGAGGCCTGGGACGAGATCAGGATCTTCGTCGGGCAGTAGGGGGACGAGAGGCTGCCTTGACCGAGCACGTCCAGGCACGGCCGGCCGCGACCCCCCAGACCGGGGCGCCGCCGGCCGTGCGCCTCTCCGGGCTCGTGAAGGAGTTCGGCGAGCGACGCGCCGACCAGCGCGTCCGGGCCGTCGACGGCGTGAGCCTCGACATCGCCGAGGGCGAGTTCTTCGCCCTGCTGGGGCCCTCCGGCTGCGGCAAGACCACGACCCTGCGCCTCATCGCCGGCTTCGAGCAGCCCGACGAGGGCGAGGTGCTGCTGCGCGGCCGCTCGATGCGCGGGGTCCCGCCGTTCCACCGCCCCGTGAACACCGTCTTCCAGGACTTCGCGCTCTTCCCGCACATGACGGTGATGCAGAACGTGATGTTCGGGCTGCGCATGGCGCGGGTGCCGGCGCAGGAGGCGCGGCGGCGGGCGCAGGAGGCGCTCGAGCTCGTCAGGCTGCCGCACGTCGGCGACCGCAGGCCGCACATGCTCTCGGGCGGCCAGCGGCAGCGCGTGGCCGTGGCCCGCGCCCTGGTCAACAGGCCGGCGGTGCTCCTGCTCGACGAGCCCTTGGGCGCCCTCGACCTGAAGCTGCGCAAGGCGATGCAGTTCGAGCTCAAGACCCTGCAGCAGCAGGTCGGCATCACGTTCGTCTACGTCACGCACGACCAGGAGGAGGCGCTGACGATGGCCGACAGGATCGCCGTCATGAGCGACGGCAAGGTCCTCCAGGTCGGCGCGCCGGACGACATCTACGAGCGGCCGACGAGCCGGTTCGTCGCCGACTTCATCGGCGAGACGAACTTCCTCGACGGGAGGATCAAGGCGCTCGACGGCCGCCTGGCCGCCGTCGAGACGCAGGGCGGCGCGGTCGTGTGGGGCGAGCTGCGCGACGCCGACCTCGCCGTCGGCGAGCCCGCGGCGCTGGCGGTGAGGCCCGAGAAGCTCAGCATCGACCGGGCCGAGGAGGACGACGGCCCGCCGCACGCCGACCACGAGACGCGCCTGCACGGCGTGATCAGCGCCGCTCACTACCTCGGGACCGACGCGCGCTACGAGGTCGACGTCGCGGGCTGCGGCAAGGTCGTCGCCCGCGTGCAGAACCAGCACCACGGCTACGACGGCATGCTCAGGGCCGGCACGCGCGTGGCCCTCACGTGGCGCACGGAGCACGGCTCGGTGCTGAGGTAGCGGCGCGGGCCGCGGTAGGCCGGCCGCCGAGCGCGGCCGCGCGCTCGGGTAGGCTCTCCTCATGAGGTCTTCCGGTGCCCCTCTGCTGAGGGTCGAGGGCTCGCCGTACGAGATGGGCCTGGCCCACGGGCGCGCGCTGGCGGCGTCGGTGCGCGCCTACGCCGCCGAGCGCGTCGAGCTCGCTCGCTCCCCCGTGTGGTCGGGCCGGCCGGCGACGCGCGCGGAGGTGCTGGCGCTGGCCGCCGCCTGCCTCCGGGTCCACGAGGAGCGGTACCCCGACCTCGCCGAGGAGCTGCGCGGCATCGCCGACGGCGCGGGCGTGAGCCCCGCCGAGCTCGTCGTCGCCGGCGGCTTCACCGACTTCGTCGACGCCGTGGCGGCCGGCGCGCTCGGCGGCGAGGGGCCGCGCCCCGCGCGCGGCGACGAGGACGACTGCACCGCGCTCCTGGTGCCCGCCTCCCGCATGGCCGACGGCGCGGCGGCGTTCGCGCAGACGTGGGACATGCACGAGGGCTCGGCCGACCACCTCGTGCTCCTGGAGGGGCGGCCCGAGGGCGCGCCGGCCTTCGTGGTCATGACCACTGCCGGCTGCGTCGGGATGATCGGCATGAACGAGGCCGGCCTCACCGTCGGCATCAACAACCTAACGGCCGCCGACGGGCGGGTCGGGGTGACGTGGCCGTTCGTGGTGCGGGCGATGCTGCGCGAGGAGACGGTGGAGGCGGCGCTGGCCGTGCTCGCCGACGCCCCCCTCTGCGGCGGCCACAACTACCTCGTGATGGACGCCGCCGGGCGCGGCGCGAACGTCGAGGCGATGCCGACGGCGCGCGCCGTCACCGAGCTGGGCTCCGAGGTCGTCGCGCACACGAACCACTGCCTCGCGCCCGAGACGAGGGCCGTCGAGAGGGCGCGCGAGCCGGCGTCCCAGGCCGAGACCGAGGCGCGGCTGGAGAGGGCGCTCGAGCTGACGCGGGACGGGACCTTCGACGTGGACCGGCTGAAGGCCGTGCTCTCCGACAGGCAGGCGGTGTGCCGGGTCGGGGTGCCGCCCGGCTTCGTCGGCACCTGCGGCGCGGTCGTCGCCCGGCCGGCGACGCGCGAGCTCCACGCCGTGGCCGGCCGTCCCGGCGAGGTCGCGTTCGAGCGCTTCGACCTGGCGGTGGGGGCGCGGTGAGCCCGCGCCAGCCCTGGCCGCACGCCAGGGTCGTGCCCAGCCGGCCGGAGCACGCGCCCGCGCTCGAGGAGCTGCAGCGGGTCTGCTTCCCCTACTTGAGCGAGGCGGAGCGCATGAAGGCCGAGCACTTCCTGATGCACCTCGAGGTGTTCCCCGAGGGCGAGTTCGTGGCCGTGACCGACCGCGCGCCCGACGGCAGCGAGCTCGGCCGCGAGGTCGTCGTGGGCCTCGGCTCCGGCTTCCTCACGCGCTTCGACCTCGAGCACCCGAACCACTCGTTCCTCGAGGCGATCGCCGGCGGCACCTACGCGAACCACGACCCCGAGGGCGACTGGTACTACGGCGCCGACATCAGCGTCCACCCCGACTACCGCGGCAAGGGCATCGGCACGCTCCTCTACCGCGCGCGGCAGGACCTCGTCAGGCGGCTAGGACTGCGCGGCATCGTGGCGGGCGGTGCGCTGCCCGGCTACGCGGCGCACCGGGACCGCATGAGCGTCGCCGAGTACGTGCGGGCCGTCGCGCGGGGCGAGCTGCGCGACCCGACGCTGAGCTTCCAGATCGCCAACGGCTTCGAGGCGCTGGGCGTGATCGAAGGCTACATGACGGACGAGACGACGGGCGACGCCGCCAGCCTCATCGTCTGGCGCAACCCCGACCGCAGGGAGGAGTAGGTGGCCCGGGCGGACGGCGCCCCGGGGGCCGCCGGCGGGACGGGACGCGGCGCCGCGGGCTCGTCCGCGGGGCGGGGCGAGGCGGCGCCGGCGCGCGGGAGCCGAGCGGGCCGCGTGTTCGTCGTGGGCAGCCTGAACATGGACCTCGTCGTGAGGGTCGAGCGCCACCCGCGTCCCGGGGAGACGGTCATGGGGCGCGGCCACGCCAGCCACCCCGGTGGGAAGGGCGCGAACCAGGCGCTCGCGGCGGCGCGCCTGGGCGCGTCCGTGGCCATGGTGGGGAGGGTCGGCGACGACGACCACGGACGCGCGCTCCTGGCGTCGCTGCGCGCGGGCGGCGTCGACGTCGGCGCGGTGCTGACGGGGACGCAGCCGACCGGCGTGGCGTTCATCCAGGTCGACGGCGCGGGCCAGAACTCGATCGTCGTCTCGCCCGGCGCCAACGCCGAGGTGACCCCGTCGGACGTCGCCGACCTCGGCCTGCGCGGCGCGGCCGTCGTGATGCTGCAGCTCGAGGTGCCGCTCGAGACCGTGCTGGCGGCGGCGTGCGCGGGGCGTGCGGCCGGGGCGGCGGTGCTCCTGAACGCGGCGCCGGCCCGGCCCCTCGCGGGTGAGGAGCTCGCCGACGTCACGCACCTGCTCGTGAACGAGCACGAGGCCGCCGCGCTGCTGGGCGCGGACGCCGCGGCCGTGATCGCCGACCCGGTCGCGGCGGCGCGGCGCCTCACCGCCGTCGCGCCCGTGGCCGTGGTGACGCTCGGCGCCGCAGGGGCCGCCTGGGCCGAGCGCGGCGGCGGGGAGGGCAGGCAGCCGGCCTTCGCGGTCGAGGTGGTCGACACGACGGCGGCGGGCGACGCCTTCGCGGGCGCGCTGGCGGCGCGTCTGGCCGCCGGCGAGCGCGACCTGGCCGCGGCCGTCCGCTACGCCTGCGCCGCCGGCTCCCTGGCCACGACGCGCGCGGGCGCGCAGCCCTCGCTCCCCACAGGTGGCGAGGTCGAGGCGCTGCTGGCGGGCGCCTGAGCTACCGGTCCAGGCGCGCCACGGCCAGCGTCTCGGTGCGCTGGCCGCGCTCGGTCCTTACCTCGACGACCTCCACGCCCGTGACGTCGAACTGGAGCATGTTCTCCCGGCCGCGGGCCAGCTCGCGCTCGCCCCCCGCGCCGCGGCCCACCACGACGTAGGTCTCGCCGCGCGCGGCCATCTCCGGCTGCAGGACCAGCGCCCGGCCGTCGGGCAGCACGCACAGCACGCCGAGCCGGGTCGCGGGCGCGCCCTCGGCCGGCTCCAGCGGCGTGAGCACCATGCCGGGGTTGCTCATCCAGTAGGCGAGGATGCGCTGGTCGTCGCGCAGCCGCGCCGCCTCCGACCGCTGGAGGACGCCCCACGTGCCCACGGCGGCGAGGGCCGCGACCGCCGCCGCCAGGGCGAGGTCGAGGCCCCACGGGCGCCGCGGCGGCGAGGCACGAGACGGCCTCGCCTCCGGGAGCGCGGGCCCGGGGGCGGGCCCGCGCGCGGCGTCGCGCCCGGCGGCCGCGCGGGCGCCGCCCGCCACGGCGGCGCTCAGGCGTTCCCAGCCGCCAGCGGGCAGCTCGCTCGGCGCGAGGCTGGAGACGAGCACCTCGGCCGCCAGTGCGCCTTCCGGCCCGGCGAAGGGGTCGTCGTCGCGGGCGGCCGGGTCGGCCCTCTCCGCGTAGCGCTCCTCGTCGTTCACTTCCCAGCCTCCAGGGCGCTGCGCATCTTGGCCAGCGCCCGCTTGATCCTGCTCTTCACCGTGCCCAGCGGCAGGCCGTGTCTCTCGGCCAGCTCGGAGTGCGACCAGCCGCCGAAGAACGCCTCCTCGACGAGGGCCCTCTCGTCCTCCTCGAGCGCGCCCAAGGCCCGTGCCGCCAGCAGCGCCGGCACCGGGTCGGGGTCGGTCGAGAGGGCGAGCTGGTAGGCCGTGCCGTGCTCGTCGAGGTCGGCGCGCTGAGGCCGCGCCCGCCGCGCCCGCAGGCGCGACAGGCAGAGGTTGCGGGCCAGCGCGTAGAGGTACGTGCGCACCGTCGCCTTCTCAGGGTCGAAGCGGCCGGCGTTCAGCCACAGCCTGTAGAAGGTGTCGTGCAGCACCTCCTCCGCCTCCTCGCGGCTGCCGAGCATCCGCGTGGCGAGCGCCAGCACCGCGCCGCCGTGCCGCTCGTAGAGGTGGCGCAAGGCGGTCTCGTCGCCACGGGCCAGCGACCGGGCGAGCTCAGCGTCGCGCACGGCGGTCTCGGCCAAGGTCGCTAGTGCCACCTACCTCTTCTACGCGCCGCGTCCTGCGGCGGATGCCTACCGTCTTCGGTCGAGGAAGTATGCCACGCCGCGGCGCGCCTTCATGGTGATCTCCACGGCAGGGCCGTCGCACCTACCAGAGTCCTGGCGCCACCTGCTGGCGGGCTAGGCCGGGGCGCTGGGCGCTCGGTCGGGAGACCCGGCGGGCGCCAGCCTCACCTGCCGGCCGAGCGGCGCTGCAGCAGCAGCGAGCTGCCGACGAGCAGTATCGACACCGCGATCATCAGCGCCGAGATCGCGTTGATCTCGGGCGGCACGCGCTGCTTGAGCATGCCGTAGACGAAGAGCGGCAGCGTGGTGGTGCCGACGCCGGCGTTGAAGAACGTGATCACGAAGTCGTCGAGCGAGAGCGTGAACGCCAGCAGCGCCCCGGCCAGGATGCCGGGCATCAGGATCGGGAACGTCACGAGCCAGAACGTCTGGCGGTGGTTCGCCCCCAGGTCGCGCGCGGCCTCCTCGAGCGTGGGGTCCATCGTGGCCAGGCGCGCCCGCACGACGATCAGCACGTACGAGACGTTGAACGCGATGTGGGCGATGATGATCGTCCCGAAGCCGGGCACGAGCCGCACGCCGAGGAGGCGCTGGGCGGCCTCGAACACGAGGTTGAAGAACACCGCCAGCGAGACGCCCTGCGTGATGTCGGGGATCACCACGGGCAGGTAGAAGAGCGAGTCGAGCGCCCGGCGACCCGGGAAGCGGCCCCGCGCCAGCGCCAGCGCCAGCATCGTGCCGAGCGCGGTCGAGACGACGGTCGCCGCGAAGGCGACGATGAGCGAGTTGCGCACCGCCCTGAGCAGCAGGCCCGTCTGGAAGCGCGCCGCCTCGGTCCCGGCCGTGATCGTGTTGTTCAGGATGTTCTCGTACCAGCGCGTCGTGAAGCCGTTCCACACCGACACCGACGCGCCGTCGTTGAACGAGAACACGACCAGCACGACGATCGGCGCCCACAGGAAGAGGTAGACGACGAACGGGCTCAGCCACAGGAGCGCCCGGCCGACCCCCCTCAGCGCCAGGTCGCGGCGGAGCCGCCGCGTGTCGATGCCGGCGGCGTCGCGGGCTCCCTGTCGGGCCGCGGGCGCCGTCACCGGCCGTCCTCCTGGCCCCAGCGCGTGTAGATCAGCACGCCCACGAAGACCAGGGCCAGCAGCACCATCGAGACCGCGCTGCCGAGCGGTACGTTCCCGCGGGCCCCGAACTGGCTCTGGATGAGGTTGCCGATCATCAGCCCGCGCGTGCCGCCCATCAGGTCGGGCGTGACGAACGCGCCGATCGTCGGGATGAACACGAGGATGCAGCCGGCGATCACGCCCGGCAGCGTCAGCGGCAGGACCACGCGGAGGAACGCCCGCACGTCGTTCGCCCCGAGGTCGTGCGCGGCCTCGACGTAGCGCATGTCGAGCCGCTCCACCGAGGCGTAGATCGGCAGCACCATGAACGGCAGGTAGCCGTAGACGAGGCCGAGGATCACGGCGCCGGGCGTGAACAGGAGCTGCAGCGGCTCGGCGGTGATCCCGAGCCTCATCAGGAGAGAGTTCAGCAGGCCGTCGCGCTGCACGATCGTGATCAGAGCGTAGGTGCGCACGAGAAAGTTCGTCCAGAAGGGCAGCAGGACGAGGAAGAGCAGGAAGAGGCGCGTGCGCGGGTCGCGCCGCTGGCTGATGAAGAAGGCCAGCGGGTAGCCGAGGAGCAGGCACAGCAGCGTCGTGACCAGCGCGACGTTCACGCTCCTGACGATCACGGGGCCGAAGACCGTGAACGTGCGCTCGTACTGCGCGAGCGTGGCCGGGGGGACGGGGGCGCCGCCCGTGCCCCGCGACATGAAGCTGGCCACGGCGACGAAGACGAGGGGCAGCAGGAAGAACAGGACGAGCCACACGGTCGCCGGCGCGGCCAGTAGGACCGAGCGCGCCGCCTGACCCGGCTCGGCGCCGCGGCGCGCCATCAGGACGACCCCGCAGAGAACGCCCTCGGCATCAGGCAGGCAGTGTACAGCGCGGGCGGGCGTGAGCGCTGGGTTAGAGGGCCCCTCTATAGCCTGTGGCGGCTCTTGTCAAGCCCCCTCGAGATCGCGTCCAGGACGGCGTTCCTGTAGCGAGGCCCCCCGGGGGTTCTCGGGGCGCGTGCTACCATCCGGACCAAACGGGTCACGAAGGAGCGTGAGATACTTCAAGACAACCCTAAAGTGTGAGCTAGACCGAATGAGCCATCCTGGATGGTCTCGGGAGGAAAAGCTCTCGCGTAAAGGTTGTGGCGAAGCTCTTCCGGTTCCGGGCTAGCGCCCAGACCGTTTCAGTTTCCCCCTTTTACGGGCTCACATACCCTCAACAGGCGTTGTCGAAGCAACGTTATGAGAGGCACGGACCCCTTGGACTTCGCGGTGGTGCCAACGCACCTCCGCCACGCCGAAGGCATCTACGACGTCATCCGTCTGGCCAACGGCTATCCGACCGATAGGTACTGCCACTGCATCAACCCCGACGCCGTCGCGGAGCAGCTCGAGCGCTTCCCCGAGGGCCAGTTCGTCGCCGTCACGTACGAGGACGGCAAGGAGCGGGTCATCGGCATGGCCTCGACGATGCTCACGTCGCGCTCGCCGGACGAGGAGCCGCTGGCCTGGTACGACATGATCGGCAGCTTCGGGCTGCGCAACCACGACCCCGATGGCGACTGGCTCTACGGCGTCGAGATCGCGGTGCACCCCGACTACCAGCGGCACGGCATCGGCTCGGCGCTCTACCGCGCCCGGCTGGCGCTGATCGACGAGCTGGGCCTGGAGGGCTGGTACGCGGGCGGGATGCTCATGGGCTACCACCGCTACCGCGGGCTGATGACACCCCGCGAGTACGGCCAGCGCGTGATCGCCGGCGAGATCGAGGACCCGACGGTCACGATGCAGCTCCGGCGCGGCTTCCAGCCGCGGGCGATCGTGGAGGAGTACTACCCCGAGTGGAAGGCCGGCCACGCCGCCGTCCTACTCGTCTACCAGCCGCCGCGCGCGCCGGGCGCGTGGAAGCCCCGCAGCGCCCGCGCCGGGGCGGGCCAGGCGGGCGGCGTCGCGGCCCTGCCGGTCGTGCGCGCCGGACACGCCAGGCACGTCACAGGACACCACTAGGCCCCGGACCGGAGCCGCATGGGAGCGGTGAGCGATGCAGGGGACGGAGAGAGCTGACGTCATCGTCCTGGGCGCCGGCGTCGCCGGGTTGGCGGCCGCGCAGGCGCTCGTCGGGACCGAGCTCGAGGTCGTCGTGCTGGAGGCGCGCGACCGCCTGGGCGGCCGCGTCCACACCGACAAGCACTTCGCCGGCTTCCCGCTGGAGTTCGGGGCCGAGTTCGTCCACGGCGAGCGCGCTCCGACCTGGGAGCTGATCGACAGGCTCGGGCTGCACACGGTCCACTGGAACAAGCTCGACGACTCGTGGGTCCGCATGGCCGACGGCCGGCGCCTGACGATGGCCGAGGCGCGGGCCGTGGACGCCGGCTTCGACGTCACGCGCACCTGGGAGCTGCCGCCGGTGCCGCCGCGGCCGCTCGAGTCGTTCGGGCGCTACCTCGAGCGCATCGGCTTCGGGCCGGAGCAGGTCGACTACGTCAGGCGCGCGTTCGCCAACGCGGCCGGCGAGTCCCTGCGGCACCTCGACGCCGCCAGCATGCTCGACTCGATCGCCGGGGCCGAGGCGACGGGACACGAGGACTTCCGCATCGTCGAGGGCTACGACGCGATCATCGAGGCGCTAGGCCTGGGCGTCGACATCCGCACCGGCTGCGTCGTGACGCGCGTGACGTGGGGCGACGACGGCGTCCACGTCGACACCGCCGGCGGCGGGTCGTTCGCTGCCAGGCTGCTCGTGTGCACGCTGCCCGTGGGCGTGCTCGCGGCGGGCGACGTCGAGTTCTCGCCCGGCCTGCCCGAGCAGAAGGTCCAGGCCCTGCGGGGCCTGGGCATGGGCCCGGCGATCAAGTGCGTCTACCGCTTCAGGGAGCCGCTGACGCCGCCGGGCATCAAGGCCATCTACGCCGCCGGCCGCGCGCCGATGTGGTGGACGCCGTCGTTCGGCCACGAGACCGACGCCGTCGTCTGGACCGCGTTCGTGACCGGCGACGCCGCGATGGACCTCCTGCGGCGCGGCGAGGAGGGGGCGCTCGACGGCGCCCTCGAGAGCCTGCGCCGCGAGCTCGGCCGCCCCGGCCTCAAGGCCGTGGAGGCGAGGCTGGTCGACTGGGTCAACGACCCCTACTCGCGCGGCGGCTACAGCTTCGTGCGGCCCGGCCACCGCGGCGTGCGGGAGCTCCTGGCCGCGCCCACCCCGCCCCTGCTGTGGGCGGGCGAGGCCTCGGCGCCCGAGTCCGACGCCGCCACGGTGCACGGGGCGCTCCTCAGCGGTCGCCGCGCGGCCACCGAGGTCCTGAAGCTACTCAGGCCGCGCGCCTATGATGGGAGCGAAGTGGTCGTCTGAGCGGCCCCGGAGCTCCTCGGGCCCGGGCGCGCCCCTGAGGCGCGCGGGAGGTGCACGCCTTGTCTTCGCCCAGCATCAGCCTGCGTACCGCCGTGCCGGGCCCGCGCAGCCTCGAGCTCGCGGCACGGCGCGACGCCGCCGGGGCGCGCGGCGCCTCACGGCTCACCGACGTCGCCATCGCCCGCGCCCACGGCGCCGTGGTGGAGGACGTCGACGGCAACCGCCTCATAGACCTGGCGGGCGGCATCGGCGCGCTAGCGCTCGGGCACACGCCCGCGGCGGTCGTCGAGGCCATCAAGCGCCAGGCCGAGGAGCTGGTGCACATGTGCGGCATCGTGGCCACGTACGAGCCGCAGGTGCGGCTCCTCGAACGCCTGTGCGAGCTCGCCCCCGGCGGGTTCCCGAAGAAGGCCGTGCTGCTGAACTCGGGCGCCGAGGCGCTCGAGACCTGCGTGAAGGTGGCGCGGGCGCACACGGGCCGGCAGGCGATCGTCGTGTTCGAGGGCGGCTACCACGGCCGCACGAACATGACGCTCGGCATGACGAGCAAGTACGGCCTGTTCAAGAAGGGCTTCGGGCCGTTCCCGTCGGAGATCTACCGCCTGCCGTTCCCGAACGTCTACCGCCGGCCCGTCGGCATGGGCGAGGAGGAGTTCGTCGACGAGGCGATCGCCGCGCTCGAGCGCGCGACGGTCGCGCAGGTGGACCCCTCCGCCGTGGCCGCGATCGTGATCGAGCCGGTCCAGGGCGAGGGCGGCTTCGTGCCCCTCCCGCCGCGGTACTGGCAGGCGCTGCGCGACCTCGCCGACCGCAGCGGAGCGGTGCTGGTGGCCGACGAGGTGCAGTGCGGGATGGGCCGCACCGGCAGGCTGTGGGCCTGCGAGCACCTCGGCCCCGCGCCCGACCTCGTGGCGACGGCGAAGTCGCTCGGCTCGGGCATGCCGATCGCCGCGGTCGTCGGCCGCGCCGACGTCATGGACGCTCCGCACCCTGGCGGCCTCGGCGGCACCTACTCCGGCAACCCGCTGGCCTGCGCCGCGGCGCTCGCCACGCTCGACGAGATCGCGTCGGAGGCGTTCCTGGCGCGGGCGCGTGCGGTGGGGGAGAGGCTGCGGGCGCGGCTTCAGGAGATCGCGGCCCGCCACCCTTCCGTCGGCGACGTGCGCGGCCTGGGCCCCATGCTGGCCGTCGAGTTCGTCAAGGACGAGGCGAAGACGCCGTGGCCCGAGCTGGTGCTCGAGGTCACCAGGCAGGCGCTCGCCCGCGGCGTGATCGTGATCCGCGCCGGCCTCTACGCGAACTGCCTGCGCTTCCTGCCGCCCCTGAACATCACCGACGCCCAGATCGACGAGGCGCTCGCGGTCGTCGACGAGGCGATATCCGCAGCCGAGCGCGCGCTAGGGAAGGAGACCCTTACGCATGCCTGAGGGAGATGTGAAGGCCAGGGACTTCGGCGCGCCCCAGAGGCGCATGCTCATCGGGGGCGAGTGGGTCGAGGCCAAGGGCGGGGGCACGTGGGACCTCGTCGACCCCGGCTCCGAGGAGGTCGTCGACCGGGTCGCCTTCGGCGGCGCCGAGGACGTGAAGGCGGCCGTCGACGCCGCCCAGGCCGCCTACCCAGGCTGGGCCGGCATGACCGCCTACGAGCGGGCCGCCGTCCTCGAGAAGGCCGCCGACTGGGTCACGCGCAACGCCGACGACCTGGCGCTGATCACGACGCAGGAGTCGGGCAAGCCGCTCGCCGAGGCCAAGGGCGAGTGGGTGTCGGCGGCGTCTTACCTGCGCTGGTTCGCCGGTGAGGGCATCCGCGCCTACGGGCGGGTCGTGCCGCCGAGCGCGCCGAAGCGCCGCATCCTCGTCGTGCCGCAGCCGCTCGGCGTGGTCGGCACCATCACGGCCTGGAACTTCCCCGTCTACAACGTCGTGCGCTCGTGGGCGGCGGCGCTGGCCGCCGGCAACACGGTCGTCGGCAGGCCCGCCGAGTACACGCCGCGCTCGGCCTTCCTCCTCGGCCACGCCCTGATGGAGGGCGGCGCACCCCCCGGCGTGATCAACGTCGTCAACGGCGACCCGCACGCGATGGGCCAGGCGATGCTCGACGACCCGCGCGTGAGGAAGATCGCCTTCACCGGCAGCGTGCGCGTGGGCAAGCTGCTGATGGACGGCGCCTCGCGGACCCTCACGCGCCTCTCCCTCGAGCTGGGCGGCAACGCCCCGGTGATCGTGTTCCCCGACGCCGGCGACGTCACGCGCCTGGCCAGGCTCGCCGCCCGCTTCAAGGTGCGCAACGCCGGCCAGGTCTGCATCGCCCCGCAGCGGTTCCTGGTGCACGAGTCGATCGCCGACGACTTCACCGGCGCGGTCGTGCAGGCGATGCAGGGCATGAAGGTCGGCCACGGCACCGAGGAGGGCACCGTCGTCGGCCCGCTGATCAACGCCAAGCAGCGCGACAGGGTCGAGGAGCTCGTCGGCGCCACCGTCGCCGCCGGCGCGAAGGTGGCGGCGGGCGGCAAGCGCCCGGAGCGCAAGGGCTACTTCTTCGAGCCGACGGTCGTCACCGACGTCAGGCCCGGCATGCCGCTCGACACCGAGGAGGTGTTCGGCCCGGTGATGCCGGTGTCGACGTTCGGCAGCGTCGACGAGGTGATCGAGCGCGCGAACGCCTACGAGGCCGGCCTGGCGGCGTACGTGTTCACGCGCGACCTGAACACCGCCCTGGTGATGTCGGAGCGGCTCGAGTTCGGCATGGTCGCGATCAACGACTGGATGCCGGTCACGGCCGAGGCCCCGTTCGGCGGGGTCAAGGGCTCGGGCTTCGGGCGCGAGACGGGCATGGAGGGCCTGCACGAGTACCTCGACATGAAGTCGGTCTACTTCGGGGGCGTGCAGGTCTGACGCCGCGCCCGTAGGCGCGGAAGGGCGCCAGCCGGCCGCGGCCGACCCGAGGTCGGGAGGCGGGACGCGCTCCACTACCTGGCCACCTCGGCGCGGGCGTACACTGCCCGGCTGAGTATGGCGGGCGCTGACGCGTCCACGATCCCCACACCCTCGCCAGCGACGGAGACCTCCCCGGCCCCCGCTACTGGGGGCCGGGCCCTCTTCGCGCCGGCCGAGCTGCTGCCCGAGGTGAGGCGCACGATGCGGCTCTCGCTCGTCGAGGGCAGCCTCGTGCAGGTGTTCCTGAACTGGACCTCGGGCAGCGTGATCATCGGCTACCTGCTCGCGCTCGGCGCGGCGCCGTGGCACATCGCGCTCGTGGGCAGCGTGCCGTTCCTGGCCCAGGTCGCGAGCCCGCTGGGCGCGCTCGCCGCCGAGGTGCTGGGGAGGCGCCGCGTCCTCTCCGCCGTCATCGCCACGGCGAGCCGCCTGCTGTGGCTGCTGGCGGCCTTCCTGCCGCAGCTCGTGCCGGCGTCGGTGGCGCCCACGGCGCTGGTCGCGGTCGTGTTCGTCGCCGGCTGCTTCCAGGCCGCCAACGGCACCGTGTGGACGGCCTGGATGGGCGACGTGGTGCCGGAGGACCGCCGCGGCCGGTACTTCGGCCTCCGCACGGGCGTGCTGGGCGTCGTCGGCATGCTCGCGAACCTCGGCGCCGGGGCGTTCCTCGACCGGGTCGCGCCTCCCCTCAGCTTCCAGGTCGTGCTCGTCGTGGGCGTCGCGTGCGCCCTGGCGGGCGTCGTGCTGCTGTTGATGCACCACGACCCGCCCACGGAGCGGCGGCGCCTCGGGCTCGGCCAGCTCCTCGGGCAGCCGTTCCGCGAGCCGAACTTCAGGCGTTTCCTGCGCTTCGCCGTCTACTGGACGTTCGTGGTCCTCCTCGGGGCCCCCTTCGTCGTGCCCTACTTCCTCGAGGAGCTCGGCATGACGTTCACGCAGGTCGCGTACTGGAGCTCGATCGCGGCGCTCACCTCGCTCGCGACCACGACCCTGTGGGGCCGCGTGGCCGACGCCGCCGGCAACAAGGCCGTGCTGGCGATCGGCACGTTCCTGGCGGGCCTGATGCTGCCGGCGAACTGGATACTCGCCGGCCTGACGGGGAACCTCGTCTTCATCTGGGTCTCGGCGTTCTTCGACGCCGTCGCGTGGGGCGCGATCACGCCGGCGATCTTCAACCTCGCGCTGGTCTCGGCGCCGCGGGCCGGGCGCGTGTCGTTCGTCGCGGCCTACTCGCTGGCCACGGGCGTGGCCGGCTTCGTCGGCGGCGCGCTGTCGGGGCCGCTGCTCGGCTGGTTCTCGAGCTGGGAGGCGCCGGCGTTCATGGCCGGCTGGAGCGGCTACCACACCCTGTTCGCGGTCTCGGCGGTGGGGCGGATGCTCGCCTGGGTGCTGCTTAGGCCGGTGAAGGAGGAGCGCGCCTGGAGGACGCGCGACCTGCTCAGGTCGGCCCGCACCGCCTGGAAGGGCGTGGGCCTGCCCTGGCGCTA
>ERZ795043.100-NODE-100-length-113818-cov-37.933388_pt1 | contig 113818 bp, 102 predicted proteins | sample MGYA00375127_ERZ795043 | MGnify/ENA primary metagenome ERZ795043 (study PRJEB30172, sample SAMN05518447) | compost metagenome | isolation source: Feedstock adapted compost from Newby Island compost facility, Milpitas, CA | place: USA:Newby Island compost... | reverse complement strand
AGCCCCCCTGGTGGCCCGCGGGAGGGCCCGGCGGCCCGCTGCCGACCACGCGGTAGGCGCCCCGTTCGGCTGGTCCCCGGCCCCGCGGGAGGGCCCACGCGCGGGCGCGCAGACGCGCTCTCGGCGTCTGGCGGCCCCGCTGCGGGCTCATATATGATGCCGCGAACGAGATCGAGTGGGAGCCGGCCCCTGGGGGCCGGCTCTAGCTCAGGAGTCTTGCGACGGTTCGAGCGGCAGCCGCTGCGGCGCCCGCTCGCGTCATCGGGCCTACCTCCCACACCGTGGACCCCGATGGGCGGGCAGCGCCGCGCCGGCGGCGTTCGCACCGGCGCACCGCATGGAGGTCCCGAGCGGTGGTGCGGCCGAGGGTGCTGGCTAGAGGTCCACGTTCCGGTTGGGCGCGCCGGTTCTTCGCCAACGGCGCCGGCGTCGTGGGGCTCGTGGGTGTCGTGATCGTCGTGGCGGTGGCGCTGGCGGCGCCGGCGCTCGCCCCGCACGACCCTTCGCGGCAGTACTTCGACGGCCTGACGCTGGAGGGCGACCCGCTGCCACCCTCGGGTCGCTTCCCGATCGGCACCGACCTGCTGGGACGCGACCTGCTCTCGCGCGTGATCTACGGGGCGCGTGTGTCGCTGCTGGTGGGCGTGGTGGCGAACGGCGCCGCCGTGCTGATAGGCCTCGTGGTGGGCGTGCTGGCCGGCTACTTCCGCGGCGCCGTCGAGACGGTGCTGATGCGCCTCACGGACATCATGACGGCGTTCCCGGCCCTGATCCTGGCGATCGCCCTGGCCGCGATCCTGCGCCCGAGCCTGTGGATCGTCGCGCTCGTGATCGCCCTCGTGAACTGGGTCTGGATCGCGCGCGCGATCCACTCGCAGGTGCTGTCGATCGCGCGGCGCGACTTCGTCGAGGCGGCGGCGGCCCTGGGCATGAGCACGTGGCGCACGCTCTTCCGGCACATCCTGCCGCACCTCGTCTCGACGCTCCTCGTCTTCGGCACGCTCGGCATCTCGACGACGGTGCTGCTCGAGGCGTCGTTGTCGTTCCTCGGCGTCGGGGTGCAGCCGCCCACGCCCTCCTGGGGCGGCATCATCAACGAGAGCCAGTCGTACTTCCTCGACGCCCCGTGGCTGGTCGTGTTCCCCGGCGCGGCGATCCTGCTGACCTCGCTGTCGTTCAACCTCTTCGGCGAGGCGCTGCGCGACGCCCTCGACCTGGCGGAGCGGAGGTGAGGACGTGATCCCCTACCTCCTCAAGCGCCTCCTCCAGTCGGTGTTCGTGCTCTTCGGCATCACGCTGATCACGTTCCTGCTCGTGTTCCTGCTGCCCGCCGACCCCGCCAGGATGATCGCGGGGCGCAGCGCGACGGTGGCGACGGTCGAGAGCATCAGGCACGAGCTCGGCCTCGACAGGCCGCTGCCCGTGCAGTACGTCAGCTACCTGGGCGGTCTGCTCCGCGGCGACCTCGGCCGCTCCTACGCCCAGCGCGCGGCGGTATCCGACCTCATCGCCTCGCGCTTCGCGCCGACCCTCCAGCTCGCGCTGGCGGGGATCTTCTTCGAGCTGCTCATCGGCCTGCCGGCGGGCATCCTGGCCGCGCTGCGCCGCGGCACGCGCGTGGACCAGTTCGTGATGGCCCTGGCGTTCGTGGGCGTGTCGGCGCCGCAGTTCGTCGTGGGCCTGATCCTCATCTACCTCTTCGCGTACCTCCTGCCGGTCTTCCCCCTCGGCGGCTACGGCACGCCGCTGCACCTGGTGCTGCCGGCGGTGGCCGTCGGGCTGGCCGGCGGCGGCTGGTACGCGCGGGTCACGCGCAGCGCCACGATCGAGGTGCTGCGCCAGGACTTCGTCAGGACGGCCCGCGCCAAGGGCGTCTACCCCACCCGCGTCGTGCTCAAGCACGTGCTCAAGAACGCCGTGCTGCCGGTGGTGGCGCTGGTGGGCCTCGACATCGGCGTGTTCATGGGCGGCATCGTGGTGGTCGAGTCGGTCTTCGGCTGGCCCGGCATCGGCCAGATGATCTGGCAGGCGATCCAGCTCGTCGACATCCCGGTCATCATGGGAGGCGTCCTCGTCACGGCGCTGTTCGTGGTCGTCGGCAACCTGATCGCCGACATCGTGTACCCGGCCCTCGACCCACGCATCCGCTACCAGTAGGCGTCGGCCCCGGCGTTCGCCGGGTGAGCAGCGCAGCGCGTTAGCCGCGCGGAAGGAAGGCAGGATAGAGATGAAGAGAGAGCAAGAGCGCCCCTCGTCCCCGCGGAGGCTGTCGGGCCTCGCCGCGCGCCTGGCCGCGGCGCTCGTCGCCGCGGCGTTCGGCGCCGTCGCGACGGCGCAGCAGGGCGGCAGGGCCGTCGTGTCGTTCCAGGTCGACGTCAGCACGCTCGACCCGGCGATCGGCTACGACTGGCAGAACTGGTCGATCATCAAGTCGATCTTCGACGGCCTGATGGACTACGAGCCCGGCTCCACGAACCTCAAGCCCCACCTGGCCGAGAGCTACGCGGTCTCGGAGGACGGCCGCACCTACACCTTCACGCTGCGCGAGGGGGTCAAGTTCCACAACGGCCGCGAGGTCGTCGCCGAGGACGTGAAGTACTCGATCGAGCGCGTGCTCGACCCCGCCACGCAGAGCCCGGGTCAGGGCTTCTACCTCAGCATCGCGGGCGCCCAGGAGTTCATCGACGGCGAGGCGGACGAGGTCGTGGGCATCCGCGTGATCGACGACCGCACGATCGAGTTCACGACGTCCGAGCCCGACGCGTCGTTCCTGCACAAGCTCGGCCTGAACTTCGCGCACGTCGTGCCGCGCGAGGCCGTCGAGGCCGCCGGCGGCGACTTCGGCCATCAGCCGGTGGGCACCGGCGCGTTCCGGCTCCGCGAGTGGGTGCTCGGGCAGCGCCTCGTCCTCGAGCGCAACCCCGACTACTTCGAGGAGGGCGTCCCCTACCTCGACGAGCTGGTGTTCGAGATCGGCGTCGACCCCAACGTGGCGTTCCTGAGGCTGCAGCGCGGCGAGGTCGACGTGCTCGGCGACGGCATCCCCAGCGCCCGCTTCACCGAGGTGATGGCCGACCCGCAGCTCTCGCAGCTCGTGGCGATGGGCGAGCAGATGCAGACCGGCTACGTGACGATCAACGTCACGATCCCGCCGTTCGACGACGTGCGCGTGCGCCAGGCCCTGAACATGGCCATCAACAAGGAGCGCATCGTCCGCATCATCAACAACCGCGCCGTGCCGGCGAACCAGGTCCTGCCGCCCCTGTTCGAGGCGCACGACCCCAGCTACGAGGGCTACCCGTACGACCCCGAGCGCGCCAGGCAGCTCCTGGCCGAGGCGGGCTACCCGAACGGCTTCGACACGGTCCTCTACGCCTACAACGTGGCGCCGAACGACCGCATCGCCCAGGCGATCCAGGCCGACCTGGCCGAGATCGGCGTGAGGGCCGAGCTGCGCACCCAGGCGCAGGCCACGGTCATCGAGGCGGGCGGCGCCGGCGAGGCCCCGCTGATCTGGTCGGGCGGCATGGCGTGGATCGCCGACTACCCCGACCCGAACAACTTCTACTGGCCGATCCTGGCCTGCGCCAGCAACATCCCGGGCGGCTGGAACTGGGCGCGGTACTGCCGCGAGGACCTCGAGGAGCGCGCCGCGCGCGCCGACACGCTGGCCCGGGAGGACCAGGCCGCGGAGCGCAACGAGGAGTGGCGCCAGATCTTCCTGGAGATCATGGAGGACGCGCCTTGGATCCCGGTCTTCCACGAGCTGCAGGTCTCCATGCACTCCACGCGCGTGACCGGGCCGGAGGGCATCTTCACCGACCCGATGCACATCCCGGTGCACTACGAGTACATCCGGATGGCCGAATGAGCGACGGCTACAAGACGATCCACCACACCCACCACCACTTCGGCTGGGACAACTCGCTGGAGCCGGTGCTGGGGGTCGAGCCGGGCACGGTCGTCGAGCTCGAGACGGTCGACTCCTCGGGCGGCCAGCTCAGCGAGCGCTCCACCGCGGCCGACGTGGGGAGGCTCGACTTCGGCAAGGTGAACCCGGTCACCGGCCCCATCCACGTCGCTGGGGCCGAGCCCGGCGACGCGCTCGTCGTCGAGGTGCTCGACTTCGCCGAGTCGGGCTGGGGCTGGACGGGGATCATCCCCGGCTTCGGCCTGCTGGCCGAGGACTTCACCGAGCCGTGGCTCAACATCTCCCGCTACGACGCCGGGCAGGTCGAGTTCCTGCCCGGCGTCAGGCTGCCCACGCGCCCCTTCCCGGGCACGATCGGCGTGGCGCTGGCCGAGCCCGGGGTCCACTCCGTCGTGCCGCCGCGGGCCCAGGGCGGGAACCTCGACGTCCGCGACCTCACGCGCGGCGCGAGGCTCTACCTGCCCGTCGCGGTGCCCGGGGCCCTGTTCTCCCTAGGCGACACCCACGCCGCGCAGGGGGACGGCGAGGTCTGCGGCACGGCCGTGGAGACGGCGATGAGGGTGCGGGTGCGCCTCGACCTGATCAAGGGCGCCGGCTTCTCGGCGCCGCGCTACGAGCTGCCGGCCCAGGCGGCCGGCGAGCCCATGCCCAAGGGCTTCTACGCCACCACCGGCGTCGCCCCGGACCTCATGGTCGCGACGAAGGACGCGGTGCGGGCGATGATCGACCACATCACGAAGGAGTACGGCCTCGACGCGCCCACCGCCTACGCGCTCTGCAGCGTGGCGGTGAACCTGCGCATCAGCGAGGTCGTGGACATGCCGAACTGGGTCGTGTCGGCGGTCCTGCCCAGGCACGTGTTCGTGTGAGGCCCCCTCGGTCGAGGGGCCGCGACTGATCGGGCGCCCGGTCGTGCGGACCGGGCGCCCCCGCTCGGGCGCCGGTACCGGGCGCCCGGCTCGCTACGCGCGCAGGAAGAGGACCCCGAGCGCGCCGCCGGCGACGATCAGGTAGATCGGGTGCACGTCCCAGCGCACCGCGAGGAAGAAGGCCACCAAGCCGATGAGCCACAGGGGCCAGTTCGCCAGCCATGTCGACGGCTGGCCGAAGGCGCTGGGGGCGAACTGCCAGACGACGAGCGCGAGCAGCGCGATCACCACCGGGCGCACGCCGCGCAGGAAGCCGGCGATCGCGGGCACGTCGCGGTAGCGCAGGTAGGCCGTGAGCAGCAGGACCATCGCGACGATCGTCGGCGCGGTGAGGCCGAGCAGGCTGGCGGTGGCGCCCAGGGGGCCGGCGATCTTGTAACCGACGTACCCCGCCATCTTCGTGGCGATGGGCCCGGGGAGCGCGTTGCCGAGCGCGAACGCGTCGAGGAACTCCTCCGGGGTGAGCCAGCCGTTCACCTCGACGACCTCCTCCTGGATCAGGGGGATCATCGAGGGGCCGCCGCCGAAGCCGAACAGGCCCACCTTGGTGAACGACCAGAAGAGCCGCAGCGTCTCGCCGAGCACCCAGCGCTCCTCCCTGGCGGGGCGCGCCCCGCCCCCTCAGTTCAGCCCGTCGCGGTCGAGCAGGGCCTGGCCCTCGGCATCGCCGGGCAGGGCGTCGAGGCGGCTCCTCAGCAGGGCCCGCCGCTCCGGCAGGCGGACGGGCTGCTGCTCCAGCGGCTCGGTGAGCACCAGCAGCAGCTCGAAGTGGCCGCTCGCGTGCGTGCTGCGCATCACGTGCATGTCTAGGTCGAGCTCGTCCTCGATCGCCGGCGTCACCGACAGCACGGCCTCGCGGTCGCCCTTGAGCAGGGCCATCGCCACGTCGGTGCGACGCCGCCCCTCGCCGAAGCTCACGCGCACGCCCCGGGGCAGGGCGTGCTTGAGCACCCGCGCCTGCACCTCGAGGGCGCGGCGCTCGGGCGCCGGCGCCTCGCGTCCCGCGCTCTCGCCCGCGTCCATCAGTACGCCTTCGCGAACAGCACCTTGCGGGGGTAGCCGCTCGGCCTGCCGGTGTGAACGCACACGGTGCCCTCGGCGCTGGGCCCCTCGAAGGGGATGCAGCGCACGGTGGCCTTCGTCAGCTCCTGGATCTGCTTCTCGCTCTCGGGGTCGCCGCAGTGCGTCGCCCAGACGAAGCCGTGCTCGACCTTCTCGGCGAGCTCGTCCATCGTCTCGGCGGTGAAGGTGTGGGCGTCCCGGAACTCGAGCGCACGTTGGTATAGCGCCTCGTGGAAGGCGTCGAGGCGCGCCGGCAGCGAGGGCGCCACGTCCGCGAGCGGCACCTGCGACTTCTCGCCCGTGAGCCTGTCGACCAGCGTGGCCACGCCGGCCTCGAGGTCGCGCGGTCCCACCTCGACGCGGAAGGGCACGCCCTTCTGCTCCCACTCGTTGAACTTGCGGCCCGGCGTGAGGTCGTCGCGGTCGTCGAGCTTGAACCGCACGCCGCGCTCCTTGAGCCCGGCCGCCACGCGCCCCACGGCGTCGAGGACCGCAGCCTTCCCCTCGTCGTCGCCGGAGCGGTAGATCGGCAGCAGCACGGCCTGGTACGGGGCGAGGCGCGGCGGCAGGATCAGACCCTTGTCGTCGCCGTGCGCCATGATCAGCGCGCCGATGAAGCGCGTCGACAGGCCCCACGACGTCGTGTTGGCGTAGGCCTGCTGGTTGTTCACGTCGTTGAACGTGATGTCGAAGGCGCGCGCGAAGTTCTCGCCCATGAAGTGGCTGGTGCCGGACTGCAGCGCCTTGCCGTCGCGCATCATCGCCTCGATCGTCAGCGTCATCTTGGCGCCGGCGAAGCGCTCGCGCTCGGTCTTCTCTCCGACGAACACGGGCAGGGCGCCGTACTCGCGCGCGAAGCGCTCGTAGACGCCGATCATGCGCCGCGTCTCCTCCAGCGCCTCCTCCGCCGTGGCGTGGGCGGTGTGGCCCTCCTGCCAGAGGAACTCCGTGGTGCGCAGGAACGGCCTGGTACGGAGCTCCCACCGCATCACGCTGCACCACTGGTTGTAGAGGAGCGGGAGGTCGCGGTAGCTCTTCACCCACTTGCTGTAGAGCTCACCGAAGAGCGTCTCCGACGTCGGCCTGATGGCGTACGGCTCCTCGAGCTCCTTGCCGCCGGCGTGGGTGACGACGGCGAGCTCGGGCGCGAAGCCCTCGACGTGCTCCGCCTCGCGCTCGAGGTAGCTCATGGGGATGAGCATCGGGAAGTAGAGGTTCTCGTGCCCCGTCTCCTTGAACATCGCGTCGAGGTGACGCTGCACGTTCTCCCAGATCGCGTAGCCGTAGGGGCGCAGGACGAAGCTGCCGCGCACCGGGCTGAGGTCGACGAGCTCGGCCCGGTAGACGATGTCGTTGTACCAGCCCGAGAAGTCGTCCGCCTGGCGTGGCAGAGGGGGCGTCTTCGACATGGCGTATCACGATACCAGCCCGCAGCGGCGCCTCACGCCCATCCGTCGCTCCGGGGCGAGAGCGTTGGCGCCCACCCGTCCGCGGGGCCGGTGCCCTCAGGTCACGAGCACGGGCACGGACACGCGCGCCACGACACGGTCGACGACGTTCCCCGTGAACTCCTCCAGCCACCGGTTGTACCGGTAGCTGCCCATCACGACGAGGTCGGCGCCCTCGCGCTCGGCCGCGCGCGCGATCGCCGCGTCGACCGGCCCGCGCTCGGCGACCATGTCGGCCCGCAGGCCGAGCTCGCCCAGGTACGCGGCGGCCTTGTCGAGCACGGGCCCGGGCGGCCGGCCGCGCTCGGCGACGCACACGACGGCCGGCCTGCCGCCGTGCGCCAGCACCATGTAGGCGAGCGCGAACAGCGCCAGCTCGGCGCGCTCGCGCCCGTCGTAGGCGAGGAGCGGCCGGGCGGCCCGGACGGCCTGGCCCCTGGCTAGCAGCAGCGGCCGCGGGCTGCGGTGGAGCAGCGAGCGCAGCCAGCCCGTGGGACGGCCCGCCGGAGCGGCCACGACGACGACGTCGGCGTAGGCCGCGCGCTCCAGGATCGCCTGCACCGGCTCCCGCTCGGACATCGCGATCTGCCCCTCGACGCCGGCGTCGGCGCAGCGGCGGGCGAAGTCGTCGCGCGCCTCGGCGGCGGCCTCGTCAGCGGGGTCGGCCCCGAGCAGCAGCGCCAGCAGCCGCGCGTCCTCCCTGGCGGCCAGGTCGAGGGCGGGCAGGAGGGAAGCGTCGCCGCGCCCGCGCTCCATCACCACCAGCACGGTGTCGACGAGGCTCGGCAGCGCCGCCTTGACGTCGCGTCCCTCCCTCACCGCCGCGCGCAGGCGCTCGGTCGCGGCCGCGAGGTCGAAGCGCGGCCGCAGGCCCTCGGCGAGCTGCGGTCCCTCGAGGGTCCAGCCGAACTCCCGCTCGAGGCGGGCGCGGTGGTCCGACAGGAACAGGTAGAGGTCCGTCACCGTGCGCCCGGGGAAGCGGGCGAGGAGGTCGTGCTCCTCTATCGCTTCGGCCACGGGCAGGTAGACGGTGTCGTACCAGTGCGCCACCGCCTCCTCCCACGACACGGGCCTGTCCTCGTCGATGCCCATGAAGTAGCGGTGCACGCTGATGTGCTCGAGCAGCGACGGGTAGCGCAGCGGCTCGGTCAGGCGCAGGTCCGCGCCGGGCCTGAGGTGGTCGATGCCGGTCTCCTCGAGGAACGCGGCGTAGCTCCCCGCCAGCGCGATCGCCTCGGCGTCGGCGTCTGGCCCCAGGGGCACCCGGCTGTACACGGGCGTCACCCACGCCTGGATCGTCTTCGCGCCGAGCTGGCGCGCGACCGAGACGCGGTGGTTGCCGTCCTTGACGAAGTAGGCGTCGCCGATGCGGTAGAGCTCGACCGGCGGCACGCCCTCCATGCCCGTCATCGCCAGCCGCACGCCGACCCAGCGGCCCTTGTCCTCGTCCACGAGCGGCAGGAACTCGCGCGTGAAGTCCTGGTAGCGCCCGACCGAGCCGATGATCGCGTCGAGCGGCACGTCCTGGAGCGTGGCGCCCGACCCCTCGACGGCCCGCAGGCGCCGCCTCACCTCCTCGTACGGCAGGAGGCGGTCCGAGGTGCCGAGGAGCTTGGCCACCACCGACCTGAGCGCCGCCCGCCGGCGGGCGCGCTGGAAGTCGAAGGCCGCGGAGGCGCGCGTTTCGGTGCCTTCCGCCATCACGCCCATGGTCTCACACGGGACGGCGCCGATGCTGGTCCGGGGTTAAGGTGCCGGTCGAGGGCGCCGCCCGGGGCGGCGCAGGGAGGAACATGCGCGTAGAGGTCTTCTCCGACATCGCCTGCCCCTGGTGCTACATCGGCAAGACGCGCTTCGAGCGCGCGCTCGCCCGGTACGAGCGCGCCGGCGAGGTCGAGGTCGTGTGGCGGTCGTTCCAGCTCGCTCCCGACGCGCCCGTCGCGGACCCGGAGCCGACCGCCGACCACCTGGCCCGAAAGTACGGCGTGTCGCGCGAGGGGGCGCTGGCGATGATGGACAGGGTCACGCGCGAGGCGGCCTCGGAGGGCCTCGAGTTCCACCTGGAGCGCTCCCTGGCGGCGAGCACCTTCGACGCCCACCGCGTCGTGCACCTGGCCGCCGCACGCGGCCGCGGCCGCGAGGTGATGGAGCGGCTGATGCGCGCCTACCAGTCTGAGGGCGCGAACGTCTCCGACCGCGATACGCTCGTGCGCCTCGCCGGCGAGGCGGGGCTGCCCGCCGAGGACGTGCGCGAGGCCCTGGAGTCGGGCGCCTACGCCGACGCCGTAGAGGCGGACCTGGACCTCGCCCGCCGCTACGGCGTGACCGGCGTGCCCTTCTTCGTGTTCGACGCCGCGGCGGCCGTCTCGGGAGCCCAGCCCACGGAGGTGTTCCTCTCGGTCCTGCGGCGGCTGGGCCCGCAGGGTACGCCGCTGCGGACCGTCGCCGAGGACGGCGCGGCCTGCGGGCCCGACGGCTGCTAGGGGGCCGGCGGCTCGGGGCCGGCGTCCAGCGGCCCGCCGGCGGCCGGGCGGCCCCGCGGGGTCGCGGACGCCACTACCTCGGAGGGGCCCGGATGAGACCTCTGCTATACTCCGCGCGACATGGCGCGGCGGATGATGCGTAGCGGCCCCGTGACGGGCTGAGCCCGAAGCTCAGCACCTCGCGGGCGCCGTGCGCACAGCCGGCGCCCTTCTTCATGCAGCGAGAAGGGCGCGGGCCCGCTCAGCGAAGGAGCCGCAAGGTGGACGAAGGCACGCCCCAGAACCGCATCGTGCTCGACAAGCCAGAGGACGCTACAGTCGCCGCGCAGGGCGGGCCCGGCGAGCCCGACAGCGCCCCCGAGCCGGCGCCGGAGGCCAGGCCGCTCGAGCGCGGCGCGTTCTACGCGACGACGCCGATCTACTACGTGAACGCCGCCCCCCACCTGGGCCACGCCTACACGACGATCCTCGTCGACGTCGTCACCCGCTTCCACCGCCTCAAGGGCGACGACACCTTCTTCCTCACCGGCACCGACGAGCACGGCGAGAACATCCAGAAGGCGGCGGCCGCGAACGGCAAGTCGCCGCAGGAGTACACCGACGAGGTCGCGGCCCTGTTCCGGAACACCTGGGACAAGCTCGGCGTGCGCTACGACGACTTCATCCGCACGACCGAGGAGCGCCACAAGCGGGTCGTGACCGAGGTCCTGCAGAAGGTCTACGACGCCGGCGACATCGTCTTCGGCGAGTACTCGGGCCTGTACTGCGTGCGGTGCGAGCGCTTCTACACCGAGAAGGAGCTCGTCGACGGGAAGTGCCCCCAGCACGAGATCGAGCCGGAGCAGCGCACCGAGGCCAACTACTTCTTCCGCATGGAGAAGCACCGCGAGTGGTGGCGCGAGACCCTCACCGCCAACCCCGACCTGATCCGGCCCGAGCGCTACCGCAACGAGGTCCTGGCGATGCTGCGCGAGCCGATCGGCGACCTGTCGATAAGCCGCCCGCGCAGCCGCGTGCCCTGGGGGATCCCCCTGCCCTGGGACCCGGACCACGTGGCCTACGTCTGGTTCGACGCGCTGATCAACTACTACTCGGCCCTGGTGTCGCGCGGGACCGTCGAGCGGTACTGGCCGCACGTCCAGCACTTCATCGCCAAGGACATCCTCAAGCCGCACGGCCTGTTCTGGCCGATCATGCTCAAGGCCGCCGGCATCCCGCTCTACCGGCACCTCAACGTGCACGGCTACTGGCTCGTCGACGACCGCAAGATGAGCAAGTCGCTCGGCAACGTGATCCGTCCGCTCGAGATGGTCAAGCGCTACGGGAACGACGCCTTCCGCTACTTCCTCGTCCGCGACATGACCTTCGGCCTCGACGCCAGCTTCTCCGAGGTGGGGATCGCCGAGCGCATCAACTCCGACCTGGCGAACGACCTCGGCAACCTGCTCAACCGCACGCTGGGGATGCTCCAGCGCTACCGCGACGGGGTGGTGCCGCCCGCGCACGAGCTCGAGCCGATCGACGTCGAGCTGAGGGACGCGTTCACCGAGCTGCCGGCCAGGATGTCGCGCCTGTTCGACGAGCTCCAGTTCGACAGGGCCGTCGAGGCCGTGATGGAGGCCGTCCGCAAGGCGAACAAGTACATCGCCGACGTGAGGCCCTGGGAGCTGGCGAAGGACGAGTCGCTCTCCGAACGCCTCGACACCGTCCTCAACACGCTGCTCGAGGCCCTGCGCGTGGCCAGCATCCTCCTCGACCCGATCATCCCGTCGAAGGCGCACGAGCTGCGCAAGCAGCTCGGGATCAGGAACGCGCCGTTCGACCTCTCGAACGCCGCGCAGTGGGGGCTGATCCCGGTCGGCACGCGCACCTCGCCGGGCGAGCCGCTGTTCCCGAAGATCGACCTCGAGGCCCTGCAGCGCGAGATCGAGGAGTCGCGCGCCGAGCCCGAGCCGCCGGCCGAGCCTCCCCTGGCCCATAAGGACCCGATCACGATCGACGACTTCGCGAAGGTCGAGCTGCGGGTCGTGACCGTGGAGAAGGCCGAGCCGCACCCCAACGCCGACAAGCTCCTGGTGCTGACGGTGCGCATGGGCCCCGAGACCCGGACCGTCGTCTCGGGCATCAAGGCGCACTACTCGCCCGAGGAGCTGGTCGGCAGGAAGCTCGTCCTGGTCACGAACCTGCAGCCGGCCAAGCTGCGCGGCGTCGAGAGTCAGGGCATGATCCTCGCCGCCGAGGACGCCTCGGGCCGGCTCAGCCTCGTGACCCTCGACGAGGACCTGGCCGACGGCAGCGAGGTGCGGTAGCGGGCTAGCCGGGGTCCGCCTCGACGTGCGCGCGCAGCCGCTCGATGGCCGCGTCCCAGGCCTCGGAGACGCGCCGCAGGTACTCGCCGGCGGCGGCGACGCCCTCCCGCCTGAGCTCGTAGAGCGTCTCGCGGCCCGCCCGCTCGCGCGTCACGAGGCCGGCCCCCTGCAGCACGGCGAGGTGCTTGCTGACGGCCTGCCGGCTCACCCCCATGCCGGCGCTGAGCTGCGAGACGTTGAGGCGGGGCGCCGCACCAGCTCGAGGCGCGTCGGGTCGCCCAGCGCCGCGAACGTCCGGGCGGCCTCGCCCGTGCCGGCCGGGGTCGTCACTAGCCCGCCAGGTGAGCCTCGAGGCGCTCGGCCTGGACGTCCCATCCCTGCGCGTTCTCGCGCATCGCCGCCTCGCGCCGGCTCGCGTCGACGGCCTCGAACCCGGACTCGGTGATCGTCAGCCGCGTGCCGCCCTCGACCTCCTCGAGCTCGAACGTGACCAGCGTCTCCGGCTCGCCCTCGTAGCTCTCCGCGTGGGGGTCGCGCGGGTGCGGCCAGCGGAACGCGAACAGCCGCGGGGCCTCCATCGCCACCACCGTCGAGCGCCACTTGTAGTGCTCGAACCCGGGGTCGGTGATGTGCCCCGTCTGCGTCCGGCCGACCTCGAAGGGCTGGTCGATCCTCGCCCTGAACCAGGACCCGAACTCCTCGTGGTCGGTCAGCGCGCGCCACACCCGCTCGATCGGCGCCCTCAGGACGACGGTCTTGACGATGCGCTCGCTCTGGGCGGCGCCGGTCGCCGGCTCCTCCATATGCAACCTCCTGGTTGCATGTTAGCAGGGACGAGCGGGGCCGGCGCCGACGCGCGCGCCGGGGCCGGCCAACCGGCGCTCAGAGCACCCACTCGCCGGCGCGCATCACGGGCTCGAGCTCGCCCGAGGGCAGCTCGCCGTCGACGTCCATCTCGGCGGAGCCGGTCATGAAGTCGACGTGCGTGAGCGACTGGTTCAGGCCCGCCGCCAGCCGCTCCTCCGGCGACAGCCGCTGGCCGTCCCGCAGCGTCATCGCGTACCCCTGGCCGAGCGCGAGGTGGCAGGCGGCGTTCTCGTCGAAGAGCGTCTCGTAGAACAGCAGGCCCATGCGGGCGATGCGGCTCGAGGCGGGCACGAGCGCGACCTCGCCCAGCCGGCGCGCGCCCTCGTCGCTGTTGAGCACGTTGTCGAGCGCCGCCTGGCCCTTCGCGGCCACGGCCTTCGTCACGACGCCGCGCTCGAACACGAGCTCGAGGCCCTCGATCACCGTGCCCTGGTAGGCGAGCGGCTTCGAGGCGCGCACGACGCCGTCGACGCGCTCGCGGTGCGGCGCGGTGAAGACCTCCTCGGTCGGCATGTTGGCCACGAACTCGACGCCCGCGGGGGTCCGCGACGAGCCGCCGTCCCACTGGTGGCCGTCGGCGAGGCCCACGCGCAGGTCGGTGCCGGGCGCGCGGAACCGCAGCGCGGCGTAGCGCTTGGCGTTGAGCACGTCCTTCTTCGCGCGCAGCGAGTCGGTGTGGGCGCGCCAGGCGGCGACCGGGTCGTCGGCGTCGAGGCGCACCGCCGTGAAGATCGCGTCCCACAGCTTCGCCACGGCCTCCTCCTCGGGCAGGCCGGGGAACACCAGCCGCGCCCAGGCGGGAGAGGCCGCCGCGGCGCCGGACCACGCGATGCCGTCGCTCATCGACACGTCGTAGTACGGCTTCATCAGCGGCCGCCAGTGCCTCAGGTAGGTGGCCATGCGCTTCGGGTCGGTGCCGACGAGGTTGTGCGGGTCGTCGGCCAAGACGGCCAGCGAGGCCGCGCCCTCGCTCGCCAGCTCCACCATGCGGCGGGCGACGTGCTCGGGCACGATCGAGAAGCTGTCGTCGGGGGCGTGCAGGAAGCGGGCGCGGACCACGCCCTCGTCGCCCCAGATGACCTCCACGTAGGGGCTCCCCATCCGGTAGGCCTTCTCGACGATGAGGCGCGAGAGCTCTAGCGCCTCCGTGGTGGTGCGGAAGATCAGCTTCTGTCCCGGCTGCAGGTTGACGCCGACGCTCAGCAGGAGGTCGGCGTAGCGGTCGAGCTGTTCTCGGAGCGGACTGCTTGACACCGCGGCATGGTAGCAGCCTCCCCGCGGAGGTTGGTCGCCCGGAGTTATCATCTCGTACGGGGCGCTGGCCGGCGTCCGTCACAACCAGGCAGAAGAGCCGATTCCTTCGGGGCAGGGTGCGATTCCCGACCGGCGGTGTTCGGCGGGCCTCACTGAGCCCGTCGTCAGCCCGCGAAGCCGACAGGCCCGAACCGGTGAGACTCCGGTGCCGACGGTGACAGTCCGGATGGGAGAAGGAGGCGAACGGGGCGCGGACGCGTCCCGGTGCGTACATGTCGACAGCATCTAGGCAGTACCTAGGGCGCCGCGACGGCGCGGAGGCCGCTGCGTCTGCGGCGCGGCGCGGAGACGGCGTCGCGGCGGCGCGAGGCGGAGCCGACGTGACGGCCGCGGCGCGGGCCCCGCGGCCCGGCCGGCGCGCCGACGAGCGCCACATGCGCCGCGCGCTCGAGCTCGCCGCGCGCGGCCGCGGCCGGACCTCGCCGAACCCCATGGTCGGCTGCGTCCTCGTGGGTCCGGGCGGCGAGGTCGTCGGCGAGGGCTGGCACCCGTTCGCCGGCGGGCCTCACGCCGAGGCCGCGGCGCTGGCGGCGGCCGGCGAGGCCGCCCGCGGCGCCACCGCCTACGTCACGCTCGAGCCCTGCGACCACCGCGGCCGCACGCCGCCGTGCACCGAGGCGCTGATCGCCGCCGGCGTGGCCGAGGTCGTGATCGCCCACCTCGACCCCGACCCGCGCGTCTCCGGCCGCGGCGTCGAGCGCCTGCGGGAGGCCGGGGTGCGCGTGAGGGTCGGCACGCTGGCGGCCGAGGCCGAGGCGCTGAACGAGGCCTACCTGACGGCGCAGCGCCTGGGCCGGCCGTGGGTGCTCTACAAGGCCGCGGCCACGCTCGACGGCAAGACCGCCGCCGTCTCCGGCGAGTCCCGCTGGATCTCGGGCGCGGAGTCGCGTGCGCGCGCGCACGCCTGGCGCGACGAGCTCGACGCCATCGCCGTCGGCGTCGGGACCGTACTGCGCGACGACCCCGCCCTGACGACCCGCCTGCCCGGCGGACGCACGCCCCTCAAGGTCGTCTTCGACAGCGCCCTGCGCACCCCGCCCACGGCCCGGCTGTTCGCGCCCGACGACGAGGGCGTGCCGGCGAGGGTCGTCGTCTACGCCGCCGAGGGCGCCCCGCGCGACAGGGCCGAGCGCCTGGCCGAGCGCGGGGCCGAGGTCGTCGCCGTGCCCGCGCCCGAAGGGCGGCCGGACGTGGCCGCGGCCCTCGCCGACCTCGGCCGGAGGCTGGTGCGCAGCCTGCTGCTCGAGGGCGGCCCTACCCTGGCCTGGAGCTTCTTCGCGCGCCGCGCCGTGGACCGCGTGGCCTTCTTCCTCGCGCCCAAGCTCCTGGGCGGCCCGGCGCCGGGTCCGCTCGGCGGCCCGGGGGTGCCGGCGCTCCCCGGCGCGTTCGCCCTCGACGACGTGCGGAGCGAGCGCGTCGGCGAAGACCTGCTCGTGCAGGGACGCGTGGTCTACCCGGAGGTGGCCTGATGTTCACGGGCATCGTGGAGGAGGTCGGCTCGGTCGCCGAGGCCGTCGAGTCGGCGGACGGGGCGCTGCGCGTCACCGTCTCGGCCAGCCTCCCGTTCGTCACCAGCCTCGCCGTCGGCGACTCGGTGTCAGTGTCGGGCTGCTGCCTCACGGTCGTCGAGCGCGCCTGCGGCTCGAGCGGCTCGTTCTCGGTGGACCTCGTCGACGAGACGCTGATGCGCACGGCGCCGCGCTGGCAGCCGGGCTCCGACGTGAACCTCGAGCGCGCGCTGCGCGCCGGCTCGGCCCTGGGCGGCCACGTCGTCACCGGGCACGTCGACGGCGTCGCGGAGGTCGTGTCGGTGGACGCGACGCCAGGCGCCCACGTCGTGCGCTTCCGCGCCCCCGCGCGCCTGGCCGGCCAGCTCGTGCCCAAGGGCTCGGTGGCGATCGACGGGGTGAGCCTCACCGTCGTCGACGTCGGCGGTCCCGGCGGCACCCGCTCGGGGTGGCCGGCGACCGACTTCACCGTGGCCCTGATCCCCCACACGCTCGCGGTCACGACCCTGGGCGGCCTGCGCACCGGCGACAGCGTGAACATCGAGACCGACGTGCTGGCCAAGCACGTCGAGCGGGTCCTGGCGCTGAGGGAGGCCGCCCGTGGCTGAGGAGCGCGTGTTCGCGAGCGTGCCCGAGCTGGTCGCCGAGCTGCGCGCCGGCCGCCCGGTGATCCTGGTCGACGACGAGGACCGCGAGAACGAGGGCGACCTCGTGCTGGCGGCCGACCACGTGACGCCCGAGAAGGTCGCGTTCATGATCCGGCACACCGGCGGCGTGGTCTGCCTGGCGATGACGAACCAGATGGCCGACAGGCTCGACCTGCCGCCGATGGTGCAGCACAACACGGCCAAGCGCGAGACGGCCTTCACCGTCTCGATCGAGGCGCGCGAGGGCATCACCACCGGCATCTCGGCGCAGGACCGCGCCACGACGATCCTCACGGCGATCCGCCCGGACGCGCGGCCGGAGGACCTGTCGCGTCCCGGCCACGTCTTCCCCCTCCGCGCCCGGGACGGCGGCGTGCTGCGCCGCGCCGGCCACACCGAGGCCGCCGTCGACCTCTGCCGGCTGGCCGGCCTCACCCCCGCCGCGGCGATCTCGGAGCTGATGCACGACGACGGCACGATGATGCGCCTGCCGTCGCTACAGGAGTTCGCCGCCCGGCACGGGCTCAAGGTCGGGGCGATCGCCGACCTCATCGCCTACCGGCTCGAGCGCGAGCGCTTCGTCACGCGGGTCGCCTCGGCCTCGCTGCCGACGGAGTTCGGCCAGTTCACGATCCACGGCTACGTCGACGAGGTGAGGGGCGACGAGCACGTCGCGCTGACGATGGGCGACGTCGCCGACGACGAGCCCGTGCTGGTGAGGATGCACTCGGAGTGCCTCACCGGCGACTCCCTCCACTCGCTGCGCTGCGACTGCGGCTTCCAGCGCGACGCGGCGCTGCGGGCGATCGCGGCCGAGGGTCGGGGCGTGCTCGTCTACCTCCGGCAGGAGGGCCGCGGCATCGGCCTGCTGAACAAGATCAAGGCCTACGCCCTGCAGGACGCCGGCTCCGACACCGTCGAGGCGAACGAGCGCCTCGGCTTCGCGCCCGACCTGCGCGACTACGGCGTGGGCGCCCAGGTGCTCGTGGACCTCGGCGTGAGGCGCCTGCGCCTGCTCACGAACAACCCGCGCAAGATCGCCGCGCTGCGCGGCTTCGGCCTCGAGGTCGTCGAGCGCGTGCCCCTGCGCGTGGGGGAGAACGACCACAACCGCCGCTACCTGAGGACGAAGGCGGAGAAGCTGGGCCACCACCTGTAGGCGCCGGGCGCGCCCCGAACGGACAGGGCCGGCACCGACGCCCGACGCGAGCGCCGGCACGCCTGCGACCCGGCCGCGCCCACCGACCTCCGTCCCTGGCGGTGCCCCGGGGACCCTCGTCTATGGTGGGGCGAGATGCTCTTCACCGACCGTTCGCACGCGGGGCGCGAGCTGGCCGAGCACCTGAGGGAGTACGCCGGCCGACCCGGCCTCCTGGTGCTCGGCCTGCCGCGCGGCGGCGTCCCCGTCGCGCTCGAGGTGGCCCGCGCGCTGGGCGCCCCCCTCGACGTGCTCGTGGTGCGCAAGCTGGGCGTGCCGGGCCACGAGGAGCTGGCGATGGGCGCGGTCGCCGGCGGCGGCGTCGTCCTGAACGAGGACATCGTGACGCAGCTGGGCGTGCCGCGCTCCGCCGTCGAGGACGAGGTCAGGCGCGAGCTGGCCGAGGTGAGGCGCCGCGAGCAGGCCTACAGGGGCGCCAGGCCGCCCCTCGACCTGCGCGGCGCCGTGGCGCTGATCGTCGACGACGGCGTGGCCACCGGCGCCACGGTGCGCGCGGCGGTGCGGGCGGCGCGGGCGGCCGGCGCCTCCGAGGTCGTGGTGGCGGTGCCGGTGGGCGCGCCCGACTCGCTGGCGCGGATCGCGGAGGTCGCCGACGCCGTCGTCTGCCCCCACCGGCCGCGCGCGCTGAGCAGCGTGGGCGAGTGGTACCGCGACTTCTCGCAGACCACCGACGAGCAGGTGCGCGCGGCGCTGGCGGCGGGGGCGTCGCGGACGGGCGCGAGCTGAGGGCGCGGGCAGGCGGCTACGCCGGGTCGTCCTCCGGCTCGATCGCCGGGGCGGGCTCCGCCGCGGGGGCCGGCGCGGGCACGTCGATGACGGGGCCCGACCTCTCGATCACCTCGCGCACGACGCGGTAGCAGTCCTCGACGTGCCGGTTGCCGACGAGCCGCATCGCCGTGAAGCTGATGCCGGCCGCCGCCGCGGAACCGACGACGGGGACCCACTTCGCCGCGGACTTCGCGGCGACCCTCACGCCGACCCGCTTCAGCAGCGCCACGACGATGTCGGCCGTGACGAGCCTGGCCACAGCCTGGCTGCCCACGCTGGTGATGGCGAGGAACACCAGCTTCTTCGTGCTGGCGTCGAGCTGCTCCACCTGGTCGGGCGCCAGCCCGAAGCGCCGGTTGATGGCCGGCAGGAGCTGCATCAGCAGCGTGACGTCCACGCCGACGTCGGCGCCGGGCAGCGGAACCACCGCCGCGAGTCCGGAGACGCTCGCCGAGCGGTTGACCAGCGCCCGGCACTCGCACCTCACGGCGTCGAGCTCGGCCAGGGTACGGGGCATCGACCGCGGGCCGCCGTCGCCGGCGGCCGTCCCCGCGGCCGCGCCGGCCAGCCGACGCAGGGGCGAGGTCAAGGCTGCACCAGCTCGATCGGCTCCCCGGCCGGCACGTGGCGCATCGCTACCGAGTTCATGCAGTAGCGCAGGCCCGTCGGGGGCGGGCCGTCGGGGAACACGTGGCCGAGGTGGCTGTCGCACCTGGCGCAGCGGACCTCGGTCCTGACCATGCCGTGGGAGGTGTCGAGGTACTCGCGCACGGCGTCGGGCGACACGGGCCGCGTGAACGACGGCCAGCCGGTGCCTGACTCGAACTTCACGCCCGACTCGAACAGCGGGTTGCCGCACGCGGCGCAGACGTACGTGCCCGGCTCCTTGGTCCCCACGTAGCAGCCGACGAAGGGCGGCTCCGTGCCGTGCTGGCGCAGCACCCGGTACTCCTCGGGCGTCAGGCGCCGGCGCCACTCCTCCTCGCTGAGCCTCAGTACGTCTCTCAAGGGCGACCTCCAGGCCTACATCATGACGTAGCGCGCCGGCGCGCCCGTATCCCGGCCCGGCCGCCGGCCTCGGCCCCCTCCTCGCCGGCAGGGCGCCTCCGCACCCGCGGCGCGAGGCGGTTCGGGTCGGCGCCGAGGGCGTGGCGCCACCGGTCTTGGCTCTGGCCCGGGCGCCTGCCGAGGCGCACCACCAGCGCCGGACGCCGCGCCGCCAGCCTCTCGAGCACGGCCTCGACCTCGGCGACGCTGTCGAACGCCACGTACCTCTCGGTGCGCGTGCGCAGCTCGCCGGGCGTCTGGGCGCCGCGCAGCATGAGCACGGCCATGACCGCGGCCTCCTTGTCGTCCAGCCCCAGGGCCTCCGCCGCCTTGTGCCTGTGCTTCGGCACCCTGTCGGTGTCCGTCTGGACGGTCTCCGCCAGCCCGCGGTCGCGCAGCCGACCCACCGCCGCCACCACGTCCTGCAGGTGGTAGTCGGTCACCGGGTCGCGGCTGGTCCTCTGGTTGCAGGCGCTCAGCAGGGCTTGGCTGGAGAGCGGGTAGCCGTCAGGAGTCGTGCGCTCCTTCTCGATCAGTGCGCCCAGGACGCGCACCTCCACGTCGGTCAGGGCCATGACGGCCGGAGTATACGACCGCGGGCCGAGCTGGTATCCTGGCCACGTACTGACCACGACGTGACCACATGTGGTCACGCCCGGAGCGTGGAGGCGACATGAGGAGCGTAGGGATCCGCGAGTTCAGGGACAACGCCACCAAGCTCCTGGCCGCGGGCGAGGGGCTGCGGATCGAGCGGCACGGCCACCTCGTCGGCTACTTCGTGCCCGCGCGCGACCGGGACGGCAACCCGGCGCTGGTCGAGCTGGCGGAGCTGCTGCGCGACGCCATCGACTCCAGCGACCTGAGCCAGGAGGAGATGGTCGCGCTCGTGCGGCGCGCGGTCCAGGGGTGAGGCGCGGTCCAAGGGTGAGGGGCGCGGTCCAGGGGCGAGGCGCGCGGTCCACGGGTGACGAGCCGGCCCCGTGGCCCCGAGCCACGAGCGTGGCCCGCGGCCGAGCCCCGCGGACACGGGGCGCGGAGCTCGGTGCAGGGCCGCACCGCACGTGCGCGCAGGCCGGCCCGCGGCCGCCGCGGTCCGCGTCGGACCTGCCTCGACGCGCTCGACAGGCGGCGCGCCGCACGCGGCCCCTTCCCGCTAGGTCCGTCGCACGACCGCGTCGGTCATGGTCACTACGTGGTCACTTAGTGACCACACCATAGAGGCCGCGGCGGTGCGTCCGGCTCGCGCCGCGCCTCACCGCGCGAGCAGCTCGACGAGGCGCCTGAGGTTCTCGACCACGTCGACCTCGACGACCGCGCCGTGGGGCACGGGCGAGGTGGTCAGCCACCCGGTCACGACGAGGACGCCCAGCAGCACCGCGCTCTCGGCCCACACGGCGGCCCTCAGGCCGCCGCGGCCCCGGCGGGCGCGGGGCAGCAGAACGAAGCGGTTCACGGCCGCCAGCCCCAGAGCCGCGGCCACCAGCGACAGCTTCACGCCGAGCGCCACCGCGTAGCCCGACGCGAGGAAACGCTCCGGCTCGGAGGCGTGGACGAGACCGCTGACTACGCCCGTGAGGGCGAGCGAGACCACCACCCACAACGCCAGTCGCGACAGCCGCTCGACCTCAGCGACCCCGGGCCCGCCGCGCGCCAGCGCGACCCTCCACACGCCGCCGGCCCACAGCGCCGCGCCGACGAGGTGGACGAGGTCGACGAGCAGCGGTCCCGTGCCGGCCAGCGCCGCCGCGTGGCTCAGGCGGCTGAAGCCGTAGCAGAGCCACAAGCCGAGCGCGGCCGCGACGGGCCACCAGCGTCGCGGGAGCCAGAGCGTCGCGCCCGCCAGCCCGAGGGCGGCCGCGGAGCGCCAGAAGACGGCGTGTCCGTGGCCGGTACGGACCGCGTAGCGCCACCAGGTGGCGAGGTCCACGGAGCCGATCACCTGCGCGAGCGTCAGCCACAGCTCGACGGCGCCCAGGACGACGAGGGACAGCGCGGCGAGGGCGGCGGCGAGGACCGGCCGCGGCCTCTCCGGGGCCAACCAGTACCGGCCCAGGCCGACGCCGGCCAGCGCGGCCACGGCGGTCCACGAAGCGGCTTTGACCAGGATCAGCAAACCCCCACCTCGGTCCCGCGACAATAACCCTTCACCGGATGTTCACCGTCGTGCATGGGAACCGCGCGCGCGCCCGCCGCTGGCTATGCTGCTCCCATGCGTAAGCGTAGACCCGTCATCGCTCTGGTCACGGTCCTCGCCTCCCTGCTTCTCGGCCAGGCCCTGGCCCACGCGCACCTCGACTCCAGCGAACCCGCCCCCGGTTCCACCGCGAGCGGCGTCGACGCGGTCGTCCTCCGCTTCACCGAGGCCGTCGAGGTGGGCTTCTCGACCTTCAAGGTCCTCCGCCTCGACGAGGCGCTCGCCGCCGTGGGCATGCCGGCCCAGGACGGCCACGACCACGGCGAGGCCGATCACGACCACGGCGAGGCCGATCACGACCACGGCGAGGCGGGCCACGACCACGCCGCCGGCGGACTCGACCCCGAGCTCGAGGCCCAGGCGCAGGCGGTCGCCGCCGCCGCGCTCGCCGACGCCGGCTTCGCGACCGGCCTGGTCCCGGCGATCGCCGACCCGGGCAGCGGCGCGCACACCGAGCTCACGCTGGTCCTCGCCCAGCCGCTCGAGCCCGGGCGCTACGTCGTCGCGTGGCGGGTCCTCTCCGTCGACACCCACGCGGCCGACGGCTACCTGGTCTTCGAGGTCACCGACTGACGCCGCGCGCCGCGGCGACGCCGGGCCGCGCGCACCGCAGCCCCCGGCCCCTCGCACGCTGATGCGCGCTCCCCGGCCGCCGACGGCGCGCCGAACCTCGGCACAGCGCGGCCCCCGCTAGGCTGCTGACGTGGACACCGCGTCGGGCGCCCGCCTGCGGGGGCCGCTCGTCGAGCTCACCTCCGGCCAGCAGGAGGTCCTGCGCTGGGTCGCGATCGTCACGATGGTCGTCGACCACGTCGGCGCGGTCCTCGTCCCCCCGGCCCAGGCCCTGCCGCTGCGCGCCGTCGGGCGGGTCGCCTGGCCGCTGTTCGCGTTCCTCCTCGCCTACAACGTCGCCCGCCGGGGCGTGGACCCGCGGCGTTACCTCGCGCCCCTGCTCGTCTGGTGCGCCGTCTCGACGGTGCCTCACTACCTCGCGTTCGAGCGCCCGGTGGTCAACATCCTCGGCACACTGTTCCTCGGCGCCGCCGTACTGGCACTGCTGACGCAGCGCGAGGAGCTGGAGGCGAGGTCCCCGCTGCTCCTGCCGGCCGGCCTAGCGGCGGCGCTCGTCGCCTCGGCGTTCGTCGAGTACGGGCCGCCCGGCGTCGCCCTCGTGGTGGCCTGGTGGTGGGCGCTGCGCACGGGCGAGCCCGCCTCGTGGCTCGTGGCCGCCGGCCTCGTGCCGCTGCAGAACTACCCCTGGGCCGTCTGGCCGGCGACCCTCGCCGCGCTGCCGCTGCCGTTCGTCGTCGCCCGCCTGCCCGTCGGCCTGCCGCGCAGCGGCCGCCTGCCGTGGCTGTTCTACCCCGCTCACCTCGCGGTCCTCGCCGCGATCGCCAGGCTGCTCCGCTGAGGCGCGCCCCGCCCGCGACCGCTACCCCTCGAGCCGCCGCGAGCGCGGCCAGAGCTGGGTGAGCGCCAGCAGCAGGAACGTGCCGAGGGCCGTCACGACGAACACGCGCTCGATCCCGCCGGCGAGGACCTGCTCGAGCAGCGCCTGCGCCGCCGGGGCGAGCTCTAGGCCCTCCGTCCCGGCTGGGGTCAGCAGCCGCTCGACGGAGGCGAGGTCGAGCATGTCGGAGGCCCCGGCCCTGTCGATCCCGGCGACCACGGCCGCGTTGAGCACGCCCCCCAGCAGCGCCGCGCCCACGGAGTTCCCCACCAGCCGCATCAGCAGGTTCGCCGCCGTGGCGCTGGCGCGGCGGTCCCAGGTGACGGCGGCCTGGATCGTCACGATCGAGGAGGTGTTGACGAAGCCCATCGCCGCGCCGATGCAGAACGACGCCGCCGCGACCCAGACGGGCCCCAGCTCGGGCCTCAGCAGCAGGTACATCACGCCGCCCACGACGCCGACCGCCCCGCCGATGCGCGCCGTGGTGGCGGGACCCAGCGGGATCAGCAGGCGCCCCGACAGCGACGAGGCGATAGGCCAGCCCAGCGACATCGTCGAGAGCGCGAAGCCCGCGACGAGCGGCGCGTAGCCCATCACGCCCTGCACGTAGGGCGGCGCGTAGGTGATCACGCCGATCATCACGACGCCGGCGACGAACGCGCTCAGGTTCGCGAGGAGGATCAGCCGGTCGCGCCACAGGTCGACGGGGAGGATCCCGCCCTGGCGCCGGTGCAGGTGCCGCCCCAGGGCCACGAGCGACCCCAGCGCCACGAAGGCGAGCGCGAGCCTGGGGGCGGCGGCCAGGCGCCCGCCCATGTTCAGCAGGACCATGAGGGCCGAGACCCCGAGGAGCAGCAGCGCCGAGCCGAGCACGTCGACGCGGGCGCCGGTCTGCGTGACCCTCTCGCGCAGGAAGCGCCCCAGGCCGATCAGCGCCACGAGGCCGAAGGGGACGTTGAACCAGAACACCCAGGACCAGTGGACGTTCGCGACGATGAGCCCGCCCAGGAGCGGCCCCAGCACCGAGGAGACGCCCCACACGCTGGCGAGGTAGGCCTGGACCCGCCCGCGCTCGCGGACGGTGAAGAGGTCGCCGGCCAGCGTCATCACCATCGTGTTGATGCCCGCCGCACCGGCGCCCTGCAGGAAGCGGAAGAGGATCAGGTCGCGCATCGAGCCGGCGAGCCCGCACGCCACCGACGCCGCCAGGAACAGCGTCACGCAGACCATCAGCACCGGCTTGCGCCCGACCCGATCGGCGATGCCGCCGGCGATCGGCGTGAACACGGCCTGGGTGAGCAGGTAGGAGGCGAACACCCAGGAGTAGAGCTCGAAGCCGCCCAGCGCCGCGACGATGCTGGGCATCGCCGTCGCGACGATCGTGCCCTCGATCGAGCCCAGCGCGACGGCCGTCATCAGGAAGGCCAGCACCAGGCCGCGGCGCGGGTGCGGGACGGCGGAGTCGGTCCCCGGCGACCCCCCGACTCGGTAGGGCGCCCGCGTCTCCGCGCCGGCACCGCCGACGGGCGCGACGGCCCCGGCGACCTCCACCCTCGCCGCGTCCGCGCCGGCCGTCCCGGCGCCAGCACTCGTGTTCAGGGGTTCACCGCTCGGCACGACGCGAGCCAAGATACGCCCGCGCGGCCTCCACCAGCGTCGCGGTCTCACGCTCGGCCGCGGCGAGCCACGAGGCCCTCTCCTCGGCCGAGCTGCCGCGCACGGGCGCGAACGCCAGCCGCCTGACGTCCGTCACGCCGGCGGGGCCGAACGCGACGTCGCGCCAGAAGCGCGTGACCGGGTCCCCCAGCGCCTCCTCCGTGCGCACCCCGGCGTTGCCCGTGGTGACGACCAGCGCGGCCCGCGCGCGGAGCCGGCCCGCCACGCGCCCGTCGGGGCCGACCTCGAACGCCACGCCCTCGCGCACCACGCGCTCGACCCAGCCCTTCAGCACCGCCGGCGGCCCGAAGAACCACACGGGGTGCACGACGGCCACGGCGTCGGCGCCCAGGAGGTCGCGGGCGTAGCGCTCGGCGAGCGGGTCGGCGAACGCCGGGGAGGCGACCTCCGAGGCGGCCAGGCGCGGGTCGAAGCCGTCGCGGTAGAGGTCGTGCACCGTGACCTCGGCGCCGGCGTCCCGGGCGGCGCCCGCGACGGCCGCGGCGAGCGCCGCGCCGAGGCTCTCCCCCGACGGGTGGCAGAGCACGACGAGCAGGCGGGGAGAGGGCGGCGTCGTCAGTCCCCCGCCTCGTCCCAGCCGGCCTCCCTCACCGCGTCGTCGAACGCGGCCAGGACCGGCCCCAGGTCCCTGTCGGGCGCCGGGCGCGCGCCCACGCGCTCGATCACCCACGCCGACACGCGGTTCGCCAGCGCCGCCGCGCGCACGGGCGGCACGCCCCGCAGCCAGGCCGCGAGGAAGGCGCCGGCGAAGGCGTCGCCGGCCCCCGTGGCGTCGACGAGCCTGCCCGGCGCCGGGCCGATGGCCTCGCCGCGGCCGTCGGCGAAGTAGTAGGCGCCCTCGGCGTCCTGCTTCAGCGCCACGGCGGCGCCGGGGTAGAGCTCCACGAGCCGCCGGCAGACGCGCTCGGGGTCCGTCTCGCCCGTCAGCACCTCGCCCTCCTCGGCGTTGGGGAACAGCAGGTCGAAGCCGAGGTCGGCGGTGAAGCCCACGAACGCGTCCACGCCGACCTCGCGGATCATCTGGAACGACCCGGGGTCGAACGACAGCGTGGCGCCGGCCTCCTTCGCCACCTGCGCGGCGCGCCGGGCGGCCGCCCGCGGCGGGTCGCCGAAGAACGACCAGGCCGAGAGGTGCACGTGCCGCGCGCGCCTCAGGAGCTGCACGGGCAGCTCGCCGGGCAGCAGGTAGTGGTCGGCGCCCTTACCCGAGACCATCGAGCGCTGGCCGGTGTGGTCGATCCACACCGCGACCGAGCCCGTGTGGTGGGTGTCGGAGTGCAGCCACACGGCGCCGACGTCCTCGTCGAGGAGCTCCTCCTGCGCCAGGCGGCCGAAGCGGTCGTTGCCGATCTTGCCGATGAACCGCGTCGGCAGCCCGCAGCGACGCGCCCACACGGCGGTGTTCGCGGCGCTCCCGCCCGGGGCGAGCTGCACCTCCCCGTAGATGTCGCCGCCCGCCAGCAGCTCGGTGTTCGCCTGGATCAGGACGTCCCAGGCGTAGTCACCGACGACCGCGAGCGGCAGGCTGCGCTGGCGGTCGCCGGCGCCTACGGGAGCACCTCCAGCTCGGCCTGCATGTCGGTCGTGGCGCGCGGGCCGCCCTCGTCGACGTAGACGTTCATCTCCAGCCGCACGCCGAAGTCGGGGAAGTAGACGCCCGGCTCGATCGTGAACCCGAGGCCCGGGCGGAGCAGGCGCTCGTCGCGCGTCTCGAAAGCGTCGAGGTGCGCCGCCAGGCCGTGGACCGTCTCGGAGCCGAGGCTGTGGCCGGTGCGGTGGGTGAAGGCCTCCCCGTAGCCGGCCGCCTCGAGCACGCCCCGCGCGACGCGGTCCACCTCCGCGCCGGTCGGCCAGCGGCCCTCGGCGTAGGCGTCGGCCACGCACCTGAACGCCGCGTCCCTGGCCTCGCGCACCGCGTCGAAGGCGCGCCGCACGCGCTCGCCGGGCGCGCCCGCGTGGCCCGTCCAGGTCACGTCGGCGTACGGCGCGCCCTCGTCCGGCAGGCGGCACCACAGGTCGACGAGCACGACGTCGCCCTCGCGCAGCTCGGCGTCGCGCTCCCCGGGCGCCGGCGAGTGGTGGGGGTCGCCGGCGTGGGCGCCGAAGCTGACGTTCGGCGCGTGGTCCCAGACGCAGCCCTCCTGCTCGAAGACGTCGAGGATCACGCGCTGCACCTCGGTCTCCCTGACCGCGCGCCCCAGCGCCAGCGCCTCGCCCATGAAGCCGAAGGCCGCGTCCTTCGCGCGCAGCACGACCTCGGCGGCGCGCAGGTGCTGCTCCAGTCGCTCCTCGTCCCAGAGCTGCAGGACCTGGGCCACTTCGCCGGAGCTCACGACCTCGACGCCCAGGGCGCGCACGCGCTCGACGGTGCCCGCGTCCACGGTGCCGACGTAGGGGTTGTCGCCCTGCGGCGAGTACTCCATCGCCACGCGCCCCATGCCCGCGAGCGCGCGCCGCAGCTCGGCGTCGAGGCTCTCGGTGCTGGAGTAGACCCGCGTCTCCACGGCGCGGGCGCCTGACAGCGTGCCGGCCTCGATGGCGTGCGCCAGGAGCACGGGCGTGCCCTCCCGCGGCACCGCCAGGAACACGCGCCGCGACCCGAGCCGCTCGCCCAGCAGCGCCCTCAGGAGCGGCCGCGCGACGGCGTTGGAGCCGCGGAAGTCGTAGATGAGCCACCCGTCGATGCCGGCGCGCGCCAGCTCGGCCTGGACGGCCTGCAGCTCGTTCATGACGCGATGTTACAGCCGCTCGGGCGTGCGCCGACGGCGTAGCCCGGTCCCGGAGGCGCCGGGCCGCAGGCGTTATGCTCGACCGTCCGGCCCCGGGCCCGCCGCCGCGCCGAGGCGGCCGCCCGGAGGCGGGCCGTGGAGGGAGATGTGCGAGCCATCGACAGGCAGACCGTGCAGGACGAGCTCGACCGCCGCGCCCGGTCGGACGTCTACCTGCACCTCGAGACGACGACGGGCTCCTACACGATCATGGGCCCCGAGAGGCGCCCCCCGGTGATCGCGTTCGTGCGCAACGCCCGCGTGAACTACTCCCGCGGCGCGGTGAAGGGCGAGGGTCCCTACCGCGTGGGCCTCAAGCTCGAGGGCGGCTGGGTCTACGCCGACGGGCTGACCCACTTCGAGGTGAACGAGCGCGACGAGCTGCTGCTGGCGGGCTACGACCCCGAAGGGCAGCTCACGGTGGCGCTGCAGCTCTCGCGCACGCCCTTCAGGGAGGCCTGAGGTGGAGCGCTTCGACCCGGCCGCGGAGCGCGGCCTCCTCGTCGTGCTCCCCCACCCCGACGACGAGTCGTTCTCGACCGGCGGCACGCTGGCGCTCTGCTCCGACGCCGGCGTCCCCGCCCTCTACCTCTGCGCCACCTACGGCGACATGGGCCGCCGGATGGGCATACCGCCGTTCGCCAGCCGCGAGTCCCTGCGGGACATCCGCACCGCCGAGATGGCGGCCGCGGCCCGGGTCCTGGGCATCCAGGTCGAGTTCATGGGCCTGCGCGACAAGTGCGTCGAGTTCGAGGACCCGGAGGACGTCGCCAGGCGCATCCGCGACGTGGTCGTCCGGCTGCGGCCTAGCACCGTAGTCACCTTCTACCCGGGCTACGGCGTGCACCCCGACCACGACGCGATCGGCCACGCCACGGTGCTGGCCGTGCGCGGCCTGCCGAAGGACGAGCGCCCGCGCCTGCTGGGCGTCGCCGTCGGGGGCAAGAACAACCCGCGCTGGAACACCGAGGGCGGGGCGCTGGGCGACCCCCACGTGGTGAGCGACATCCGCCCCGTCTACCGCCGCAAGATCGCGGCCCTGCGCGAGCACCGCAGCCAGACCGCGGTGATGTTCGCCCAGTGGGAGAAGTACTGGGACCCCGAGACGGCCGAGCTGAGGCCCGACGCTCCCGAGCTGGACGAGCAGATGCGGGCCTGGTACCAGCGCCTGACCCAGGAGGAAGGCTTCTACGTGCTCGACCCCGACGCCCCCACGCTGCTCGAGTAGCGCGGGTCGGCGCGGGGGCCGGACCTGCGACAGCGGCGCTGAGGACGCCGTGGATGAAGCAGCGGCCGCGCCCGGCCTTTCAGGGCCCAGGGCGCGGCCGCGCGTCAGGGGCCGGGGGCGGGTCAGGCCGGACCGGGCCCGGCGTCCTGCACGCCCTCATGCCGCGGGGCGGGCGGCACGGGCTCCGCGTGCGGGGCGGGCGGCTGGACGGCACCCTCTGACGGCGCCTCCGGACCCCGCCGCTCGACCCTCACCCGGACGCCGAACGGCTCGCCCTGCCGCAGGAGCAGGAAGGCGCCGGCGCCGATCAGCAGCAGCGGCAGCAGCCAGCCCCCGCCGTCGAACACCGACATAAGCGCGACGAGCCCGAGGCCCGCGGCGGGCCAGATCGCCCACGGCTGCGGCTCGACCTCGAGGCGCGTGAGGGCGAAGAACGTGAGCGCCATGCCGGCGAAGAAGATCCACCCGGGCACCGGCCTCAGGACCCCGTCGAGGGAGTCGATCAGGGCCAGCGTCGCCAGCGTGCCGGCCGGGATCAGCGCCCACCAGCGCCGCCTGTCCTCGTGCCAGTAGACCGCGAAGGCGAGGCCGAGCGAGGCCAGGAAGGCGCCGTCGCCGAGGCCGAACGGCGCGATCGACGCCACGGCCAGGCCGAGGAGCGGGAGGGCGGCCAGGCGCCAGAAGTCGCTGCCGCGGCGCCGGCCCTCGGCCCAGGCGAGGTACGCCAGGCCGCCGAAGAGCAGGGCGCCGAGCAGGTCGGCCATGAACCTGACGACCCCCAGCGAGCCCAGCAGCGCGACGACGCCGACGGCTATGAGCACCAACCCCGCGGTCGAGTTCCTGTCCCTGGTCGAGTTCACTTTCGCATCCTCCTTCTGCGCCGAGCGTAGGTCGGGCCCCGCTCCCCGTCGTAGAGGAGGAAGTCTGGCCCAAGCACTGCCGGACGGCGGGCCCGCGGCTCCGCCGAAAGTCGGACGCCCCGGCCGGGCGCGCGGCTGTAGCCTTGTCGGGGAGAGACTATGGACAAGGTCCGCGTCCTGCTCGTTGACGACCACACCGTCGTGAGGCGGGGCCTGAGGCTCGCCTTCGGGCTCGAGTCCGACCTCGAGGTCGTCGGCGAGGCGGGCAACGGGCGCGAGGCGCTCGAGCTCGTCGAGGAGCTCAGGCCCGACGTCGTCGTGATGGACCTGCTGATGCCCGTCATGGACGGCGTCGAGGCCACGCGCGAGATCCGGAGCCGCTTCCCCGACGTCGAGGTCGTGGCGCTCACGTCGGTGCTCGAGGACCGCCTCGTCGTCGACGTGATCGAGGCCGGCGCGGCCGGCTACATGCTGAAGGAGTCGCGGCCCGACGAGCTGTTCGAGGCCGTGAGGGCGGCCGCCCGCGGCGAGGTGCGCCTCGACCCGCGCGCCCAGGCGCGGCTCGTGCGGGAGGTGCGCGGGCCGAAGCTGCGCGAGCCGCTCACCGAGCGCGAGTCCGAGGTGCTGGCCCTCGTGGCCAAGGGCCTCACGAACAAGGCCATCGCCCAGCGCCTCGACGTGGCCGAGGCCACGGTGAAGTCGCACGTGTCCAGCCTCCTCGCCAAGCTCGGCCTCAAGAGCCGCACCCAGGCGGCGCTGTTCGCCCTGCGCGAGGGGCTGGTAGACCGTGACGCCTGAGGCGCGTCGGGCGGCCGCCGGGCCGGCCCGCGGGCGCGCGGCGGGGCGAGGGCCGTGACCGACCTCGACCCGGCGCCGCCGGTGCCCTGGCAGCACCGCCTCTCGACGCGGCTGACGCTCCTGCTGCTCGGGGTCGTCGCCGTGCTGACCGCGGCGATGGGCATACTCCTGTGGCGCGCCCTCGCCCAGGTCGTGCGCCTGCGCACCGGCACCGACGTCGAGGCGGGGCTGGGGGCCCTCGCCGGCGAGGGCGCGATCGACGCCCAGGCCGCGGCGGCCGTGCTGCGCAGCACGCTGGTGAACCTCACCGTCGTCGTGGCCGTGACGCTGGTCGCGGCGACGGCGTTCTCGCGCTCGCTGCTCCTCGACCCGCTGGCGCGCCTCACCGCCGCGACGCGCGCGTTCGCCGCCGGCGACAGGAGCGCCAGGGCGGGCCTGGCGAGCGCCTCCGAGATCGGCGTGCTGGCGCGCTCGTTCGACGCCATGGCCGACGCGCTCTCGGCGGCTCAGGACAGGCTCGAGGCGCGGGTGGCCGCCAGGACGGCCGAGCTGCGCGCGCTGCTCGAGCTCTCGAACACCATCGCGATCACCACCGACCTGGAGCCGCAGCTCCAGGCCGTGCTGCAGCGGCTCGTCGAGACCGGCTCCGCCGTCGCCGGCGAGGTCCTCGAGCTCGAGCCCGGCGGGCGCCTGCGCGTCGTCGCCGCCCTGGGCGAGGTGCCGGAGAGCCGCCTGGCCGTGGCCGAGGGCGACACGGCGCGCCCGGCGGCGTCGCGCATCGCCCAGGCGGCGGTCGTCGACGGCGACGCCCTGGCCCTGCCCCTGCGCGCCCGCGACGAGGTCGTCGGCGTGCTGCACGCTTACGCGCCGCCCGGCCGCGGCTGGGACGAGGAGCACGTGGACCTCGCGGCCGGCCTCGCCGCCCAGGCCGCGGTGGCGATCGAGAACGCGCGCCTCTACGAGCGCGCCAAGGGCCTGGCCGCGGAGGAGGAGCGCCGCAGCCTGGCGCGGGAGCTCCACGACTCGGTGAGCCAGGCGATATACGCCGTGGTCCTCTCGGCCCACAGCGCCAGGCGCAAGCTCGACGCCGGCGACGCCGCCGGGGCCGGCGCGGCGCTCGACTCGGCCGTCGAGCTCGCCGAGGGCGCCCTGGCCGAGATGCGCGCGCTGATCTTCGAGCTGAGGCCCGAGGCGCTGGCCGAGATCGGCCTGGTGGGGGCGCTGCGCCGGCAGCTCGACGGTCTCGAGCTGCGCCACGGCGTGCGCACCGAGGCCGAGCTGGGCGAGGAGCCGGACCTGCCCTTCGCCGCCAAGCAGGAGCTCCTGCGCGTCGTGCAGGAGGCGCTCCACAACGTCGCCAAGCACGCGCGGGCGAGCCTCGTCACCGCCCGGCTCTCCGCCGAGGACGGCAACGTCGTGATCGTCGTGAGGGACGACGGCGTGGGCTTCGACACGTCGACCGCCAAGCCCGGTCACCTGGGCCTGACGACGATGCACGAGCGCGTGACGGCCCTCGGGGGCCGCCTCGGCGTCGAGAGCGCGCCCGGAGCCGGCACGACCGTGCGCGTCGAGGTCCCGCTCCAGGCGCCGGAGGTGCGCTCGTGAACCGCAGCCAGCTCGTCGGGGCCATGCTGGTGGCGCTCGGTCTGATGGCGTTCGCCCCGGGCAGGCTGAAGGGCCCGGCGCTGATGTGGGGCCTGGCGCTGGCCTTCTACGCCGCCTACCGCAGCCGCCCGCGCAGCACCTGGGCGCTGGTGGCGTTCGGCGTGCTGGCCAGCGTGGCGGCGACGGCCACCGTCGACTCGCTCTTCCCCGGCTGGGACGAGGGGGTCGTGTTCCTGCTCGGGATGACGGCCACGTTCACGGCCGTCTACCTGCTGCCGCGCGAGCGCGGCGGCGCGCGCTGGGCCCTGTGGCCCGCCCTGGCCTGGGCGTTCATCACGCTCCTCGCCAACGACCCTTGGGGCGGGCTGACGCGCTGGGTCGTGCCGCTGGTGATGATCGGCGCCGGCGTGGTCTTCCTCGGCTGGTCGAAGGGCCGGCGCTGACGCCGGGCCGGCCCTGAGGGCGGGCCGGCCCTGAGGGCGGGCCGGCCCTGAGGGCGGGCCGGCGTGACGTCGCGCCCGCCTCGCGGACCGGCCGGAGATCACCGCGGGCCGGCCGCCCGCACGTGCTCCTCCAGCTCCGCCGCGTCGAGCATGAGCTCCGAGAACAGCTCGCGCGTCTCCTCCGGCGCCCCCTCCGCTAGAGCCCTCACCTCGGCCAGCAGCGCGGCCGCCGCGTCCGCCCCCTCGACGCGCAGCACGGGCTGCACGGCCGTTAGGAGCGCGTTGGCCAGCTGCCAGCGGGCTCCCAGCGCCACGCCGCCCACCCCGGCCGCGTGCAGCGGGCGCAGCACCGCCAGCGCCTCCCGGGCGAGACCGTGCGCGAGCGACAGCTCCTCGCGCTGCGCGGCGACGCTCGCCGTCAGCCGCAGGGTCGCGCCCAGGCCGACGGCGTCGCGGGCGTCGCGTCGGGCTATCGCCCGCCGCAGCTCGAGGGCCTCGAGCGCCGCCTGCCACGCCCCGGACAGGTCGCCGACGCGCGCCAGCTGCTCCGCCACGCGGGTCAGCGACCGGGCCAGCGACCTGATCGTGCCCGGCGCCCCCGGCGCGGCGTCGTGGTGGCGGCGGTCGATCGCCAGGCACTCCTCGAACCGCGCCAGCGCCGCGCGCTCGTCGCCGTTCGCCCTGGCCACGTGGGCGGCCAGGTCGAGCGCGTCCCGGAGGCGGGCCTCCACGCCGGCGTCGCCGCGCCGGTCGAGCCACGCGCGCAGCTCGCCCACGGCGGCCTGGAGGAGCGCGTCCGCCTCCTCGAGCTCGCCCGCGAGCATCCGCACCTTGGCCAGCTCGACGCGCGCGTCGGCCCGGTGCACCGCGCGGTCGGGGCCGGGGTCGACGAGGGCGATCCTCTCGGTGAGCGCCAGCGCCTGCTCGCGAAGCTCGGACGCGTACCCGAGGCGACCGCGCGCCTCGTGCCACGCCGCCACGGCCTGGTGCACCCTGACGGCGGCCGCCAGCACGTCGACGTCGTCCGCGTCGACCTGGCCCTCCGCCGCCACGAGGACGTGCACCGCCCCGTTCAAGGCCTCCTCGGCGCGCCCCTCGTTCCCCTCGGCCTCGTAGAACGCGGCGACGTCGAGCAGGGCGTTCAGGTAGAGGGGCACGGTCCACTCGGTGGCGCCCGCGTCGTAGGCGTCGCCCGCCAGCCGCAGGAGCCGGGCCAGCAGCGGCCGCCTGGGCGCCGTGTCCCCCACCGCGGCGAGGGCGCTCTGGGCGTCGCGCAGCCACACGAGGTCGGCGTCCTGGTCGTCCCCGAGCTCCTCGAGCAGGACGGCCATGCGGCGGGCCAGCGCCCCCGCCCCGTGGACGTCGCCGGCGCTGGCCGCGTCCCTGACCAGCCAGTGGAGGGCGGCGACGGCGAACCTCGCGTCCTCCGGGCGGTCAGCGAGGGCCGCCGCCGCGGCGACCATCAGCCCCCTCACGCTGGCCGGGGCGTCGGGCACCTGGGCCCGCTCGAGCAGGCAGTCCCGCAGCACGGCGGCGAAGGCCTCCCTGGCCTCCTCCTCGTCGAACCAGCCCCGCAGCGCCTCGAGCGCGACCGCGCGGTAGACCCGCTGCGCGAACGCCGCGCGGCTGTCCGCCAGCCACGCGGTCATGGCGTGCGGGTCGGCCGCGGCGCGCAGCGCCTGCGCCACCGCCTCCGGCTCGTCGCCCGCGAGCGCCGCGGCCAGGTGGGCCACGAGCCACGACTCGAACTCCTGCCCCTGCAGCGCCGCCAGCGCCAGGGCGCGCTGCACGACCTCGGGAGCCTCCTCGAACCGCCGCCCCACCAGCTCCTCGAGGGGCGAGCCGCGGCTCAGCAGCTCCTCGAGACCCCGTTCGGTGAGCGGACCGCCGGGGTCCCTGCCGACGAAGAGCCCGCGGCCGCGCTGCGTCAGGGCGTAGCGCAGCAGCTCGTCGAGCAGCCGCGGGTTGCCGCCGGCGCGCTCCAGCAGGGCGAGCTCCTGCGCGGTCGTGAGGCCGGGGAGCGCGCGCCGCAGCAGGGGCGCCAGGTCCGCGACGGGCCCGAGGCGGATCACCTCGACGCGGTCCGGCTCCACGCGCCCCAGCCGCGCGATCGCGGCGCCGGCGGGCGACGGCGGCGTGCCGTCGGGGTCGGCCTCGCCGCCGGCGACGCGCCACTCCCGCTCCCAGTGCGTGACGAGGAGCAGCAGGGGCCAGCGCTGGGTGCGCATCGCCTCGACCAGCTCCTCGACGAAGGCGGTGACGCCCGGGTCGGCGTGGGAGAACTGCAGGTCGTCGAGGAGCACCACGGCGGGCACGCTCGCGCTGGCGCCGAACAGGGTGGCCAGGTCGTCCACGACCCGCTCGGCCAGCGAGGCGCGCCTGGCGCTCGCGACGGCGGCCACGTCCGGCCGGCCGGCGTCGCGACGCCACTCGTCGTGCAGGCCCTTCACCTCGAGGCCGAGCTCCCCGACCTTCTTCAGCAGGCCGAGGAACGGCACGAGGTCGCCCACCACGTCGGCGGCGACCTGCCCGCCCAGCTTCGCGGCCCTGACCAGCCGCTGGCGGCGGCGCTGCTCGCGGTGGAACGGCTCGAGGTGCGGCACCAGGCCCTGGTCCACGTGCGCCGGCAGGGCGCCCGCCGCGGCCTGGTTGTGGCCATCGGGGTCGGTGAGGCGAACGCCCCACCACAGGAAGGCCGCGTCCGCGCCCGGGTCGCACTCCTCGACCCGCGGGCTCACCCTGAGGTTGTCGCCCTCCACGCCCAGGGTCGGCGGCCAGTAGCCCGGCCCGCCCTGCTCGACCGCCACGAGGCGGGCGTAGAGCTCCTGCGCCAGCCGCGTCTTGCCCAGGCCCGGCTCGGCCAGCAGGACCACGGCGCGCGGGCCCTCGCCGGCCTTGACGCTCTCCCAGTGCGAGAGCAGCCTGGACAGCTCCGCCTCGCGCCCGGTGAACGAGCCGCCCCCCGCGTGGATGGTCACCCGACGAGGTTACAGCGTGATCCCCGCTCTCACTCCGGGGCGCTAACGTGCGGGCATGGCAGCGCCGCTCTCGGGGGACAGGCCCCTCACGCTCCACCGCATCAGCGACCGCGTCGTGGTGGCCCTCGGGCCCGTGCAGGGCGACCGCGCCCTGTCGAACGGCACCGCCGCGGCCGGCAGCGTGGCGACGATGGTCTTCGACACGATGCTCACCGAGGAGCTGGTCGCGCCCCTCAGGGCCGCCGCGCTCGAGCTCGGCGGGAGGCCCGTGACCATCGTGATGAACACCCACGGCGACAGGGACCACCTCGGCGGCAACGGCGCGTTCCCTGAGGCGCGCGTCGTGGCGCACCGCAGCGTGGCCGAGCTCGGCGCGACGCGCGTCGACGAGCCGTTCGACGAGTCGTGGGAGACGGACCTCGGCGGCCTGCCGGTCGAGGTCACCTACGTCGGGCCGGCGCACTCCCAGGGCGACAGCTTCGCGTGGCTGCCCACCGAGGGGGTCGCGATCACCGGCGACGTCGTCTTCAACGGCCTCTTCCCGCTGGTGCGGGAGGACGTCGAGCGCTGGCTCTCGGCGCTCGACAGGCTGCAGCGCCTGGAGCCGCGCCACGTCGTGCCGGGGCACGGGCCCGTCGGCGACGCGCGCACCCTCGCCTGGCAGCGGGCGCTCATCGAGGACGTCTACGAGGCCGTGAAGAGCCGTTACACGGCGGGCGTGCCGGTCGAGGAGGCGGCCGCGGAGGGCCCGCCGCAGCGGCTCGCGACGCTGCCCCAGGCGCACGCGCGCTGGCCGGGCGCGGTGAAGGGGATCTACCAGGTGCTCGACGGCTTCAGCGGCGCCGGGTGAGGCCGGCGCCCGTGCGGCGCCGGCGGCCGGCTCGGCCGCGGGCTCCCGACCACGCGCAGGCCGCGAGGCGCGCCCGCGCCGCCGGCACCGACTTTCGGCGGATGCCGCCCCGACGGGGCGCCCCTATGATGGACGCCCCCGGGGGGCGGACCAGGAGAGTACGGAGATGACAGACGCAAGCGACGCTGTGAACGCCCAGACCACGACGGGCACCACCCAGGCCCTCTCCCCCATGCGCTACCTCGACAAGGCCATGACCGCGCTGCGCGACCTGGGCCTGATCCGCGACGGCGCCACGACGCAGGAGGCGCCGATCGTCGCCCTGCTGCAGCAGATCAGCGACCTCGACGAGGAGCGCGTGGTCGCGATCACGCGCACCCTGTCGCAGGCCTCGCTGTTCAACGACGTCGTGCGCGAGCAGGTCGCGGCGATGGAGGTGGGCACCCGGTACGAGCAGATCGCCGCCGCCTTCGACTCGATCCGCGACGACGCCAAGGGCCTCGTCGACCAGATCGCGGACGGCAAGATCTCGACCTTCGAGCGCCTGGCGAACATGTGGATGAAGTTCACCCGCGGCGACATCGCCACGCGCTTCGACAAGATCAAGAAGACGTACCTCGACGTCACCGCCGCCACCGAGGACCAGATCAGGCGCGAGCGCACGATCCTCGAGGCCTACCAGGACTTCCGCGGCGCCCTGAAGCAGTCCGAGGTCCTGGCCTTCGAGGTGCTGAAGAAGGCGGAGGCCGAGCTCGAGGCCGCTAGGCAGGTCGTCGAGCAGCGCAACCGGGAGGTCGAGGCCTACACCGGCGACGACATGGCCCAGCGCGCGCGGCTCGAGCTGGCGCGGGACGAGGCCGTGCGCGCCCTGCAGAACGCCGACGCCCGCTACCAGATCGCGAAGGACCTCTCCGACAACCTGACGATCAGCTACAACACCTCCGAGGTCGTCATGGCGCGCCTGATGCAGACGACGACCGCGAAGGAGCGGGTGCGGGCGCAGGCGGTCAGCTTCTTCAGCACCAACGAGACCGTGCTCACGGCTCTCTCCGCCTCGTTCACGGGGATGTTCGGCCTGCACGAGGCCACCCGCACCCTCGACACGATGAAGGAGGGCGTGAGCCGCTCGCTGGAGACGCTCTCCGAGATCGGCGGCAAGATCCAGGAGGAGGCGCTGAAGGCCGGCTACGGCCCGACGATCCGCGCCGACGCCGTGAAGAAGCTCGTGGACTCCGTGATCGAGTACCAGGAGCGCAGCAAGGACATCATCGCCGAGATGCGCCAGCTCTCCACGAAGAACGCCGCCGAGATCCGCGACGCCGTCGAGGACGGCAAGCGGCGCCTGGCCCGGCTGGCCAGGGAGGGCGAGCGCGTCCTCGCGGAGACCGGGCAGCGCCCCCAGCAGGCGGGCTGAAGGGGTAGATGACCGACGCACGCGACGACGCCGTCGGCGGTCCCGGGCCCGCGGGAGCGGGGCCCGGCGCCGCCGGCGAGGGCGGGGCGGCGCCTGCCGCGGGCGCGCCGGCCGCGACCAAGGAGCCGGTGCAGCTCGACGAGGTCATGCTGGCCATGGACGTCGTCGACACGCTCCGGCACCGCGAGCACCTGATCGCCAGGGAGCTCGCCGCCGGCGCGCGCGACGAGGACATGGTCGCGCGGCTGCGGCAGGTGTACGCCGCCCAGGGCATCGACGTCCCCGACCACATCCTCAAGCAGGGCGTCGAGGCGCTCAGGGAGAACCGGTTCGTCTACACGCCCAAGGGCTCCCCCGGCGCGCGGCGCTGGGCCATGCTCTGGGCCTACCGGGGCCGGGTGGCGGCGGCCCTCCTCGGGCTCGTCGTGGTCGTGGCGGCGGCGCTGTTCGCCTACGACGCCGCCGTGCGGGCGCCGCGCCGGGCCCTCGTGAGCGACCTCGCCGGCACTAGGGCGGCGATCGTCGCGCTCTCGGAGGAGCCGGCCGCGACGGCCGAGGCCAACGAGCTCTACCGCCAGGCCGAGATCGCGCTCGGCCGCGGCGACCAGGGCGAGGCCAGGGAGGTGCTGGGCGCGCTGCGGGACCTGCGGGCGCGGCTCGAGCAGGCCTACACCCTGCGCATCGTCACCGACCCGGTCACGGCCGTGGAGCGCATCCCCGACGTCAACGAGGCGGCGCGGAACTACTACGTGATCGTCGAGGCCATCGGGCCCAACGGCCAGCGCGTGCGCGTGCCGGTCCGCTCGGAGGAGACGGGGCAGGTGCGCGAGGTCACGACCTGGGGCCTGAGGGTCGACGAGGAGACGTTCGAGCGCGTGGCGCAGGACAAGCTCGACGACGGCATCGTGCAGGACTCGACGTTCGGGGTGAAGCGCCCCGGCCGCCTCGAGCCTGACTACGCGTTCCCGACCACCGGAGGGGCGATCACGGAGTGGGACTGAGATGGCCACTATGACCGGCTCCCAGGCGCTGGCGGCGATCACCGACGCGATCCGGCAGGAGCAGGAGCGCACGCGCAAGCTCGACGCCGACCTCGCGCAGGCGAACGCCCAGCTCCTCCAGCTCGACGTCGAGCGCAAGAACCTGCTCGGTCAGCTCGCCGAGCTGCGCGTCAAGTACCTGCTCTCGCCGCAGGTCGCCGCGGACCTCAAGCGCTCGGAGGAGCAGGTGCTGAAGCTGCTCGAGGCGCGCGAGGCCGCGATGGCCGCGGTCCAGAAGCGCCTCGACGACCTCGAGGCCCGGCGCGGCGACCTCGAGGCGAAGCGCCAGGAGCTGCGCGAGCAGCTCGAGAGGGCGGCCGCGGCGATCGACGAGGCGGAGGCCGAGGCCCAGGCGCGGCTCGAGGGCGACCCCGCCTACGTGGCGCAGCGCGAGGCCGCCAAGGCCGCCGAGCGCGTCGCCGTCCACGCCGACGAGAAGGCGACCCTCTCCGAGCAGGAGCAGGGCAGCAAGGGCAAGGCGTACCGCGCCGACCCGCTCTTCATGTACCTATGGAACCGCGGCTACCTCACGCCGCAGTACCGGGCCGGCGGCATCGTGCGCTGGCTCGACGGCAAGGTCGCCAGGCTCATCGGCTACGCCGAGGCGCAGGCGAACTACGCCCGGCTCGTCGAGCTGCCCGTGCGCCTGCGCGAGCACGCCGACCGCATGGCGAAGGTCGCCGACGAGGAGTTCGCCAAGCTCAAGGCGCTCGACCAGAAGGCGCTCGAGGAGGCGGGCGTGCCGCGCCTCGAGGCGGAGCGCGCCGACGTCGAGGCCGCGATCGCGGAGGTCGACCAGGCGATCGCCGAGGTCGGCGAGGCGATCACCGCCGCGCTGGCCGAGATGGAGCGCTTCGCCAAGGGCGAGGACGAGCAGTACCGGAAGGCGGTGCAGTTCCTCTCCTCCGAGTTCGGCCGCGACGACCTCAAGGCGCTGCGCCGCGAGGCCCTGGCCACGCCGTTCCCCGAGGACGACGTGATCGTCGCGCGCCTCCTCGACATCGAGGCGGCGAAGGAGCGCCAGGCCAAGACGCTGGCCGAGCTCAAGGAGGTCGCGGAGGCCAACCGCAAGCGCCTGGCCGAGCTCGAGCAGGTCAGGCGCGAGTTCACGCGCCGGCAGTACGACCAGCCCGGCTCGACGTTCTCCAACGGCAACGTGTTCGCCACCGTCCTCTCCCAGCTCCTGATGGGCGCGCTCACCAGCCAGGCGTTCTGGCGCGTCCTCCAGCAGCAGCACACCTACACCTCGCGCCGCGCCGACCCGACGTTCGGCTCCGGCGGCTTCGGCCGCGGCTCCGTATGGGGCCCCGTGCGGCGCGTCGGCCAGGACGTGGGCCGCGAGGTCCTCGAGGAGGTCCTCGGCGGCCTCGGCCAGGTCCTCGGCGGCGGCGGCAAGGGCTGGGGCGGCGGCGGCTCGTGGGGCGGCCCCTTCGGCGGCACCGGCAGGTCCCGCTCCCGCAGCGGCGGCTCGCGCTCGTCGGGCGGCGGACGGTCCTCAGGCGGTGGCGGCGGCGGACGGTCGTCCGGAGGTGGCGGCTTCAGGTCCGGCGGCAAGGTCGGCGGCGGGGGCTTCAGGACGGGCAGGAAGGTCTAGGCGGCGCGCACACCCCCGGTGGAGGGCGCCCGAGCCGACCGGAGGCCGCGCGACCGCGCGCCGAGGCGGGTGGAGCGCTACGGGCGCTGCGCCGCCTCGCGCAGGGCGGTGATCAGCGGCCGCAGGCGCGCGCTCTTGAGCTTCAGCGCCGCGCGGTTCACGACGAAGCGCGCCGAGGAGAGCGCGATCACGTCGACCTCCTCGAGGTCGTTCGCGGCCAGCGTGGCGCCCGTCTCGACCACGTCCACGACGGCGTCCGCCAGACCGGAGAGGCAGGCGAGCTCGACGTTGCCTGAGAGCGCCACGACCTCGGCCGGGCTGCCGAGGCGCCTGAGGTACTCGGCGGTCATGCGCGGGTACTTGCTGGCGACGCGCCGTATCGGCCCGACGGCGCCGCGCGGGCGGATCAGGGAGATGCGGCAGCGGCCGAAGCCGAGGTCCACGGGCGCGTACAGGCGGCTGCCCGACTCGAGCAGGACGTCGTAGCCCACCACGCCGGCGTCGGCGACGCCGAGGTCGACGTAGGTCGGAACGTCGGCGTTGCGCATGACGAGCGCCCTGACGCCGTCGCCCTCGTAGCGCAGCGCGCGCGGGTCCTCGGGCACCTCGACGGCCACGCCCACGCGCCGCAGGACCTCGAGCGCCGCGTCGAGGACACGGCCCTTCGGCAGGGCGACGACCAGCCAGGGGCGTTCCGCCGCGCCCTGGCCGGTGCGCTCCGCGGCCCCGCTCACGCGACCTCCCCCACCAGCAGGGAGCGCAGGCGCTGGGCCACCGCCGGGTCGATCCCGTCGCGCAGCGCCACCAGGCGCTCGCTGGCGGTGCCCCCGGTGCCGCGCGGCAGCAGCAGGAAGTCGGCGCCTACCGTCACGGCCTCGGCGCGGGCGGCCTCGGGGTCGGCCGCCACCGACCTCACGACCCGCACGCCGGCAGCGCGCAGGACCCGCGCGGCCGGGTCGTCCAGCGAGGCCACGAGCGGGTCGGCGTCGCGGCGGGAGTGCCCCCTGGCCGCGCCGCCGCGCTGCTCGCGGGCGGCCTCCACGGCCGCCAGCACGCGGCCGAGGCCCAGGGCGAAGCCGGCGGCGCGCGGCAGCAGCGCGCCGTCGTAGCGGCCGCCGCCTAGGAGCGGTTGGCCGAAGTCGAACGTGTAGGCCCTGAACGTCACGCCCGTGTAGTACGACAGGCGCCGGGCCATGCCGAGGTCCAGCATCAGGTCGCTGGGGTCCTCGAACTCCTCGAGCACGCCCGCCAGCCGCTCCAGGGCGCGGCCGGCGGCGGCCGTGGGCACGCGTGCCATGGCCTCGTCGATGACCTCGGGCCCGCCGTAGAGGTCGGGCACGGCGACGATCGCGTCGGCGGCGGCGCCTCTCAGGCCGTGGGCCGCGACGAGGGCCAGGACCTCGCTCTGGTCCTTGCGGTCGATCGCGTCGGCCAGGCCCTCGCGGGCGCCCTCGGGCACGCCGGCGGCGTCGAACAGCGCGGTGACGTACGCGGGGTTGCCCACCTCGACGCGAGGGGTGAGGCCGAGCGCGCGCACCGACTCGCGCGCCAGGTGGATCAGCTCGGCGTCGGCGCGGGCGGAGCTCACGCCGATGAGCTCGATGCCGACCTGCGTGAACTCGCGGCCGCGCGCGAGCTCGGGGTCGATCGCGTGCCACACCAGGCCGTCGTAGGAGAGGCGGAGCGGGCGCTCCTCCCCCGCGGCGACGGCCGGGTAGGCCGCCTTCACCAGGCGCGCCAGCGCCGGCGTGAAGTCGCTGCGCAGCGCCAGCACGCTGCCGCCGACGTCGACGAGCTTGAAGGCCTTCGAGGCGCGCGGGTGGTCGGGCTCGAGGCGCTCGAGCGCCGGCACCTCGACCCGCAGGTAGCCCCACTGGCGGTAGAGGTCGCGCAGGACGGCGATCGCCTGCGCGCGCTGGGCCGCCTCCTCGGGGGCGAGGAAGCGGACGCCCTCGGGCAGGGGGGCGCGGGTCACGGCGCTGTCGGCCGGCGCGCGGCGGCGCCGGCGAGGAGCGAGAGTACGCACACGGCCAGCTCGAAGGCGAGGAACAGGAGGTTCAGCGGCGACAGGACGCCGTCGATCACGATCGACAGGAGACGGCCTGCCGCCACGCTGCCCACCAGCAGCGCCGCGGCCCAGAGGTAGGGCCGCGCGCCGCCGTCGCCGGCGCGCGGGGTGGCGGCCCACAGCAGCATGCCGCCGAGGGCGAGGTAGAGCCCGCCGAACGTGGCGCGCGCCTGGCTGAGGCCCCGCGGGTCCACCACCTCGAGGCCGTAGAGGCGCAGCGCCAGGACCGGGTTCAGCAGCCCGAGCAGGCCGCTGGCGATCGCCGCGCCGGCGGCGAGGTAGGCGAGCTGGCGCCGCGTGGGGCGCCGCCGACCGGCCCCCGCCGGCTGCGCGGGCTGCGGCACGCTGGCGGGGCTGGGCACGCTCATGGAGTGACGATGGTACCACCGGCGAAGGCGCGGTCGAGGACGAGGTTGTCGCGGTGCACGACCTCGTCGTAGTGGTGGGCGCCCAGGATCGCGGGGACCTCGCGCGTGTGCCGCCCCGCGATGCGCGCGAGGTCGGCCGAGGAGTAGTTCGTGAGGCCGACGGCGACGCGCTCGCCCTCGCACTCGACGGCCACGGCGTCGCCGAAGGCGAACTGCCCGCGCACGCCCACGACCCCGCGCGGGAGCAGGCTCCTCCCGGCGAGCAGCGCGTCGCGGGCGCCGGCGTCGACGAGCACGGCCCCGGCGATCGGCTGGTTGAGGATCCAGGCCTTCCGGGCGGGCACGCCCTCGCCCGCCAGGAAGCGCGTGCCGACGTCCTCGCCCCGCGCCAGCGCCTCGAGCCCGGCCCCTCCCCCGCCGAGCACCACGGTCTCGATGCCGGCGTCGGCGGCGATGCGCGCCGCCTGCAGCTTCGTGCTCATGCCGCCGGTGCCCCTGTCGGTGCCGGCGCCGCCCGCCAGCGGCGCGACGCTGGCCAGGTCCGCGACGACCCTTAAGCGGCGCGCGCCAGGCACCTTGCGCGGGTCGGCCTCGTAGAGGCCGTCGACGTCGGTGAGGATCACCAGCAGGTCGGCGTCGACGAGGTAGGCGACCCAGGCCGAGAGCGTGTCGTTGTCGCCGACCTTCAGCTCGGAGGTCGCGACGCTGTCGTTCTCGTTGACGATGGGCACGGCGCCGAGGGCCAGCGTGGCCTCGAGGGCGTTCTTCGCGTTCACGTAGCGCCGGCGCGTCCTCACGTCGTAGGCCGACAGCAGGAGCTGGGCGACCGGCGTGGGCTCCCAGGCCGCCGCCCAGTCGAGCATCAGCCGCGCCTGGCCGACCGCCGCGGCCGCCTGCTTCTCGGGCAGCGTCAGGGGCAGCCTCAGGCCCAGCCGCTCGCGACCCGCCGCTCCGGCGCCGGACGAGACCAGCACCAGCTCGGCGGGGCGCCCGGGCGAGCCGGCGGCGGCGGCCAGCGCCCGCGCGCCGCGCGCGACGTCGGCGAGCCTAGCGGGGTCGAGCCGGCCGCTGTCGTCGGTGAGGGTCGACGTCCCGACCTTGACGACGAGACGCCTCATCGTGCGCCCGAGGACCGGCATGCGGAAGATGTTACGCCCGCAGCGCGACGTCCCTCGCGCCCCGACCTACCGCGGGCGCCCGGCGCCCCACGTGCCGCGAGCGCGGGGCGCCCCGACCAGCCGCGAGAGCAGGCCGCCCCCGGCTCGCCGCCAGGGCCGCGCGCCGCGGGACGCGGCCCCGTGCTACACTCCCGCGCCAAGGCCGGTCCCGGCCGGGAGGTGAGCAGCCCTGAGGGTCGCGATCGTCGGAGCCACGGGTGCCGTCGGCACCGAGTTCCTCACCCTGCTCGAGGAGCGCGCGTTCCCCGTCACGAGCCTGCGCGCCTTCGCCTCGCCGCGCTCGGCGGGCAGGAAGGTCGTCTTCGCCGGCCGCGAGGTCGAGGTCGAGCCGCTGCCGGAGGACGGCGACCTCGGCGCCGACGTCGTGTTCTCCTCGGCGGGCGGCGAGGTCTCCCGCCAGCACGCCTGGCGCTGGGCGGAACACGGGGCCGTCGTCATCGACAACACCAGCGCCTGGCGCCTGGACGAGCGCGTCCCGCTCGTGGTGCCGGAGGTGAACCCCGAGGCCCTGGCCGGCCACCGCGGCGTGATCGCGAACCCGAACTGCTCGACGATCATCGCCCTGATGGCCCTGGCGCCCCTGCACCGCGCCTTCGGGCTGCAGCGCGCCGTGGTCGCCACGTACCAGGCGGTGTCGGGGGCCGGCCTGTGGGGCATCGAGGAGCTGCGCCGCCAGACGGCCGCGGCCTTGAGCGGCGAGCCCGTGCCGAAGGAGAGGTTCAGGCACCAGATCGCGTTCAACGTCTTCAGCCACGACAGCGCCGTGGGCGAAGACGGCTACAACTCCGAGGAGCGCAAGCTGCTCCTCGAGTCGCGCAAGATCCTCGGCCTCCCCGACCTGGCCGTGTCGGCCACGTGCGTGCGCGTCCCCGTGTACCGCGCCCACAGCGAGGCGGTCCACGCCTCGTTCGAGCGGCCCGTGAGCGTCGAGGCGGCACGCGAGGTGCTGGCGGCGGCGCCGGGCGTGAGGCTCGTCGACGACAGGGCCGGCAACACGTTCCCGATGCCCGTCGACGCCGCCGGCCAGGACGACGCGCTCGTAGGGCGGCTCAGGCTGGACACGGCGCTGCCGAACGGGCTGGCGCTGTTCGTGTGCGGCGACCAGATCAGGAAGGGCGCGGCGCTGAACGCCGTGCAGATCGCCGAGACGCTGTTCGGGGTCGGCTCCCGGCCCGCCCGGGACGGGAGAGCGGCAGCGGCGCCGACGTTATGATGGCCCCGGACCGGAGAACTAAGCGCTGAGCTGAGGCCCTGCCAGAACCTGCCCTCCGGCGCCTTGGAGCGACATGAACCTGGCCATCGTCACCGACTCCACCTCCGACCTCTCCGCCGACGAGCTGAAGCAGCTGCGCGTGGAGCGCGTCCCGCTCTACGTCCACTTCAAGGGCGAGACGCACAAGGACTGGATCGACATCACCCCCAGGGACATCATCGAGGGGGTCTCGGCCGGCGCCGACCTGCCCACGACCAGCCAGCCCAGCCCCGAGGACTTCGCCGCCGTCTACCGCCGCGTGGCGGAGGAGGGCGCCGACCACGTCCTCGTCGTGACGATCTCGGCCGACCTCTCGGGCACGTTCCAGTCGGCGAAGCTCGCCTCCGATGGCGTCCCGGTGCCCGTCACCGTCTTCGACGGCCGCGGGGCCAGCCTCGGGCACGGCGAGATGGTGCGCGCCGCCGCCGCCCTCAGGGACCGCGGGGCGTCGCTGCAGGACATCGTCGCCGCGCTCGAGCGCATCAGGGACACGAACTTCGTGATCTTCACGGTCGGCACGCTCGACTACCTGGCGAAGGGCGGCCGCATCGGGCGCGCCAGGGCCCTCCTCGGCGGCCTGCTGAACATCAAGCCGCTCCTGACGCTGGTGGACGGCAAGATCGAGCCTGTGACCCGCGCCCGCGGCCTCAATAAGGCGCAGCAGGAGATGGTCGAGCGCTTCGCGCGCTACGTCGAGGGGGCCTCGGGTCGCGTGATCGCGAACCTGATCCACATCCAGGACCCCTCCGCCGCGAAGGGCCTCCAGGAGGCCATCGCCGCGGCGGGCGTCCAGTACGAGCTGCGCGGCATCGCCGAGATCGGCGCCGTGATCGGCAGCCACGTGGGTCCCGGCACGTTCGGCATCTACGCGCACGAGGACGTGCTGTAGCGGCCTGACCGGCACCGCGGCCGGAAGCGACGCCGCGGCGGCGCAGACCGACGACGAGGGGCGGCCCAGCGGCCGCCCCTCTCCTCACGACGCCCGGACGCTCAGAAGCCGATGCTGCCCTTCTCGGCGCCCAGGGTGACGGTCAGGTTCCTGCCGTCGAGGGCGTCCTCGGGCTCGGCCTGCACCGTCACGGCGACGCGCACCCGGTTAGGCTCGGGCGCCTGCGTGACGATGGTGTAGGCCGTCGAGAAGGCGCTGCCTGTGACCTGCAGGTTCCCGAACGCCGGCGCGCCGCCGCCGTAGCTGTAGGAGCAGGCGTCAGCGGTGCACGCACCGCGCGTGAGCGTGATGGGGCCGAGGTCCGACAGCCGGACGTGCACGGTCTGCGCGGCCGCGTCGGGCTCCGCCGCCCCGTGCCACAGCCAGACGTCGACGTCCACGTCGGTGAGGGTGATCTTCGCGGGCGCGTCGTCCGCACCGGCGTCGAGGTCGGCGGTCGCGACGGTCAGCTCGTTCGCGAGCCGGCCGGGCTGGAAGGGCAGGTCCGGCGTGTCCCAGTCGTCGAACGCCACGGTGACCTGGCCCGAGCCGTCGACGGCGGCCGGGGCCAGCGACATCAGGGGCGGCCCCCGCCTCAGCTCCAGCCGGACCTGGGCCTCGTCGAGACCGAAAGGATCGGTGACGGGTACGGCGACCGCACCGCAGCCGGAGAGCAGGACGATGAGGGCCGCGAACGCCGAGCCCACGAGCCACACGGGGAACGAACAGAGGGCGCGGCGGGGAGCGGGGTCGGGCGGTAGACCGTTCATGCAGTCCTCCTAGGCTCGCGGTGGCCCTGGGCGAGCGGCCACCGGGCGCACGGCGCGCGCCGTGTCCGTCCCGGAGGCCTCCGCTGGTCCGCGGCTCACGCTCTTAATACCGGTCTCACGACCGCGGCACAACCGTCGCCGCGACCGGGGCCGGCGCGCGACCTGCCGCCGGCAGCTCGCGGTGTGCGGTTCAAGGCCACACCCGTGCGGCGCGTACCGTGCGGCTCCAGCCTAGACCCGTGCGGCGCGAGACGAGCCTCCCGCGCCGGGTCGCTCGCGCCGGCCCTAGCCTCGGGGCGATGTACGCGACCGTCGCCTCGGCCACGGTCGTCGGCGTCGACGCGGTCCGGGTCACGGTCGAGGTCCTCGTCAGCGGCGGCCTGCCGAGCTTCACGATCGTGGGCCTGCCCGGCGCGGCGGTGCAGGAGTCGCGCGAGCGCGTGCGCGCCGCGCTCAAGCGGCTCGGGCACCCGCTCTCGCCGAGCCGCGTCACGGTGAACCTCGCGCCGGCCGACGTGCGCAAGGACGGCCCCGCGTTCGACCTGCCCATCGCGTTGGGGCTGCTCGCCGCCGCCGGCGCGGTCCCGGCGGCGCGCCTGGCCCGGCACCTGGCCTTCGGCGAGCTGGCCCTCGACGGCACGCTGCGGCCGGTGCGGGGAGCCGTGAGCGTCGCCGTGGAGGCGCAGTCGGCCGGGCTAACGCTCCTGTGCGCGCCGGCGAACGCCGTCGAGGCCGCGGCGGTACCCGGAGCGGCGGCCCTCGCTCCGCGCACGCTGGCCGAGGCCGTCGCGTACCTCCGCGGCCGCGTCGCGCTCGAGCCGGTCTCCCCTCCGCCGGCCGGCGCGGCGCCGCGGGAGCACCTCGACCTGGCCGACGTCAGGGGCCAGGAGCTGGGGAAGCGGCTGCTCGAGGTCGCGGCCGCCGGCAGGCACCACGCGCTCCTCACGGGGCCGCCGGGCGCGGGCAAGACGATGCTGGCGACGCGCCTGCCCGGGCTGCTGCCGCCTCTCGACACGCGCAGCGCCGTCGAGGTCGGGCGCGTCTACTCGGCGGCGGGGCTGTCGCGCGGGCCCGGCCTCGACCTCACGCCGCCGTTCCGGGCGCCGCACCACAGCGGGTCCGAGGCCGGCATCGTGGGCGGGGGCAGCTCGGTGCGGCCGGGCGAGGCCAGCCTCGCCCATCTCGGCGTGCTGTTCCTCGACGAGGCTCCCGAGTTCTCGCGCCCCGTGCTCGAGGCCCTGAGGCAGCCCCTCGAGTCGGGCGTGGTCGTGATCTCGCGCGCCAGCGGCCCCGTGGCGCTCCCGGCCCGCTTCCAGCTCGTCGCGGCCCGCAACCCCTGCCCGTGCGGGCGCGCGCTGGACGACGACCCCGCGGCCTGCACCTGCTCGCAGGCCGAGCGGCTGCGCTACGCCGCGCGGCTCTCGGGGCCGCTGCTCGACAGGGTCGACCTCCACCTGACGGTCCCGCGCCTGACGCGCGAGGAGCTGCTCGCCGCGCCCCCGGGGGAGCCCAGCGCCGTCGTGGCGGCGCGCGTGGCGGAGGCCAGGCGGCTCGCCCTGGAGCGGCAGGGCTGTCTCAACGCCGACCTCACCGGACCCGAGCTGCGGCGCCTGGCCATGCCGCGGGGGGAGGGCGCGTCGCTGCTGCGCGACCTCGTCGACCGCCTGAGGCTCACGGGCCGCGGCTTCGACCGGCTCCTGCGCGTCGCGCGCACGATCGCCGACCTGGCGGGGGCTGACGCGGTGGGGCCGGAGCACGTCGCCGAGGCTGCCGCCTTCCGGGTCTGAACGCCGGCCGCACGAGCCGCCGCCCGCCGCCTTCCGGCTCTTAGCGCCCGCTGCACGGACCGTGGCCCGCCGCTGCGGACGAACGCCGACGCCCGGGTCCGCGAAGGCCGGGCACCGCCCGCGGACGGCAGCGACCCGCTCCCGTACGGCCGCCAGAGGGGCGCCGGGACAAAAGTCCCTATCGGGGAACGGTCCGTCCGCACCGAGATTGGTGCTCGAAGCCCTGTGCTAGATTGGCTGGGTGACCTTTTAGGGGGCGCAGCCCCGGAGTCATCACCCTAGCGCCCTAGGAGGGAAAAACGTGCGTATAGGCTGGTTGTGGCGGGCTCTGCCCGGCGCAGCACTGATGTTCGTGCTCAGCGGTTGCTCGCTGGTGGGCGAACAGTCCGTCTTCGCGCCGGCTGGTCCGCTAGCGTCCGAGCAGCTGGGTCTGTTCATGTACACCTGGCGACTCAGCATCCCCGTGATGCTGCTGGTTGGCGGCGTCCTGGTGTACGTGATCGTCCGCTACCGCAACCGCCGCGGTGACGACTCGATCCCCGGGCAGACCCACGGCAACGTGCTGCTCGAGGTCGTGTGGACCACGATCCCGGTCCTCATCGTCATCCTCATCGCCGTGCCGACGGTGCGCTCGATCTTCCGCACCCAGAGCTTCATCGAGGCCGGCGAGGAGGACGTCGTGGTCACCGTGACCGGCTACCAGTGGTGGTGGAAGTTCGAGTACCCGCAGTACGGCATCACCACCGCCAACGAGCTGCACGTCCCGGTCGGCGCGCGCGTCGTGCTCGACCTCGAGTCGGGCGACGTCCTGCACGCCTTCTGGGCCCCTCGCCTGGGCGGCAAGGTCGACCTCATCCCCAACCAGGACAACCAGCTCTGGATCCAGGCCGACGAGCCCGGCGTCTACTACGGCCAGTGCGCCGAGCTCTGCCTGGGCGCGCACGCCTACATGCGCTTCCGCGTGGTCGCGGAGGAGCCCGAGGACTTCCAGCGCTGGGTCGAGTCGTTCCAGCAGCCGGTCGTGCAGACCGTCTCGAGCGACCCGCTCGTGCAGCAGGGCCGCACGCTCTTCGCGCAGAAGGGCTGCATCGGCTGCCACGCCAACGACAACTACGCCGAGGGCATCTCGTACGGCCAGCCGCAGTACCCCAACCTGACGAACTTCGGTCTGCGCTACACGGTCGGCGCCGCGGTCCTCGACGCCACCCTCGACAACGTCGCCCAGTGGATCATGGACCCGCAGTCGGTGAAGCCGGGCAACCGTATGCCCACCCTGTGGGCCGCGGACGACCCGAACCGCGAGGAGGAGGCCAGGGCGATCGCCGCGTACCTGCTCAGCCTCGGGGCCGAGCAGCGGACCGCTGACGCGGGCTCTGCGCTGGCCATGGGCGTGCCGGGAGGTAACTGATGGCAGCGTCTACCAACGTCGCCCAGCCCGCGCTATTCGTCAGGCCGACCTGGCGGACCGGCCTGCGTAGCTGGCTGACGACGGTCGACCACAAGAAGCTCGGTATCCTGTACATCCTGTCGAGCTTCGTGTTCATGGGGCTCGCCAGCATCGAGGCGTTCATCATGCGCCTCCAGCTGATGCGGCCCGGGCAGCAGCTCGTCTCGCCCGACTTCTTCAACCAGATGTTCACGATGCACGGCGTGACGATGGTGTTCCTCGCCATCATGCCGCTGGGCATCGGCTTCGCGAACTACTTCGTGCCGCTGATGATCGGGGCCCGCGACCTGGCGTTCCCGCGCCTCAACGCGTTCGGGTACTGGGTCTACTCGCTCGGCGGGCTGATGATCTACACCAGCTTCTTCCTGGGCGGCGCCCCCGACATCGGCTGGACCGGCTACGCGCCCAACACGTCGCTGTCGGCCAACCCGGGCCTGGGCGTCGACTTCTACATGTACGGCCTGTTCGTCAGCGGTATCGGCACGACCGCGACGGCCATGAACCTGATCGTGACCATCATCAACATGCGCGCGCCGGGCATGACGTTCATGCGCATGCCGGTGTTCGTGTGGATGATGCTGATCACCTCGTTCATGATCATCTTCGCGTTCCCGCCGCTGACGGTCGCGTTCCTGCAGGTGATCCTCGACCGCACGTTCGGCACGCTCTTCTACGTGCCCGAGGCGGGCGCGCTGCCGATCCTGTGGCAGCACCTGTTCTGGATCTTCGGCCACCCGGAGGTCTACATCATCATCCTGCCGGCCTTCGGCCTCGTCAGCGAGATGATCCCGACCTTCTCCCGGAAGCCGCTGTTCGGCTACCCGGTGATGGTCCTGGCCAGCATCCTCATCGCCTTCATGGGCTTCGCCGTGTGGTCGCACCACATGTTCACCACCGGCCTCGGCCCGGTCGTGAACACGGCCTTCTCGCTGACCTCGTTCATCATCGGCATCCCCACCGGCGTGAAGATCTTCAACTGGCTCGGGACGCTGTGGGGCGGCAACATCAGGTTCACGACCTCCCTGATGTACTGCCTGGCCTTCATCGTCACGTTCACGCTGGGCGGCATCACCGGGATCATGGTCGCGATGCCGACCTTCGACGCCCAGGTGCACGACACGTACTTCGTCGTCGCGCACTTCCACTACGCGATGGGCGGCGGAGCGCTGCTGACGTTCCTCGGCGGAGTCCACTACTGGTTCCCGAAGATGACCGGGAAGCTGCTCGACGAGCGCCTCGGCAAGGCCGCCTTCTGGTTCATCGTCATCGGCTTCCACACGATCTTCTTCCCGCAGCACCTCGCCGGCCTGATGGGCATGCCGCGCCGCATCCAGACCTACCCGGCGGGCATCGGTCTCGAGCTGTGGAACCTCATGTCGACGTTCGGCACCTTCATCATGGGCATCGGCCTGGTGCTCTTCGCGATCAACGTCATCAAGACGTTCCGCTCGGGCAAGCCGGCCGGCAACGACCCGTGGGACGGCCGCACGCTCGAGTGGGCGACCTCCTCGCCGCCCCCGTACTACGACTTCGACGTCCAGCCGGTCGTGAACTCGATCGACGCGCTCTGGGCCTACAAGCACCCCGAGACGCTGCACGTCGAGCCGATCGACCCGCGCAAGGCCGGCAGGGAGTACGACCCGCACGGCATCCACGTGCCCGGCCAGTCGTGGTACCCGCTGCTCGCGTCGCTGGCGATCATCGTCGGCTCGTACGGGCTGATCTACGACAACCTGGTCCTGGCCATCGTGTCCGGCTTCTTCTTCATCTTCACGATCTTCGGCTGGGCCTTCGAAGGGGTGGGCGGCCACCACGTGCACCCTGAGCTCGAGGGAGAGAGAGCATGAGCGCGCACGCCGTCGACACCGCGGCGCCCGTGGCGCCCGGCTCCCGCGGCGCGATCACCGCGCACGGGTGGCGGAGCACCAGGCTGCCCGACGTCAAGCTCCTGATGTGGGTCTTCCTGGCGTCGGACTGCATGTTCTTCGGGTCGCTGATCGGGACGTACCTCGCCTACCACAACCGCAGCCTCGTCGGTCCGTTCCCGATAGACGTGCTGAACATCCCCCTCACGACCGTCAGCTCGTTCGTGCTGCTGATGTCGAGCTTCCTGATGGTGCTCGCCTTGCACGCGCTGAAGGTCGACGACATCCCGAAGTTCCGCCTCTGGACGGCCGGCGTCGCGTTCTTCGGCTCGATCTTCCTCGGCTTCCAGGTCTACGAGTTCGTCCACTTCGTCAACGCCGGCCTCTCGATCCACCAGAACCTCTTCGGCACGACGTTCTTCATCCTCACGGGCACGCACGGGATCCACGTCACGGTGGGCGTGCTGTGGCTGCTCGCGTTCCTGATCCAGTCGTACGTGAGGCCCACGAGCAGCAAGGACGCCGTGTACCTGGAGATCGCCGGCCTCTACTGGCACTTCGTCGACATCGTGTGGATCGTGATCTTCACGGTCGTCTACCTCGTCGAGTTCGTGTGAGCCGGTACCCCTGACATGGCAAACGACAAGCACAACGGTTCGGTAGGCACCTACATCCTGGTCGCGCTGGTCCTCGGCGTGATCACCTACATCGAGTTCGCGATCGTCGAGTACCCGCAGGCCTGGCTCGGCCAGACCATGACGCTCGTCGTCCTGGCGACCCTGTCGGTCGTGAAGTTCCTGCTGGTCGTGATGTTCTTCATGCACCTCAAGAACGACGACCGCATGTACTCGGGCTTCTTCTCGAGCGGCATGGTCATCGCCTTGGCCACGTTCATCGCGATGACGGCGCTGTTCATCCTCCCGCGCACGATGGGCTACTCCGAGGCCAGGGCCCGCGCCGAGAGCCTCGAGGGCCACGCCTCGGCTCACGGCGAGGCGCACGTCCCCGAGGAGGTCGCGGCGCTGATCGAGTCCGACGGCGCCTCGCGCCCCGCGGCCGTGCGCGCCGACACGCCCGCTCCCGTCGACCGCTCGGTGCCCATCGAGGCCCCGAGGGCCGACGACGGCGAGCCGGACTACGAGGTGCTCGGCCTCGCGGACGAGGCCCCCGCCGCCCCGGCCCCGCAGGCCCAGGCGGCTCCGGCGGCCGAGGAAGAGGCGGCGCCCGCCGCGGGCGAGGAGGTCGCCCAGGCCGCCGACTGGGACCGCACGCTGGGCTCCCAGACGTACTCCTCGACATGCAGCGGCTGCCACCAGGCCAACGGCCAGGGCCTGCCCGGGGTCTTCCCGCCGCTGGCGGGCCACGCCGCCGAGGTCTACGCCGCCGGCGGCCGCGACTACCTGGTCCAGGTCGTGCTGTTCGGCCTGATGGGCCAGATCCAGGTCCAGGGCGCCACGTACAACGGCGCGATGCCCGGCTGGTCGAGCCTCAACGACGAGCAGGTCGCCGCCGTCCTCAACCACGTCGTCGCCGGGTTCGGCGAGGAGCCGGCCGGCTTCGTGCCCTACACCGCCGCCGACGTCGCGGGCCACCGCGGCGACGGCCTCTCGCCCGACGCCGTCCGCGGGGTGCGCGACCAGCTCGGCCTCAACTGACTGATAAGGTCGGGGCCGTGGGCGACGTCCTCTACCTCGCCTGGCAGCTCGAGCCCGTCCTCGTGGGCGGGCTCGTCGCTGCCGCGGTGGCGTACTACCTCGCCGTGGGCCCGCTGCGGCGGTACATCGCCCCGGGCGAGAGGTACCCCACCGGCAGGGCCGTCGTCTTCGGCCTCGGCCTCCTGATGCTCTTCCTCAACGAGGGCTCGCCGCTGCACGACCTGGCCGAGCGCTACCTGCTCTCGGCCCACATGGTCCAGCACCTGCTGCTCTCCTACGCGGTCGCGCCCGTGCTGCTGGCCGGCGTGCCCAGGTGGCTGCTCGAGGCCATGTTCGCCCCGCCCAGGGTGCTGCCGGTGGCCCGGGTCCTGCTGAACCCCGTCGTCACCTTCTTCGCCTTCAGCCTGACCCTGGGGATCTACCACGTGCCGGCCGTCTACGACCTGACGCTGGCGAACACGTCGCTGCACCACGCCGTGCACTTCGTGATCCTCGTCGCGTCGCTGATGATGTGGTGGCCGCTGATCGGCGGCATCCCGCAGCTGCCCAAGCCGGCGTTCCTGCCGCGGCTCGCCTACATCTTCCTGCTGCCCGTGGCCCAGCTCCCGATCTTCGGCGGCGTCACCTTCTCCGACGTGCCGCTCTACTCCGTCTACGCGGCGATGCCGGTGCGCGCCTACGGGCTCGGGGTCATGCAGGACCAGGCTCTGGCCGGCGTGATCATGAAGATCTTCGGCCTGCTCGCCTTCGGCCCCACGTTCGTCGTGACCTTCTTCAACTGGTACCGCAGCGAGCTCGCGCCCTCGGCCGGCCCCGACGGGTCCGTGGGCCAGGGCCTCCACACCCCTCCCCTGCCTTGAGCTCCGACGGCCCGTCCGACCCGTCCGCCCGGCCACGCGCCGTCGGCCTCGACTGGGGCGGCGTCTTCACGGTCGGCACGTTCGACTCGAGCGCCGTCGTCGCGCTCGCGCGCCTCGTCGGCGCCGACCCGCGCCGGCTCGAGCCCACCTACCTGGCCCTGATGGCCGAGTTCGAGGCGGGCGCCTTCGACCTGCCCGGCTTCCACCGGCGCTTCTGCGACGCCACCGGCAGCCGGCCCGACCTGGCGGCGTTCCGCAGCGCGTTCCTCGGCGCCGTGAGGGAGAGGCCTGAGGCGTACGAGCTCGTCGCGGCCCTGCCGCCCGACGTGAAGGTCGGCATGCTCTCGAACAACGTCGCCGAGCTCTGCGACCTCGTGCGCGGGGACCCCCGCCTCGGGCGCGTCGGCGCGTTCGTGTTCTCGAACGAGATCGGCGTGCGCAAGCCGGACCCCGCCGCCTACCGGGCGCTGCTCGCAGCGCTGGGCGAGGAGGCGCGCGACGTCGTCTTCGTCGACGACAACCCGGCGAACGTGGCCGCCGCGCGCGACCTCGGCATCGTCGGCGTCCTGCTCGACGCCGAGTTCCCGCGCCGCTGGCGGGAGGCCGTGCCGTCCATCCCGCTGCCGCCAGCCCTGGCGGCCGCGCGCTGGGGCTGAGGGGTCGACCTCCCGGCGCCGCCGCGCCCGACCGCGGGCCGCTGCGCGCTCCGCGAGCGCCGGCCGCCGCGACGGGCCGCCTACCGCCCCGCGGTAACGTGACCGCGTGAGCTGGGCACGCGACGACCGCGACCTGTGGCGCGGCCCCGACGACGAGCCTCGCCCCGTGAAGCTCCTGCAGGGCTACGTCTGGCACCCGCGCGACGCCGGGCTCGACCTCGCCGCGCAGCTCGGCGGGGAGGTGGCGCCGGACGTCCACCTGCTCCTCGACGCGATGCCGCGGGCGCCGTTCGCGTTCTTCGACGACGGCACGCCCTCGAGCACCCAGGTCGTCTACCAGCTCACGCTGCTGGCCATCGTCGCGCCCGGGGTCGACCCCACGCGTCTGCTGGTCGAGGTGGCGCCGCTCGTCGAGGCGCGGCTCGAGGCGACGCCGCCCAGCGTCGGCTGGCAGCTCATGGAGGACCTGCGCGAGCTCGGGTGAGCGGCCGAGGACCTGCGTCAGCGGCCTAGCCCTGCGCCACGGGCCGCGAGGGGATCGTGATGCCCTCGGCGTCGAAGCGCTCCTTGACGCGCTTGGTGAGGTCCGACTGCGTGGCCGCGAAGTCGGAGGCCGTCGTCCAGAACTGCGCGACCAGCGTCACGGAGATGTCGGTGAACCCCTTGGTCATGAACGCCGGCTCCGGGTGCGTGAGGACGCGCGGGTCCGAGGTGACGACCTCCCGCATGATGTCGAGGGCCCGCTGGACGTCGTCGTGAAGGCCGATCCCGACGACGAGGTCGTAGCGCCGCCTCACCGCCTGCGAGTAGTTGACGATCTTCGCCCCCCACACGCTGCCGTTCGGCAGGTACACGACGACGCCGTCCCAGGTGACGACGCGGGTCATGAACAGGCCCACGTCGGTGACGGTGCCCGCGGTACCGGCGACCTCGATGCCGTCGCCGAGCTTGAAGGGCCTCAGGGCCATCAGCATGATGCCGGCGGCGACGTTCGACAGGGTCCCCTGCAGCGCCAGGCCGACCGCGAGGCCGGCGGCGCCGACGAGCGCCGTGATGCTCGCCGTCTGCACGCCCAGGTGCCCCAACGCGGCCACGCCCGCCAGCGCCAGCACCGCGCCGCGCGCGATGGTCGCCAGCGTGGGCGTGTGGTCGAACGTCACGCCCGTGGCGCGCTCCACGGCCCGCCGCGTGACGCGCTCGGCGAGCCGGCCGAGGAAGTAGCCGGCGACGAGTATCAGCGCGGCGGTGAGGAGGTTGATCGCGAGCTGCGCGAGGGCCGGGCCGAGGTCGCTCAGGGAGGTGAAGCGAAGCTCCACTCAGCGCTCCGGCAGGGCCGTCACCACCAGGCGCTCGTGCGGGTAGACGTAGCCCTGGCGCCTGGCCAGCGCCTCGCGGAAGGCGCGGTCGTCGGCGTGGGCGGCGACCTCGTCGAGCCGGGCGAGCTCCTCGGTGAGCGCGGCGACCTCGGCCTCGAGCCGCGCCACCTCCCGCCGGTGCACCAGGTTGCGGTCGAGCTCCACGCCGAGGAGGAAGAAGAGGTGCAGGCAGCCGGCCACGGCCAGGACCACCAGCGCCGGGTGGACCCGCCTGCTCCTCAGGTCCGTCACCCCGCGACCTCCTGCAGCGCCAGCGCCTCGCGGAGGAAGCGGGCGGCGTCCTCCGGCGGGGTGGGGTTCACGTAGAAGCCGGCGCCCCAGTCGTAGCCCGCCTGCGTGGTGAGGCGCGGCAGGACCTCGAAGTGCCAGTGGAAGTACGGCCGCTCCGCGCCCGGCACCGTGTGCAGCGCCATGTTGTAAGGCGGCCTGTCGAGCGCGTAGTTGAGGGCACGGAGCACGCCCTGGAGGATATCAGCCAGCAGCGGGAGGTGGTTCGCCGCCACGGCCGCGAAGCTGCTGCCGTGCCGGCGGGGCAGGACCCAGGTCTCGAAGGGGGTGCGGGCGGCGAACGGCGCCAGCGCCACGAACCCCTCGTTCGCGGTGACGACCCTCTCTCGGAGCTCCAGCTCGCGCGCGATCACGTCGCAGAACAGGCAGGTGCCGTGGGCCTCGTGGTGCTGCCTGCCGGCCTCGGTCTCCTCCTCGAGCCAACGGTTCGGCACCGGCAGGGCCAGCAGGTGGGCGTGCGGGTGGTCGAACAGCGCGCCCGCCGCGCGACCGACGTTGCGCGTGAGCTGCACGTGCCGCACCCCGGGCCTGTCGCCGTGCAGCGCCACCCGGTCGCGGTAGAGCCGCAGCACGTCGACCAGGTGGGAGCGGGGCATCCTGTCCAGGGTCTGCCTGGCGTCGGGGTGCTCGACGATCAGCTCCTGGTAGCCGGCCGACGGCCCGAACCGGAACAGGGCGTCGCCCTCCTCGACGAAGCCGCGCTCGGTGAACGCGTCGTGCGGGTACTCGACGACGCGCATGCTCCACGGCGCGCCAGCGTCCCCGCCGAAGGAGGCGATCTCGCGGACGGCCGTGGAGCCCGGCGACAGGGGACTGCGCTCGGGACCCTCCGGCACGCTGCCGAAGTCGGAGGGGAGCAGGCCGCGCTCGGGCGAGAGCAGCACCCAGGCGCGGCCGAAGGTGTCCTTGCGGAACACTGGCACGTGGCGAGTCTAGCAGCGGCCCCTCCGGCCCCGGAGTCGGTTCTTCCACGCCGGCCGCCGCTCAGTGGGGCATGGCCGGGCCGCGGTGGGTCGGGGCCGCCCGGGCGTCAGAACAGCGCGTCCTGGACTGCCGTCTCCTGCTTGGGCCCGGGCAGCGCGCTGACCTCGCGGAACTCGAGGCCCAGCGCGCCGAGGCGGTTCAGCGCCGGGGCCGTGACCGCGGGCGCGGCGAGGATGCCCCTCACGGCGCCGGGCCACACCGACCGCACGCTCTCGACGTAGCGGGCGAGCTGGTGCACCGCCTCGTGACCCGCGCGGCCGCGCTTGAGCTCCACGACGACGAGGGCACCCGACGCGTCGCGCGCTAGGAGGTCGATGCCGCCGACGTCGGTGGGCAGCTCGAGGTCGACGAGCGTCAGGCCGGGCTCGATCACGCTCGGGTCGGAGGCGAGCGCCGCCTGCATCTCGGCCTCGGTGCCCAGCAGCACGAAGCTGCCGCCGTCCTTCAGCTCGAACGCCTGCGCGAACTCGGGGGCGACGAAGCCCACCCGCAGCGTCTCGGGCGGCGTGAAGCGCTCGGCGACGAGCACGGCCACGCCGTCCTCGCACGTCACGCGCACGTCGTCCGTCTGCGGCTGCCAGTTCAGGGGCTTCACGCCGCGCGGGCCGTGCACCTGGACGCTGCCGTCGGGCTTGACGATCAGCAGGTAGTCGCCGGCCTCGGCCACGGAGGCGGCGCGGCCCGAGTAGAAGACCTCGAGCTCGCCGGCCACCTGCACCACGGCGCCCCCGTCCCTCAGCGCCTCCGCGAGGAACTCGGCGAGCTCGTCAGGGGCGGGCCGGGTGAGCACGGCGCGCAGCACGGCGTGAAGCGTACCACCGGGTAGACTCGCCGCCATGGGCCTCATCGGCGCTCACGTCTCCACCGCCGGCGGCCTGGCGAGCGCTTTCGACCGCGCCGAAGCGATCGGCTGCGAGAGCCTCCAGGTCTTCGTGAAGAGCCCCAACCAGTGGCGCGGCAAGGCGCTGAGCGACGACGACGTGGCGGCCTTCCGCGAGCGCCAGGCGGCCGTCGGCCGGCCCGTCATCGCCCACGCCGCCTACCTCATCAACCTGGCGTCGCCCAAGGAGGACATCCTCAAGGCGTCGATGGAGGGCCTGCGCGACGAGCTCTCGCGCTGCGCGCGCCTGGGACTGCGCGGGCTCGTCCTGCACCCCGGCGGGCACCTGGGCGCCGGTCTCGACGCGGGCATCGAGCTCGTGGCCCGCTCCCTCGACGCCGTGCTCGCGCAGCCCGAGACCGGGCAGGCGCGCGTGCTGCTAGAGAACACCGCCGGCCAGGGCACGGCCCTCGGCTCGCGCTTCGAGGAGCTGGCGCGGATCATCGAGCTCGTCGACGCGAAGGACCGCCTCGGCGTCTGCCTCGACTCGTGCCACGCGTTCGCGGCGGGCTACGACGTGTCGAGCCCCGAGGGCTACGAGGCGACGCTGGAGGCCGCCGAGGCGGCGTTCGGGCTCGCGCGCGTCGAGGCCGTGCACCTCAACGACTCGAAGCACCCGCTAGGCAGCCGCAAGGACAGGCACGAGAACATCGGCCTGGGCCAGATCGGAGAGGGGTTCTTCGCGCGCGTGCTCGCCGACGAGCGGCTCGCCGGCCTGCCGATGGTGCTGGAGACGCCCACGGGCGACGACGACCAGGGCCACGCCCGCGACATGGAGACGCTCAGGCGCCTGCGCGGCTAGCCGGCGTCGGGCCGGCCCCTGCCCCTGGGAGGGGCCGGGCCGGACTGGCCCCTCGGCGGCGCTTCGACCCGGGCGACGCTACCTGGGCCGGGTCTCGTCCCTGACGGTGGCGTCGCGCCTGACCGACACGTCGACGTCGGCCACGGGGTTGCGGCCCAGCTCGGGCAGCAGCGCCAGCCCCGCCAGGCCCACGAGCACGTAGATGATCGAGGAGACCGTGTTCTTCTCGCCGAAGTCGTTGCCGGTGATCGCCGCCACCAGGTCGAAACCGAACAGACCCACCAGCAGCCAGTTCACGGCGCCGATGATCACCAACAGGAGCGCGACCGTGCGTAGAGCACCCATGACTCCTCCCTCCGCTTGCGGGCCCGGAGTGGGTTCCGGTCCTCGCCCGCAGGGTAGAGCCGGTGCGTGAGAGCCAGTGGTCGACCCGCGCGCCGGGCCGGCGTCCGCGCCACGCAGGCAGGCCGAAGCGGCGAGCCGGCGCCTAGGCCCCCAGGTAGGCCGACGCCACCCTCTCGTCGCGCGCCAGCTCCGCCGCGGGCGCCGAGAGGAGCACGTTCCCCGTCTCGAGCAGGTAGCCGTGGTCGGCCAGGCGCAGGGCGGCGCGGGCGTTCTGCTCGATCAGCAGCACCGTGGCGCCGGCGTCGCGCAGCGCGGCCACGACCCGGAAGATCTCCTCGACGATCAGGGGCGCCAGTCCCAGGCTCGGCTCGTCGAGCAGGAGCAGGCGGGGGCGGGCCATCATCGCGCGGCCTATCGCCAGCATCTGCTGCTCGCCGCCGGACATCGTCCCGGCGAGCTGGCGTCGCCGGTTCGCGAGCTGCGGGAAGGTGGCGTAGACCTCGTCCAGCGACGCCCTGATGTCGCGGTCGCCCCTCAGGTAGCGGCGGTAGGCGCCCAGGCGCAGGTTGTCCTCGACGGTCAGCGCGGCGAAGAGCTCGCGGCGCTCGGGGACGAGCACGACCCCGCGGCCCACCAGCGCCTCGGGGGTCGCCTGCGTGACGTCCTCCCCGTCCAGGAGCACGCGGCCGCCCGCCTTGGGCACGACGCCGACGATCGCGTTGACGAGGCTCGACTTGCCCGCCCCGTTCGCGCCGATGACGGTCACCAGCTGCCCGTGGCCGACGCTGAGGTCGACCTCGCTGAGGGCCTGCACGCCGCCGTAGCGCACGCTCAGGCGCTCGACGGCGAGCAGGGGCGGCCGGCCGTCCGCGGCCGGCGCGGCCTGGGCGGTCGGCGCGCCCTCGGCGCCCGCCGCCGCGGGTCTTCCGGCCGGGGCCGGGCCGTCCGCGGCCGCCGCCGCGCGCACGCGGGTCTCCACGTCGGCGCTCATGCGACCTCCCGTCCGAGGTAGGCCTCGACCACGGCCGGGTCGCGCCTGACCTCGGCCGGCGTCCCGCTGGCGAGCAGCTCGCCGTGGTTCATCACGACGATGCGGTCGGCCAGGTCCATGACCACGTCCATGTCGTGCTCGACGAGCAGCACCGTGACCCCCTCGTCGCGCAGCCGGCGCACCAGCGCCTTGAGGTCCTCCTTCTCGTGCCGCCTGAGGCCGGCGGCGGGCTCGTCGAGGAGCAGGAGCACGGGGTCGGCCATCAGCGCCCGCGCGACCTCGAGCAGCCGGAGCTTGCCCAGCGGCAGCGAGTCGGCGCGGGCGAACGGGTCGTCGCCCAGGCCCACGCGCCGGAGCTGCCTGAGGGCCTCGGCGCGCACGCGCTCCTCCTCCGCCCTGCCCAGGCCCAGGAGGCCGCTCCAGAGCCCGGACCGCGTGCGCGAGTAGGCGCCGAGCGCGACGTTCTCGAGGAGGCTCAGGCTGGGGCTCAGGTTCAGGTGCTGGAAGGTACGGGCGAGGCCGAGGCGCGCGATCTGGTGCGGGTGCAGCCGCGTGATGTCGCGTCCGGCGAAGCGCACCCGGCCCGAGTCCGGCCACAGCACCCCGGTGATGAGGTTGAAGGCCGTGGTCTTGCCGGCGCCGTTGGGGCCGATCAGGCCCACGACCTCGCCCTGCCCGACGGTGAACGAGAGGCGGTTGACGGCGGTGAGGCCGCCGAACGAGCGCGTCACGGCCTCGAGCTCGAGGAGCGGGCCGGCGACGCTCACGCGCTCGCGCGGGGGCAGGGGCGGCGCGTCCTCGCGCACCGGCCGCTCGGGCTGCCTGGGCAGCAGGGAGTCGACCATCGGCACCAGGCCGCGACGCGCGTACTGCAGCACGAGGATGAGGATGAAGCCGAACGCGACGATCTCGTAGTTGCCGGTGCGCCCGACGAGCCTCGGCAGCACCTGTTGGAGCTGCTCCTTGAGCAGCACGAAGACGCTGGTGCCGGCGAGGGCGCCCCACACGCTGGTGAGCCCGCCGATCACCGCCATGATCAGGTAGTCGATGCTGGCGTTCAGCGAGGCGAGGTTCGGGACGATGAAGAGCTCGCGGTAGGTGTGGAGCCCGCCCGACAGCGCCGCCAGCGCGGCCGCCATCAGGAAGGTGATCATCTTGACCCGCTGGACGTCGACGCCGAAGCTGGCCGCCGCGATCGAGCCGGTGCGGAGGCTCTTGATCGCGCGGCCGACGCGCGAGCGCATCAGGTTCGTCACCAGCCAGAGCGTCAGCAGCACCGCGCCCCAGACCAGCACGTAGTACTCGCGGTCGCCCCGGATCGGGTCGCCGAGGAACGTCAGCGGCGGTATGCGGTTGCCCGTCGCGCTGCCGAAGCCGGTGTTGCCGCCGGTGACGGGTATCCAGTTGCGCAGCACGCCGGTGATCACGAGGCCCCAGGCCAGCGTCGCGAGCGCGAGGAAGTGGCCCTTGAGCCGCAGCGTGATGAGCCCGATCAGCCAGGCGACGAACACCGAGCCGACGATGCCGGCAACGACGGACAGCCACGGGCTGAGGCCGAAGCGGCTGGCGAGGATCGCCGCCGTGTAGGCGCCCGTGCCGACGAACGCCGCCTGCCCCAGCGAGGCGAGGCCGGCGTAGCCGGTGAGCAGCACGAGGCCGAGCACGACGAGCGAGTACATGCCGATCAGGTTCGCGAGGCGCAGGCCGAACGGGCCCGCCACGAACGGCAGCCCCGCGACCACGACGACGAGCGCCGCGAGCAGGCCGCGCCGGACCCAGAGGCCGAGCGCGGAGCCGGCGCCGGGCGCGCGGCCGCCGGGGGCGGTGCGCTGGGGGGCGGCGCCGCTCACTCGACGTGCTCCTCGAAGTCCACGTGCTGCAGCGAGCGCACCAGCAGCACCGGGATGATCAGCAGGAACACCAGGACGTCCTTGTAGGCCGAGGAGACGTAGAAGGCGCTGAACTGCTCGGCCACGCCCACGCCCAGCGCGCCCACGACGGCGACGGCGGGGTTGCTGAGGCCGCCGATGATCGCCCCCACGAACCCCTTGAGGCCGATGAGGAAGCCGAAGTCGTAGGCCATCTTCGTGATGGGCGTGATCAGCACGCCGGCCACGGCGGCGAGGAACACCGACAGCGTGAACGCCGCCGAGCCGGCGCGCACGACCGAGATGCCGGACAGCCTGGCGCCCAGCTTGTTCACGGCCGCCGCCCGCAGCGCCTTGCCGTGCAGAGTGCGGCCCAGGAACCACCACAGCGCGACGAGCAGCAGGGCGCTGAGGACCAGGAGCCACAGGTCCTGGTGGTCGAGGAGCACCGGACCCCACCGGACGCGGCCCGAGGTGAACGGCGGCAGCGTGTACGGCTGCGGTCCCCAGAACGCCAGGCCGAGGCCCGTCAGGGCCAGGTGCAGGCCGATCGTCATGATCAGGTAGACGAGCGCCGACGCCCTGGGGAGCGGCTGGATGATCACGCGGTAAGAGACGGGGCCGAGGGCCGTGGTGAGGGCCACGGCCACGGCGATGTGAGCGACATAGGGGAGCGCGGCGCGGCTGGCGAGGAGCGTGGCCGCGTACGCGGCGGCCGCGGCGACGACGGGCCAGGCGAGGCCCAGGGCGGCGCGGCCCGCCCGGCGCTCGCGCGCGAAGCGCAGCGCGTCGTAGACGGCCCACAGCAGCAGCCCGGCCACGAGGAGGTAGACGCTGCCGGGCACCGCGCCGGCGCGCAGGCTCGCCACGGTGAGCGCCGAGATCATCACGAACTCGCCGATCGCGACGTTGATGACCCCGGTGACGGCGTAGAGGACGACGAGGCCGAGCGCCATCAGCGCGTAGATGGCCCCGTTCGTCAGGCCCTCGAACAGCAGGATCAGCGGGATGTCGAACAAGCGGCCTCCGCTGCGGGCCTAGGCGCGGACGGCACCGGTGGGGCGGGCGCTCGTGAGCGCCCGCCCCGCGATGCACCACGGCCCGGCGGCCCGCCGCCCACGCTCAGCGGGCGAGGGTCCAGTTGCCGTCCCGGATCTCGACGATCACCAGCGCGCGCTCGTCGAGGCCGAGGTGGTCCCCGGCGGTGTAGTCGAAGACGCCGCCGACGCCCACGAACGGGCCCATCTCCTCGAGCGCGTCGCGCAGGGCCTTCCGCACCGAGGCCGTGTCGCCCCAGTCGAGCTCGCCCTGCTCCATCGCGTGCAGCAGCGCCAGCTCCACGGCCTTCACGGCGTCCCACGCGTGGCCGCCGAAGGTGCTGGCCGTGCCCGCGCCGAACTGCGCCTCGTACTGCTCCACGTACGCCTGGGCCACGGGCTTGATCTCGTTGTCGTCGGTGAGCTCGTCGACGACGATCATCGGCCCGATGGGCAGGCGCACGCCGTTCGCGGCGTCCCCGGCCAGCTCGAGGAAGCTCGGGTTGCCCACGCCGTGGCTCACGTAGACCTGGCCCTCGTAGCCGCGGTTCGCCAGCTCCTCGACGACGAGCGCGGTGTCGCGCACGACGCCCCAGATCAGCACCGCGTCGGGGTTCGACCTGATCGCGGACAGGACCTGGGCGGTGACGTTGGTGTCGGAGCGGCCGTAGCGCTCGACCGCGACGACCTGGATGTCGGTGCCCGCGATCGCCGCGTTCAGCTCGTTGAGGCCGCCCTCGCCGTAGGCGTCGTCGATGCCCAGGAAGGCCAGGGTGCGCAGGCCGCTGCGGACCATGTCCTGCACGATCCCGCCGATCATCAGCCTGTCGGTCTGCGGGGTCTTGAAGACCCAGTAGCGCTCGTCGACCGGCTCGATGATCTCGGCGGCCGCGGCCAGGCTGATGTTCGGGACGCCGGCCTCCTGGACCGTGTCGATGATCGCCAGGCTGTTGGCCGAGATCGTGCAGCAGATGACGACGTGGACGTCCTCCTCCTGGATCAGGCGGTTGACGTTCGTGACCGCCTGGGCGGTGTCGGAGGCCGTGTCGAGGAACACGATCTCGACCCTCACCCCGTTGATGCCGCCGGCGGCGTCGTACTGCTCCTGGAGCATGCGGAAGGTGTTCGCCTCCGGCTCACCGAGGGCGGAGGCTGCGCCCGTCGCCGCGGCGGCGGCGCCGATGCGCAGCGTCTGGGCGAGCGCCGTCGGCGCGAGGAGCACCGCCAGAGCGAGCAGCGTGGGCAACGTTCTTCTCATCCTCGTTCCTCCCTTGGGTCCGTGAACGGCGGGGCGAGTCACCTCGCCACCACCGGCCTCACCGGTAGCTGCGGCTGCCTGGGCTCGACGCCCTCGAAGGGGCTCCCCTCGTCGAACCAGCTCTTGGGCGCCGGGTGGCCCCAGAGCGTCTGCCTGCGCGGGTCGTCGAGCGTCCACCTGATGGGCGCGAACTCGGGGTCCATCGTGCGGTAGTCGCCGGTGAAGAGCTCGATGCGGTGGCCGTCCGGGTCGCGCGTGTAGAGGAAGAACGCGTTCGAGATGCCGTGGCGGCCGGGCCCGCGCTCCATCGCCTTCACCCAGCCGGACGCGGCCAGGACGTCGCAGGCGTGGATGACGTCCATCTCGCCGCGCACCCACAGGCCGACGTGGTGCAGGCGCGGACCGACGCCGTTCGTGAGGGCGATGTCGTGGACGTTGCCCTTGCGGTGCATCCACACCGCCCACAGGCGCGGCGGCTCCTCCTCGGTCTCGGTGTACTCGCTGACGCGGAAGCCGAGCTCGCCGGATAGCCAGTCGTGCGTGGCCTGCAGCTCGGCGGCGAAGCAGTTCACGTGGTCGAGGCGCTGCACCGCCGCGCCCCGGTAGAGGTGGTAGTCCTGCAGGCGCCTCTCGACGGTCTCCTGGCGGTGGTAGAAGGCCAGGGGCGTGCCGAACGGGTCGCGCACGTGGAGCGTGCGGCCCTGGCCGCGCGGGCAGGCCTCCTCCACCGGCAGCCCGCGCGCGGCGAAGTAGCGCGCCGCGGCGTCCAGGTCCTCCTCGGTGCGCACCCGGAAGCCGATCCGCAGGCAGCGCCCGGGGCTCCGCCTCCTCAGCACCAGGCAGTGGTGGCCCGTGTCCTCGAGGCCGCGCAGCCACAGCGTCTCCTCGTCCCGGGCCGTGACGACCATGCCCAACGCGTCCTCGTAGAACGCCCGCGAGCGCTCGAGGTCGGCCACGCCGAGCTCGACGTGCGACACGCGCAGGACGTCGAACGGCGGCCGGGGGTTGGGCTCGGCCAGCGGCATCAGTCGGCCGCCCCCGCGGCCAATAGCCCCTCGCGCGGCTCCGCCGTGCGCGCCAGGAAGTCGTCGACGCGCGCGACCAGCGAGGACATGTCGTAGCCCTGGTAGAGGGCGCCCTGCGTCCTGACGGGGTCGCCGAAGAAGAACTTCTCGTAGAGGTTCTGCCGCCCGCCGAACGACGAGATCGTCATGTCCCAGGCGAGGCGGAACAGCAGGATGCGCTCCTGCGCCGTCGCGTTCGTGGCCTGCAGGAACTTGTCGATGGCGTCCGCCATCGGGCCCACCTGGTCCTTCTCGGTGGGGATCATGATCAGCCCGCTGGCCGAGAGGAGCTGCAGCAGCTCGACCATGTGCGGGTAGACCATGGGGAAGTAGTTGCGGGCGGCGTTGAGCGCGTCCTTGCCGGGGGTCATCGTGCCCCAGCGGTCGAGCGTGGCCGTCTCCTCGGCCTGCGTCCGCAGGGCCTTCATGATCTCGAGGACGATGATCAGCTCGGCCATCTTCTGCTGCACGTGCTGGAACTGGTCGGAGCCGATCGCGTCGACGATCTTCTTGGCCACGCCGAGGAAGGCCTCGGCCTTGGCGATCTTCACGTTCACGACCTGGTGCGCCATGTGGTAGACCGCGCCGGTCTCCTGGTAGGCGCGGTTCGCGAGGCGCACGTCGTTCATCAGGAAGACGCGGTCCCAGGGCACGAGGACGTCGTCGAAGACGACGAGGGCGTCCATCTCGTCGAAGCGCGAGGCGAGAGGGTGGTCGCGGTGGCTGCGCCCCTGGTCGAGCGGCTCGCGGCAGACGAACGAGAGGCCGGGCGTGTCGCACGGGACGGCGAACGCCAGCGCGTAGCGCGTCAGCTCCTCCTGCTCCTTGAGGACCGTCGACGGGAAGATCAGCAGCTCGTCGGCGATCGGCAGCGTCGCCAGCATGCGCGCGCCGCGCACGACGATCCCCTCCTCGGTCTCCTGCACCAGCCCCAGCGCGATGTAGGGGTCGGGCAGCTGGTCGGCCCGCACGCTGCGGTTCACCTGGGGGTTCGTGAGCGCGTGCGTCAGGCAGAGGTCGTTGTCGCGGACGTAGCGGTAGTAGTTCTTGATGTTCTCGCCGAAGCGCGGGTCGCACTGCGCGAAGTAGTCGGCCGCGCGCGCCGCCGCCATCAGGTTCACGTTCAGGTAGTCGGGGCTGCGGCCGATGAAGCCGAGGCTGTGGTCGGCCCAGACCTTGTGCATCCGAGACCGCCGCTTGAGGTCCTCCTTCGTCTTCGTCTCGAGGAAGCTCATGCCGACGCGGCCCACGCCCTCGACCTCGTAGGTCATGACGCCTTCGAGGTCGCGGCGGTGCTGGAGGTCGTAGAGCTCGGCGATCGAGCGCGCGATGCCGGCCGTGGCCGGGTGCGTCGTCGGGTCCTTGACCCGCTCGCCGTTCAGGTAGATCGTCGGGGGCCGCCTCCTCAGCCCCTCCAGGAACTCCTTGCCGGTGCGTGCCGCCATGTACCAGTCCCCTCCCCTCAGGCGCCCAGCCGGGGCACGCGGTGCTCGGTCAGCGCCACGGCGATGTTCTGGGTCTCCATGTAGAAGTCGAAGGAGTAGTCCCCGCCGTCCCTGCCGATGCCGCTCGCCTTCATGCCCCCGAAAGGCGTGGGCAGGTGGCGCACGTTGTGGGAGTTAACCCACACCATGCCGACGTCGAGCGCCTGCGCGAAGCGGTGGGCGCGGGCGACGTCGCGGGTCCAGACGTACGCCGCCAGGCCGTAGTCGACGTCGTTCGCGATGTCGAGCGCCTCGGCCTCGTCGGCGAACGGGATCGCCGTCAGCACCGGCCCGAAGATCTCCTCGCGGGCGACGCGCATCGACCGGCTCGCGCCCCGGAACAACGTGGGCGCCACGTAGAGCGGGCCCAGCTCGGGCAGGGCCCTCCCGCCGGCCGTCACCTCGACGCCCTCCTCCCTGGCGACGTCGAAGTACGAGGTCACCTTCGCCAGGTGGTCGGGGTGGATCAGCGGGCCGACCTCGGTGGCGGGGTCGAACGGGTCGCCGACCCTGATCCTTTCCGCCCGCTCCGCCAGCCTGGCGGTGAACTCCTCGTACACGCCGCGCTGCACCAGCACGCGCGAGCCCGAGGTGCAGCGCTCGCCGTTGAGGCTGTAGATCATGAACACGACGGCGTCCAGCGCCCTCTCGAGGTCGGCGTCCTCGAACACCACGGCCGGGTTCTTGCCGCCGAGCTCGAAGTGCACGCGCTTCAGCGTCGGGGCGCCCTGCGCCATGATCCGGGCGCCGGTGGCGCTCTCGCCCACGAACGCGATCGCCTTGATCGCCGGGTGCTCGGTCACCGCCTTGCCCGCCGACTCGCCGAAGCCGTTCACGACGTTCAGCACGCCCGGCGGCAGGCCCGCCTCGAGGGCGAGCTGCGCCAGGCGGGCCGCCGACAGCGGCGCCCACTCGGCCGGCTTGTGCACGACGGTGCAGCCGGCGGCCAGCGCGGGCGCGATCTTCCAGGTCGAGAGCATGAACGGCGTGTTCCAGGGCGTGATCACGCCCACGGGCCCGATGGGCTTGCGGGTCGTGTAGTTCAGCAGCTCCGGCGTCGGCAGGCTGAGGCCGTCGCGCGCGCTGGGCGCCCGCTCGGCGAAGAACCTGAAGTTCTCGGCGCCCCGGGCCGCGGCCTGCCGCATGAACCGCAGCGGCTGGCCGGTGTCGATGACCTCGAGCAGCGCGATCTCCTCGGCGTGCTCCTCGATCAGGTCGGCGAGGCGCAGCAGCAGCCGCTTGCGCTGGTGCGGGTCGAGGGCCGCCCACGCCGGGAAGGCCTCCGCGGCGGCGGCAGCGGCGGCATCGACGTCGGCGGCGTCCGAAGACGCCACCGGCGCGAGCTCGCTCCCGTCGACGGGGCAGAGCGTGGCGAAGGTCTCCCCGGAGCGGGCGGGCCGCCACTCGCCGGCGACGAGGTTCCCGACGAGGGAGCCGCCCGCGGCGGCGACGAGCCGGGACACGGCCTGGCGCGCGGTGTCGCGGCGCGAGCCTACGGTCACGGCGTCGGCGCTCATGAGGGCCTCCCTTCCCCCGCGTCCGGACGCGCATCGCGCTCACCGGGGCGGGCCGGCGGCCGTCCGGGCGCCAGGCAGCGCGCCGGCGGCGGGAACGCCCCGCTCACGCCGCCGCCTCCGCGGCGCGCGCCGCCGACGCCTCGAGGTCCTCCTCGGCGACGACGGGGTTCTCGAGGGCGGGCAGCTCGCCGACCTCGCAGCGCAGCACGTCGCCGGCGTGGACGTGGCTGATGCCCTTGGGCGTGCCCGTGAGCAGGACGTCGCCCGGGCGCAGGGTCATGAACTCGCTGACGTAGGCGACGAGGTCCGCGACGCCGTGGACCATGTCGCGGGTGCTGCCCTCCTGGCGCAGCTCGCCGTTCACGTAGGTGCGCACGGCCAGGGCCTGGGGGTCCGGCACGCGCGAGGCGGGCACGACCAGCGGCCCCATCGGCAGGAAGGTGTCGAAGTTCTTCGGCTTGATGGGCGGCCGGAAGTGGTCGATCACGAAGTCGCGCACGACGAGGTCGTTCGCGATCGTGTAGCCGGCCACGTGGCCCAGGGCGTCCTCGCGGCGCACGCGGCGCGCCGGCCTGCCGATCACCACGGCCAGCTCGGTCTCGTAGTGCATGAACCTTATGCCCCTGGGCCTCACGATGGGCTGCCTGTGCCCGACCAGCGCGTTCGCGAACTTCGGGAAGAGCGCCGGCTGTTCGGGCTCGGCGAGGTCCAGCTCGGCGGCGTGGTCGCGGTAGTTGAGGGCGATGGCGATGATCGTGCGCGCCTCGACGGGCGGCAGCCAGGTCACCGCGGCCTCGTCCAAGGGCTCGCCCGAGAGCGTCGTGAGCGCGCCGTCGTCGCGGCGGACGACGCCGACCTCGCGCCCCTCGACGAGCACCCGGCCCCACGGCAGGTCGCCCTGGGCGGCGGCCCAGCCCGCCCCGAGCGCGACCCCGGCATCGAGGGGCGTCACGGCGCCGCGGCCCCCGCCCTGACCTCGTCGCCGACGAGCCCGTAGCGCCTCAGCGTCGCCACGAGCTTGGCCTCGTTCTCGGGCATCATCGGCCCGAGCGGCAGGCGCCACCGCGCCTCGCACAGGCCCATCAGCGCCAGGGCCGTCTTCAGCGGGACGGGGTTGATCTCGATGAACAGGATGTCGTTCAGCTCGAGGAGCTCGAAGTGGAGGTCGCGGGCCTCGTCCCAGCGCCCCGCCGCCGCCAGCTCGTAGATGCGCGCCACCTCCCGCGGCGCGACCACGCCCGTGGCGCTGATGTGGCCGCTGCCGCCGAGGGCGAGCATCGGGTACGTCATCGTCTCGGCGCCGCAGTAGACGGCGAAGTCGCGGCCCGCCTCCTTGAGCGTGTAGGACACGTCGTCGAGGTTCTTCGTCGCGTGCTTCACGCCCACGACGTTCGGGTGGTCGCGGCGCAGGCGCCCGATCGTCTTGGGGGCGATGTCGACCGCCGCGCGGCCGGGGATGTTGTAGAGGATCACCGGCACCTCGGGGTCGAGGGCGGCCACCTCCTCGGCCACGCGCGAGAAGAAGCGGTAGAGGCCCTCCTGGTTGGGCCTGACGTAGTAGGGGGCGATGACGAGCACGCCGTCGACGCCCAGCTCCACGGCGTGCCGCGTGAGCTCGAGGGTCTCGTCGATGTTGTTCGAGCCCGTCCCGGGCACGAACGGCACGCGCCCGGCGACCTTCTCCTTGACGAACTCGACCACGGCCTTGCGCTCCTCGCGCGACAGGGAGCTCGGCTCGCCCGTCGTGCCGGTGCACGAGAGCCCGTGGCTGCCGTTCTCGATCTGGAACTCGATGAGCCGCTCCAGCGCGTCCCAGTCGATGCGCGCGTCGTCGCCCTTGAAGGGCGTGGGGAGCGGGACGATCGAGCCTCTCGGTACCCGCATGCGCCTCCCGTGTCAGGTCCGCGCCCGGCGCACGAGGCCGGGCGGGCTAGTGCCGGTTGTCGATGGCTAGACCTTACGGCGGAAGGTGACGGGCGACAATCGTCGGGGCCTACAAGTCGGACGCCCCGACTTGTAGGCCCCAACAGTGATTCGAGATCACAATTACCGCGCTCGGCGGGTCACGCCGGACGGAACGCGTCCGGCCGCTGCGCCAGACCGGCCAGCAGGCGCACGGTCGCCTCGGTGCCCTGGCGCAGCGTGCTCACCCGGTAGAACTCGTTGGGCGCGTGGGGCCCGGTGTCGGGCTCGCCGAACGCGAAGTAGAGGCACCAGATCCCCATCACCGACTGGAACTGCTCGGCCACGGGCACCGTGCCCCCGGTCCACACCGGGAACGGCTCGCGGCCGAACACGGCGCCCATCGCCTCGGAGGCGACGGCCAGGGCGGGGTGGTCGAGCGGCATCTGGTAAGCCCGCCCACTGCCGGGCAGCAGCGAGAGCGTGGCCTTCACGCCCGGCGGGGTGTGGCGCTCGACGTGCCGCCTCAGCGCCTCGAACACCCGCTCCGGCTCCTGGCCCACGACGAGCCGGCAGGTGATCTTCGCGAAGGCGCGGTTCGGGAGCACGGTCTTCACGCCCGGTCCCTGGTAGCCACCGCCGATGCCGTTGACCTCGAGGGTCGGCCGCACGGTGCGGCGCTCCTCGGGCGTGTAGTCGGGGTCGCCCCACCACCCGTCGAGGCCGAGCTGCTCCAGCTCCGCGGCGTCGTCGCCCGGCAGCGAGGCCAGCGCCCGCCTGACCTCCGGCGACAGCGGCGACACGCCGTCCTCGAAGCCCTCGACGACCACGCGGCCGCGCTCGTCGTGGAAGCTCGCGACGATGCGCGCGAGGGCCGCGAGCGGGTTCGCGACGGCCCCGCCGTACATCCCGGAGTGAAGGTCGGTGGCGGCGCCCTCGACGACGAGCTCGCCGCCCACCAGGCCGCGCGAGCCGACGGTCACGGAGGGGATGCCGACGCCGTGGATGCCGCCGTCGGCGCACACGGCGAGGTCCGCCTTCAGCAGCTCCGCGTGCTCGCGCAGCACCGGGGCCAGGTTCGGGCTGCCGATCTCCTCCTCGCCCTCGATAAGGAACGTGACGTTCACGGGCAGCTTGGCGCCCGAGGCGAGGTACGCCTCGACGGCCTGCACCGCCGTCAGGACGCCGGCCTTGTCGTCGCAGGCGCCGCGGCCGTAGACCTTGCCGTCGCGCACCTCCGGCTCGAACGGCGGGCTGGTCCACAGCTCGAGCGGCTCGGGCGGCTGGACGTCGTAGTGGCCGTAGAAGATCACCGTCGGCAGCGACGGGTCGTGGTGCAGCCGCCCCACGACGACGGGGTGACCCGCCGTGGGCAGCGTCCTCACGTCGGTCAGGCCGGCGCGCTTCAGGCGCTCCGCCGTCCAGCGGGCGGCGGCCTCGACCTCGGCCCGCCGCGCGGGGTCGGTGCTGACGCTGGGTATGCGGGTGTACTCGATGAGGTCGGAGACGTAGGCGTCGACGCTCGCGGCGACGTGCCCGAGCGCCTTCTGCAGGGCAGCTTCTGTGGAGTCCACGCCCCAACCTATCCACGCGGCGTCGGGGCGTCAACGGACCGCCGGGCGCCGCGCCCCTCGAGCCGGGAGGCCCCGGTCGCCACGCCGCCCCGTTCGACGAGCCGAGAGCCGACCGGGTCGCCCGGCTCGCCCTCAGCGCTCCTCGACCGCGCAGTACCGGCCGCGGTGGAACACGAGCGGGTCGCCGGGGAAGCTGCGCAGCGCCTCTACCTCGCCGATGAAGATCGTGTGGTCGCCGGCCTCGCAGCGCGAGTGCATGCGGCACAGCACGTGCGCGACGGCGCCGTCCACGACGGGGAAGCCCTCGAACGGCACGAACGGGTCCTCGCCCGTCGGCGCCAGCCGCCCGGCGAACCTGTCGGAGAGATGGGCCTGCTCGCAGGAGAGCACGCTGATCCCGAAGCGCTCGCTGGCGGCGAGCGTGGGGTGCGCCCGCGCGGCCTTGCCCAGCGACACGGCGACGAGCGGGGGCTCCAGCGACACCGACATGAAGGCGTTGACGGTCACGCCGTAGGCCTGGCCGTCCGGCCCGACCATGGTGACGACGGTGACGCCGGTGGGGAAGCGGCCCATCGTGCGCCGGAACTCCAGGTGGTCGAAGGACCGCGCGCCCTCCTCGGGTGCGGCGGGTCCCTGACCTGGCTGTGTGGACCGCATCCCGGCGAGGCTCATCGACGGAGTGTAGGCTCGGGCCCCATAGCGGTCAATCGTTCGCAGCGACAAGGGTCCGTCTACTCTTCGTGGGGACCTACAACCAACAGGCGCACGGCCCGGGCGTAGACTCGTCGCGAGCTCATGCCAGCGACGCTGAGGGCGCTCCTCGCGCGGGAGGACCTGGGCCTCACGCTGCTCCACGGCGACCCGGACACCGCCTACGGGTCGGTGGTCGTCGTGGGCCGCGAGTCCGACAGACCGTGGCTCGCCCCCGGAGACCTGAGGCTCCACGAGGGGCGCTTCACGCTGCCCCGCCCTCCCTCCGACCCGGTGCTGGACCCGCCGCCGGCCGCGGTGCTCCACTCCCTCTCGCCGCAGCAGCGCACGGTCCCGCCCTCCCTGGTCGAGCGCTGCCGCGCCGCCGACGTCGCCCTGCTGGTCTCCCCGCCCACCGTGGGGCCGGCCCTGCTGGAGGAGGCGGCCCTGCGCGAGCTCGTCGCCGGCGCGGGAACCGCCCTCACGGGCGTCGCCGCGCTGCAGCGCCTGCTGCTGAAGGCGCTCGAGAGCCCCAAGCCGGAGCGCGAGGTGCTCGAACGCGTCAGCCGCCTCTCGGGCATGGGCCTGGCCGCGCTGAGCCCCTGGGGCGAGGTCGTGGCGCGCGCGGGCGACACCACCGGCCGCCTCGGCGGCGGCGACCCCACGGCCCTGCCGGAGGGCAGGGCGAGGCTAAGCGGCCGCGACGCCCTCGTGGCCCACGTCGTCGTGCGCGGGCGCGTCCGCTTCACGCTCGTCGGCTTCGACGCCGGCCCCGCGTCCGCCACCTGGCTCGAGCTGGCCCGGACCCTGCTCGCCGCCGCCGCGCTGCAGCGCTCCGCCGAGGCGCAGCACGACCGCAGCCGCAAGGGCGCCCTGCTGGCCGAGTGGCTGGCGGGCCCGCAGGCCGCGCCGCTGCTGCTGCCGCGGCTCGTCGCGGCGGGGATCGAGGAGGAGGGCGAGTACGTCGTCGCCGTCGCCGAGGCGGGCTCGCGGGCGCGCAGCGGCAGGATGGCCGCCGCCCGCAGCCAGGCGCTGCTGGAGCGGCTGCGCGAGGCCGCCGACGAGTACTTCCGCACCCGCGGCTACGGCTCGCTCTCCGAGACCCGCGCCGAGCACGTCGTCTGGGTCTTCTCGGGCGGCGCGCCGCGGGCCCAGGCCGAGCCGCTGCTCCGCGCGCTCAAGGCCGCGGCCGGCGACGGGGTCCCGGTGCGGCTCGGGCTCAGCCTGCCCCGGAACGACCTCACGGGCGTCGCCGACGCCTACCACCAGGCGGTGCTGGCCGTGCAGTCGATCACCGGCGCCGAGGGGCTCGCCTGGTTCGACCTCATCGACCCCGTCTACTGGGTCCTGAAGCAGCAGCCGGTGGCGAACCTCGCCACGCTGCGCGACCGCATCGTCGGCCCGGTGAAGCAGGCCGACGACGGCAAGCTGTGGCGGACGCTGACCGCCTACCTGCGCGCGCCGAACGACCTGGCCGCGCTCGCCGAGGAGCTCCACGTGCACGTGAACACGCTGCGCTACAGACTCAAGCGCATCTCCGCGCTGCTCGGCGCCGACCTGACCCGGCCCGAGACGCTGGCCAAGCTCTACCTCGCCCAGCAGATCGACGCCATGCTCGAACGGGAGGGCGCAGCGTGAAGGCCGCTGTGCTCGGCGCCGGCACGATGGGCACGGGCATCGCGCAGCTCCTGCTGCAGGCCGGCTTCCAGGTCGCGCTCGTCGACCCCCACGCGTCAGCCCTGGAGCGGGCCCGATCGCGGCTGGCCGACGTGCTCGCCCGCCTGCGCGAGAAGGGCCGCCTCGGCGAGGACCCGGAGGCGCTCCTGGCGCGCCTGTCCGCCTCCACCGAGCTGGGCGCGGCCGCCGGCGCCGCCTGGGTGATCGAGGCGGCGCCCGAGGACCTGGCGCTGAAGCGCGACCTCTTCGCCCGCGCCGCGGCCGCCGCGCCCGGCGCATGGCTCGCCACGAACACCTCCACGCTCTCCGTCACGGCGATCGCCGCCGCCTGCCCCGAGCCCGAGCGCGTCCTCGGCCTGCACTTCTTCAACCCGCCCGCGCTGATGCGCCTCGTCGAGGTGGTCCCGGGCGTGCGCACGGCGCCGGCGGCCGTGGACGAGGCCGTGGAGCTGGCGCGGCGGCTCGGCCGCGAGCCGATCGTGGCGAAGGACTCGCCCGGCTTCGTCGTGAACAGGCTGGCCCGGCCCTTCTACCTCGAGGCGATACGGCTGCACGCCGAAGGCGTGCCGGTCGAGACCGTCGACGCCGCGCTGCGGGGCGCCGGCTTCCGCATGGGCCCCTTCGAGCTCCTCGACCTCATCGGCATCGACGTGAACCTCGCCGCCAGCGAGAGCGTCTACCGCGCGTTCTACGAGGAGCCGCGCTTCCGGCCCCACCCCCTGCAGCGCGCGATGGTCGAGGCCGGCCTCCTGGGGCGCAAGACGGGGCGGGGCTTCTACGCCTACGACGAGCGGGGCGAGAGGCTGGCCGCGGCGGGCCGGGCCCCGGCGCCGGCGGGCGACGCCGCGGCCGACCAGCACCCGCTGGCGGGCGACGCCGCGGCGCGGCCGCACGCCGCCGACCCGGCGGCCGGCGCACCGAGCGCCTGGCGCTCCGGCGACGGACCGCGCTTCGCCGTGCGCGGCGACGGCGCGCTGGCGCGCGCCTTGCGCGCCGCCCTGCCCCTCGCCGACGACGAGGACGGCGCCGTTCTCGTGCTCGACGCCAGGCTCGACGCGCCGCCGACCGGCGGCCGCGACGACGTCGCCGTGCTCACCTGGGGCCGCAGCGCCGCGGAAGCGGGCGCCGCCCTCGGCTTCAGCGCCGTGCCGCCGCCGGGCGCCGAGCGGCTCGCCGTCGAGCTGTGCGCCGCGGGCGCCCTCCCGGGCGAGCGGCCCACGCCCGCGCTGGCGCGGGCCGCCGCGGCGCTCGCCGCCGCCGGCGTGCACGTGGTCGCCGTGCCCGACGTGCCGGGAGGGGTCGCCTTCCGGGTCGTCGGCAGGCTCTTCGACGAGGCCGCCCGGGCGCTGCTCGAGGGCCTCGCGCCCAGAAGGGAGCTCGACCTCGCGATGAGGCTCGGCGTGAACTACCCGGCCGGCCCGCTCGAGTGGGGCGAGGCGTTAGGTTGGGAGGACGTGACATCGGCCCTGCGGTCCCTGGCCGAAGGGACCCTGGAGGCGCGCTTCGCGCCGCACCCGTGGCTGCTGGGTCGCGCGGCGACGGGCGGGGCGGGCCTGCCGGAGGCCGTCGGGAGGGACAGGTGAGCAGCATCAGGGAAGCGCTTCTCGTGGCGGCCGTGCGCACGCCGATCGGCCGCCACGGCGGCGCGCTGGCGGCGGTGAGGCCGGACGACCTCGCGGCCCTCGTCCTCGACGAGGTGGCGACGCGCGCGGGCGTGCCCAAGGGCGACGTGGCCGACGTGTTCCTCGGCTGCGCGAACCAGGCGGGCGAGGACAACAGGAACGTGGCGCGCATGAGCGCCCTGCTGGCGGGCTACCCCGTGTCGGTGCCCGGCGTGACGGTGAACAGGCTGTGCGGCTCGGGCCTCGAGGCCGTGGTCCAGGCGGCGCGCTGCGTGATGCTCGGCGAGGGCGAGCTTTACGCGGCGGGGGGCGTCGAGTCGATGAGCCGCGCCCCCTGGGCGATGCCGAAGCCGGAGCGCGGCTACGCCACCGGCCCCGTGACCGCCTACGACACGTCGCTCGGCTGGCGCTTCGTGAACCCGCGCCTGCACGAGGAGTACGGCACCGAGTCGATGGGCGAGACGGCCGAGAACCTCGCCGAGGAGTACGGCATCTCGCGCGACGAGCAGGACGCCTTCGCGCTCGCGAGCCACCGCAAGGCCACGGCGGCGATCGCCGCGGGGCGTTTCGCCGACGAGATCGTGCCCGTCGAGGTGCCCGGCAAGAAGGGCGTCACCGTCGTCGACACCGACGAGGGCCCGCGCACCGACACCAGCATGGACGCGCTGGCCAAGCTGAGGCCCGCGTTCAGGCAGGGCGGCACGGTGACGGCGGGCAACTCGAGCTCGCTCAACGACGGCGCCGCCGCGCTGCTCGTGGCCTCCCGCGACTACGCCGAGGCCCACGGACTCAAGCCCCTCGCCCGGGTCGTGGCCACCGCCGTCGCCGGCGTGCCGCCGCGGATCATGGGCATCGGGCCGGTGCCGGCGACGCGCAGGGCGCTCGAGCGCGCCGGCATGACCCTCGCCGACGTCGGCCTCATCGAGCTGAACGAGGCGTTCGCCGCCCAGGCGCTGGCGGTGCTGAGGGAGCTCGGGTTGGACGGCGAGGACGCGCGGCTGAACCCCAACGGCGGCGCCATCGCGCTGGGGCACCCGCTCGGCTGCTCCGGCGCGCGGATCCTGACGACGCTGCTCCACGAGATGGTGAAGACGGACGTGGAGGTCGGCCTGGCCACGATGTGCATCGGCGTCGGCCAGGGCATCGCCGTGGTCGTGGAGCGCGCGTGACGCCGGGGGCGCCCGGCAGGGGAGGGCAGATGGGAACGGCAGTGACCGAGGTTCATATGTTCGACCCGCAGATCGAGACGATGCCGCGCGACAGGCTCAGGGAGCTCCAGAGCGAGCGCCTGCGTCGCCTCGTCCGGTACGTGTACGACCGCGTGCCGTTCTACCGGCGCAGGCTCGACGAGGCGGGCGTGGACCCCGACTCGATACGGTCGATCGACGACGTCACCCGCCTGCCCATCACGCGCAAGAGCGACCTGCACGACAACTACCCGATGGGCCTCTTCGCCGTGCCGCCGCACGAGCTCGCGCGCGTCCACGCCTCCTCCGGCACGACGGGGAAGCCCACCGTCGTGGGCTACACCAAGAACGACCTGGCCCTCTTCGCCGAGGTCAACGCCCGCTGCCTGGCGGCAGCCGGCGGGCGGCCGGGCATGGTGTTCCACAACGCCTACGGCTATGGCCTGTTCACCGGGGGCCTCGGCCTCCACGGCGGCGGCGAGCGGCTCGGCATGTGCGTGGTGCCCGTCTCCGGCGGGATGACCGAGCGCCAGGTCACGCTGATCATGGACCTCGAGCCGGAGATCATCGCCTGCACGCCCTCCTACGCGCAGACGCTCGCCGAGGAGTTCAAGCGGCGCGGCATCGAGCCCGACGAGATCCCGCTGCGCTACGGCATCCTCGGCGCCGAGCCGTGGACGGAGGCGATCAGGCAGGACGTCGAGAAGGGCCTCGGCATCCAGGCGACGAACATCTACGGCCTCTCCGAGATCATCGGCCCTGGCGTGGCCAACGAGGCCGTCGGCGAGGGCGAGGGCTCCTACGTCTGGGAGGACCACTTCTACCCGGAGATCCTCGACCCGCAGACGGGCGAGCCCGTGCCCGACGGCCAGGACGGCGTGCTGGTGATCACCACGCTGACGAAGGAGGCGCTGCCGCTGCTGCGCTTCTGGACGGGCGACATCACGAACATCACGCACGAGCCAGGGCCCAGCGGCCGGACGCACGCGCGGATCGGGATGATCCGCGGCCGCACCGACGACATGCTGATCGTGCGCGGCGTGAACGTGTACCCGACGCAGATCGAGGCCGTGCTGCAGCACGTGCCCCACGCCTCGCCCCACTACCAGCTCGTCGTGCGCCGCGAGAGGACCCTCGACGAGCTCGAGCTGCGGCTCGAGCTCGACCAGGAGACGTACTCCCGCCTCGGCGTCGCGCCGCGCGAGGACGGCGTCCTCACCCACGAGGACCCCGTCGCGCAGCTCGCGCGCGAGGTCGAGCACAAGATCCGCGACAACGTCGGCATCGGGGTGAAGGTCACGCTGCTCGCCCCGGGCGCCGCGCCGCGCTCCGCCGGCGGCAAGCTGCGGCGGATCCTCGACGAGAGGAAGCTGTGAGGGAGATCCCCGCCGGCTACGTCGCCGAGCACGAGCTCGTCGTGACGCCGGCGATGACCGTCGACTTCGAGCAGGACGACCCGCGCCTCGGCGCCCTCCACCCCGTGTACGCCACCTACTGGCTGGCGAAGCACATGGAGCTGGCGAGCCGCAAGGTCATCCTCCCCTTCCTCGAGGAGGGCGAGGAGGGGATCGGCTACCGCGTCGAGGTCACCCACCTGGCCTCGGCCCTGCCGGGCATGCGCGTGCGCGTCGAGGCGCGCTTCCGCGAGACGGTCGGCAACCGCGTGTTCGCCGACTGCAGGGCCGTCAGCGAGCTCGGGGACGTGATCGGCGAGGGGGCGACGGTGCAGGTGATCCTGCCGAAGGCGAAGCTGGAGGCGAGCTTCGCGCGCCTGCGGGAGCGGGCGCGAGCGCACGCGGGAGGTAGCGCGACGTGATCAAGCTGGTGGCCATCTACGACAAGCCCGACGACGAGGCCGCGTTCTGGGAGCACTACGAGAAGGTGCACGCGCCGCTCACGCGGCAGGTCCCCGGCCTGCAGAGCCTCGAGCTGCTGCGCGTCACCGCCGACGCCTTCGGCGGCGAACCGCCCTTCTACCTGATCGCCACGATGACGTTCCCGGACGAGGCCACCTTCAAGGCCGCGATGCGCTCGGAGGAGAACAAGCGGGTCGGCCAGGACGTGATGAGCTTCGCCAAGGGCAAGGTCAAGGTGCTCGTCACCGAGGTCAAGGAGGTCTGAGGGTCCCCCTCGTGTGCGAGGCGCCCTATCTGCGCCTCGCCGCGGACGGATATCCTCTGGCCTGCTGGGAGGACGAGTGGCCACCCTTCATCTCCTGGGCACGGGCGCTGCCCTGTCCGGCCCGGAGCGCACGACCACCATGCTGGCAGTGGAGGGGGAGTCCTCCCTGCACCTCGTGGACTGCGGGGGCGACGCCGCCCAGCGGCTCCTCGCCGCTGGCCTGCAGCTCTGCCGCGTGTCCAGCCTGATCATCACGCACGAGCATGCCGACCACGTCTCGGGCTTCCCGCTCCTCATGGAGCGCCTGTGGCTGGGCGGCATCGGCGCCAGCTTCGCCGTGCGCGGCATCAGGTCCGCCCTCGAGCAGGCCAGGCGCATCCACGACGCCTTCGAGATAGGCAGCTGGCCCCACTACCCCGCGCTCGACTACCGCGAGTTCCCGAACGAGGAGGGCGCGCTCGTCCTCGAGGACGACGACTTCGTCGTGCGCGCGTCCCCGGGGCGCCATCCGGTGCCCGTGGTGGGCCTCAGGTTCGAGTCGAAGCGGACCGGGACCGTCGCGGCCTACTCCAGCGACACCGAGTACTCGCCGGCGATCGTCAGGCTGGCCGAGGGCGCCGACGTCCTCCTCCACGAGGCCACGGGCGAGGCGCACGGCCACTCCTCGCCCGCCTCCGCCGCCCGGGTGGCCAAGGAGGCCGGCGTGAAGAGGCTGGTGCTCGTCCACCTCCCGCCGCTGGGCGGCAAGGAGGGCGAGTGGCTCGCCGAGGCGCGCGCCGCTTTCCCCGAGACCGTGCTGGGCCGCGACGGCGACAGGATCGAGTTCTGAGCCGGGCCTAGGGCGTCACCCCTCGGCCGCGCCCGGCCAGGCGACCAGGGCGGCCTCCGGCCCCGTCGCGGGCGTCCACGGCTCGGCCGGCGCCCAGCCCGGAGGGCCCGGCCGCCGGGCGCGTGACCTCACACCACCGCCTCGAGGTAGGTGTAGCCGACGAGCTCGCGGTCGTAGAGCTCGAGGAACTCGGCCATCTCGCGCTCCGTCATGCCGCCCGCCGCCCTCACCTCCTCGGCCTGGGCGTGGACGGCCGCGTGCAGGTCGGGCGTCTCGTAGCCCATGTTCTGGATCACCCGCCGCGCCTTCTGCCCCTCGACGAACAGCTCGACGTCGAAGCGGCCGTCGCGCGTGAGGCGCACGTGCGCCTCGTGGACGCGGCCGAACAGGTTGTGGGCGTTGGCCAGCACGTCCTGGTAGGCGCCGGTGAGGAAGATGCCGAGGTAGTAGGGCTCGCCGGGCCTCACGTCGTGCACCGGCAGGGTGCGCTTGACGTCGCGCAGGTCGATGAAGCTGTCGATCTTGCCGTCGGAGTCGCAGGTGATGTCGAAGAGCGTCGCGTCGCGGTCGGGCCGCTCGTTCAGCCGGGTGAGCGGCGTGATCGGGAACAGCGACTTGATCGCCCAGTGGTCGGGCAGCGTCTGGAAGACGGAGAAGTTGACGATGTACTTGTCCGCCAGCATGCGCGGCAGGAGCTCGAACTCCTCCGGCGCGTAGTCGAGGTCGCGCACGACCTTCGCGACCTTGACGAGGATCCGGTAGTAGAGCTGCTCGAAGTGGGCGCGCTCGAGGAGGCTCAGGTAGCCGAGGTCGAACAGGTTGTGCATCGTCTCCTTGTTCGCCACGGCCTCGTTGAAGACCTCGCGGTAGTTCTTCGCGTTGACGTCGGCCACCAGCTCGCGCATGTCCCGCACCAGCTGGTGCTCGTCGTCGCCCAGCGGCGGCAGCTCGACCTGCTGGCGCGTCGGCCCGATCGTGTCGACGACGGGCACCACGACGACGGAGTGGTGCGCCGTCAGCGCCCGGCCCGACTCGGTGACGATCACCGGGTGGTCGACGCCGGCCGCGTCGCACACCTCCATGACCGTGTAGACGACGGTGTCGGCGTACTCGCGCAGCGAGTAGTTCGCCGAGACGTAGAAGGTCGTCTTCGAGCCGTCGTAGTCGACCGCCAGGCCGCCCCCGACGTCGAGGTAGCGCACCTGGGCGCCCATCTCGGCGAGCTCGACGTACGCCTGCGCCGCCTCGCGGACCGCGACCCGGATGCGCCTGATGTCCGTGAGCTGGCTGCCGATGTGGCAGTGCAGGAGCTGCAGCGTGTGGGCCAGCCCCTCGCGCTTGACGCGCTCGACCACGTGCACGAGCTCCGCGGCCGTGAGGCCGAACTTCGCCTCGTCCCCGCCCGACGACTCCCACTGGCCGGTGCCGCGCGCGTGCACCTTGAACCGCACGCCCAACGCCGCCTCGACGCCCAGCTCGCGGCTGATGCGCAGCACCCGGTCGAGCTCAGAGAGCTTCTCGAGCGTGATGATCACGTTGCGCCCGAGCCGCCGGCCCCACAGCGCCAGCCTGATGTAGTCGTCGTCCTTGAAGCCGTTGCAGCACAGCAGCGCCTCGTCGTGCGTGTCGTGCGCCAGGCACAGCGCCAGCTCGGCCTTGCTGCCCGCCTCGAGCCCCGTGCGGTAGCGCGCGCCGTACTCCGCGATCGTCTCGACGATGACGCGGCGCTGGTTGACCTTGATCGGGTACACGCCCTGGTAGCGGGCGCGGTAGCCCGCCTCCCGGATGGCGCGCTCGAACGCCTCGTTGATGCGGTCGAGGCGGTCCTCGATGATGTCGGGGAAGCGCAGGGTGACGGGCAGCTCGATGCCGCGCTCCTGCACGTCGGCCACGATGTCGACGATCGGCACCGGCGCGCCGTCCCTGTCGGAGACCGTCACGCGGCCCTTCTCGTCGATGCCGAAGTAGCCGGTCGACCACGACCGGATGCCGTAGATCTCGTCGGCGTCCGCGATCGAGAAGCCGGGGTCGAGGGTGGGTCGAGTCACCACGAAAGGATAGTGCCTGGGGCCCCCGACCGGGGTCCCCTGGCTGCCCTTCCCGCGACCGGCCCACGGCGCGGTCCGCCCGGCCGCGCCCCCGACGGCGAGGGGGCCGTCGCGCTGCTAGCATCGGCATCCGATGCCCGACGCCGCCGCCACGACGCCGAAGCTGCGCATGCCCGCCGAGTGGGAGCCGCACGCCGCCACCTGGACGAGCTGGCCGTTCGACGACGACCTCTGGGAGGGTCACCTGGAGGGCGTGCGCCGCGAGTTCGCGAAGCTCGTCGCGACGCTCTCGCGCTACGAACCGGTCGTGCTGAACGTCCGCGACGACGAGGCCGAGGCCGACGCCCGCGCCAGGCTCGCCGCGGAGGGCGCCGACTTGGCGCGCGTCGAGTTCCACCGCGTGCCCCTCAACGACGTCTGGTTCCGCGACAACGGCCCCCTGTTCGTGCGCGAGGAGGACGGGCGCGTGGCCCTCACCGACTGGCGCTTCAACGCCTGGGGCGGCAAGTACGCCCCCTGGGACGACGACGACCGCGCGCCCCAGGCGGTCGCCCGCAGGCTGGGGATGCGCCGGTACGCGGTCGACGCCGTGATGGAGGGCGGCTCGCTCGAGCTCAACGGCCGCGGCGTGTGCCTCACGACCCGCTCCTGCCTGCTGGCGCCCACGCGCAACCCGGGCCTGTCGCAGGCGGACATCGAGGGCCTGCTGCGGCGCTGGCTCGGCGTCACGCAGGTCGTGTGGCTCCACGGCGGGCTCGAGGGCGACCACACCGACGGGCACGTGGACACGATCGTGAGGTTCGCCGACGACGAGACGATCGTCGCCAGCGTGGAGGAGGACGAGAGCGACCCGAACCACGCCTCGATGCAGGCGAACCTCGAGGTGCTGCGCGCGCTCCGCACGCCCGACGGGCGGCCCTACCGCATCGTCGAGCTGCCGCTGCCCGCGCGCAGCGACTACCTCGGCGACGCGCGCCTGCCGCTCACCTACGCGAACTGGTACGTGGGCAACGGCTTCGTCGTCGTCCCCACCTACGGCGACGACAACGACGAGCGGGCGCTGGAGGTACTGCGGCCGCTCTTCCCCGGCCGCGACGTGATCGGGCTGCCCGCCAGCGAGCTGATCACCGGCGGCGGGGCGTTCCACTGCGTCACGCAGCAGCAGCCGGCGGGCGAGGTCGCGCCCGCGTCGGAAGGAGGCGAGGCATGACCCAGCGCCCGGGCACGTTCCGCATCGGCGTCGTGCAGATGAGCTGCTCGGACGTCCTGGAGGAGAACCTGAGCAAGGCCGAGGCGTTCGTGCGCGAGGCAGCGGCGAACGGCGCGAAGCTGGTGCTGCTCCAGGAGCTGTTCGAGAACCTCTACTTCCCCCAGCTCGAGCGCGAGGAGCTGTTCGCGCTCGCGCACCCGGTCGACGAGCACCCGTTCATCGCGCGCTTCGCGCGCCTGGCCGGCGAGCTCGGCGTCGTGCTGCCCGTCTCGTTCTTCGAGAAGGCGGGCCAGGCCTACTTCAACAGCCTGGCGATGGTCGACGCCGACGGCTCGGTGCTGGGCGTGTACCGGAAGAGCCACATCCCCGACGGACCCGGCTACGAGGAGAAGTTCTACTTCAACCCCGGCGACACGGGCTTCAAGGCCTGGCGCACGCGGGTCGGGACGATCGGCGTGGGCATCTGCTGGGACCAGTGGTTCCCGGAGTGCGCGCGCGTCATGGCGCTCAAGGGCGCCGACGTCCTGCTCTACCCCACCGCCATCGGCTCGGAGCCGGAGGAGACCGGCGAGCTCGACACCCGCGACATGTGGCGCCGCGTCATGGTCGGTCACGCCGTGGCGAACTCGGTCTACGTCGCGGCGGCGAACCGCGTGGGCCGGGAGGGCGAGGCCGAGTTCTACGGCAGCTCGTTCGTCTGCGACTACCAGGGCGAGTACCTGGCCGAGGCCGACAGGTCGTCGGAGACGGTGATCTACGCCGACCTCGACCTGCCCCGCGCCCAGCGCTTCCGCGCCGGCTTCGGCTTCTTCCGCGACCGCCGGCCCGACCTCTACGGCCCGCTCCTCACCTTCGACGGGCGGGAGGAGCGCCGCTAGGCCCCGGGGGCGAGGGCCTACTGGCCCAGGCTGCGCCTGACGGCGCGGGCGGCCTTCTCGGCGAACTCCTGCGCGAACACCTTGATCTCGCCGGCGAGGGGCGCGAAGGTCGTGGCGTTCGCGTAGGTGTCGGCCATCGTCATCAGCGTCTGGAAGAAGAAGTCGTTCATGTCGTCGACGGTCATGTCCTTCGTCCACAGGTCGATGCGCAGCGCGGTCTTCTGCTCCGCGTCCCACAGCGCCAGGACGAAGGCCTTCGCCGGCTGCTCGCCGGGCTCGGGGGCCTCGTCGGCGCGCCAGGTGATGGCCTCGACCACGTCCCCCGACCTGACGACACGCAGCACTATCTCCGAGCTCTCCATCAGGCCATGCTAGCCGCCCGCGCGTGCGCGGGGGCGTCGCCGGCTCTCAGGCCGAGCCGGGGTGCCCGGGTTATCGTCCGGCCGGGGGTGCCTTCACGCGGCCCCGGGACGCGGTCCCAGGGCCGCTCCACCGCAGAGGGGTAGAGGATGAAGGGACTGATACTCGCGGCCGGCCTCGGGACGCGGCTGAGGCCGCTCACGAGCCTGCGGCCGAAGCCGACCATCGCGGTCGCCAACAAGCCGCTCATCCACTACGCGGTCGACAACCTGGTCGCTGCCGGCATCGACCACATCGGCGTGGTCGTGGGCCCGTCCACCGCGACGCCCATCAGGGACACGCTCGAGTGCTACGAGCGGGCGCGGTTCGAGTTCATCATGCAGGACCCGCCCCTGGGCCTCGCGCACGCGGTGAAGGTCTCGCAGCCGTTCCTCGGCGACGAGCCGTTCGTGATGTACCTCTCCGACAACCTCTTCGAGCACGGCATCACCGACTTCGTGAGCCGCTTCGACCCGTCGAGCGGCGTGAACGCCGTGCTGGCGCTCGTCGAGGTGCCGGACCCGCGCCAGCTCGGGGTCGCCGTGGTCGAGGACGGGCGCATCGAGCGCCTCGTCGAGAAGCCGGCCGACCCGCCCAGCAACCTGGCCGTGGCCGGGGTCTACGTCTTCGACGCCTCGGTCCACGACGCGATCGAGGGCCTGCAGCCCGGCGCCAAGGGCGAGTACCAGATCACCGACGCGATCCAGCGGATGATCGAGGCCGGCAAGACGGTGGCGCCGGTGATCGTGCCGGGCTGGTGGAAGGACACCGGCAAGGCCGAGGACATCCTCGACGCCAACCGCCTCGTGCTCGGCCGGCTGCGCCGGCGCGTCGAGGGGACCGTCGAGGACAGCGAGCTCGTCGGCGAGGTCGTCGTCGAGCCCGGCGCCGTGGTCAAGGGGTCCACGGTGTTCGGGCCCGCCATCGTCGGGCGCGACGCCCTGGTGGAGCGCGCCTACGTCGGCCCGTTCACGACGATCGGCGACCAGGTCACGGTCCGCGACGCCGAGCTCGAGTACGCGGTCGTCGGCGCGCGCACGCGGATCGAGAGGGTCGGCGCGCGCATCCAGGCGAGCCTCATCGGCGAGGACGTGATCCTCACCGGGCACGACGGGCGGCCCAGCTCCCACCGGCTGATCGTGGGCGACGAGAGCCGCATCGAGCTGCGCGAGAGCTGAGCCCGGCGGGGGTAGGCCCCGCGCCGCGGTCTCCCCTGGTCACCGTCTCCGGCTCGACTCCTCCAGTACCTCGCTTTCGAGCTACTGGCGGGCGCGAGCCGGGGCGCCGGCGAGCCGATCGCCGTCGCATGAACGGGGCCAACCGTCCGGCGCGGCGATGTCCCGCTGCCGGGATACTGGAGGAGGGCGGGGGAAGGGAGCGGTAGCGCCCGAGGATGGCGCTGCCGGCACCGCGCCGTCGGCGGGACGAGCCCCAGCCGCGCGACTCAAGCCGTTGACTGACCCGGCGGCCGCTGCTAAGGTGACCTAAACCGCATTCCGGTTCGCAAACGTTTGCGAAGGCGCGAGCGCCGCGCTTCCCGGCGACCACCATCGGCTCTCGCCTTCCGACGGCGCGCCAGGCGCCCCGTGAGGAGCCATGGTCCAGCGCAGCAGCACCCTGAAGGTACTGGCCCAGCACCTCGGGCTCTCGATAACGACCGTGTCCCGCGCCCTGTCGGGCAACCCCACGGTCGCCGAGGGGACGCGCCGGCGCGTGGTCGAGGCCGCCCGGCGGTTCGGCTACGTGCCGAACGTCGCGGCCCGCCAGCTCGTGTCGGGCCGCAGCGGTTTCGCCGCCTTCGTGCTGCCCGTGCGCGGGCCGAGCTTCGTCGACTCCTACCTCGGCGAGTTCCTGACCGGCCTGGGCGAGGGCCTCGTGGCGCACGGCGTCGACCTGCTCCTCGCCACCGTGCAACCGCTCCGGTCCGAGCTCGCCGTCCTCAGGCACGTGATCGAGTCCGGCCGCGCCGACGGCGTCGTCGTGGCGCGCATCGCCGAGGACGACGAGCAGGTGCGGTACCTGCGCGAGCGCGGCGTGCCGTTCGTGATGCACGGCCGCCTCCTCGACCAGTCCGCGCCGGTGAGCTGGCTCGACACCGACAGCGGCACGGCCTTCGGCGAGGCCTTCGACATGCTCTACGAGCTTGGCCACCGCCGCTTCGGGCTGGTGAGCATCACCGACCGCATGACGTTCCGCCACCTGCGCGAGCAGGGCCTGCGCGCGGCCATCGCGAGGCGCGGCGACGACACCGTCGAGCTCGAGGTCGTCGCCGCCCCGCGGTTCGACCGCGCCGCCGCCGTCGCCGCGATCGACGGGCTGCTCGCCCGGCCGCGCCGGCCCACGGCGGTGCTCGGCCTGTTCGACGAGCTCGCCCTGCTCGTGCTCGAGCGGGCGGCGCACGCCGGCCTGCGGGTGCCCCGCGACCTCTCGGTCGTCGGGTTCGACAACGTGCCCGCCGCCGCGTACGCCCCGCCCGGGCTCACGACGTTCGACGCCCGCACGCGCGAGTCCGCGAAGGAGATCGGCGAGATGCTCGTCTCCGTCATCGAGGGTCGCGCCGCCGCGCCGCTGCAGCGGCTCGTCAGGCCCGAGCCCGTCCTGAGGGGCAGCCACGGCCCGGCCCCGCGCAGACGGCGCGCCGTGAGGAGAGGGAGGACTGTCCGATGAACAGAACGTCGCGGTTGATCGTCGGCATGGCGCTGGCGCTGACAGCGCAGCTCGCCGGCGCCCAGGTACTGTTCTGGTCGACGCAGGCGTCCCCCGTCGAGGAGGCGCAGCGCATGCGCGAGCAGGTGCTCGCCGGCTTCCCCGGCGGGGTCGACTTCCAGCCCCAGGAGTCGGGCCCCTTCTTCACCCGCCTCGAGGCCGAGCTGCAGGCCGGACGCGGCGAGATCGGCGTCGTCGGCGCGCTGCACGGCGAGCTCGCGATCTTCGCCGACCGCTGGGTCGACCTCTCCGGCGTGGACCTCGGCGGCGTCGAGGTCAGCGAGGCGTTCATGGAGCTCGGACGCCTCGGCACCGACGAGCAGAAGTACCTGCCCTGGATGCAGGCGAACTACGTGATGGCGGCCAACCGCCAGGCGCTCGAGTACCTCCCCGAGGGCGCGGACCTCGACGCCCTCACCTACGAGCAGCTCGTCGAGTGGGCGGCGAACGTCCACGAGGCGACGGGCCAGCCGCGGTTCGGCTTCCCGGCCGGCCCGCAGGGTCTCAGGCACCGCTTCTTCCAGGGCTTCCTGCTGCCCTCGTTCACCGGCTCCACCGTAACGAGGTTCCGCTCGCCCGAGGCCGAGCAGGCGTGGGAGCTCTTCAAGGAGCTTTGGCAGCACACGAACCCCGCCTCGACGAACTACGGCTTCATGCAGGAGCCGCTGCTGACGGGCGACGTCTGGATAGCCTTCGACCACATCGCTCGCCTCGCCGACGCCTTCAACCAGCGGCCCGACGACTTCGTGGCGTTCCCGGCCCCCGCCGGCCCCGTCGGGCGCGGGTTCATGCCGGTGCTGGCGGGCATCGCGGTGCCCGACACGACGCCGGACCTCGAGGCCTCGCTGGCCCTCGTCGAGTACCTGATGCGGCCCGAGACCCAGGTCGCGACGCTGCTGGCGACGAACTTCTACCCGGTCGTCGAGGCGCCCCTGCCCGAGGACCTGCCGCCGGCGGCCCGCGCGCTCGGCCCGGCGATCAACGCGATGACCTCGGCCCCCGACGCGCTGCCGGCGCTCCTGCCGGTCGGCCTGGGCGAGCTCGGCGGCCAGTTCAACCAGGTCTACATCGACACCTTCGAGCGCATCGTGCTCGCCGGCCAGCCCACCAGGCAGGTGCTCGACGAGCAGGCCGCCGTGCTGCGGAACCTGATGGTCCAGGCGAACGCCCCCTGCTGGCTCCCCGACGAGCCGTCCGAGGGCGCCTGCCCCGTCGACTGACGCCGGCTCGCGCCGCCGGCGCCTCGCCACCGGGGCGCCGGCGGCCGCGTCCGACCCGAGGGAGCCAGACCCGTGCGCGCGAGGGCGCTTCCGTACCTGCTGATCCTGCCGGCGGCGCTGTTCCTGCTCGTCTTCTTCGTCTACCCCGCCGTGCAGATCGGGCTGCTGGCGGTGACGGGGCCGGAGGGCTTCACGCTGCGGCACCTCCAGACGATGGCCGGCCACTGGAAGTTCGGGCCGGCCCTGCGCTGGACGCTGCTGCTCGCGGCCGTGGTCGTGCCGATACAGCTCGTGCTGGCGCTGGGCATGGCTTCGATCGTCACCCGGCTCAAGGCCGGCCGCGACACGGTCCTCTACCTCTTCTCTATCCCGCTCGGCCTCTCGGACCTCGCGGCCGGCATCATCTGGCTGGCGATCTTCGAGCAGTCGGGCTTCCTGAACTCGCTCCTCTACCACCTGGGCGCGATCGAGCGGCCCGTGCTCTTCCTCGGCTACCAGAGCGTCGGGACGATCTTCCTGGCCGTCGTGCTGGCCGAGGTGTGGCGCGCCACGGCCATCGTGATGGTGATCCTCGTCGCCGGCATGGGGCTGATCCCCAGGGAGTACGACGAGGCGGGCCAGGTCTTCGGCGCCAACGCCTGGCAGCGGTTCACGCGGATCACGCTGCCCCTGCTGCGCCCCAGCCTGCAGTCGGCGCTGATCCTGCGCACGCTCAACGCCTTCGAGGTCTTCGCCGTGGTGGTGGCGCTGGGCGGGACCACGCTGCCGGTGCTGATGGGCGAGACCTACCAGTGGCAGTTCACGCTGCGGGACCGCAACGTCGCCGCCGCCTACGCGCTCGTGATCCTGGGGATCTCGGTGGCGGCGACGCTGTTCTACCTCCGCGCCCTGCGCGTGCCGAAGGGAGCGACGCCGTGACGGTGCGACCCGCGCCGGCCGAGGCCGCGGCGCCCGAGGACGCCCCGCGCTCGGTCACGGCGGTGGGCGCCGCCGGGCGGTTCCTGTTCGTCGCCGCCGTCGTCCTGCTGTGCGCCTGGGTGATCGTGCCGATCTACCTGATGATGGTCAACGCGCTCTCGTCGCCGCGCGAGGTCACGGCCTTCCCCAAGTCCTTCGTCCCGTCCTTCGACCTCGGGTCGCTGCGGTTCTTCGTCACGTTCGCCGGCGTCGCCAAGGCGCTGTGGAACTCCGTGCTCGTGGCGGCGCTGACGATGCTCCTGTCGCTGGGCCTCGGCGCTCCCGCCGGGTACGCCCTGTCCCGCTTCGACTTCCCCGGCAAGGAGCTCTTCCGCCTGCTGGTGGTGATGACGCGGGCCTTCCCGCTGCCGCTCCTCGCCCTGCCGCTGGCCGTGTTCTTCATCCGCACGGGCCTCGACGACACCGCCCTGGGGCTGGCCATCGTCCACACCGTCCTGGCGATCCCGTTCGCCGCGCTGATCACGTACTCGCTGTTCTCGGGCATCCCTCTCGAGCTCGAGGAGGCAGCGTGGACCCTCGGCTGCACCCGCTGGCAGGCGTTCTACAAGGTCGTGCTGCCGCTGGTGCTGCCCGGGATCGCCGCGTCGGCGGTCTTCGCGTTCATCGTCTCGTGGAACGAGGTGTTCGCCGCGGCGGTCCTGACGATCCAGAACCGGACGCTGCCGGCGTTCCTGGTGCAGAGCCTGAACGTCTCGCCCCTCCACCTCAAGTTCGCCGGCGGCGCGGCGCTCGTCGTCCCCGCCCTGGTCTTCATCTTCGCCGTGCGGAGGTACCTGTTCGCGATGTGGGGCATCGCCAGCCGCTAGCCATGGCCGAGATCGTCATCAAGAGCGTAGCCAAGCGCTTCGGGAGCTTCCAGGCGCTGCGCGCGATCGACCTCACCGTCGCCGACAGGGAGTTCATGGTGCTGCTCGGGCCCTCAGGCTGCGGCAAGACCACGCTCCTGCGCATCATCGCCGGCCTCGAGACGCCGACCGCGGGCGAGGTGTGGATCGGCGGCCGGCGCGTCGACAGGCTGCCGCCGAGGGAGCGCGGCATCGCGATGGTCTTCCAGAACTACGCCGTGTTCCCGCACCTGACGGTGTACGAGAACATCGCCTTCGGGCTGCGCATGAAGCGCCTGCCGCGCGAGACGATCGACGAGCGCGTGCGCCGCACCGCGTCGCTGATGCACATCGAGCAGCTCCTGACGCGCTACTCGGGCCAGCTCTCGGGCGGACAGCGGCAGCGCGTGGCCGTCGCGAGGGCGCTGGCCATGGAGCCCGACGTGATACTGATGGACGAGCCGCTCTCGAACCTCGACGCGCTGCTGCGCCTCGAGATGCGCGCCGAGCTCAAGGGCGTGCTGGAGGCGAGCCGGACGACGACGATCTACGTCACCCACGACCAGGTCGAGGCCATGTCGCTGGCCGACCGCATCGCCGTCATGAACGAGGGCGAGATCGTGCAGGTCTCGACCCCCGTGGAGGTCTACCGCGACCCCGCCGCCCGCTTCGTCGGCAGCTTCATCGGCAACCCGCCGATGAACTTCATCACCGCGACGCGGCTCGCCGACGGCGAGTGGGACGTCGCGGGCCTGCGCCTGCCCGGCCCCGCCGCAGGCGAGCGCCTGGAGTTCGCCGTCAGGCCCGAGGACGTCGACGTCGCTCCCGGCGGGCTGAGGGCCGTCGTGCGCGTCGTCGAGCCGCTCGGCCCGCACACGCTGGTGACGGCCGAGGTCGGGGGCCGTCCGTTCCGCGCGGTGCTCGGCACCGACGTCGCGGTCGCGCCGGGCGACGAGCTGAGCCTGGTGCCGAAGGCCGACAGGGTGCGCTGGTTCGACCCCGAGACCGGCGCGGCCGTGCGATGAGCGGCCGGGACGACGTCGTGGCGCAGGCCGAGGAGGTCCTGCGCGCCAACGACAGGGGCGGCTACACCGTCCCGACGGCGGGCCTCTACCCCTTCCAGTGGAACTGGGACTCCTGCCTCACGGCCCTGGGTCAGAGCCACTTCGACGAGGAGCGCGCCTGGCGCGAGGTCGAGACGCTGTTCGCTCACCAGTGGGAGGACGGGATGGTCCCCCACATCGTCTTCCACGAGCCCTCCGACGGCTACTTCCCCGGCCCCGAGGTGTGGGGCACGGGCCGCCCCACGCCGACCTCCGGCATCACCCAGCCGCCGGTGGTCGGCTTCGTCGTCAGGCGCCTCTTCGAGCGCGCCCGCGACAGGGGCCTGGCCGAGGCGAAGGCCCGGGCGCTGCTCGGGAAGGTCGACGCCTGGCACGCGTGGTTCTACCGGCACAGGGACCCGCGCGGGGAGGGCCTGGTGGCGCTCCTACACCCCTGGGAGTCGGGCCGCGACAACTCGGTCGACTGGGACGAGCCGCTGGCGCGCGTGCCCACCGAGGGCGTGGAGCCCTACACCAGGCGCGACACCCAGCACGCCGACCCGGCCCACCGCCCGACCAAGGAGCAGTACGACCGCTACCTGTGGCTGCTGCAGCGCTTCCGCTCGCTCGGCTGGGACGCCACCCGGCTGCACGACGCCTCGCCGTTCCAGGTCGTCGACCCCGGCTTCAACGCGGTCCTCATCAGGTCGTGCGCCGACCTCGCCGACCTGGCCGAGGCGCTGGGCGAGACCGGGGTCGCGGAGGCGAACCGGGCGCGCGCGTCGGCGGGGCTCGCGGCCCTCGAGGGCCTGTGGAGCGAGGCGCACGGGCAGTACCTGTGCCGCGACCGCGTCAGCGGCGAGCTGGTCGTCAGCGCCTCCGTCGGCGGGCTGCTGCCGGTGTTCGCGGCGGTGCCGCGCGAGCGGGCCGCGCGGATCGCCCGCACGATCGAGCGCTGGGGCGAGAGGGTCACCTACCTGGTCCCCTCCCACGACCCGGACGACCCGCGGTACGAGCCGCAGCGCTACTGGCGCGGCCCCGTGTGGCTGGTCGTGAACTACATGATCGCCGATGGCCTGGCCCGCGCCGGCGAGCGGGAGGTGGCCGAGCGGGTCGTCTCCTCGAGCCTGGCGCTGGTCGCCCGGTCCGGCTTCGCCGAGTACTACGACCCCGTCACCGCCGCGCCCTGCGGCGGCCGGCGCTTCTCGTGGACCGCCGCGATGGCCCTCGAGCTGCTGGCCGCGCAGCGCGGCGGCGCCCTCACGCCGGCGTGAGCAGGGCGAGCCCGCGGTACGGCACGGTGAAGCGCCCCTCGTGCACCCCGCGCTCCGGCGCGAGCCTGTCGACGCAGCGGTAGGCGGGCAGCGCCTCGTCGGTGAGCTCGACGTCGTGGTCGGTCGTGTTCACGACCGCGCAGGCCACGCCCCCTTCCGACTCGCGCCGCACGACCACGGCGCCCTGCATGGCGAAGACGCGGGCGGCGCCGCGCCTGAGCGGGTGCAGCTCGCGCCGCAGCCGGCCCAGGGCGCTGACGAACGCGAGCAGGTCCTCGTCCCAGGCGGCGCGGTCCTCCCAGGGGAAGGCCCCGCGGTTGTGCGGGTCGTGGCCGCCCCTCATGCCGATCTCGTCGCCGTAGTAGACGCAGGGCGCCCCCGGCGACGCGAAGAGCAGCAGGAACGCCTGCCGCAGGGCCGCGGCGTCGCCGCACAGCAGCGTCGCGAGCCGCGGTGTGTCGTGCGAGCCCAGCAGGTTGAGCTGCCCGAAGGCCGTCTCGCCCCGGTAGACCTGCAGGAGCTCCTCGAGGCGCGCCGCGAAGGCCTCCGGCGGGAGCGGCTCGAGATGGCCCAGGCCGCTCCTCGCCGCCTCGGCGCGGTCGAGCTCGCGGCCCACGAGCCCCAGCACGGCCCGGGCGAACGGGTAGTTCATCACGCCGTGGAACATGTCGCCCTGGACCCAGCGCTCGGCCAGCTCCCAGATCTCGCCGACGATGTAGGCGTCGCCCTTGGCCCCGACGCAGCGGCGCCTGAACTCCCGCCAGAACTCGTCGTCGTCGATCTCGGAGGGCACGTCGAGGCGCCAGCCGTCGGCGCCGAAGCGCAGCCAGCGCTCGCCGACGTCGAAGACGAACTCCCTGACCAGCGGGTTCGCGACGTTCAGCTTCGGCAGCGCGGGCAGCCCCCACCACGCCTCGTAGCCGAGCTCGCCGCCGCCGTAAGCGTTGAGCGGCAGGCGCCTCACGTGGAACCAGTCGAGGTAGGGGCTCTTCTCGCCGTTCTCCAGCACGTCGGCGAAGGGCAGGAAGCCGCGGCCGGAGTGGTTGAACACGCCGTCGAGGATCACCCTCATGCCGCGCGCGTGCGCGCCGTCGAGCAGCTCGGCCAGCGCCCGGTCGCCGCCCAGGAGCGGGTCGACCGCGTGGTAGTCGGCCGTGTGGTAGCGGTGGTTCGCCGTCGACGCGAAGACCGGGTTCAGGTAGATGGCGTTGACGCCCAGCGCCTCCAGGTGGTCGAGGCGCTCGAGGACGCCGAGCAGGTCGCCGCCCTTGTAGCCATGCACGGTGGGCGGGGAGCCCCACGGCTCGAGGTTCGCGGGCTTCGGCAGCCGCTCCGAGCGCGCGAACCGGTCCGGGAAGACCTGGTAGAAGACCGCGTCCTTGACCCAGTCGGGGACCGTCGGCGTCACGTCTGGGGGCGCAGCAGAGGGAACAGGATCACGTCCCTGATGCTCGGCGCGTCGGCGAGCAGCATCGCCAGCCTGTCGATGCCGAGGCCGAGGCCGCCGGTGGGCGGCATGCCGTACTCGAGGGCCGTGAGGAAGTCCTCGTCGAGGCGCTGCGCCTCCTCGTCGCCGGCGGCCCTGAGCTGCTCCTGCAGCTCGAAGCGCCGGCGCTGGTCGAGCGGGTCGTTGAGCTCGCTGAACGCGTTGCCCAGCTCCATGCCGACGGCCACCGGCTCGAAGCGCTCCACCAGGCCGGGGCGCGAGCGGTGACGCTTCGCCAGCGGGCTTATCACCTCGGGGTGGTCCATCACGAACACCGGCCCGACGAGGTGGGGCTCGACGAAGTGGTCGTAGAGCTTGGCGTAGACCTGGTTCAGCGGCCGCTCGGCGAGCGGCGGCTCGCCGCCGGGCCCTGGCTCGGGGAAGCGCTCGCGCACCCACTCCCGCAGGCGAGGCTCGTCGAGGACGTCGAAGTCGACTCCCATGCGGGAGGCCAGCTCGCCCGTGTAGTCGACGCGCGGCCAGGGCGGGGTGAAGTCGAGCTCCTTGCCCTGGTAGACGAGCCTCGTGCTGCCCGTCAGGTCGCGCACGAGGTTCGAGTAGAGGTCCTCGACCAGGGCCAGGATGTCGAGGTAGTCCTTCCCCGCCCAGTACAGCTCGAGCATCGTGTACTCGGGGTTGTGCTTGAAGCTGATCCCCTCGTTGCGGAAGTTCCTGCCGATCTCGTAGACGGCCTCGAACCCGCCGACGATCAGCCTCTTGAGGTAGAGCTCGAGCGAGATGCGCAGGTAGAAGTCGTGGTCCAGCGCGTTGTGGTGCGTGACGAACGGGCGCGCCTCGGCGCCGCCGGGCTGGGCCTGCAGCACCGGGGTCTCGACCTCGATGAAGCCGAGGCCGTCGAGGTAGCGCCTGATGTACGAGATCGCCTTGGCGCGGAGCTCGAACGCGCGCCGCGAGTCGGGGTTCATGAGCGTGTCGAGGTAGCGCTGCCGGTAGCGCGCCTCCTTGTCCTGGAGGCCGTGGAACTTGCTCGGCAGCGGCCTCAGCGCCTTGGCGAGCAGGCGGAACGCGCTCGCGTCGACGGTCAGCTCGCCGGTCTTCGTCGCGTAGACGTGGCCCGTGACCTCGAGCCAGTCGCCGAGGTCGAGCTTCTTGATCGCGTCGTACCGCTCGAGCTTCGCCCGCTCGAACGAGACCTGCACGCGGCCGCTCTGGTCCTGCAGCGTCGCGAACGTGAGCTTGCCGAGCATGCGCAGCAGCATCACGCGCCCCGCGACCGTGACCTCGTTCCCCTCGACGCGGTCGCCGGGGGCCAGGTCGGGGTGCAGGGCGCGCAGCTCCGCGGCCGTGTGCGTGCGCGCGAACGAGTAGGCGTACGGCTCTATGCCGCGCTCGACCAGCGCCTGCAGGTTGCGCAGGCGCTGGTCGCGTTGGTCCGTGGGACTATCCATGCCGCGCCAGCTTAGCCGCCGGGCGCGGTCGCGCTCACGCGATCTCCTTGACCACGTAGCGGGTGACCTTGTCGCCGATGACCACCTCGAACTCGTCGCCGACGCCGCGGCCCTTCAGCGCCTTGCCGAGCGGCGACTCGTCCGAGACCTTCGGGATGTCGCCGTCGAGCACGCCGGCCTCCACGGGCGAGACGAGCTGGACGGAGAACTCCTCGCGCTTCTTGCCGGCCTCGGCCAGCTTCACCACGGAGCCGAGGTCGACGTAGTCGGAGGCCTGGTCCTCGATGATCACGGCCCTGCCGAGCTGGTCCTCGAGGTCGTCGATGCGCTGCTCGATGCGGGCCTTCTCGGTCTTCGCGTCCTCGAGGCCGGAGTCGTCGTAGTCGTCTGAGGAGCCCGTCAGCTCCTGGAGGATGCGGGTCGCCTCCTCCAGCCGCTCGCGCTCCTGCTTGAGCAGCGCCTGCAGGCGCTCGTATCCCTCTTGAGTGACGCGCACTCTCATCGCCATACGTAACCTCCGGAGTTCGTGGTCGCCCCGTTAGGAAGCGGCTTGCCCCGGCAGGGACAAGCCGTTCGGTACCCCAACTGTGAGCCAGATGATACTCCAAGAGGCTGCCGCGTCCGTGAAACCGTGCGACGAGACGGACAACCCCGGCCCGGATGGGACTTCCTGCTCACCACCCGCCCGGGGCACCGACATACACTCGCAGCGATGACGTTCCGCGCCGCGGCACTCCTCACCGTCGTCACCTGCGCGCTCGCAGCCCTGGCCGTCGCGCTGCCCGCCCGACCCCGCACCTCCGTCGGCGACCCCCAGATCGTCGCCGTGGTCCTCGACCCCCTCGACGACCCGCGCCTCGCGCCCTACCGCGTCCTGCGCGAGGCGAGCGCGGAGCGCGACCTCGCCAGGCTCGAGGAGCTGGCGTTCGGCTCCGGCTCCTACAGCGCCTACCTGGCGGCGATGGAGCTGGCCCGCGCCGACGCCGCGCCCGCCGAGCTGCGGGCGAGGGCGCTGGAGAGGGCGCTCGACCTGCGCGTCCAGGACCCGCTGCGCCGCGCCGAGGAGCGCGCGCTGCGCCTCGAGCTCGGCGAGCTGTGGGAGCGGGCCGGGGACAGGGAGAAGGCCTTCGCCGCCTACCGCGCCGCCCTGCCGCTGGGCAGGGCGATCGAGGGCGCCGAGCGCACGGCTCCCGACCGCTACCGCCTCGCCGCGGCGTTCCAGAGCGCCGGCATGCACACCAGGGCGCTCGAGGCGCTGGAGGGGCTGGCGGCGCCGTCCATCGAGGCGCCGTCGCTGCGCGCCCTGGGACGCTACTCCGAGGCGCTCGACGCCTACCGCCGCTGGCTGGCCGAGGTGCCGGGCGACCCCACGGCCCGGTCCGGCGAGGCGTGGTGCCTCTACTACCTCGGGCGCGACGCCGAGGCCGCCGCCGCCTTCGAGGCGATCGGAGGCTCGGAGGGCCTCTACGGCCTGGGGCTGCTCGCGAACCGCGCCGGCGACGTCACGCGCGCCGTCGAGCTCTTCACCGCCAGCGGCCGGGCCGACGCCATGTGGCTCGCCACCGGCGTCCTCGAGGCCCGCGACCGCTACGCGGAGGCCCTGCCCGTCTACCTGCGGCTCGCCGAGGGCTCGAGCGTCTACGCTGACGACGCGGCCTACCGCGCCTACGTGCTGGCCGGACGCCTGGGCGACGAGGCCGCCCGGGCGCGCGCCCGCGAGCTGATGCCGCCGGGCTCGTTCTTCGCGCTCGTCCTCGGCGACCCGCCCGCCGTGCCCGACCCGGCCGGCGCCGACGCGCTGGCGGCGGCCGCGGTGCAGGGCGACATGGCGCTGGCCGCCGAGCCCAGCTCCGCCGCCGAGGCCCTCGAGGTTGCCTTCGCCCTGATGGCGATGCACGACCGCGACGCCGCCGTGGGCGAGCTCCTGTTCGCGCTGCGCGAGGCCGAGGCCGCCGGCGACGTGGCCGCGGTGCTGTACCTCGCCGAGGCGCTGCAGAGCATGGACGAGTACCGCCAGAGCTCCCGCGCCGGCCGCGAGCTCCTAGCCGCCGGGGTGCAGGACCTCCGCGCCTGGAGGCTCGCCTACCCGCCGGCCTGGCCGGAGACCGTGCTCTCCGCCGCCGCCCAGGCCGGCGTCGAGCCGGCGCTGGTGTGGGCCGTGATGCGCCAGGAGTCGGCGTTCAGCGAGGTCGCCGTGTCCGTCGCGAACGCGCAGGGCCTGATGCAGGTGATCCCCTCGACCTGGACTTGGCTCGCCGAGCTGCGCAAGGAGCAGCCGCGCGACCCGTTCGACGTGGTGGCGAACATCGAGTACGGCGCCACGTACCTCGGCTGGCTGATGAACTACTGGGACGGCGACGTCGAGCTGGTGATCGCCTCCTACAACGGCGGCCAGGGCTACGTGCGCCGCGTGTTCACGGCCGACTACGTGAAGGGCGACAAGGCCGAGTTCTACCGCGAGATCGACCGCAGCGAGACCCGCGAGTACCTGCAGCGCGTCTACGAGAACCTCGCCGTCTACCGCACGCTCTACCCGGCCCTCGCGACGGGCGCCGCCGAGGCGGCGCGCTGAACACGCCCGCGGGCGCGCGGCCGCGGGGGCGCCGCCGCGGTCCCGTCACCGCGGGCGCGCCGGGCTCAGCTCAGCTTCCGAACCCGGTCTCCTCGAGCAGGTCGAGGGCGCGTTCGATAACGTCCCTGAGCCAGACGTCCTGAGGCTCGCGGCCCTCGTCGAGGAGCGCGGTCTCGCCGCGCGAGAGCCAGCGCCAGGCGTCGTGCTTGCCGGCCTCCAGCGCCGGAGCGCGCAGGTCGCCCCTCACCGTCACGACGACGTCGACCTCGCGCCTCGCCACGCCGCCTGCCTCCCAGTCGATCAGCTCGACGACGGGGCCCAGCGCCGACAGCTCCCAGCCCGTCTCCTCGCGCACCTCGCGGCGCAGGGCGTCGAGGGCGTCCTCGCCGGGCTCGGCGTGGCCGCCGACCATGTCCCAGGCGCCGGGGAAGAGCGCGCGGTCCGGCGAGCGGCGCTGCACGAACACGCGCCCCGCGCCGTCGGTGATGACGGCGCCCACCACGAGCCGCCTGCCGTCGCGCGCGGCCGAGGCGGAGAACGCGCGCAGCGCGGCCTCGTCCGGGACCTCGCCGACCCTCAGGCCGCGGCCGTCGGGGGCGCCGGAGAGCTTGACGTCCTGACCAGCCATGGTGGCGAGGTTACGACGCGCGGCGCGGGCGCGACCCGGTCCGCAGCGGGCGGACGGCCCTAGGCCCGCTCCGACAGCGGCGCGGTCCCCCGCCGGCCCGGCTCCGGCCCGCCGCGCGCCCGCCTGCGCAGAGCGAACACGACCCGTGCGCCGAGCAGCAGCGCGAACGCGCCGGTGAAGACCAGCGGCTCGGCCTGGAGCGTCTTCTGCCCCCAGACGAAGTGGAGCGACACCAGCCCCGCGGCCGGGTAGACGAGCCGGTGCAGCGCGGCCCAGCGCCGGCCCAGGCGCCTGATCCAGCCGTCGGTGGAGGTCACGGCCAGGGCCAGGAGGATCAGCCAGGCGGTGAAGCCGATCGTCATGAAGGGGCGCTCGAGCACGTCCTCAACGAGGTGCGAGAGGTCGAGCCCGAGGTCGAGGAACGCGTAGACGCCGAGGTGCAGCGAGGCGTAGACGAACGCGCCCAGGCCGAGCTGCCGCCGGTAGCGCACGAGCCAGTGCCAGCCGGTGATGCGCCTCAACGGCGTGACCGCCAACGTCAGCAGGAGGTGGAAGATCGCCCACCAGCCGGTCCTGTCGGTCAGCGTCTCGATGGGGTTGACGCCCAGGCGGCCGGTGAACGCGTCGACCAGCGTGACCGCGGCCGGCGTGAGGCTGAGGGCCCACAGGGCCAGGTGGCTGGCGCGTCGCCAGCGCTTCCTCACCTCCCTGTCGCGCTCGCCGGCCCGCGCGGCGGCGGCGACGGCGGGCATCAGAAGTTCCGCACCAGGTCCATGCCCTCGTACATGTGCGCGACGAGCTCGCCGTAGCCGTTGAACATGAGGGTCTCGCGCCGGCGGAACTCGCCGATGCGCCGCTCGGTCCGCTGGCTCCAGCGCGGGTGGTCGACGTTCGGGTTCACGTTCGCGTAGAAGCCGTACTCGTGCGGCGCCACGACGTTCCAGGTGTTGCGCGGCTGCTCGGCCACGAAGTCGATCTTCACGATCGACTTGATGCTCTTGAAGCCGTACTTCCAGGGCACGACGAGGCGTATCGGCGCCCCGTTCGCGTTCTTCAGCGGCTTGTCGTAGATGCCGGTGGCCATGAACGTGAGCGGGTTCATGGCCTCGTCCATCCGCAGGCCCTCGACGTACGGGAACGGCAGGAGCTCGCGGCGCTGGCCGGGCATCTGCTCGGGGCGGAACACGGCCTCGAACCGCACGTACCGCGCCTCGGGCTTCGGCACCAGGAGCTCGATCAGGTCGCGCAGCATGAAGCCGTTCCAGGGGATCACCATCGACCACGCCTCGACGCAGCGCAGCCGGTAGACGCGCCTCTCGATCTCGAACTGGGAGACGATCTCCTCCAGCGAGTAGGTGCCCGGGTTCTCGACCAGCCCGCCCACGGTGACCGACCAGGGATCGGTCACGAAGTCGCCGCTCAGGCGCGAGGGGTCGGACTTGTCGTAGCCGAACTCGTAGAAGTTGTTGTAGGTCGTGATCGCCTCGTAGTCGGTCCAGCGCTCGTCGGTGTCGCCGAGGCCCCTGAGCTCGTCGTCGGCCGCGCCCGCCCCCTGCCCGAGCGCGGCCGCGGCCGCCGTGCCCACGACGAGCGACGCCGCGGCGCGCATGAACGTGCGTCGGCTGAGGTAGAGCTCCTCCGGCGTGACCTCGTCCTCGGGGACCTTCAGCAGGCGGTTCAGTATCGACGGCACGGCCTAGCCTCCTACGGATGTGTGGCCAAGAGTGTAGAGCCCGCGGCCTGCCTCCGTCCCGCCCGCGTTGACGCGGCAGCGCGCCGCCCTACCCCCGCTCGTCGGCGTCCGGGTCCCAGCGCCGGGCGTAGCCGGCGGTCACGCGGTCCATCACGACGGCGAGGAGCACGATCGCCAGGCCGGCCTCGAGGCCCAGGCCGACGTCCCCGCGCTGCAGGCCCCTCAGCACGACCTGCCCCAGGCCCCGGGCGCCGATCATCGAGGTCAGCACGACCATCGACAGGGCCAGCATGATCGTCTGGTTCACCCCGGCGGCGAGGGTGGGCAGCGCCAGCGGCAGCCTGACGTAGCGCAGGACCTGCAGCTCGTTCGCGCCGGCGGTCTCAGCGGCCTCGATCAGCGACCTGTCGACCGACCTCAGGCCCAGGTCGGTCAGGCGGATCACCGGCGGCACGGCGTAGACGAACGTCGCGAACAGCGCCGAGACGTTGCCGAGGCCGAAGAACATCACCACCGGGACGAGGTAGACGAAGCTCGGCAGCGTCTGCATCAGGTCGAGGACCGGCCGCAGCACGGCCTTGAAGCCGGCGCTGCGGCTCATCAGCACGCCCAGGGGCACGCCCACGAGCACGCACAGCGCCGTCGCCAGCGCCATCAGCGCCAGCGTCGTGACGGTCTCGGGCCACAGGCCGAACGTCCCGACGAGGACGAGCCCCGCGGCCACGAGCGCGCCGGCGAGCGGCCGGCGCGTGGCGTTCCAGACCAGCAGCGCGAGCGCCAGCGTGACGAGCCACCAGGGCACGGCCAGCAGCGCCCGCTCGAGGCCGCCCAGCAGGTAGAGCAGCGCGTCGGCCACGCCGCCGAAGGCCGCCGAGTAGTCGTCGACGAGGCGGTCGACGAGCGCGTTCGCCCAGTCCCTCAGCGGGACGCGCCACGAGCCGGGGAACGAGGGCCCCAGGCCGGCCACGGCTCAGTCCGCGCCGAACGCCGCGGCGACCCGCTCGGCCGTGTCGGGGTCGAGCCAGGCGCTCCAGACCTCCCGCTCCGTGGCCAGGAAGCGCCTGGCCGCCTCCTCGGGCTCGGCGCCGGTGGCGTGCATGAACGCGAGCGCGCGCGAGAGCATCGCGCTGCTGCCGCGGTAGGCGGAGAGGAACCGCCTCACCCCCTCGGGCGCCTCGTCCTTGAAGCGCGAGCCAAGCGCCACCACGGCGCGCGAGGTCGGGTAGGCGCAGGCGCGCGTGGCGCGCTCCGGGGCGTCGACGAGGGCCGTGAACTCGGCCCAGCAGTCGGGGTCGAAGGGCGGCTCCTCGAGCAGGTAGAGGTCGAGCTCGCCCAGCACCCAGGTCGGGCCCCAGTAGTAGCCGACCCACGGCTCGCCGCGGCGGTAGGCCCCCTCGAGCTCGGCGGCGAGGGCCACGCCGGTGCCGGAGCGGAAGTTCGTGAACCTGTCCTCGAGGCCGTAGGCGTGGAGCTTCACGGTGTTCACGAGCTCGCACTGCCAGCCGATCACGCAGTTGTAGAAGCGCCCCTTGTCGGGCCGCTCGGGGTCCCTGAAGAGCTCCCAGTACTCCGCGAGGTCGAAGACGCTGCGCAGCCCCGGCGCGGCAGGCTCGATCCCGCGCGCCGGGTCGCCCTCGACGAGGTAGCGGGGCACGAACCAGCCCTGCACGGCGTCGTCGAAGGCGACGCCCACCTCCTCCACGACGCCGTTCGCGACGGCCTCGGTCCAGAGGGCGGGCGTGTTGTCGGTCCAGACCTCCATGATCACGTCCACGTCGCCGCGCACCGCCCCCTGGTAGATGGGCACGACCGTGCCGGGTATCGCGTCGGTGGCGCACCCGAAGCCCTCCTCCAGGACCAGGCGCGCGATCCAGTTCGCCACCTGCGCGCTCTCCCAGTCGAGGTCGCCGAAGACGATGGGGCGACGCAGGCCGCCGCAGTCCGGGGATCGCGCGGACGCCGTGCCGAAGGCGGCGGTCAGGGCGCAGGCGGCGATGAGGATGGACAGCAGCCTTCGGACGGTCTCCATGCGTCTCCCTAGACGCCCTCCGCGGTCGACTCCGGCTCCGGCCGGCGGTGCACGGTGGGCAGCGTCACCCTGAACACGGTAGCGCCCGGCTGGGACCACACCGTGATCCTCCCGCCGTGCCTCTGCTCGACGGTCTTGCGCGCCAGCGGCAGGCCCAGGCCCGTGCCCTCGCCGACCCCCTTGGTCGTGAAGTACGGCTGGAACAGCCGCGGCATCACGTCGGGCGGGATGCCGGGGCCGGTGTCCTCCACCTCGACGGTCACCTGGCCCTCGCCCGCCCGCGTCCTCAGGGTGAGCGTGCCGTCGCCCTTCATCGCGTCGAGCGCGTTGTCGATGAGGTTCGTCCAGACCTGGTTCAGCTCGCCGGGGTAGGCCTCGATCCGCGGCAGGTCGCGGTCGTAGTCGCGCACGACCTCGACCCCGCCCAGCTTGCGCTTGACCATCAGCAGCGCGCTCTCCAGGCCCTCGTGCACGTCGACCTCGTCGAACTGCGCCCGGTCCATGTGGCTCGAGACCTTCACCGCCCGCACCTGCTCGACGATCGCGTTCGCCGCCAGCCTGATCTCGTCGAGCAGGCCGCGCGCGATGGCGTCGGCGGCGAGCCAGCGCGCGGCCGCCGCCCGGTTCCGCGGCTCGAAGCGCTCCAGCACCTCCTCGAGGTCCGGCAGCGTCCAGCCTGCCTGGAGGAGCGCGGGCGCCGCGTCCCACGGCTCCTCGAGGCCGAGGGCCTGCAGGTGGTCGGCGAGCTCGTCCTCCTCGTCGGGGTCCGGCAGGTGGCCGGGCCCGTGCGGGGAGCTCTCGGCCCGCTCCTTCGCCAGCAGACCGAGGGTGAGCACCGCCTGGAGCTCGTCGGGGCCCAGGTCGCGCCCGAACAGGTCGAGCGCCGCCGCGTCGCGCCTCTCGTGGGCGGCGGCCAGGGCCGCGGTCGAGCGCACCAGCGCCGACGCGGGGTTGTTCAGCTCGTGGGCGAGGCCCGCCGCCATCGTGCCGAGGGCCAGGAGCCGCTCCTCGCGGGCGCGGTTCGCCTGCTCCTCCTCGATGCGCGCCGCCATGCAGCTCACGATCGCCGCCGCGGCCTCCGGCGAGCGGCCGAGCAGCTCGCGGAACGCGCGCTGGCCGAGGCGCAGGAGCACCGAGTCCTGGTTCGCCCTGACCGTCGCCGTGCGCGGGCGCCCGTTCACCAGGGCCATCTCGCCGACGACCTCGCCCGGCCCGCGGTAGGCGATCACGTCGTCGACCTCGCGCACGCGCCGGGAGATCACCAGCTCGCCCGAGAGCACGACGTAGAGGTGGTCGCCCACGTCGCCCTCGCGGAAGAGGACCTGCCCCGCGCGCGCGTGCACCTCCTCGGCCCGGTTCAGCAGGTCGGTGAGGTGCTGGTCGTCGAGCGCGGCGAAGAGCTGCACGCGCCTGAGGTAGTCCAGCCGGGTGGCGGCGTCGGCGCGGGCGCTCATCACGCCCCCGCCAGGTAGCGGTGGACGGCCTGCACGGCCATCGCGCCCTCGCCCACCGCCGAGGCTATGCGCTTCACCGACCGGTGCCTGACGTCGCCGGCGACGAACACCCCGGGCACGCTCGTCTCGAGCCAGGCCCGCTCGCGACGGCCCGGGCCGGGCACGGCCGGCAGGTCCTCGCCCGAGAGCACGTAGCCCTGCGGGTCGCGCAGCACGTCGGGGGGCAGCCAGTCGGTGTGCGGCGTGGCGCCGATGAACACGAACACCGCGGCCGCGTCCTCGTCGTAGTCGCGCTCGTTGTCGAGCTCGCGCAGGGTGACGGCCTCGAGCCTGCCGCCCCCGTGCAGGCGCGCCACGACGGTGCGGCACCGCACCTTCACGCGCTCGTTGGCCTCGAGCTGCGCGATCAGGTAGCTCGACATCGTGGCGGCCAGGCCGCTGCCGCGCACCAGCAGGACGACCTCGGAGGCGAAGCGGGAGAGGTACATCGCCGCCTGGCCGGCCGAGTTGCCCGCGCCGACGACGAACACCTTGCGGCCCGTCACCGACATCGCCTCGGTGGCGGCGGCCCCGTAGTAGACGCCCGCGCCCGCGAGCTCGTCCGCGCCGGGCGCGTCGAGGCGCCGGTACGCGACGCCGGTGGCGATCAGTACGGCCCGGGCGGCCACCTCGCTGCCGTCGGAGAGCGTCACCACGCGGTACGGGTCCTCGCGGCGCAGCGCCGTGGCGCGCACCGGGTTGAGGATCTCGGCGCCGAAGCGCTTGGCCTGCGTCACGGCGCGCCGCGCCAGGTCGCTGCCCGACAGGCCGGCGGGGAAGCCCAGGTAGTTCTCGATCGCCGACGACAGCCCGGCCTGACCACCCGGGGCCTCGGCCTCGACGAGCAGCGTCGAGAGGCCCTCGGAGGCCCCGTAGACGGCCGCCGCCAGGCCGGCCGGACCCGCGCCGACGATCACCAGGTCGTAGCTCTTCAGCTCGGGACTCTGCTTGAGCCCCACCCGCGCCGCGACCTCGGAGAGCTCGGGGGCCAGCAGCGCCTGCCCGTCCTCGAGCACGACGACGGGCAGGTCCGACGGGCCCGCGCCGGCGGCCTTCAGGAGCGGCTCGGCCTCGGGCGAGAGCTCGACGTCGAGCCAGCGGTAGGGCACGAGGTTGCGCGTGAGGAAGTCCTTGAGGGCGTGGGTGGACGGGTCGTACGCGTGGCCCACGACCATCACGCCGGTGAAGGCCGGCTGCCACTGGGCGCGCCAGTCGTCGAGGAGGTCGTCGAGGACCGGGTAGAGGCGCTCCTCGGGCGGGTCCCACGGCTTCATCAGGTAGTAGTGGAGCTTCGTCTCGTTGATCGCCCGTATCGAGGCCTCGGTGTCGGCGTAGGCGGTGAGCAGGACGCGCCTGGCGTCTGGGTAGAGCTCGCGCGCCTGCGCGAGGAACTCGAGGCCGCTCATGCGCGGCATGCGCTGGTCGACGAGGAACAGCGCCACGTCGTCGCCGCGCAGCTTCGCCTCCTGCACGAGCTCGAGGGCCCGCTGCCCGGAGTCGGTGCGCACGACGCGGTACGACTCGCCGTAGTGGCGGCGCAGGTCGCGGGAGACGGCGGCCAGGACCGCGGGGTCGTCGTCGACCGCCACGATCAGCGGCTTGGGCGCGGGCCGGGGCGACGTCATGGCGCCACCAGAGGCGGCCTGCCCGGCTCGCCCAGGGGCGTGAGGTCGAACGGCCCGGAGGGCATCAGCGACTCGACCGCGGCGGCCTTGGCCTCGGCGGCAGCGGCCTCCTCCTCCCGGCCGAGGCCGCGCGCGACCTCCGCCAGGCTGCGCAGGCCGCGCGTCAGGTAGGGGAGCATCCCGCGGTCCTCGTGCCACGCGACGGCGCCCTCGATGTGAGGGAGCGCCTCCTCGTCCCGGCCCAGCTCGTGGAGGGCGTCGGCCAGCATGTGGGCCGCGGTCCAGCGGCCGTAGGCGTCGCGCATCGACTTGGCGCGCTCGATCTGCGCGCTGAGGTCGGACACGGCGCCGACGTCGCCGACGAGGAAGCGGCACGCGGCGCGGGAGGCCTCGACGCCGTAGAGGTGCGGCTCCCAGGCGGTGCCCACGGCGACCTTCAGGGCCTTGTCGAAGTCCTGCAGCGCCGGCTGGAGCTGCTGGCGCGTCATCTCGCCCAGGCCCGACAGCCACAGCCCGTTCGCGGCGCACTCGCGCCCGTCGATGCCCAGCGCCTGGTCGCGCCCGTAGACGATGAACCTCATCGCCGGCTCGAGCTCGCCCATCTCCAACAGGGCGTGGCCGGCGAGCATCGCGACGTCGGCCACCTTGATCGTCGAGCCCGAGGCGTAAGCGGCCTCCAGGGCCCGCGGCATCACCTCCAGTGACTCGCTGAAGCGCCCCAGCCGGGCCAGCGCCAGCGCCTGGGAGCCGAGCGCGTGCGACAGCACCGCCTTGTCCCCGACGGACCTCGCCAGCTCGGCGACCTCACCGAGCCGCTCCGCTGCCGCCCTCGGGTCGTCGCCGACGAGCAGCTCCGTGGAGGCCCAGAACGGGACCAGGAAGAGGTGGTCGTCGCCCAGCTTCTGGGCCAGCCCCTGCGCCTCGTTCAGCACGTGGAAGCCCTGAGTCGGGTGGCCGGAGAGCACGAAGACGTTGGCGTGGACCACCAGCGCCTTCACGAGCAGCGCCTCGTCGCCCAGCTCCCTGGCCAGCTCGACGGCGCGGCCCGAGCGGTCCGCCATGCCCCATCGCAGCCCGGGGTCCTCGTGCCTCCTGAGCTGCGTCTCGGTCTCGGTGAGCGCCACCAGCGCCAGGGCCGCGGCCCGCCGCCACCCGTCGGCACGCTGCTCCGCCGGCATGCGCTCGAGGGCGGCGACCGCCCGCTGCTGGAGGTCGACGGCCTGGTCGAGGGCGTTCACGCGCCTTGCGCGGTCGGCGGCGCGTCCGGCGAACTCGGCGAACCGCAGCCACTCCTCCGCCCGCTCGTAGTGGCTCGCCAGCGCCGCGGCGACCTCGTCGAGGCGGCCCTCGTAGAGCCGCTCGAGCACCCCGGCCACGAGCCGGTGCAGCTCGATGCGGCGCCTCGTGAGCAGCCGCTCGTACGCGGCCTCCTGGGTCAGCGCGTGCTTGAAGGCGTACTCCTCGTCGGGCCTGAGCTCGCGCACGAGCTCCTCGTAGGTGAGCGTCTCGAGGTGTGGGGTCACGTCGCCGACCCGCCATGGGATCGAGTCCTGCATCAGCACCGTGCCGAGGACGCGCCGCGCGAAGCTGCGGCCGATCACCGCCGCGGTCTGCGCCACCCGCCGCGTCTGCTCGGGCAGGCGGTCGATGCGCGCGCTCAGCACGCCAGAGAGCGTCTCGGGGATCTCGACGCCCGAGAGGTCGCCCGTCACGACCCAGCGGTCGTCCTGCCGCGCGAGGTGCCCGGAGTCGATCAGCGACCTGAGCACCTCTTCGAGGTAGAAGGGGTTGCCGTCCGACCGCTCCAGGACGCGCTCGAGCGGAGCGGGGAGCTCCCCGCCTCCGAGGAGCTGGACCAGCAGCTCCCGCGAGTGCCGCCCGTCGAGCGGCGTGAGGTCGAGCCGCAGGTGACGGTCGCCGACGCGCGCAGCCACCGCGTCGGGCAGGCCGCGGCTCGGCGCGCCCTTGTCCGGGCGCATCAGCGCGATCACGAGCAGCGGCACCTCGACCGTCAGCGAGGCGAGCTCGGCGAGCATGTCGACGGTGGCGCGGTCGGCCCAGTGCAGGTCCTCGAACACCAGCACCGTCGGACGCGAGGCGATGCGCCGCAGCAGCGCGGCCACGGCCTCCGCCATGCGCCGCTCGAGGACGCCGCCGTCCAGCGCGGCGGTCTCGGCCGCCGTGCGCTCGTCGTCCACGGCCATCACGAGCTGCAGGTAAGGCTCGTGGCGACGGCGGTCCCAGTCGCCGGCGCCGGCCACGGCGGCCAGGCGCTCGCGCACCACGGCCGGCGGGTCGGCCTGCGTCGCGCCGAGGCCGGCCAGCAGGGCGCCACGGAGCGGGAAGTAGGGCACGGCCTGCGCGTACGACAGCGCCCGGCCCTCGTACCAGCCCAGCTCGCCGCGGCCGACGTCGCGGCCCGCGCGGGCGCGCGTCTCGGCCACCAGCCGCGACTTGCCCAGGCCGGCCTCGCCGACGACGGTGACGAAGCCGCCCTCGCCGCGGCCCAGGCGCGACACCCGCTCCCTCAGCTCGCGCAGCTCGCGCTCGCGGCCGACGATCGGCGCCACCAGGCCCTCGATGCCGCGGCGCCGCGCGCCGCCCGGGATGGGGTCGACGACCTCGTACACCTTCACCGGGTCGGGCAGGCCCCTGACCTGGCGCGCGCCCAGCGGCACCGTCTCGAAGGCGTGCCGCACGAGCTCGTACGTGTCCTGTGCGATCAGCACCGTACCGGGCTCGGCCATCGCCTGGAGGCGCGCGGCCAGGTTCGCGGTCTCGCCCATGGCGGTGAACTCGGCCCTGACGTCGTCGCCCACGGTCGTGAGGACGGACCTGCCCGTGCTCACCCCGACCCTGACGGCGAAGGGGCGACCCGGCGCGACCCCCCTCCCGCCCAGGCGGCCGAGGACGCGCTCGCCGTACTCGGCCGACGCGTCGCGGATCCTCAGCGCCGCCAGCACGGCGCGCTCGGGGTCGTCCTCGTGCGTCCTGGCCGCCCCGAAGAAGGCGAGGATGCCGTCGCCCATCAGCCGGCCGACGGTGCCGCCGTAGTGGGCCACGGCCTCGTTCATCACCGAGAACGCGCCGTTCATCACCTCGGCCCAGCCCTCGGCGCCGAGGAGCTGTGTCAGCTCGGTCGAGCCGGCGACGTCGGCGAACAGGACGGAGACGAGCTTGCGCTCGCCCTCGACGGGCGCTACGTCCTGGAGGCGCGTGCCGCAGTCAGAGCAGTAGCGCGCGCCGGCCGCGTTCGCGTGCCCACAGACCGGACAGTTCATGGCCTCCCTCCCGACCCGGGCCACGCCGAACGCGCGACGCGCCTCCGCCGGACGCGCCGCCCCCTTCGGGGCAGCTCGCCCCGCAGCGTTGGTCGAGCATCTGAGAGTAGGTCCAGCGGCCTACTCCCAATGGGCTGCAGGTTACAATCGCGCCCTCCCGTCGCGCGACAGCCGCGGCTCCTCCGGCCCTCCGCCTTCAGCCCGAGCGCCCGACCTCCGCCGCCCACGCCGGCCGCGAGCCGGCCTTCGCAGCTCCACGGCTCCCGACTGCGACGGCTCCTCACACAGTCCATGAGAGCCTGGCCTACCCTTCTGCGACGCGAGAGAGCGGGCCCGCTGCGGGCCCGTCCGGCGCGAGAGGCAGGGCGCGCCGCGCGGGCCCGGCCATCGGGAGGTCAGCAGATGCGCAGCCTAACGACCATAGGGATAGTGCTGGTGATCCTAGGGATCCTCGGCTTCGTGGTACCCCGCATCACGTTCACGGAGGAGCGGACGGTCCTCGACGTGGGGCCAGTCGAGGTGGAGGCGCGGCAGGAGCGCTCGATCCCCATCCCCGACGTGGCGGCGGGCGTGGCCGTCGTCGCCGGGCTGGTGATGGTGGTCGCCGGGTCCTCTTCGCGGAGGGCGTAGGCGCTCGCCCGAAAGGGAACGGCCCCGACCGATCTGGTCGGGGCCGCCGCGGATGGAGCGGGAGACGAGACTCGAACTCGCGACATCCACCTTGGCAAGGTGGTGCTCTACCAACTGAGCTACTCCCGCTAGCGTCAAGCGCGGCCGGGCCTGAGGAGGCCCAGGCCGCGCCTGACTCTAAGATAAACCTCCTCGCACTGACCTACTCTCGCAGGGGGTCGCCCCCCAACTACCATCGGCGCTGGCGTGCTTAACTTCCGAGTTCGGAATGGGATCGGGTGGGTCCACGCCGCTATGAGCACGAAGAGGGAAAGATTGTGACAGGTGGGAATAGAAGGCAGTCAGCAGCAGCGTCTGCTCTGTCGGTATGAGTCCGAGAAGTGGTCAAGTCCTCGACCGATTAGTACTGGTCAGCTAAACGCGTTGCCGCGCTTACACTCCCAGCCTATCGACCCGGTAGTCTTCCGGGGGTCTTACTCCCACGAGGGGATGGGAAAGCTCATCTTGGAGTCGGCTTCGCGCTTAGATGCTTTCAGCGCTTATCCGTTCCGCACGTAGCTACTTAGCATGTGCCGTTGGTCGACAGCTAAGACACTAGAGGTGCGTCCACTCCGGTCCTCTCGTACTAGGAGCAGCTCTCCTCAGCTTTCCTACGCCCACAGCGGATAGAGACCGAACTGTCTCACGACGTTCTGAACCCAGCTCGCGTGCCATTTTAACCGGCGAACAGCCGGACCCTTGGGACCTTCTTCAGCCCCAGGATATGACGAGCCGACATCGAGGTGCCAAACACCGCCGCCGCTGTGAACGCTCGGGCGGTATCAGCCTGTTATCCCCGGGGTAACTTTTATCCGTTGATCGATGGCCCTTCCACAAGGTACCACCGGTTCACTAGAGCCGACTTTCGTCCCTGCTCGACATGTACGTCTCGCAGTCAAGCTCCCTTATACTCTTGCGCTCTACGCACGATTTCCGACCGTGCTGAGGGAACCTTTGCGCGCCTCCGTTACTCTTTGGGAGGCGACCGCCCCAGTCAAACTACCCACCTAACGCTGTCCCCCGCCCGGATAACGGGCGCAGGTTAGACGGTCGAACCGATCAGGGTGGTATTTCACCGGTGACTCCACCGAGCCTAGCGGCCCGGCTTCACAGTCTCCCACCTATCCTACACAGATCAGTCCAAACGTCAGCATCAAGCTGTAGTAAAGCTCCACGGGGTCTTTTCGTCCTGCTGCGGGTAGGCCGCATCTACACGGCCAGTTCAATTTCACCGAGTCCCTGGTTGAGACAGCGCTCCAGTCGTTACACCATTCGTGCAGGTCAGAACTTACCTGACAAGGAATTTCGCTACCTTAGGACCGTTATAGTTACGGCCGCCGTTCACTGGGGCTTCAGTTCGGCGCTTGCACGCCTCCCTTTGACCTTCCAGCACCGGGCAGGTGTCACACCCTATACATCCCCTATTCGGGTTAGCAGAGTGCTGTGGTTGTGGTAAACAGTCGCTAGAGCCGGTTCACTGCGCCCGCCTCGGGCAGATCGGATGATCAACCCTACACGCGGGACCCCTTCTCCCGAAGTTACGGGGCCAATTTGCAGAGTTCCTTAACCAGGGTTCTCTCGCGCGCCTTAGTGCTCTTACACTCGCCCACCTGTGTCGGTTTTGGTACGGGCGCCGTCGCTTCGACGTTTAGAGGTTTTTCTCGGCACCATGGATTCAACCAGTTATCAGCCCCGAAGGGCCTTCCCGACGTACGTCACCTACGCGGAGGGCGGGTTTTCCTATCCCTCCAGGCTTCGCACGCCGCCGGGCATAGCCGTAGCTCCGGATGGCCTATCCTAGTGCGTCACCCCATCACTCCACGACGGCGGGGCAGGAATATTGACCTGCTGTCCATCGACTACGCCTTTCGGCCTCGCCTTAGGTCCCGCCTAACCCTGAGCGGACGACCCTTGCTCAGGAAACCTTGGGCTTTCGGCGGAAGGGATTCTCACCCTTCTTATCGTTACTCATTCCTGCATTCGCACTTCCGATACCTCCACGGCTCCTCACGGTACCGCTTCGGCGGCATACGGAACGCTCCCCTACCCAGCACAGCTTGGCTGCACTGGCGCAGTTTCGGTGTGTAGCTTAGCCCCGATCATCTTCGGCGCAGAGACACTCGACTAGTGAGCTGTTACGCACTCTTTAAAGGGATGGCTGCTTCTAAGCCAACCTCCTAGCTGTCTTAGCGTCTCCACATCCTTAACCACTTAGCTACAACTTTGGGACCTTAACTGGCGCTCTGGGTTGTTTCCCTCTCGTCCGTGAAAGTTAGCTCTCACGGACTGACTCCCGGGGTCTGGACCGATGGCCTTCAGAGTTTGACAGGGTTTGGTAAGCTGGTGAGCCCCCTAGCCCAATCAGTGCTTTACAGCCACCGGTAAACCCCCGAGGCTAGCCCTAAAGCTATTTCGGGGAGAACCAGCTATCTCCGGATTCGGTTAGCTTTTCACTCCTTACCACAGCTCATCCCAAGAGTTTTCAACCTCAACGGGTTCGGCCCTCCACTCCCTTTTACGGAAGCTTCAGCCTGGCCATGGCAAGCTCATCCGGTTTCGGGTCTACTGACAGCGCCTGAACGCCCTGTTCAGACTCGCTTTCGCTGCGCCTCCGCCTAACGGCTTAAACTCGGCACTGCCAGTAAGTCGCAGGATCATGCTTCAAGAGGCACGCCACTACCCGTTCCGGTCCGAAGACCGGCATAGGGCTGTGACTGCTTGTAAGCACACGGTTTCAGGTACTATTTCACTCCCCTCACGGGGTGCTTTTCACCTTTCCCTCACGGTACTGGTTCACTATCGGTCAGCCGGAATATTTAGCCTTACGGGGTGGTCCCCGTGGATTCACGCGAGGTTCCACGTGACTCGCGCTACTCAGGTGCCGGCTAGGCTTCCGCGCCTTTCGTCTACCGGGCTGTCACCGTCTCTGGCGCGCCTTTCCAGTGCGCTTCGACTAGACGCTCGAGTCCACGTCGCCGGTCCTACAACCCCGGTCCCCGTAGGGACCGGTTTGGGCTGTTCCCTTTTCGCTCGCCGCTACTGGGGGAATCGAGGTTTCTTTCTTTTCCTCCAGGTACTTAGATGTTTCAGTTCCCTGGGTTCCCTCCACACAGCCTATGTATTCAGCTGTGGGTAGTGGGGGTTCGCCCCACTGGGTTTCCCCATTCGGAGATCCCCGGATCAAAGCTTGCTTCCAGCTCCCCGAGGCTTATCGCAGGTAGCCACGTCCTTCATCGGTTCGGCTGCCAAGGCATCCACCGTGTGCCCTTAGTAACTTGACCCACTTCTTTGGTTGGATGGGTTGAATGTAGAGCAGACACGCGATGTCGGTCTGGGCTCGCGGCCAGCCGGCCGCGCGCTCTTCGACTCGGTTGGGTAATCGCTTACCCCATCGCGTCCTCGATCGTGCCGTCCCTGACGGGACGAACCGCCGATCGAGCGCTGATGCTCTTGCCTTCTATTCGCCTGTCAAAGATCTCGCCGCCTTTCGAGCGGCAAAAGCAAGAGTACAACCTGGGCCCGGGGCGTGTCAAGCCTGTGTAGGGGTTCAGGTCATCTGAGACTGGAGGCTCCGCTGGTGAGCGTACGCGGC
>ERZ795043.96-NODE-96-length-116683-cov-134.881246_pt1 | contig 116683 bp, 104 predicted proteins | sample MGYA00375127_ERZ795043 | MGnify/ENA primary metagenome ERZ795043 (study PRJEB30172, sample SAMN05518447) | compost metagenome | isolation source: Feedstock adapted compost from Newby Island compost facility, Milpitas, CA | place: USA:Newby Island compost... | reverse complement strand
TTTTCTATGTTCGCTTTTTCCAGACTTTACCCCCACGCAAATTTTACTCTAACTTGCGAGGCAATTCCCGCCCCGAATGCCGGCTTCCGGCGGGAACCCCTTCCCGTGCCAAAACCGGGAAAACCGGCCGGCAAAAAAGAAGGATGCATTGAAATCCGCTTCCCGATCAATTCGGGCGGGGGTTCATGCATCCGATTCCATGCGTTCCGGAAAGCGGCGGCGCCATTTGGCGCCATTTCCGTTCAGCCGCCGTTCCCGTTGCCGTCGTTTGCGCCGTCCGCGCCGCCCGTTTCTTCGCCGCCGTTTCCGCCGGCGTCCTGCGGCTGCCCGGTTTCCCGTTCCACGATGGCGACGGTCGCCACTTCGTCATCTTCCCGGATGTTGATCAGCCGCACGCCCTGGGTGTTGCGGCCCATGCTGGAAATGCCGTCGATGCCCGTCCGGATCAGCGTGCCGGCCGCTGTCATGATCATCAGATCCTGCTTTGCGCCGGCCACCTTGAGCCCGACGACGCGGCCGTTCTTTTCGGTGACGTTGAGGGTTTTGATGCCTTTGCCGCCGCGGGTCTGCAGCCGGTATTCGCTGACCGGCGTGCGTTTGCCGTAGCCTTTGGCCGTGACGATGAGCACTTCTTTTTCATCTTCCACGACGTCCATGCCGACCACCTGATCGCCCTCCGACAGGTGGATGCCCTTCACGCCGGCGGCGCTGCGACCCATCGGGCGGACGTCCTGTTCCGGAAAACAGATGGACATGCCGTGGCTCGTGCCCATGATGACCGTCCGGCTGCCGTCGGTCAGCTTGACGCCGACCAGCTCGTCATCCTCCCGCAGCAGGATGGCGATCAAACCGGCTTTGCGGATGTTGGCGAAATCGGCCAGCGGCGTTTTCTTGACGATCCCTCTCCGCGTGGCGAAGAACAGGTATTTGCCGTCCTCCATGTTTTCGATGGGAATGACCGCGTTGATCGTTTCGCCCTGGTCGATCTGCAGCAGATTGATGATCGGCGTGCCCCGGGCGGTCCGGCCGAGTTCGGGAATCTCCCACGCTTTCAGCCGGTACGCCTTGCCCTTGTTGGTGAAAAAGAGCAGCGTGTGGTGGGAGTTGGTGGTGAACAGATGCTCGACGAAGTCGTCCTCCTTCGTCTCCATGCCGATGACGCCCTTGCCGCCCCGCTTCTGGCTGCGGTAGGTGGACACCGGCAGGCGCTTGACGTAGCCGGTATGGGTGATGGTCACCACCACTTCTTCCCGGGGAATGAGATCTTCGTCTTCAATGTTGTCCGCCTCGAACGTGATTTCCGTGCGGCGTTCGTCGTTGAACCGTTCCCGGATGTCTTTCAGCTCTTCGCCGATGATGTTCAGCACCAGCTTCTCGTCGGCGAGGACGGCTTTGTATTCGGCGATTTTCACCTGCAGTTCCTTGTACTCGTCCTCGATTTTCTGCCGTTCCAGGCCGGTGAGCCGCTGCAGCCGCATGTCCAGGATGGCCTGGGCCTGGGCGACCGAAAGGCCGAACCGGCTGATCAGGCCTTCGCGGGCTTCTTCCGTCGTGCGGGAAGCGCGGATCAGGGCGATGACGTCGTCCAGGTTGTCCAGCGCGATGCGAAGCCCTTCCAGGATGTGGGCCCGTTCCTCCGCCTTCTTCAGGTCGTATTCGGTGCGGCGGCGAATAACGGTGATTTGGTGCTGCAAATAATAGTAGAGCACGTCGCGGAGGTTGAGCACTTTCGGCTCGCCGTCCACGAGGGCGAGCATGTTGACGCCGAAATTCGACTGCATCGGCGTGTGCTTGTACAGGTTGTTGAGCACGACGCTCGGATTGACGTCACGGCGCAGCTCGATGACGACGCGCATGCCATTCCGGTCCGATTCGTCCCGAAGGTCGGTGATGCCGTCGATGTGCTTGTCGCGGACGAGTTCCGCGATGCGCTCCACCAGTTTGGCCTTGTTGACCTGATACGGCAATTCATGCACGATGATGCGCGCCTTGCCGCCGGTTTCCTCGATGCTCGTCCTGGCCCGCATGACGATCGTGCCGCGCCCGGTGGCGTACGCCTGGCGGATGCCCTGCCGGCCGAGAATGTAGCCGCCGGTGGGAAAATCGGGGCCCTGGATGTGTTCCATCAGTTCCAGCGGCGTAATGTCCGGGTTTTCGATCATCGCCAGAATGCCGTCGATGACTTCGCCGAGATTGTGCGGCGGAATGTTGGTGGCCATGCCGACGGCGATGCCGGACACCCCGTTGACGAGCAGGTTCGGAAAACGGCTCGGCAACACCGACGGTTCCCGCTCCTCGCCGTCATAGTTGGGCACGAAATCGACGGTTTCCTTGTTCAGATCCCGGAGCATTTCCATGGCGATTTTGGACAGGCGCGCTTCCGTATACCGCATGGCCGCGGCGCCGTCCCCGTCCACGGAGCCGAAGTTGCCGTGCCCTTCCACCAGCATGTACCGCATGTTGAAGTCCTGCGCCATGCGCACCATCGTGTCGTAGACGGCGGCGTCCCCGTGGGGATGATATTTCCCGATGACTTCGCCGACGATGCGGGCCGATTTCTTGAACGGCTTGTCCGGCGTGATGCCGAGTTCGCTCATGGCGTACAGGATGCGGCGGTGCACCGGCTTCAGGCCGTCCCGCACGTCCGGCAGCGCCCGGCTGACGATGACGCTCATGGCATAGTCGAGAAAAGAGCTTCGCATCTCCGTGACGATGTCACGGCCTTTCAGATTGGAACGTTTTTCTTCCGTCATGCTGTCGCGTTTCCCTCCCTGGCCCGTCCTTTCCGCGTCCGCCCGTCCGCTGGTCAAGCCGCCGTTCCTTTTGCCGCTTCATGCGGCCGACCGTCTGTCTGCAAACGGCGGGCCGGTTCCGGCGCCGCTCAAATGTCCAGATTCGTCACGAACCTGGCGTGCTGCTGGATGAATTCCCGGCGCGGTTCCACCGCGTCGCCCATCAGCGTGTCGAACACCAGATCCGCCTCGACGGCGTCCGCGATGGTCACCTGCAAAAGCGTGCGGCTTTCCGGATCCATCGTCGTTTCCCACAGCTGCTCCGGATTCATTTCGCCGAGACCCTTGTACCGCTGGATGGTCGGCTTGCCGCCGCCTTCGCCGAGTTCGGCGAGGATGGCGTCGCGCTCCTGGTCGCTGTAGGCGTAGCGGACGATCCTGTTCTTTTCGATCTTGTACAGCGGCGGCTGGGCGATGTACACGTAGCCGCTTTCGATGATTTTCCGCATGTAGCGGTAGAAGAAGGTGAGAAGCAGCGTCCGGATGTGGGCGCCGTCCACGTCGGCATCGGTCATGATGATGATCTTGTGGTAGCGGGCCTTCTCGATGTCGAAGTCGTCGCCGATGCCCGTGCCGAGGGCGGTGATGATGGCCCGGATTTCCTCGTTGCTCAAAATGCGGTCCAGCCGCGCCTTCTCCACGTTCAAAATTTTGCCCCTCAGCGGCAAAATGGCCTGGAACATCCGGTCGCGGCCCTGTTTCGCGCTGCCGCCGGCGGAATCGCCTTCCACGATGTACAATTCGCAGACGGACGCGTCCCGGGACGTGCAGTCCGCCAGTTTCCCGGGCAGCGAACTCACTTCGAGGGCGTTCTTCCGCCTCGTCAGTTCCCGCGCCTTGCGGGCCGCTTCGCGCGCCCGGGCCGCCTGCATCGACTTTTCGAGGATGCGTCTGGCCAGGGACGGGTTTTCTTCCAGAAACTCGGCGAATTTTTCGGCAAAAAGGGATTCCACGATGCCCCGCACTTCGCTGTTGCCGAGTTTTGTTTTCGTCTGCCCTTCAAACTGCGGTTCGGGGATCTTGACCGAAATGATGGCCGTCAGGCCTTCCCGCACGTCGTCCCCCGTCAGGCTGCCGCCGTCCTTCAGCAGGCCGTGGCGCCGGCCGTAGTCGTTGATGACGCGGGTGAGCGCGCTTTTGAAGCCGGCCTCGTGGGAACCGCCTTCGTGCGTGTGGATGTTGTTGGCATAGGAGAAAATCGCTTCATTGTAGCCGTCGTTGTACTGGAGCGCGATCTCCACCGCCACGTTGTCGCGCGTGCCTTCGATGTAGATGGGCTCTTCCCCGATCGTCTCCTTGTTGCGGTTCAGGAACCGGACGAACTCCCGGATGCCGCCTTCGTAATGATAGGACTGGCTCATGCCGGTCCGCTCGTCCGTCAGGTTGATCCGGATGCCCCGGTTCAGGAAGGCCAGTTCGCGGATGCGCGACTGCAGCACTTCGTATTCGAATTCCGTCGTTTCCCTGAAAATTTCCTCGTCCGGCCAGAAGGTGATCGTCGTGCCGGTTTCCTCCGTTTCGCCGACGACCTTGAGATCGTACTGCGGCACGCCGCGGCGATATTCCTGCATGTGGATTTTACCTTCCCGCTTCACTTCCACGATGAGCCGCTTGGACAGGGCGTTGACGACGGATACGCCGACGCCGTGCAGGCCGCCGGACACTTTGTAGCCTTCGCCGCCGAACTTGCCGCCGGCATGCAGCACGGTCATGACGACTTCCACCGCCGGCCGGCCCGTCTTTTTCTCCACGCCGACGGGAATGCCGCGGCCGTTGTCGATGACGGTCACGCTGTTGTCCCGGTGCACGATGACGTCAATGCGGGTGCAAAATCCGGCCAGGGCTTCGTCGATGCTGTTGTCCACCACTTCCCACACCAGATGATGGAGCCCGCGGCTGCCGGTGGATCCGATATACATCCCCGGCCGCTTGCGCACGGCATCCAGGCCGTCAAGCACCTGAATCTGGGTTTCGTCGTATGCGTTGGGATTGACGTCAAGACTCGACATTGGATCGTTCACCTACTTCGTCGAATTCGAAACGCGCTCGGAAGCCGGGCCCGCCTGCAGGATTCGTTTTTTCAGGGTGACGACGGAAACCGGGGAGAAATAGCAGCCGTTTCGGGCCACCACCAGGCTTTTCGTCTCTTCATCTCCCAGTTTCACGATCTGTTTGAGCTGATTTTCATCGGCAAAAAACGCCGCGGCGTTCCCCGATTTTTCCCCCGAAAGATCCAGGATCGCCACCAGCTCGGAAGCCCGGATGACGGTATCACCGCCCAGATCAATGTACATCCGCGTCCGCCTCCAGCGAAAGATTGAGCACCGCGTCGCCGGCGTCCGTTCATTCGATCACGCGGCCGGCCTGCACCCGGAACATGCGGGCGTCCTTCAGGCTGGCCGCCTCGATGCTGTCGATGGACGTGGTCGTGATGAACGTCTGCACCTTGCCGCGGAACGTTTCGATCAACTGGCTTTGCCGCAAGCGGTCCAATTCCGACAAAACGTCGTCAAGCAGCAGGATCGGGTATTCCCCCACTTCCGACCGGATCAGTTCCAGTTCGGCCAGCTTGAGGGAGAGGGAAACCGTGCGCTGCTGCCCCTGGGATCCGAAAGCATACGCATCCTTTCCGTTTACGGCGAAAGACAGGTCGTCGCGGTGCGGCCCGATGAGGCACGCTCCCCGGCGGATTTCCTGTTCCTTGATCTGTGATAACTTTACCATAAACCGGTCGAATAAAACAGTTTCGTCTTCTTCATCGCCGAAATCCACCGACGGCCTGTAGGTGACGGTCAGCTGTTCCCGTCCGCCCGTGATGCCGCGGTGGATTTGGTCCGCCCAGCCTTGCAGTTTTGTTATAAAGTGTTGACGCATCCGGATGATTTTAACACCCGCGCGGGCCAGCTGTTCATTCCAGACATCCAGCATCAGATCGCCCGCGGCGCCGGCGTTTCTGAAGTGGTTGTTTTTCTGGGCGACAATGCGCTGGTATTGCTGCAGATGGTGCAGATAGGACGGATGGACCTGGGCGATTTCCATGTCCATGAAACGGCGCCGGATTCCCGGCGAACCCTTGACGATTTCCAGATCCTCCGGCGCAAACATGACGACGTTCAGCGCACCGACGAACTGGCTCAGTTTCTTCTGTTCCAGGCCGTTGATGCGCGCTTTCTTGCCCTGACCGGAAATGACCAGATGAAGCCGGAGATCGCCGAGCTTCCGGCTGATTTCGGCATCGATGACGGCGCGTTCCCGGTCCCAGCCGACGAGTTCGCGGTCCTTGTGGGTCCGGTGGGAGCGCATGAGCGCCAGGACGAACATCGATTCCAGAATGTTGGTTTTGCCCTGGGCATTCTCGCCGATCAAAATGTTGACGCCCGGCGACGCGTCCAGCCGGAGATGGTCGATGTTGCGGAAATGCTCCAGGGTGAGCGTTTTGATCAGCAACCGCTAATCCTCCCGCGCGCGGACCACCCGGCAGGCGCCAAGTCCCCGGACCTCCACCGCGTCGCCGGGTTTCAGTTTTCTTCCCCTGCGCGTTTCAAGCTCCCCGTTGACGCGCACCATGCCTTCCAGCAGCATGTGTTTGGCTTCCCCGCCCGTCGCCGCGAAACGGGCCAGTTTGAGCAGCTGCCCCACGGTGATGGTGTCCGTTCGGATCGTCACGTCTTTCATGGGCGGCATCCTTCCGTCAAGTCGTGGTGCGGTACGGCAGAATCAGATGAAGCATGTCCGGATCCTGGTGCGGGCGGAGCAGAATGGGGCTCATGGCGCCCGTAAACCCGATGTGGATCTTCTCGCTGTCGATCACCTTCAGCGCGTCCAGCATGTAGCGGGAGTTGAAGGCGATTTTCAGCTCTTCGCCGGCGAGATGTTCCGGCGTGATCCGTTCCGTCACCTTCCCGATTTCCAGCGAGCTGGACGACACCTCGATCGTGCCGTCGCCGACGGTGGAAAGACGCACGATGTTCGTCTTTTCTTCCTTCGACAGCAGATAGGCCCGTTCGATGGCATCCGCGAGCTCCCGGGTGGACATGACCAGTTCCGTCTTGTACTGGTTCGTGATGATGCGCGACGTGTCGGGATAAGTGCCGTCGAGCAGCCGGGAATGGAACAGGATGCCGTCCATGCGGAACAGCACCTGGCTGTCCGTCGCCTGCACGTCGATGACGGTGCCGTCGTCCGGAATGAGCCTGGACAGCTCGTTCAGCGTCCGTCCGGCGATCACCAGCTGATCCAGCTTCAGATCCGGTTCGGCGGCCACGCCGCATTCCGCCTTGGACAACCGGTGCCGGTCGGTGGCGGTCAGCTCCAGCCGTCCTTCCGCCAGCTGCCAGAGCACGCCGGTCAAAATCGGCGTGGATTCATTGGTGGAAACGGCGAACACGGTGCGGTGGATCAGCTGCCGGAGCTGCAGCCCGTTGATCGAGAAGGCGGCCGATTCCCCGACGGACGGCATGACCGGGTACTCTTCCGGATCCATGCCGACCAGCTCGATTTCGGCGTTGCCGGAACGGATGACCGCGCGGCGGGCATCGGACGCTTCCAGCTCCACGGTGTCGGTGGGCAGTTTTTTGACGATTTCGGAAAAAAACTTGGCCCCGAGCACCAGGCTGCCGCCGCCGTCGAGACGCACGACCGGCTCGCCGTCCTTCTCGGCCGGGATGAAACTCTGGATGGTCATGTCCGTGTCGCTGGCCGTCAGGGTGAGTCCGCGGGCATCGGCGTCCAGTTTGATGCCGCCGAGGATCGGAATGACCGGACGGGGCGAAACGGCCCGGATCACGTGGCCGATCGCCTCGTTGAGCGCGTCTTTGCGAATGGACAGCTTCAAGATTTTCACTCCCAGTCGGTCATATTCTTATTGTTGGTTGCATATATATAGTATCGGTAGTATTGCGTCCGGATTTGTGGACAAACGGTCAAAAGCGCGGAAAACGGCGCCGATCCACATGTGCATAACGTCTGCACAAGGTTGTGCACAGGGCCGACGCTTGTGATCAGCTCTGGTTTTTGATCGCGTTTTTCAGCTCGTTGATGATTTTCACCAGTTCCGGATTGCGCTCCATTTCGCTGGCGACTTTCTCGCAGGCGTGCAGCACGGTGGTGTGGTCGCGGCCGCCGAATTCGTCGCCGATTTTCGGCAGGGACAGCTCCGTCAGCTCGCGGGCGAGATACATCGCGATCTGGCGCGGGAACGCGACGGCCTTCGTCCGTTTCCTCGCCTTGAAATCTTCCAGTTTCAAATGATAATACTCGCCGACTTTCATCTGGATGTCCTGCACGGTGATGACCCGCGGCCGGTTGGCCGGGATGATGTCTTTCAGCGCTTCCGCCGCCAGGTGCACCGTGATGTCCTGATTGACCAGGGACGAGTAGGCCACCACCCGGATCAGGGCGCCTTCCAGCTCGCGGATGTTCGTGTCGATCTGATTGGCGATGTACACCATCGCCTCGTTGGGAATGTCCAGATTTTCCGCCTTGGCCTTCTTGCGCAGGATGGCGATCCGCGTTTCCAGGTCCGGCGGCTGGATGTCGGTGATCAGGCCCCACTCGAACCGGGAGCGGAGCCGCTCTTCCAGCGTCGGAATTTCCTTCGGCGGGCGGTCGCTGGAAATGACGATCTGTTTGCGGGCTTCGTGCAGCGCATTGAACGTGTGGAAAAATTCTTCCTGCGTCTGTTCCTTGCCGGCGATGAACTGGATGTCGTCGATGAGCAGCACGTCGATGTTCCGGTATTTGTTGCGGAAGCTTTCGCCGCGGTTGTCGCGGATGGCGTTGATGAAGTCGTTGGTGAACTTTTCCGACGTGATGTACAGCACCCGCATGCCCGGGTTGTGCTCCAGGATGTAATGGCCGATGGCATGCATCAGATGGGTTTTGCCGAGCCCGACGCCGCCGTAGATGAACAGCGGGTTGTAGGCTTTGGCCGGCGCTTCGGCGACGGCCAGGGACGCGGCGTGGGCGAACCGGTTGCCGGCGCCGATGACGAACGTATCGAAGGTATATTTCGGATTGAGACGGACGTCGCTTCGCTCTTCCGGCTGTTCCCGCACGGCGGCCGGAGGCGGCTGGAATGCAGGGGGCCTGTCGGAAACCGGCGCGGCGTCTTCCAGCACGAACTCCACGTGGACCCGCTTGTTGAATTTTTCGTAGATCGTTTCGTTGATGAGTTTGGTGTAACGTTTTTCAAGCCAGTTTCTGGTAAAAATGTTTGGCGCACGCACCACCACGGCTTCATCGGTAAACGAAACGGCTTTTGTGCCTTTCAGCCACGTGTCGAAGCTCGGTTTGCTGATTTTTTTCTGCACGGCGGAAAGGACCTGCTGCCAGAGGTGGTCGCTATGGCTGTCCACAAACGGTCACTCCTCGGATGAAAGGTGGTTCATGAGATGATCGGAGTCGTTCGCCGGGCGGGAAATGGCGAAAAAGATAAAGGAGGAAAAAGGCCATGCTGAAAACGTTATCCACAATGCACACAGCGTCAAGGAGAAAATTGTGAAAAGGAAGGGGATATTGTTAACATAATTATCCACATCCTGTGGACAGAAGCGGTTTCGATGCAAATACCCACAACAAAAGTACATTTATGATAGCAGATCAACCCGTGCATTTCAACGAAATTCCTCCGGTTATCCACAAATTCAAGACCTTGTGCATGAAAGTTATGAACACCACTAGATATTGTGGACATTTGGTGGAATCCCCCCGGCAAGAACCGGCCGGAGGACCGTCTGATGCCAACGGGGGGGTGTGGACGTCGGGCGGCGTCTGTCGTCCGCCGGTTGCCCGGGCCGATTTGCGGTTGACTTTTTTTCGCCGCCGTGTTTTAATATGATGACGGATATCTGATGATGGATGCAGAGGATAAAGGCTTTTTTTGTTTGTTGGGAGGTGTCGGACCATGAAAAGAACGTTTCAGCCGAATAACCGCAAACGCAAGAAGGTGCACGGATTCCGCAAACGGATGAGCACGAAGAACGGCCGCAAGGTTCTGGCCGCACGCCGCAAAAAAGGGCGGAAAGTGATCAGCGCCTGACGCGCCGAACGAAGGGACCACGGCAGCCGTGGTCTTTTTCAGTTTGGGCCGGCTTTTGATTAGCCGGTCCGCAAACGGTGAATGATGGTAACGAAAACGGTCCGGGCGCATCGGCGGGGCGCCCGAGTTTTCGCGTTGGCAATTTTGCAAAGATGGGGCATCGAACCGTGCAGAAACAGTATCGCCTGGCGAAGCGGAAAGATTTCGGCAAAGTGTACCGGCTGGGCCAATCGTTTGCCAACCGGCAGTTCGTCGTCTATGTGCTGAAAAACCCCGGAACGGAAAAAATGCGGGCCGGCGTGACGGTGAGCCGGAAGCTGGGCACCGCCGTCTTCCGCAACCGGCTGCGCCGGCAGGTCAAGGAGATCGTGCGGCTGAACGCGGACCGGATCGCGCCGGGCCACGATCTGGTCATCATCGTGCGCAAGGGAGCCGTCGGGCTCTCCTACCGGGAGCTGGAGAAGGGCCTGCAGCACGTGCTGAAGCGGGCGTCGCTCTGGATTGCGAACGGCCGCCCGTGAAATCGGTTTTCTTGCCCGCCAAACTGTGGTATAGTGAAAGTTGGAATGTCCGCATGAACCGGCGTATTGCATTTTGTCACAGACACAGTGGGAGGATGGCGTTTTTGTCGCAGATGGTAAACCGGTACCGCAAACGGGCCGCCGCCGCGGCATTGCTGCTTGTTGTGGCGCTCTTGGCCGGCTGCGCCCCGAGAACAATGGAAACGATCCAAACGGAAGATCTGCTGGAAGGCGGTTTTTTCCAGCGTTATTTTGTATATCCGATGTCCTGGGCCCTTGACACGTTCGCGAATCTCCTGTTCGGCGAATACGGCCTGTCCATTCTCGTGGTGACCATCATCGTCCGGCTTCTCGTGCTGCCGCTCAACCTGAAGCAGTACCAGAGCTCGAAGGCGATGCAGAAGATCCAGCCGGAGCTGCAGGCGCTGCAGAAAAAATACAAGAACGATCAGCAGAAACTGCAGGAAGAGACGATGAAGCTGTTCCAGAAGCACAACATCAACCCGCTCAGCGGCTGTTTCCCGCTTCTGGTGCAGATGCCGATCCTGATTGCGCTGTACTATGCCATCATGTACAATCCGGACATCCGCACCCATTCCTTCCTGTGGATGGATCTGGGCACGCGGGATCCGTACTACATGCTGCCGATACTCGCGGCCCTCACCACCTGGCTGCAGCAGAAAATCATCAGCCTGTACTCGCCGCCCAATCCGCAGATGCGCATGATCCTGCTGATCTTCCCGGTGATGATCTTCACGATTTCCATGAGCCTGCCCGCCGCCCTGCCGCTGTACTGGGTGTACGGGAACATTTTCTCGATCGTGCAAACCTACTTTATATATGGCAGAGGTTCGAAGGAAGAAGGGAGCTCTGCTAAATGAAGGAAATCACGGTTTTCGGAAAGACGGTGGACGATGCGATCGAGTCCGGGCTCCGGCAGCTCGGCGTCGGCCGGGAACGGGTGACGGTCGAAGTGCTGGAGCAGTCGTCGCGGGGCCTGTTCGGCCTGATCGGCACCCGGGACGCGAAAGTCCGGCTGATCCTCATGCCGGATCCGGTGGAAGAGGCGCGCCATCTGCTGGAGGACGTGCTGGCGGCGATGAACGTGAAGGCGGACGTCGTCCAGTCGGAAGACGAAGACGGCAACGTCGTGTTCAAGCTGTCCGGCGGCGACATGGGCATGGTGATCGGCCGGCGGGGCCAGACGCTGGATGCCCTGCAATATCTGCTGAACGTGGTGGCCAACCGCCATTCGAAGGAGCACATCCGCGTCCTGCTCGATGCGGAAAATTTCCGCGAGCGCCGCAGGGAAGCGCTGGAGCGGCTGGCCGACCGGCTGGCCGCGCGGGTGGCCAAAAACCGCCGGGAAATTTTGCTGGAGCCGATGACGCCGCAGGAGCGGCGGATCATCCACACCCGTCTGAGCAACCACCCGAAGGTGCGGACGTTCAGCAAGGGCGACGAACCGAACCGCCGCGTCGTGATCGCGCCGAAATAAGCACCGAAACCAGAAACATCACCGGCAGTTTGGAATGGACCGAGCGGACAATGACTTTTGGGGAACACCCGGCAAGTCATTGTTTTGTTTTTTTCGGCAACGGGGAGGTGGAAGGACATGCCGGCCGAAACGGATACGATCGCGGCCATCTCGACGCCGCCCGGCGAAGGCGGCATCGCCGTCATCCGCATCAGCGGCCCGCAGGCGCTCGAAGCGGCGGACCGCGTGTTCAGGGGACGCCGTCCGCTGGCCGATGTTCCCTCCCATACGGTTCATTACGGGTTTGTCGTGGATCCGGAGACGGGGGAACGGGCGGATGAAGTGCTGGCCACGGTCATGCGGGCGCCCCGTTCCTTCACGCGGGAAGATGTGGTGGAAATCAGCTGCCACGGCGGCCTCATCGCGGTCCGCAAAGTGCTGGAGCTCATCCTTCAACACGGCGGCGCGCGGCTGGCGGAACCGGGCGAGTTCACGAAGCGGGCGTTCCTGAACGGGCGCATCGACCTGTCCCAGGCGGAAGCGGTCATCGACCTGATCCGCGCGAAGTCGGACGAGGCCCACAGGCTGGCCATGCAGCAGGCCACGGGCGCCCTGTCGGCGAAAATCCGCAGCCTGCGCGAGCGGTTGGTCGGATTGATGGCCCACATCGAAGTCAACATCGATTACCCGGAACACGACGTGGAGGAAGTGACAAACCGCCTGATCCGCGACGCGTGCGGGTCGGCGATAGAAGAAATTGACCGCTTGCTAAAGACGGCCTCGCAAGGCAAAATACTGAGGGAAGGCATCACGACGGCGATCGTCGGCAGGCCGAACGTGGGCAAGTCGTCGCTGCTCAACGCGCTGGCGAGGGAAAACCGGGCGATCGTCACCGACATTCCCGGCACGACCCGGGACGTCATTGAAGAGTACGTCAACCTGGGCGGCATCCCGCTGCGCCTGTTGGACACGGCGGGCATCCGGGAAACGGCCGACGCAGTGGAGAAAATCGGCGTGGAGCGTTCCCTGGAAGCGCTGGAGAGCGCGGATTTGCTGCTGCTTGTCATCGACGGCAGCCGCCCGCTGGATGACGGGGAGCGGAAGCTGCTGGAAGAACTGTCCGGCAGAAGCACGCTCGTCATCGTGAACAAGGCGGACTTGCCCCGGCAGGCGGACGTGGACGTAATTCGGTCGCGATATCCCGCGGAGCGGATCGTCTCGATGGCGGCCGCCCGCCATGAAGGGCTGGACGAACTGGAGCGGGCCGTGCGCGGCCTGTTTTTTGGCGGGGAAATCGCGTCGCGGGATTTGACATACGTCAGCAACGTTCGACATATCCATCTGCTGAAACAATGCCGGACTTCGCTGCAGGATGCGCTGCGCGCCGCGGAGGAGGGCCTGCCGATCGACATCATCCAGATCGATCTGCAGCGCGGATGGGAGGCGCTCGGCGAAATCATCGGCGAAGCGGTGAGCGAGACGCTGATCGATCAGATCTTTTCCCGGTTTTGTCTCGGGAAGTAACGAACGGCCGCTTTCGGGCGGACGGCGTCCGCAAGGCGGCGCCGCCGGACGGCACCGCCGATGCATCGGCATCGGGCCGGTGAACCGGCGCATTTTGGATGGACCGCGAAACGGTCCTGTCGGAAAGGAGGAGAACAACATGGGATATCTGGCGGGCACCTATGACGTCATCGTGGTGGGCGCCGGCCATGCGGGATGCGAAGCGGCGCTTGCCGCTGCGCGACTTGGCTGCGAAACGCTGCTCATCACGATCAACCTGGACATGGTGGCGTTCATGCCGTGCAATCCGTCCATCGGCGGGCCGGCCAAAGGGCACGTCGTTCGGGAAATCGACGCGTTGGGCGGCGAGATGGGGCGCAACATCGACAAGACGTACATCCAGATGCGGATGCTGAACACGGGCAAAGGCCCCGCCGTTCAGGCGCTGCGCGCCCAGGCGGACAAACAGTGGTATTCCCGCGCCATGAAGGAAACGCTGGAGCGGACGCCGCGGCTGACGCTGCGCCAGGGCATGGTGGAGCAACTCATCGTGGAAAAAGGGATTTGCCGCGGCGTGGTGACCAAGACGGGCGCCGAATACCGGGCCAAAGCCGTCGTGCTGACGACGGGCACGTATCTGCGCGGCAAAATCATCATCGGCGAACTGATGTACGAGAGCGGGCCGAACAACCAGCAGCCGGCGGTGGCGCTTTCCGCCAATCTGAAGGAGCTCGGCCTGAAGCTGTTGCGGTTCAAGACCGGCACCCCGATGCGGGTGCACCGGGATTCCATCGACTTTGACAAAATGATCATCCAGCCGGGAGACGAAAAGCCGAAATTTTTCTCCCACGAAACGGTGGACGACGGACGGGAACAATTGCCGTGCTGGCTGACGTACACGTCGGAGGAGACCCACCGGATCATTCAGGAAAACCTGCACCGCGCGCCGATGTTCACCGGCGCCATCGAAGGGACGGGCACCCGCTACTGCCCGTCCATCGAGGACAAGATCGTCCGGTTTGCCGACAAGCCGCGGCACCAGATTTTCCTTGAACCGGAAGGGAAGGAGACGGCGGAATATTACGTGCAGGGGCTGTCCACCAGCCTGCCGGAGGAAGTCCAGCTCCGCATGCTGCGCTCGGTTCCCGGCCTGGAACGGGCGGAAATGATGCGCACCGGCTACGCCATCGAGTACGACGTGATCGAGCCGACCCAGCTGTGGCCGACGCTGGAAGTGAAGACGATTCCGGGCCTGTTTACCGCCGGGCAGCTGAACGGCACGAGCGGCTATGAAGAAGCCGCCGCCCAGGGCATCATGGCCGGCATCAACGCGGCCCGCAAAGTGCAGGGCAAGGATCCGGTCATCCTGGACCGTTCGCAGGCGTACATCGGCGTCCTGATCGACGATTTGGTGACGAAAGGCACGAACGAGCCGTACCGGCTGCTCACGTCGCGGGCCGAGTACCGCCTGCTGCTCCGCCATGACAACGCGGATTTGCGGCTGACGCCCATCGGCTACGAAATCGGCCTCATTTCCGAGGAGCGCTACCGCAAATTTCTGGACAAGAAGGAAAAGGTGGAGCGGGAAATCGCCCGGCTGAACGAAACGAAACTGCATCCCGACGAACGGATGAAGGCCATTTTCGGGCAAACGGGCACGTCGATGCCGGACAGCCCCGTGACGGCGGCCGCTCTGCTGCGCCGGCCGGAAATCGCCTACGCCCACATCGAACAGCTTGCTCCTTCCCCCGTCGAGCTGACGGATGAAATGAAGGAGCAGGTGGAAATCCAGATCAAATACGCGGGCTACATCGAGAAGCAGCTGCAGCAGGTGGAACGCATGAAAAAGATGGAACAAAAAGCGATCCCGCCCGATCTGGATTACATGAGCATTCACGGACTGGCGATGGAAGCGCGGATCAAACTGTCCCAGGTGCGGCCGCTCAACATCGGCCAGGCGGCGCGGATCAGCGGCGTGAACCCGGCCGACATCTCCATCCTGCTCATCCATCTGGAACAGCTCGCCGGCCGTCAGGCCGCGGAAGCGTAAGGAGGATTCGCGGTGAACGACCGGATTGCCGCCCGCTTCGCCGAGTGGCTTGCAGAGCGCCGCATCGAGCTGAACGGCGCTCAGCTGGACCGTTTTGAAACCTATTGCCGCGAACTTTTGGCCTGGAACGAAAAAATGAATCTGACCGCCATCACGGAGAGGGAGCAGGTTTACGAGAAGCACTTTTACGACTCTGTCTCCCTTTCTTTCTTTGTGCCGATGGAACACATCGCCCGGGTGGCGGATATCGGCACCGGCGCCGGATTTCCCGGCCTCCCGCTGAAAATCGTGTTTCCGCATCTCGAGCTGGTTCTCGTCGATTCGCTGGCCAAGCGCGTGCGGTTTCTGGAGCACGTGGTCGAAGCGCTCGGGCTGGAAGGCGTCGAGTGCCGGCACGCGCGGGCCGAGGACGCGGCGCGGGATTCTTTCCTGCGGGACGGGTTCGACCTGGTCACGGCGCGGGCCGTGGCCAGGCTGCCGCTTCTCAACGAACTGTGCCTGCCTTTCGCGGCCCCCGGCGGCCGGTTCGTCGCCATGAAGGGACCGGACGCGGAAGACGAAATCCGGGCATCGGCGCGCAGCTTGCGGGAACTGGGCGGCGAACTGGTGAAGGTGCACCGGCTGGTGCTGCCCGCGGAACGGGCGGAGCGGCTGCTCGTGGAAATCCGGAAAACGCGCCCGACGCCGCCGGCCTATCCCCGCAAGGCGGGCATTCCCGCCAAAAATCCGTTGATCTAGGATCCGCCAATTTGGCGGATCCGCCGAAAGCGAACCGCCGCCGGTCGGGGCGGCGGGATACATAGAAAATGTCCGGGACGCGGGGATGTTCGCCCGGCGCCCGGTGCCGGGAAGTTCCCCGGCGTCCGGCCGCCGGCGCGTCCGCCGGGCTTTTTGCCGGACCGGCGCGCACCGGGAAACAAACATGTTCCACGTGAAACATTTCCGCCGGCCGCCCCGTTTTTCACGCCCGTCTTTGCAGGAAATGCCCGGCCGGGCGTTGAATGTATATGGGCGGTTATTCGGAACATGCGATGCCTCATGGAAATCGGCAACATCTGACGGGTGGAGTGAACCATGAAAGAGTCCCTGACGAAGCTGTTCGGACTTGGCGACCGCCATCCCGGCGAAGAAATCAAAATGGTCCGCGTCGACGACATCGTGCCGAGTCCGTACCAGCCCCGCTCCGTTTTTGACGATGACCGGCTGGACGAACTGTGCCAGTCCATCCGCACCCACGGCGTCATCCAGCCGATCGTCGTGCGCATGCGAAACAACAAATATGAAATCGTCGCCGGCGAGCGGCGCTATCGCGCCGTGCGGAAGCTGAACCTTCCCACCATTCCGGTCATCGTGCGGGAGCTGAACGATGCGCAGGCGGCGTCCGTTGCCCTGATCGAAAACCTGCAACGGGAGGGGCTGACGGCCATCGAGGAGGCGGCGGCCTACCAGCGGCTGATGGAGCTGCATGATCTGACGCAGGAAAGCCTCGCCCAGCGCCTCGGCAAAAGCCAGTCCACCATCGCCAACAAAATCCGGCTGCTGTCGCTCAGCGAGCCGGTCAAGCAGGCCATGCTGGAGCGCAAAATCACGGAGCGGCACGCCCGGGCGCTCCTGGCGCTGGACAATCCCGAAGACCAGCTGAAAGTGCTGGATGAAATCATCGCCAAGGACATGACCGTCAAACAGACCGAAGCCCGGGTCGCTTCGCTGGTCAGCAAGCCGGCTGCCGCCGGCGGAAAGAAACGGCGCATCTCGTTTCCGCGGGACATCCGTCTGGCCGTCAACACGATCCGCCAGTCCGTCGACATGGTGGCCAGCTCCGGCGTGAAAATCGAAACCGACGAACGGCTTCTCGATGACTGCTACGAGTTCGTCATCCGGATTCCGAAACAGTGATCCCATCCCAATGCATCGGTTCAAGCCGGTCAAATCGACCAGAGGTGAACAGATTGGCAAAAGTCATTGCGATTACCAACCAGAAAGGCGGCGTCGGCAAAACGACCACCACCGTGAACCTCGGCGCCTCGCTGGCGCGACTGGGAAAAAGCGTGCTTCTCGTCGACATCGATCCGCAGGGAAATACGACGAGCGGCATCGGCATCAACAAGGCGGACGTCAACCACTGCATCTATGACGTGCTGATCCGCGACGTCCACGCGAAAGACGCCATCATGCCGACCAACGTGGAAAATTTGAGCATCATTCCGGCCACGATCCAGCTGGCGGGGGCGGAAGTGGAGCTGGTGCCGACCATTTCCCGGGAAGTGCGGCTGAAACGATCCCTGCAGCCGATCCGGAACGACTTCGACTACATTTTGATCGATTGTCCGCCTTCCCTCGGCATCCTGACCGTCAATTCCCTGACCGCGTCGGACTCCGTCATCATTCCGATCCAATGCGAATACTACGCGCTGGAAGGCTTGAGCCAGCTTCTCAACTCGATCCGGCTCGTGCAGAAGCATCTGAACACGAACCTGAAAATCGAAGGCGTGCTCCTGACCATGTTCGATGCGCGGACGAATCTCGGGATGCAGGTCATCGAAGAAGTCAAAAAGTATTTCCAGAACAAGGTGTACCGGACGATCATTCCCCGCAACGTCAGGCTCAGCGAGGCGCCCAGCCACGGGCAATCGATCGTCACCTACGACCCGAAATCCAAGGGAGCGGAAGTGTACATGGAGCTGGCGAAAGAGGTGGTCATGAGTGGCCGGTAAAAAGGGGCTCGGCAGAGGGCTGGACGCGTTGATCCCGTCGCTGGACATCCGCGATGACGACAAGGTCGTGGAGATTCCGCTGAGCAAGCTGCGGCCGAATCCGTACCAGCCCCGCAAGACGTTCGACGAGGAGAGCATCGCCGAACTGGCCGCGTCGATCCGCGAGCACGGCGTCATCACGCCGATCATTGTCCGGGAAGTGCTGAAGGGTTATGAAATCATCGCCGGCGAACGCCGCTGGCGCGCGGCGCAGATGAACAACCTGGCCACCATCCCGGCGGTCATCCGCAGTTTCACCGACCAGCAGGTGATGGAGATCGCCCTGATCGAAAACCTGCAGCGGGAAGACCTGAACGCGATGGAAATCGCGATGGCCTACCAGAATCTCATCGACACGTTCTCGCTGACCCAGGAGGAACTGTCCGCCAGGGTCGGCAAATCCCGTTCCCACATCGCCAATTTCCTGCGCCTTTTGAACCTGCCGGACGAAGTGAAAGAACTTGTTTCACGTGGAACATTGTCCATGGGCCACGCCCGTGCCATCGTCGGGCTGAAGGACCGGCAGACGATGAAGGAAGTGGCGGAAAAAACGGTCAAAAACGAGTGGAGCGTGCGGGAACTGGAGGAATACATCCAGAACATCGGCCGGCCGGCCAAAAAGGCGGGCAAACCGAAACCGGCCAGAACGGATCCCTACATCCGCCGGCTGGAAGAGGAGCTCTGCGACCGGTTCCGCACCAAAGTCAGCATCAAACACGGCAAGAATAAAGGCAAAATCGAGATGCTATACTACTCCAGGGAAGATCTGGAACGGCTGCTTGAACTGCTCCGGGTGAAAATCGGCTGAGCCGCCCCAACGAGCATACGCAGGCGGGCGATGCGGCCCCGCGGTCGTATGCTTTGTTGTTGCCGGGCACCTGGCGTACGGACGGTGAAACAAAAGTGGACATCATCTATCTGGACAATGCGGCGTCCACGTGGCCGAAGCCGCCGGGCGTGGCGGAGGCGGCGGCGCGCGTGATCGCGGAATGCGCCGCCGGGCCGGGGCGGGGCAATCACCGCATGGCATTGGCCGCCGGGCGCATCCTGATGGAGACCCGGATTCTGTTGGCGAAGCTGTTCAACATCCGCAATCCGGCGGACATCGTTTTCACCGCCAACGCGACGGCCGCGCTGAATCTGGCCATCAAAGGATTTCTCAAGCCCGGCGACCATGTGGTGAGCACGAGCCTGGAGCACAATTCGGTGCGCCGGCCGCTGGCGGAAATGGAGCGGAAGTACGGCATTCAGACCACCTACGTCAAAGCCGACCGGGACGGGCAGGTGGATCTGAAAGCTTTCGAAGCGGCGTTTCGGCCGAACACGGCGCTCGTCGTCTGCACCCATGCCTCCAATCTGCTGGGCAGCGTGCTGCCCGTCGGCGACATGGCGGCGATCGCCCGCCGCCGCGGCGCGCGGATTCTCGTTGACGCGGCGCAGACCGCCGGAAGCCGGCCCATCGACGTGGAGGCGCTCGGCATCGACATGCTGGCCTTCCCCGGTCACAAAGGGTTGTTCGGTCCGCAGGGGACGGGCGGGCTGTACGTGCATCCGGAACTCGACCTGGAACCGCTCATCCACGGCGGCACCGGCAGCCGATCCGAAAGCGACGAAATGCCCGGCGTGCGGCCCGACCGCTACGAAGGCGGCACGCCCAACGTGCCGGGCGTCGCCGGCCTCGGTGAAGGCGTCAGATTCGTGCTGGAGCGGACGCCGGAGGCGATCCGCGAGCACGAACGCCGGCTGACCGAGCTGATGATGGACGGACTTGCGAAAATCCCCGGCATCCGCGTCCTCGGACCGAAGCCCGGACGGGAACGCGCGGGCATCGTCAGTTTTGTGTCCGACGCCGTCGAAAGCGCCAAGCTGGCCCACCTTCTGGACCGGGAATTCGGCATCGCCGTCCGCGCCGGCTACCATTGCACGCCACTCGGCCATGAAACCGCGGGCACGACCGGCATCGGGGCCGTGCGCGCCAGCGTCAGCTGCATGAACACGGAACATGACGTGCTGGCCCTGATTGAAGCGGTCGGGGAAATCGTCGGCGGCCAAAAGCGCACATGAACGCAACGTTCAGTCGAACATTCGGGAGGGGACCACGAACCGTGGACGCACTGACTTTTGAAGGGTGGCTGGCCACCGCCGCGCTGGCCGCCGCTTTCCTGCTTGCCATTGCCGTCATCGCGCTGTCGGCCAGCGTGCGCAGACTGCGCCGGGCACTGTCCAACATGACGGCCGGCGCCGAAGGGGAGACGCTGGAGCGGGTGCTGACCGGCATCCAGTCGAACCTCGCCGCGGCCAACGGCGAACTCGAGGCGCACGGCCGGCGGCTGACCCGGCTGGAAGAACGCATGGCCCGGACGAAGGGGCACGTCGCCCTTCACCGCTACAACGCGTTCGGCGCCGGGGGCGTCGGCAGCGATCTGAGCTTTTCCCTCGCCATCGTCGATGACGAAAAAAACGGCGCCGTCATCACGGCCATCCACGGCCGGGACGAGACGTTCGTATACGGAAAACCGGTGACCGGCGGACGTTCGGATTACAAACTGACGCCGGAGGAGCAGGAAGCGATCGACCGGGCCGTCGGCAAAGGCGGCGCCTGAATGCGCCCGCGGGCGGCCGCGAATCCGGCATGGCAGGGAAACGGCCGTCCTTGCCCCGGCGCCCGGACCGCCGGTCCGGAATCGGCAGGCCGCGAAGACCGGGCGCGGGATTGCGGCTGCCGGGCGTCCGGAAAACCGCAGCGGACGGATCCGGGCGGCAAACCCGAAGTCGCGTCCGGGCGCGGGCCGGCATCACGGCTTGATCAGCGCCTCCCTTTGCGGCGCGGACAGCCGGCCGGCCTGCCGCTGCCGATGGGCGAAGGCGCGGCACAGGGCGTCCGCGATCACTTCGGCCATGCCCATGACGACGCTGAGCCGGGTGTTCTGCAAAACGAGATATTCCATGAAACCGCCGACGTTGACGACGCCGGTCAGATGGATGTGGCCGACGGGCGGCAGCTGTTTGTTGACGCCGGCTCCCGGCCGCACCGGGCCCTCGCACAGCTGGACGGAACCGACGCTGGCCAGCTGTCCCAGGCTGGCGTCGACGGCGATGATGAACGGATCGCGGAACGAGCGCCCGATTTCTTCCAGCGTATCCCGCAAATTGACCGCATGGACGGGCTGATCCAGCGTGCCGAACACCGGCGTGCCCGCCGGTTTCTTCCGCTCCAGCAGCATGCCGACCAGCGGGCCCAGCGAATCGCCCGTGGAACGGTCCGTGCCGATGCAAACCGTGACGACGGGTCTTGCCGGTCCGGCGGCGGACAGAAAACGGGTGAGGCCGGCGGCCAGCGCGATGGACGCACCGGGATCGCGGGCGTTGACTTTCAGGGGTCCCGAAGGCCGATTCATTGAAGCTCCTCCCAACACGGATATCCGGGGGGGCACACGCCGCCGCTTGCGCGGCCGGGTTGTCCCAGGCGTTACTAGTATATGGATGGCGGCCGCCGGATATACCTGACCGGTGAGGCGAAAGGACGGGGGGACGGAGCCGATATGGAAGAAAGCCTGCTTCTGTCGTTCCATTCCACCCAGCAGGCGCTCAGGGCGGAACTGCTTCTCGAATACGCGGGCGTGGACATCGACATCCGGCCGACGCCGAAGGAGATCACGGCGGGCTGCGCGATGAGCATCGCCTTTCCGGCCGGCGACCTGGCGAAGGTCCGGCGCATCATCGCCGAGGAACGGGTGGAAATCGACGGCATCTATTGTTTGCGAGACGGCATCCATGTCAGAATGGAGGACCCGGCAGACGGAACCGGGAGGGGGGACGAAGCGTGGAAATGAAAAAGTACCATCTGGGCGACGTCGTCCAGATGAAAAAACCGCATCCCTGCGGGGCCAACGAAATGGAGATCATCCGCATGGGCATGGACATCCGGATCAAATGCGTCAAGTGCAGGCACAGCGTCCTGATCCCGCGGAGCAAATTCGAGAAAAAAATGAAAAAAGTGCTCTATTCCACCGTTTCCAACCAGCCGGCCGCACGGCAAGACGGGGACGCGCGGGATGCGGACCCGGCGAGGCGGGGGCCGGCGCAACCGGGCGCGGACGGGCCGTGACGAAAAACGGGCGGCCGCTGCCGAAAAAAACGGCGCGCGCGGCCGTCTTTCACCGCGGCGGGAGGCCGGGCGGCGGCCGCAAGCGGCGACCGGCTTGCCGGCCTCGGGGCGATCCGGGGGCATGAAAGCGGCGGAGGCATGAAAACGGCCGGGACGGCGCATGCGGGGCGGTGTCGTCCGATCCGGCGGCCGGCTGCCGACCGGCGGCTGGAAAATTTGCCCGTTGCCAACGGGCTTCCCGCTGTGGTAGAATAGCTCTTGTCGCTGTGGAAAGGTACCCAAGAGGTCCAAGGGGGCTGACTCGAAATCAGCTAGGCGTCGCAAGGCGCGCGTGGGTTCGAATCCCACCCTTTCCGCCATTCCATCCGAAACGTCACGCGGCTTTCTCCGAAAGCCGTTTTTTTTTATTGAATCGGGGCCAAAAACCGGGCAAAGCCGAACGACGGACGCCCCGGAGGGCCCGCCCTTTGGCGCCCGGGCAAGGAAGGACGGCGTCCCGCGCGTTTTCCGCCGGGTCCGGTCTCCCTTCTGGCCGCCTTCCGGGGGCGGTCGTTATCCCTTCCCCGGTTTCGCCGCAAAAGGCGTTCTTCCAAACGGCGGGCGGTGCGGCGCGCCCGCAAGTTCCGGGCGGTTCCTGCCGGAACCGTTTTTTTGTTGCGGCGGATTTTGAAGACGGAAGCAAAGAAATCAATGCCGAATAATTTGCCACCGTCATGCACATACTTTTCACGTCATGACAAACAGCATCCCAACATCCAATAAAAGTGGAATTTTTCCCAATGGCGGCGCCCTTACCGATCGACCGGCCCGCATCTATACTTACAGTTGGTAACGGTTTCACGGTGAGAGTGGTTTCACGGGCCGGGGAGCGGTTTTCGGAACCCCCGAAAACACCGGAACCGGAAACCGGACCACCCGAAACCGGCAGCCGATAAAACCGAAATACAAAGGGGAGGATCAGAGGAATGAAACGTTTTCTTTCGGTCGCCGTGGCCATCCTGATGGTGCTTTCCATCCTGGCGGCCTGCGGCGGCGGTGATTCCGGCAGCGGCACGACGAACACCGGCGGCGCCGGCGGCGGCAACACCGGCGGCGGCGGTGGCGGCGGCTCTTCCGGGGGCAAGATCACCATCAACCTGTGGAGCTTCACCAACGAAGTGCCGGACATGACGAAGAAGTATCTGGAACTGTTCCCCGACAAGAACGTGGAGTTCGTGCCGACGATCATCGCCACCACGGAAGGCGCCTACCAGCCGGCCCTCGACCAGGCGCTGGCCGCGGGCGGCAAGGAAGCGCCCGACATCTACGCGGCGGAAGCGGCCTTCGTCCTGAAGTACACGCAAGGTGACGCCTCCGGCTACGCGGCCAGCTACGCGGATCTCGGCCTGACCGACGACATGGTGAAGGAAGCGGGCATCGCCCAGTACACGGTGGACATCGGCACGAAGGACGGGGAGCTGAAAGCCCTCGGCTATCAAGCCACCGGCGGCGCGCTGATCTATCGCCGCTCCATCGCCAAGGACGTCTTCGGCACGGATGATCCGGCGGTCATCAAGAACGAAGTCGGCCCCGGCTGGGAGAAATTCTTCGAAGCGGCCGCGAAGCTGCGGGAAAAAGGCTACGCCATCGTTTCCGGGGACGGCGACGTCTGGCACGCCATCGAAAACAGCTCCGACCAGGGCTGGATCGTCGACGGCAAGCTGTACATCGACCCGAAACGCGAAGAATTCCTCGACATCTCCAAACGGCTGAAAGACAACGACTACCACAATGACACGCAAGACTGGCAGGAAGCCTGGTTCGCCGACATGGCCGGCACGGGACCGAAACCGGTGTTCGCCTTCTTCGGCCCGGCGTGGCTCATCAACTACGTCATGGGCGACAACGCGGGCGACACGTACGGCGACTGGGCGATCACGGAATCGCCGACCGGGTTCTTCTGGGGCGGCACCTGGCTCCTGGTCAACAAGAACGTCCTGAACGACGAAGCGAAGAAGAAAGAAGTGGCCGACTTCATCAAGTGGGTCACCCTGGATACGTCCGACAACGGTCTCCAGTATCTGTGGGCCAACGGCCTGATGAGCGATGCCGGCACGAAAGACTCCGTTGCCTCTTCGGTGGTCATGGAAAGATCCGACGGCACGCTGGAATTCCTGGGCGGCCAGAACATGTTCGACGTGTTCGTTCCGGCCAACGCCCATGCCTCGGGCAAAAACCTGACGCCGTATGACGAAACGATCAACAGACTCTGGCGCGATCAGGTGCGGGAATACACCGCCGGCAACAAGAGCCGCGATCAGGCGCTGGCGGACTTCAAGCAAACCGTCAAGGACCAATTGGACATCGACAGCCATTGATCCTTATGGCGCGAAGGGGCGGGTCATGTGTCCTGCCCCTTCATTTTTCGATACTGGAGGGGTGTGATCCATGCGCCGCAAGGGAGTCAGCTACGCCAAGTACGGCTATCTGTTCAGCCTGCCGTTCATCTTGGCGTTTTTGGTGTTTTCCCTGTATCCGACGCTCTATACGCTGCTGATCGGCTTTACCAACATGAAAGGCGTCGTCCCGCCTCCGCTTCAAATCCTGGACGATCCGCTGCAAAACTTCAAAGACCTGCTGTTCAACAATCCGACGTTCCGGACGTCCATGATGAACACCGCGGTGATCTGGATCGCCAACTTCATTCCGCAGCTGACGTTGGCGCTGGTGCTGGCCGCCTGGTTTTCCAGCCAGCGGCTCAAAATCCGCGGGCAGAGCGTCTTCAAGACGCTGCTTTACATGCCCAACATCATCACGGCGGGCACCATCGCCGTGCTGTTCAACGCCCTGTTCGCCTATCCGATGGGGCCGGTCAACAGTTTCTTCCAGCTCGTCGGCTGGTCCGATCAGCCGATCAACTTCCTGCAGGACAAAACGATCGCGCGGGGCATCGTGGCGTTCATCCAGTTCTGGATGTGGTACGGCAACACGATGATCATCCTGATCGCCGGCATCGCGGGCATCAACCCGCAGATTTTCGAACAGGCGCAGATTGACGGGGCCAACGGCGTGCAGACCTTTTTCAGGATCACGCTGCCCAACCTGCGCACGATCATTCTGTACGTGCTCGTGACGTCCATGATCGGCGGCCTGCAGATGTTCGACATCCCGCAGCTGTTCCTGAACGGCGGACCGGACGGCGCGACGCGGACGGCGGCGGTGTTCATCTACACCCAGGCGTTTACCGGCAGCTACCTGTACAACCGCGCCGCGGCGGCCAGCATGATCCTGTTCGTCATTGCCGCCGTTCTGTCGGCATGCCTGTTCTACATTTTGCGCGATCGCGACGCGGCGAAGATCCGCAAGGCGGAGCGGCGATTGCGGCGTGAAGCGAAGCTTGCGGCCAGGGGAGGTGCGGTGGAATGAACAGGATCAGGGAAACGTCGCCGTTCATGCTCAACCTCAACCGGACGTTCGTCTACGCGGTGTGCATTTTTCTGGCGTTTCTCAGCATCATTCCTTTCTGGATCATGTTCGTCAACGCCACCCGTTCGACGCCGGAAATCCAGCAGGGATTGTCCCTTCTGCCTTCCGAACATCTGATGACGAACCTGCGCGTGCTGCTGGACAAAGCGTTTGACCCGGTCCGGGGGTTCGTCAATTCGTTCATCGTGTCCGCGGGGACGACCCTTCTGGCGGTCTATTTCTCGTCCCTGACGGCCTACGGGCTGGTGGCCTACAACTGGAAATGGCGGCAGCCGTTCTTCACGCTGATCATCGCCATCATGCTGATTCCGGCCCAGGCGAGCGCCGTCGGCTTCTTCCAGTTCATGTACAAAATCGGCTGGACGAACAGCTTCCTGCCGCTCATCCTGCCGGCCGTCGCGTCTCCGGCGGTCGTGTTCTTCATGCGCCAGTACCTGCTGGGCGCGCTGTCGCTCGAAATGGTGGAGGCGGCCCGCATTGACGGTTCCGGCGAATTTTTCACGTTCAACCGGATCGTTCTGCCGATCATGCTGCCCGCCATTGCGGTGCAGTCGATCTTCATTTTCGTGGCCAGCTGGAACAACCTGTTCATGCCCCTCATCCTGCTGACGCAGAGGGAAAAATACACGCTGCCGATCATGGTCAGCCTGCTGAGGGGCGACATCTACAGAACCGAATACGGTTCGATCTACCTCGGGCTGTCCCTTACGGTGCTGCCGCTGTTTGTCATCTACTTCCTGCTGTCCCGCTACATCATCGCCGGCGTGGCCCTCGGCGGGCTCAAGGAGTAACGGCGGCATGAATCGGACAAACCGGCGGCGGAATCACGATGATATTAAAGAAGAAAAAGATTGCAGCCGGGAAAAGACGAAAAATCGAAAAAGTCAAAGCCGGTTTGCGCCATGCCGCGCCAGCCGGCTTTGCCCGTTTTCGCCGGTCCTCCTTTCAAGCGGACCCATTTCCGGTTTTTCCGGTCGCGGGCGGAAACCGCTCGCCTTTTTCCAATTCGATGATGCGCGGGTCTTCGATGCCCGCGATGCGGTCGTTCCCGCCGACTTTTCGGTATTTGCCGCTGTTTGGCGCCTTCTGGCCGGGCTTGGATTCGCTCCATCCGCCCATGTCCGGCTGTTCGCCTTCCGCTGTCGTGAAGGCCGCCGCCGGTTCGAGGATGCCCCCCGGCCGGCTTTTCATGCATGGCCTTGTACTGCGGCGAAGATTTTGATATAGTATTTGGGTGCACGAAAAGTGCGCAGCAACAGCATGCACAAGCATTGCATCATGGCAGCTTGCGTGCTCCTTGCTTCCCGGCCCGCCTTCGGGCCTTGAATCCGCGGGAAGCCGCAGTCCACAAGGAGGTGAAACGAGGATCATGCGCAAGTATGAATTGATGTTCATTCTGCGGAGCGACCTCGAACAGGAAGCGATCGACGCCGTCCAGGAGAGGATCGCGGGCATCATTCAGAACGGCGGAGAAATCGTCAAGCAGGAAGTGCTCGGCAAACGGCGCCTGGCGTACGAGATCCGGAAACAGCGGGAAGGCATCTACGTGGTGTACCAATTCAACGCGCCTCCGGCTGTGGTGAAGGAACTGGATCGCGTGCTCCGGATCACGGATGAAGTCATCCGTCACCTGATCGTCAAGGACATCCCTGCGTGACCGGCAACGCCGCAAATCCGGGAGGGTGGAGACCATGTTGAACCGCGCCATTTTGATCGGCCGCCTGACGAGGGACCCCGAATTGCGCTACACGCCTTCCGGCGTGGCGGTCACCCAGTTCACGGTGGCCTGCGACCGCCCGTTCACGAACGCGAGCGGCGAGCGCGAAGCGGACTTCATTCCGATCGTCACCTGGCGCCAACTGGCGGAAACGTGCGCCAACTATTTGCGCAAAGGCCGGCTCGTCGCCGTGGAAGGCCGCATCCAGGTGCGGCATTACGAGAACAATGAAGGCCGGCGCGTCTACGTGACGGAAGTGGTGGCCGACAACGTGCGGTTTCTGGAACCGGCGGGCTCCCAAAACCGGGATCCGTCCGGCGACTTCCCGGATCGCCCGTCCGGCTACGCGGGCGGAGCGGCCGGCGGCCACGCCGGGCCGGTGAACGATCCGTTCATCGACGACGGCAGACCGATCGACATTTCCGACGATGATTTGCCATTCTGAAGAGAAAGGAATGAACGAACGCGATGAGCGAGCAACAAGTGGAACAACAAGCCGCGGAGCAGCAGCCCCAGCAGGCTTCCGGCGCCGCCGAAGCGGGCAAAAAACCCCGCGAAGGCGAAGAGCGCCCCGCGCGCACGGAGCGCCAGGAGCGCCCGGAACGCAAGCGCCGCGGACGCAACAAGCGCCGCAAAGTGTGCTACTTCACGGTGAACAAGATTGAGTACATCGACTACAAGGACGTCGAAACGCTCAAGAAGTTCATCAGCGAACGGGGCAAAATTTTGCCCCGCCGCGTTACCGGCACGAGCGCGAGATATCAGCGCATGCTGACGAAGGCCATCAAGCGCGCCCGCCAGATGGCGCTGCTTCCGTATACGACGGACTGAGGAGAAGGAACAGACCGGGCGGACCGTCCCAGGACGGTCCGCCTTTCATTTCGGAAGCCGGGACGCGGCCGCGCCGCATAACCGACAAGCCGGTGCACATAAATATGAAGGCAAGGAGGTGGAAACTTGCCGGGACCGTGCGGTTGCCGGCAGGGCCGGATTGGATCCTCATCCTCTGCCTTTGCTTGGGGTTGCGGCGGCGGCTTTCTTCTGTCTCGCATCGGCCTGGTTTTTTGTTGCGGCGGCCGTTTTCGCCGCTTTCGAACGAACGGCTGCGGACCGGAAAGCGGATGACGGCCGGGGCGGCGCGGGGGTGCCGGCGGCGCGGGCGCAGTACGCGGCGCCGGCGTGCCTGTGCCTGGCGGCGGCGTCATCCGCCGCGTGGGGATGGCTGTCGGCCCGTGCCGCCATGGCCGTTGCGGGGCTTGCGGGCGGAGCCGGCGATGCGGCGCCGGCGGGCGCACCCGCGTTGCTTTCCCTGGCGCTGGCCGCCGGCTTGGCCGGAGCGGCCGGCTGGCTGTCGGTCCGTCTGGTGCGCGGAAAAGCGGGCGGCCGTGCCGAAATTTGGTTTGCCGCCTCGCTTGCGCTCATCGCAAGGCTTGCGGCGGTTTCCGCCGGCCGGGAGGCGGCAGGGACCGGCCGGGCGGACCGGCCGGCGCGAAAGCGGAGAAACGACCGGCGCAAACGCGGCAGGTCCGGTTTGCCGGCGCCGGACGGCGGGCCGCCGGAACCGGCCGGCGGCCGAACGGCGGACTGCCGGGCGGAAGCGGCGCCGCCCGGGCTTGGCCAGACGGAGCTGGCGATGATGGACAACATCCGGGATTTTGCCGCCACGACCGCGCGGGAAATCATGATTCCGCGCACGGAAATCGCCTGCCTGTACGCGGATCTGCCGTTCGCCGAAAACCGGTCCATCGCCCTTCTCGGCAAACATACGCGCTATCCGGTCTGCGCGCCCGACAAGGACCACATCATCGGCTACGTTCACATCAAGGATCTCGTGTGCGGCGACGGCGAACGGGACATCCGCGACATCGTCCGCCCCATCATGCGCGTACCGGAGACGGTGCCGATCAGCCGGCTGCTCGGGCAGATGCAGAAAAACGGCGCGCAGATTGCCCTCGTCGTGGACGAGTACGGCGGCACGGCGGGCATCGTGACGGCGGAGGACATCCTGGAGGAAATCGTCGGCGAGATGCGGGACGAGTTTGACGCGTTCCGGCCGGCCATCGTGGAGCGGGACGACCGGACCTTTTCCGTGGACGGCCTGCTGCACATCGAGGAATTCAACGCCTTTTTCGGCACGCAAATCGAGGCGGAAGAGACGGAAACGATCGGCGGGTGGATGCACGCCAACCTCGACGACCTGCCGCCCGGCCGCGGGCAGAGTGTGCCGTGCGGCGAGTACCGGCTCGTCGTGGAGGAAGTGGACCGTTTGCGCATCTCCCGCCTTCTCGTTTGCCGGACGGGGAAGGCGGACACCTGGCAGGATGTGTCCTGAGGCGAAGCGGGACGGCTTGCATTTTGGCAAATCGCTGACCTGGTTTTTGTGGTATAATGGGCTGAAAAGCGCTTCAAATCCCGATTGAGGTGAACGTTGTTGACAGCCGCAATCCGAAATTCGCTCATGCTTTGCGGCATCCATGCCTTCATGCTCGTCTCCGTGCTGACCCCGTTCGGATTGGTGAGCTGGCAATTCCTGATGGTCCCGCTGATCGCGTGGATGGTTCTTGTTCCCGTGAAAGTGTTCGTGCCGGTGTACGCCGGCCTGTTGTTGCTTCTGCAGCTGTTTCCGGGCGGACTGGGCTTCCTGCTCGCGGCGGTGTCCCTGCTCGGCCTTCCGGCGTCAGCCGTGATGGCGTGGCAGTACCGCAGGCAGGCCGGCCCCTATCCGACGGTGGTGGCCGGCGCCCTGTCCTGGATCGGCGTGCTCCTGATCCTCTTTGTCCTGCTGTTTGCCGCCGGGATCGATCTGGCGGGCATGATGGAAGACATGATTCTCGAAAATCCGGTTTTCGGCCCGCTCGCGCCGGCCGTGTTCGGTTCGGACGAGCAGCTGCGCCAGGCCGTTTCCCTGCTCATTGACGCGATTCCGATGGCCATCATCATGTTTGCCGTGTACCAGTCGGTGCTGGCCCACTGGCTGGCCCGCAAAATCCTGACCCGCTTCTGGCGGCCGGTGCCCCGCATGAAGCCGATGAAGGACTGGCGGCTGCCGCGGTCGCTCATCTGGTACTATCTGGTCGTGCTGCTCGTCGACCTGTTCGTTCCCTTCGAAGCCGGTTCCCTGCCCGCCGTCATCCTGCTCAACGCCCTGCCGCTCATCACCTACGCGATGGCCGTCCAGGGCATCGGCTTTTTGTTTTTCCTGGCGGACGCCAAGGGATGGAACCGGGCCTTGCCGGTGGCTTCGGCGGTGGCGGTCGTGCTGATCGCGCCTTTCGTGCAGCTGGCGGCCTGGCTTGGCGTGGTGGATTTGGCGTTTCCGATCAGGGAGCGGCTGAAGCCGAATCGATAGTCCGGAGGCGTTGCCTTCATGTTCAGCAAGTTGATGGACCGCCGGCACAAACGCCAGCTGGTGTTCGCTTACGGGCCGGCGCTTGCCGCGACGGCGGTGCTCGCCGTGTTCGACTGGCGGATCGGCGCGTTTTTTCTCGTGCTGGCCGCCGGAAGCCTGGTGCTCGTGATCCGGACGGAGAAGGCGTTTCGCAAACAGGCGGCCGAATACATGGAAACGCTGTCGCTCCGGGTGAAGAAGGCCGGCCAGGAAGTGATCAACGGACTGCCGGTCGGCGTTCTTCTGTATAATGAAGACCGGAATGTGGAATGGCACAATCCGTTCGTCGCGCGCATGCTGGGCGTGGAGTCGGCGGTCGGCGAACCGCTGCACGAACTTTTGCCCGGCCTCAAGATGCCGCGGGACAGGGAAGCCCGGCAGGAGGTGACCGTCGGCGACCGCCACTATCTTGTCCGGATCGATCCGGAGGAGCGGCTGCTCTACATCACGGATGAAACCGAACTGCGACAGCTGCGGCAGGCCCGCGAGGAGGAGCAGCCGGTTCTCGGCAATATCCAGCTGGACAACCTGGACGAGGCGACGCAGGGCATGGACGACCAGGCCCGCGCCGTCCTCGTCGGCCAGGTGACCGCGGATCTGTCGGAATGGGCGGCGCGGTACGGCCTGTACCTGAGGCGGATGGCTTCCGACAAGTATCTGTTTGTCGCCAACAAGCGAACGTTGCGCCTGCTGGAGCAAAGCCGCTTTGACATTTTGGACGAGGTGCGGGAGCACACGATCGACCACAAGTTGCCGATCACCCTCAGCATGGGCGTGGCCGCCGGCACCGCCGACCTCGTCGAGCTCGGCGCGATGGCCCAGTCCAGCCTGGACATCGCCCTCGGCCGGGGCGGCGACCAGGTCGCGGTGAAGGAAGGGGACCGCCTGACGTTCTACGGCGGCAAATCCGACGCCGTGGAAAAGCGCACGAGGGTGCGGGCGCGCGTCATCTCCCACGCCTTGCGCGATTTGATCCGGGAATCGGACAACGTGCTGATTCTCGGGCACCGCGTTCCGGACATGGACGCCGTCGGCGCCGCCGTCGGCATGATGAAGGCGGTGCGCGTCGCCGGGAAAGAGGGGTTCATCGTCCACGAAGGCTCCAACCCGTCCATCCAGCGGTTGATGGAGCTCATCGACGAGCACGAGACGATGCGGGAATGGTTTGTGCCGCCCGGCGAGGCCCTCGCCATGGTCGGTCCCCGCACGCTGCTCGTCGTCGTTGACACGCACCGGGCGTCCATGACCATCGAACCGAAGCTGGTCCAGTCTTGCGACCGGGTGGTGGTCATCGATCATCACCGCCGCAGCGAAGAGTTCATCAATGACGCGATCCTCGTCTACCTGGAACCGTACGCTTCCTCCACCTGCGAGCTGGTGACGGAGCTGTTGCAATATTTCGACGAGCGGCTGCGCATGGATGTGCTGGAAGCGACGGCGCTTCTGGCCGGCATCGTGGTGGACACGAACCATTTCACCGTCCGCACCGGCTCGCGGACGTTCGAGGCCGCCGGGTTCCTGCGCAGAAACGGCGCCGATGCCGCGCTGATCCGGGAAATGCTCAAGGAAAATCTGGACGAGTACCTGCAAAAGGCGGACATCATCCGGCGCGCGAAGATCCTGTTCGGCAGCGTGGCGGTGGCCAGCGCCGAGCCGGGGAGGAAAGTGTCGCCGCTCCTCGTGGCGCAAACCGCCGATGCGCTGCTGGAGATGAACGGGATCACGGCGTCCTTCGTGCTGGCCGAACGGCCGGACGGCCTCATCGGCATCAGCGCCCGATCTCTCGGAGACATCAACGTCCAGCTCGTCATGGAGCGCCTTGGCGGCGGCGGCCACCTGACCAACGCGGCCGCGCAGATGGAAGGCACGATCGGGGAAGCGGAAGACCGCCTGATCCGCATCCTGCAGGAGATGGAAAAGGAAGAGGGGCTGATCGAATGAAAGTGATCTTTCTGCAAGACGTCAAGGGACAGGGGAAAAAGGGCGACGTCAAAGAAGTGTCCGACGGGTACGCCAACAACTTTCTCATTCCGCGGGGACTGGCCAAGCCGGCCAGCGAGTCGAACCTGAAGCAGCTGGAACACCAGAAAAAGGCGGAAGCCCGCCAGAAGGAAAAGGAGAAGGAAGAAGCCCGGGCCCTGGCCGAAAAACTGAAGGAAGCGCATGTCGTGATCAAGGCGAAGGCCGGGGAAGGCGGCCGGCTGTTCGGCTCGATCACGACCAGGCACATCGCGGACGAATTGAAAAACATGAAGCTGGACATCGACAAGCGGAAAATCGTGCTGGATGAACCGATCCGCACCCTCGGCGTGACCGAGGTGCCGGTCAAGCTTCACCCGGAAGTGAAAGCGACGCTCAGGGTGCAGATAGTGGAGGAATAACGGCATGAACGACAGGGAGACCGGTTTGTTCACGGATCGGATTCCGCCCCATAATCTGGAAGCCGAACAGGCCGTTCTCGGCGCCATTTTGCTGGAAAACGACGCGATCGCCGCGGCGATGGAGCACGTCACGCCGGACGATTTCTACCGGGCGGCCCATCAGCGCATTTTCGAGGCGATGGTGCAGCTGTTCGAAGAGTCGGAGCCGGTCGATCTCGTCACGCTGTCCACCCGGCTGAAAGACCAGGGACTGCTCGAGGAAGTCGGCGGCATCGGCTACCTGACGGAGCTGGCCAACAGCGTGCCGACGGCGGCGAACGTGGGCTACTACGCCCGAATCATCGAAGAGAAAGCGATGCTCCGCCGCCTCATCCGCACCGCCACGCAAATCGCCGCCAGCGGATACGCCGCCGCCGAAGACGTGCGGGAACTGATCAGCGAGGCGGAGCGGCGCATCCTGGAAATTTCCAACCGGCGCGGGGAAGGCTTCGTGCCCATCCGCGACGTGCTGATGGACGTGTTCGAGCGGGTCGAATTTCTCTACAACAACAAGGGCGGCATTACCGGCATTCCGTCCGGCTATCCCGATCTGGACCGGCTGACGTCCGGCTTCCAGAAAAGCGACCTCATCATCGTGGCCGCCCGCCCGTCCGTGGGCAAGACCGCCTTCGCCCTGAACGTGGCGCAGAACGTGGCGGTCCGGGCCCGGGAAACGGTGGCCATTTTCAGCCTGGAAATGTCGGCGGCCCAGCTGGTGCAGCGGATGATCTGCGCGGAAGCGAACGTGGACGCCAACCGGATGCGGACGGGCCGCCTGGAAGGGGACGACTGGGAAAAGCTGACGATGGCCATCGGCACCCTGTCGGAAGCGGCCATCTACATTGACGATTCGCCGGTGCTGACGACGGCGGACATTCGCGCCAAATGCCGCCGCCTCAAGCAGGAGCGGGGCCTCGGCCTCATCGTCATCGACTATCTCCAGCTCATTCACGGTCGCAGCCGGCATGCGGACAACCGGCAGCAGGAAGTGTCGGAAATTTCCCGATCGCTGAAACAGATCGCGCGGGAACTCGAGGTGCCGGTCATCGCCCTGTCCCAGCTGTCGCGGAGCGTGGAGCAGCGGCAGGACAAGCGCCCGCTCATGAGCGACCTCAGGGAATCCGGCTCCATCGAACAGGACGCCGACATCGTGGCGTTCCTGTACCGGGACGACTACTACAACCAGGACTCCGACAAGAAAAACATCATCGAAGTGATCATCGCCAAGCAGCGGAACGGGCCGGTGGGCACGGTGGAGCTCGTGTTTCTGAAGCATTTCAACAAATTCGTCAGCCTGGATCGCGGACACCACGACGTGGCGGCCGGCGCGTGACGGCCTGATAAATTTTTATTTCCGAACGTTTTCCGAATATTTATCGGGAACGTTCGTTTTTTTGTTTGACTTTCCGCCGCCGCGCTGTTAAGCTGGAATTGCCGGTTTTCGCACGAAAACTGTTTGCGGTTCCTTTTTTTGCATTTTGCCTTTTGGCATGCATCGGGAGGGATGGCCCATGTCCGCCGTCGTCGTGGTCGGCACCCAATGGGGCGATGAAGGAAAGGGCAAAATCACCGATTTTCTGGCCGAATCCGCCGACGTCGTGGCCCGTTACCAGGGCGGCAACAACGCCGGGCACACCGTCATGCTCGGGGACCGGAAATACAAGGTGCATCTCATTCCGTCCGGCATTTTCTACGGTGACAAAATCTGCGTCCTCGGCAACGGCATGGTGATCGATCCGGCGGTGCTCATCGGGGAAATCCGCTATGTCGAGGAAAACGGCTTTTCCGCCGAACGTTTGCGAATCAGCAACCGGGCCCATCTCATCATGCCCTATCACGTTCTGCAGGACGCGCTGGAAGAAAAGATGAAGGGCGCCGCCAAGATCGGCACGACGCTCAAGGGCATCGGTCCGTGCTACATGGACAAGGCGGCCAGAAGCGGCATCCGCGTGGCCGATTTGCTGGATCCCGACGTGTTCCGGGACAAGGTGCGCCACATGGTGGCGATGAAAAACCGGCTGTTCGAGCAGGTGTACGGAGCCGCCGGGCTCGATGCGGACAAGATCGCGGACGAATATTTGCGGTACGGGGAAACGATCGGCCGGTACGTGACGGACACGTCGGTGCTGCTCAACGACGCCATCGATGCCGGCCAAAAGGTGCTGTTCGAGGGGGCGCAGGGCGTCATGCTCGACATCGATCACGGCACGTACCCGTACGTCACCAGCTCCAACCCGTCGGCCGGCGGCGTCTGCATCGGCGCAGGCATCGGCCCGACGAAGATCAGCCGGGTGATCGGCGTCGCCAAGGCCTACACGAGCCGCGTCGGCGACGGCCCGTTCCCGACGGAGCTCAAGGATGCGACGGGCGACCGCATCCGGGAAGCCGGCCACGAGTACGGCACGACCACCGGCCGGCCGCGCCGGGTCGGCTGGTTCGACAGCGTGGTGGTGCGCCATGCCCGCCGCGTCAGCGGCATCACCGGACTGTCCCTGAACGCCATCGACGTGCTGACGGGGCTGCCCGTCGTGAAGATTTGCACGGCTTACCGGTACAAGGGCGAATTGATCGGGGAGTATCCCGCCAGCCTGCGGGTGCTTGGCGAATGCGAGGCCGTCTACGAAGAGCTGCCCGGCTGGCACGAAGACCTGTCGAACGTCCGGCGGCTGGAGGATTTGCCGGCCAATGCGCGGCGGTACGTGGAACGCATCGCGGAGCTGACCGGCATCCCGATCGCCATTTTCTCCGTCGGGCGCGCCAGGGAGCAGACGAACCAGGTGCTGCCCGTCTATTGAAAACGGCGTTTCTGAATGAAAAATGGGAATTCGCGTCAATACTAGGAAAGACGCCCGGCTTTCGCGGCAGTCGCCCGGTGCCGGGCGTTGTCGCCGGAAGGGGCGGGATGCGGCCGGACGGCCGGAAACGGGCGGCTTCCGGAAACGAAAATTGCCGGCGGCGAAAACGCCCGGCGCCCCGATCGATGCAAGCCGGAAAGGATGACGCGAAACCATGAAGTGGATCGGCTGGTTGGCCAAATGGGCGGCCGGCGCGGTGCTGGCCTCCGCGCTGTCCGTTTTGACGACGTGCTGGATGGTGGAATCATACGTGAACGCCCTGCTGGAGCGGTGGAACCTTGGCGGCGCGGCGCCGGAACTGGCCGTCGGGGAGCTGGTGTCTTCGTTCCTGCCGGGAAATGACCGCAAGGCGGCGGGAAGCGCCCCGAAAGCGGATGCGCCCGCCGCAGCGGGCGAAAGCCCGGCGGATGCGGAGAATCGGGGGGAAGCGGGAACCGGCGCGTCCAGGCAGGCAAACGGCGCCGGCGGAACGGTTCCGGGTGGCGCGGCGCCGTCCGCGAAACGCACGCCCGCGGAAGAGACCGCTCCGCCGCCGGGTGCGGCGGATGCGGGAACGGGCCCGCGCACCGGGGAGAGCACGGACGTTTCCGGGGCCATTCCGGTGTTCGGCCGCGCGGCCCTGCAAAGCGGCCTGGTCATGTCGGCGGAAGAATTCAACGAAAAACGGAAAAGCTTGTCCGATTCGGACAAGGCCGAAATTTTCACGATGCTTTACAACCACGTGCCCCAGGAAGAACTGCAGCGCCTGTCCGGCCTCGTGGAAGACGGCATCACGGCGGAAGAAGCCCGGCAGATCGCGGACGTGATGGAAGGCTACCTGGAGCCGGCAGACATGGAGCGGCTTCTGACGATCCTTTTTGATGAATAAAATGGTAACGGTCGAAGTGTGAAAAAGGTGTCAGAATTTAATATTGAAACCAAACTTCAACGTGTGTTAAAGTTAAAAATGCTTGAGCGGTCGATTCAAAGGATCCGGTTTTTTCATCAATTTCCAGCATCAAACAGGTTCCGACAGCAAGAGGCGAGACTGGAAATCACAAGGAGACGATCATGGCGGATTCTAAGATCGTGGAGCAGGCCCGCCGCCTGCGGGAGAAGCTCCGGAATTGGACCGGCAAAGCCGAAAACGTCATCCGGGTGAAGCACGCTGCCCGGGCAACACGGTTGAAGTTGGGACACTGGCTGAACGAATACAAATGGCTCACGGCCAAGGGCGTCGCAGCCGCCCTCATACTCGTCGGCATCACGGCGGGGGGCAATCGGTACATCGAGAAAAATACATACGAGATCTATCACGTCTACCTGAACGGACAAGTCATCGGCGCCGTCAATGACACTTCCGTCGTCGGCAAGGCCGTCCGCGACCGCTTCGCGGAAATCGCGGCGGCCCACCCCGACATGGAAATGAAGCTGATCGAGCCCGACATCGCGTTCGAAAAGGAAGTGACGTTCAAGGGCGAGTTCGACAACGGGAAAGTCGCCGAAGCCGTCAAGCGGTCGGTGACGGCCAAAGCCGCGGGCGTGGCGCTGGTCATCGGCGGCGAGGAAGTCGCCCGGCTGAAAAGCCGGGAAGAAGCGGAGGCCCTGCTCGAAACCTACAAAGAGAAATTCATGGAGCCCCGCATCATCACCGATGACAAGGAAGTCGCCGTCCTGTCGGCGGAACCGGTCCTGACGCTGCCGAAGGACGAGAACGCGGTGGTGAAATCCGTCGAGTTTACGAAGGACGTCGAGCTGAACGAGGTGCTGGCGGATCCGGACGAATTTGCGGAGCCGGACATCGTGCTGGCGATGCTGGAGTCGACGGGGGCCCCGCCGGTCGTCTACGAAGTGCAGGAAGGCGACTGCGTCAGCTGCATCGCCGCCAAGTTCGGCTACGGGTACGAAGATCTGCCGCTTCTTTACGCGATGAACCCGTGGATCGAGGACGACAAGATCTATCCGGGCGACAAGATGATCATCAAGCCGTTCACCCCCGACCTCGGCGTGAGAGTCGTCAAAGTGGCCGTCGAGGAAGTGGAAATCCAGCACGACATCATCTACGAGACGGACGACACGCTCCGCATGGGGAAAACCCGGGTGATCAGCCCCGGCAAGAACGGTCTCAAGAAACAGACGTATGAATTGACCTACATCAACGGATTCCCGGTGAGCGAAACGCTTGTCGGCGAAGAAGTGCTGGTGGAGCCCGTGGCGGCCGTGGTGGCCAAAGGCACGCTGCGGCTCGCCGGAGAAGGGACGGGGAAATTTGCCTGGCCCGTCAAGAAGGCGAAATTGACGAGCAAATTCGGCAAGCGGTGGGGCCGTAACCATAACGGCATCGACATCACGTCCAGCGACCGGACCATTCTGGCGGCGGACACCGGCAAAGTCGTGTTCGCCGGCGAGAAGAACGGCTACGGCAAAACGGTCATCATCGACCATCAGAACGGCTACGAGACATTATATGCTCACCTGAGCAAAATTAGCGTGTCCAAAGGCGACATCGTGGAAAAAGGCGACAAAATCGGCGTCATGGGCAGCACCGGCAATTCCACCGGCGTGCATCTGCACTTCGAAGTGCACCAGAACGGCAACGTGCAGAATCCGCTCAAGTATTTGAACCAGTAACGGGTTGAGCCAGCAGGATGCGCCCGATTCCGCAGTGGAAAACAGCGGAACGGGAAAAGCGAAAAACGGCAAGCAGCCCCTTGCATCGGTCGACAACGGCGTTTCGGGCTGCCGGCGGCAATGCCGGCGGCCCTTTTCGTTTTGCCGGTGCCGCCGCTTCCTTTTCTTCATCCGTGACGCCGGCCGCTGCAAGTATGATAATATAGATGAAGACAAACAGACGGACGGTGACCGGTGTGGCGGCAAAAATTCTCGTAGTGGACGATGAACGGCCGATTGCCGACATCATCAAATTCAATCTCGAGAAGGAAGGGTACCAGGTCGTCTGCGCCTTCGACGGCGAGGAAGCGGTGCGGCTGGCCCACGACGAACATCCCGACCTGATCCTGCTGGACCTGATGCTTCCCGTCAAGGACGGCATGGACGTGTGCCGGGAAGTCAGGGCGGCCGGACTCACCGTGCCCATCATCATGCTGACGGCCCGGGACTCGGAAATCGACAAGGTGCTCGGGCTGGAGATGGGAGCGGACGACTACGTCACCAAACCGTTCAGCACGCGGGAAATTCTGGCCAGGGTGAAGGCGCACCTGAGGCGGCAGGCGAAATTCGCCAGCCAGGCGGACCAGCCGCCCGCCAGCGCCATCCATATCCATGAATTGACCGTGGACGGCGACATGTACATGGTGTACAAGAACGGCGTGCCGCTCGATTTGACCCACCGGGAGTTCGAGCTGCTGCATTACATGGCGAAAAACTGCGGCAGAGTGATGACGCGGGAGCATTTGCTCCAGGCGGTGTGGGGCTACGAGTATCTGGGCGACATGCGCACGGTGGACGTGACGATCCGCCGCCTGCGCGAGAAGCTGGAGGACGACCCGAGCCGCCCCGAATACATCATCACCCGCCGGGGCCTCGGGTACATGCTGCGCAATCCGAAAGCGGGAGGATAACCCGCCATGAAAGAAGTCCGCTTTTTCCAGACGATCCAGGTGCGCCTGGCCATCATCTACGTCCTGCTCATCCTGGTGGCCGTCCAGGTGATCGGGGTGTATTTCGTGCGCACGCTGGAATCGATGTTCATCGGGACTTCTTCGGAAAACATGTCCAAGCAGGTGCAGCTTCTGGCCACGTTCGTGGAGCCGTACCTCGTCGCCATCCAGAACGGCGATGAGGAAGTGGCGGAACGCATGTACGGCGAACTGGACAAAGCGGTCAAAAACCTGAACACGATCAGCCGGGCGGAAATCCAGATCATCGATTCGACGGGCAAGATTCTCTCCACCACCTCCCAGCGCAACCAGTCCATCGTCGGCAAGCGGAACACGGAAACGGTGGTCACCCGCGCCCTGCAGGGCATCCCCCACCATTCGGACACGCTGGTGGACGAAAACGGATCGCGCAACCGGGTGATCGCCATGCCCGTCGGCAGCGGCGGCAAAGTGATCGGCGCCGTGTACATGATCGCGTCTCTCGATGACATGTACGGCAACATCAACCGCATCAACCGGATCCTGTTTTCCGGCACGGCCATCGCCCTGGCGCTCACGGCGCTCATCGGCACGCTCCTTGCGCACACGATCACCGGCCCGATCAAGGACATCACCACCCAGGCGAAGGCGATCGCGCGGGGCAATTTCAACCGCCAGGTGAAAGTGCGAAGCGGCGACGAGATCGGCCAGCTCGGCGCGGCGTTCAACGAGATGACGGAACGGCTGAAGGAGGCGCTGTCGCAAAACGAGGAGGAGAAGGAAAAGCTGGCGTCCATTTTGATCAACATGAGCGACGGCGTCATCGCCACCGACGATACGGGCCGCATCATCCTGATGAACGTCCGGGCGCGGGAAATCCTGTCGCTGGGGGAAGAAACGGCGTACGGCAATCTGGACATCGCGGACGTGCTCCGCATTCCGAAACAGTCGGTGGACCGTTATGTGTTCGGCGAACACCATTCTTTGATGATCGAGATCAACCGGAAGGAAGGCGGCGATCCGATCAGCGTGCGGGTGACGTTCACCCCGATCCACCGGAGGGGAAGAGGCATCGCCGGCACGATCGTCGTGCTGCAGGACGTCACCGAGCAGGAGGCGCTGGAGCGGGCGCGGCGCGAGTTTGTCGCCAACGTTTCCCATGAGCTCCGGACGCCGCTGACGACGATCAAAAGCTACATGGAAGCGCTCGAGGACGGCGCGCTGCAGGATCCGGCGCTGTCCCGCAAATTCATCCAGGTCGTCCGGGGGGAAACCGAGCGGATGATCCGCCTGGTCGGCGACCTTTTGCACCTGTCCAAATTCGATTCGAAAGGCGCCAGTCTGGTCAAGGAATGGACCGACATCCGCGCCATGCTGGAAGAAGTGGCGGACCGGTTCGCCTTCCAGCTGCAGCAGAAGTCGATTTCCATCGCCCTCCACATCGACGAGAAGGTCGGCGAGGCGCTCGTCGACCCCGACCAGCTGGACCAGGTGCTCGACAACCTGGTGTCGAATGCGATCAAATATACGGGTGACGGCGGCCACATCGAACTTTCCGCCCGCCGCAACGATGCCGGCCAGCTGGAAATCACCGTCAAGGACACCGGCATCGGCATCCCGAAGAAGGACCTCGACAAAATTTTCGACCGGTTTTACCGGGTGGACAAAGCCCGCTCGCGCAGCCTGGGCGGCACCGGGCTCGGGTTGTCCATTGCCCGGGAAATAATCCGGGCGCACGGCGGACAGATCACCGTCGAATCCGTCGTCAATCAGGGCACCTCCTTCACGGTCATTCTGCCCGCGGACGAGAAGAGGGAAGCGTCATGATCGAGAGGGGCAAATCGATTGTGCTGGCGCTCCTCGTGCTGGCCAGCCTGTGGCAGAGCTACCTGCTGGCGTTTCAGCCCGGGGAATACGAGTCCATCCGGGAAAGCGAGTATATCGCCACGGAAATCATCGGGACGCAGGAGAAGGCGGAGCAGCTCGTCTTTCCGACGCGGATCGCGCTGCACAGGGAAGATGGCCGGCACACGGTCCTTTATCCCGGTCATTATTTCTACAAAGTCATCATGGAAGAACTGCAGGACCGCGTCTTTGAAGGGCTGCGGATCTCGTCCCGTTCCGCCGGACAATTGAAGCGGATGATCGGCGGCGCGGACGGCATCGAAATCCGGTTCACCGGCGAGCTGCCCCTGCCCCTCGTCCGGCACGCGTTTCCGGTCGAACCCGGCCTCGTGATCGAGACCGGAAGGATCGGCACGATCTGGATCACGGCGGCGGACGGGGAACCGGCCGTTTACCTGATCGGCAAGGACTACCATGACGCCTACGAAGTGATGCGGACGGATCTGGACCGGGAAACGCTGGCCCGGCTGATCGGGCTGGGCGATTACCAGAGCCCGTATCTCGTGTCGTCCACCGGGTTGCTGTACCCCGCCGAATCCGTCCGGATGTTTCGCTACGTCTATCCGGCGGAGCGGATTTCCGTCGAGAGCATGGAAAACATGCTGTTTCCCGATCCGGGCATCACCCGCAACTGGGTGACCGTGGACGGGACGGAAATCTACTCGGACGGCAAGCGGGGCATGGAGGTGGACCGGGACACCCAATGGATGCGGTTTTCCGATCCGATGGCGTCCATCGGCCAGCCGTTCGAGCCGGCGGCGGATCTGTCGGTCGCGGTGCAGTACGTGAACCGCCACGGCGGCTGGAACGGCATTTTTTCGCTGGAACGCGTCATCCTTCGGGAGGAGCCGTCGGCGCCGCGGTTCACGTTTCGCCAATGGCTGCCGGCCTATCCGGAGCATTACCCGATCCTGGAGACGCCCGATGCACGGTTCGGGACGATCGACGTGCTGATGGAAGGGGATGTGGTGACGGATTACGAACGATCGCTGTACTTCATCGCTTCCGGACCGGCGGAGCGGGAGGAGACGCTGCTTCCGGGCGGTGAAGCCCTGATGGAGCGGATCGGGGCGTCCGGTTTCATTTTGCGGATGGAAGCGGTCATGCCGGCGTACCGCCCGCGCCTGTCCGCCGACCAAATCGAATTCGTGCCGGTCTGGGCCGTGCAGCTGAACGACGGCACGCTGGCGGAACTGCCCTGACGAACGCGGCCGCGGGCCGAAAAGACCGCAAAGGGGGAGGCGCCCATGGACTGGAGCCGGGCCAAAACGATCCTGATCATCGTGTTCGCGCTGCTCAATTTGCTCCTTGCCTATCAGCTGTGGTCGGACCGGCTTTGGTTCTCCTCCGAAAAGCCGGAAATGACGGAAGAAGACCGGGCGCTGGAGCAGGTGCTGGCGCTGAAGAACATCCAGCTTCTCACCGATCTGCCGGACGAGACGCCGTCACTCGGCGAACTGACGATGAACGTTCATCCGAAAAACGGCGTGCCGGAAACGGTCACCCTGGCGGAGCCGTTCCGCCTCGATGAACCGCTGGTGGCGGAAACGACCAAAGAAGCGCTGGCCAGGGCGCTGAACCAGGAGATGGATTATGTGTACAGTGCGGCCGACTCCCGCCGGGATGCGCACGTGTTTTTTCAGGCATACAAAGGCTATCCGCTGTTCGACATCAAGGTCGAACTGTTCGTGGACAACGGGATGGTGACGGGCTTCCGGCGTCTGCGCGCCGAGGAACTGGCGGACGCCGGCGGCAAGGAGCAGCAGGTTTTGTCCGCCCGGCAGGCGGTCATCATGCTGGCGGAGAAATACCTTTCGCCGGAAGAGCACATCTATGACGTCCGCCTCGGCTTTCACGGCCAGGCCTTCAATTCGGAAACCCGCGTGCTGGCGCCCTATTGGCGCATTCTGACGGCGGGGGGCGGCCGGTATTACGTGCACGCGATCACCGGCGCGGTGGAATGACGTCCGGATGCCGCTCGCGGCGGGCAGCGGTCGTCCGGAAGCGGCTGTTTGAAGCGGCAAAACGGGGAATGCGGCCGCCGCGAGGCCGCGGGCGGCGAAACGTCGTCCAAAACCGTCGAAACGCGATGCATGAACCGGGCCATGACGGGAACCAAAAAGCGACACTTGACGAAACGGGATGGGAAGGAAAACCGATGGAGATGCGATTCACCATTCTGGCCAGCGGTTCCACCGGAAACGCTTCGGTCATCGAAACGGGCGACGCCAGGCTGCTGGTGGATGCCGGACTGAGCGCCAGAAAGCTGGAGCAGTTGATGGAGCTGCGAAACGTCGATCCGCGGAAGCTGGACGGCATTCTGATCACGCACGAGCATTCCGACCACATCAAAGGGCTTGACGTGCTGGCGCGGAAATATGAACTGCCCGTGTACGCCAACGAAAAAACGTGGAAAGCGATGGAACGGCACGTGGCGGGGATTCCCGACCGCAAGCGGCATATCGTGAAGACGGGAGAAACGCTGGTGTTCGGCAGCCTGCGGGTGGCCTCGTTCCCCGTTTCCCATGACGCGGCGGAACCGGTCGGCTACAGTTTTTCACTGGACGGGCTGAAGCTCAGCTTCGCCACCGATCTCGGCTACGTCAGCGAAAAAGTGATGGAAAACATCATCGATTCCGACGTGCTCATCCTCGAATCGAACCATGACGTCGAAATGCTGCGGGTCGGCGCCTATCCGTGGAACATCAAGCGGCGCATCCTGAGCGACGTCGGCCACCTGTCCAACGACATGGCGGGCGAAGCGCTGGCCCGCATCGTCGCGGCCGGCAGCGTCAGAAGGGTGTATCTGGCCCACCTGAGCCGGGATTGCAATCTGATGGAGCTGGCCAGGATGACCGTGGAAAGCGTCGTTGAAGAGCGCGGGTACAGCCTGGAGGACCGGAAAATCCGGCTGATGGATACATATTCCGACCGCCCGACCGAGTGGGACGCCGTCGGATTTGACTGAGCGGTTCCGGGGGGACTGCCGGCGGCTTCCCGCCTCAAGGAAGGCCGGGCGTTGCCGGGGGGCCGGGACCGACTCGTCCCGGCGGGATGACCGGTCCGCCGGCGGCCGGCGCCCGGCCGCGGAGAAAGGACGGCACCGAATCGCCGAGCGGTTTCGGCATCGGCGTTTTCACCGCCCGCGGCACCGCAAGGGACCGCCTGTGGAGCTGCCAGGCTTTCTCCTGCAGCTCGTCGGCGCTTGCGAATCCCTTGTCTTCGAGCACCGCGATCAGCGCGTCCAGGGTGCGGATTTGCCGATCCAGTTCCCGCTTCAAATCGGCCACTTTGGCGGCCAGCCGCGCTGCCTCGACAGGGGATGGACGGCCGGACACGGGGAACCCTCCTTCTTCGGCCGGCGTTCGGGTTTGCCGCTCTGTCGGCGGGGCCTTTTCAGCATCGCTTCTTTCTCGATGTTTCTCTGTTGATCTCTTTTGACGGCAAAAAGGGGCGTTTTTCATGGGCGCTTGCATGTCGTGCCGGCCGGTTTTCTGTTATCATTCTCGGTGAAACGCCATTCTTTTATACGGCATCCAGCCGGAAAGCGGGTGGACGGCATGGACGTTTGGGGAGACGATTATCCGGAAGGCGGCCGGTTTTCCGCCGGTTTTCGGCGCGTCCGCGCAAGCGCGAAGGCCGTGCTGGCTGCGCTCTTCTTCGTCGGGCTGCTTTGCGGCATGGTGGCGCCGTTTTTTCTGGAACCCGGACCGGCGGCCGGCGGGCCGGACCGCCCGGCTTTCGCCCGGGTCGACGAAGCGGAGGACATGGCGCGCCTGTTCGGCCGGCAATTCATCGAGGCGGCGAAGCGGGTGCAGCCGGCCGTCGTCAGCGTGATCAACCATCCGGCTGCGCCGCAAGACCGCGAAGAGACGGCCATGCCGGGCCGGTACGGGCTCGGATCGGGCATCATTTTCGACCGGGTCGGCGATACGGCTTACGTGGCCACCAACCATCATGTCGTCAGCGACAGCGCGAAACTGGAAGTGGTGCTGACGGACGGCAGCCGGCGGCCGGCGGAGCTCGTCGGGTCGGATCTGTTCAGCGACCTGGCGGTGCTCGCCATGGACGGCGAAGGCGTGGAGCGGGTCGTCGTGTTCGGCGATTCCGACCGGCTGGAAGTCGGCGAGTTCGTCATCGCCATCGGCAATCCCCTCGGCCTCAGTTATTCCCATACCACCACCTTCGGCATCATCAGTTCCCTGCGCACGCCGGTGCCCATTTCCCTCAGTTTCGGGCAGGTGGACTGGGAGATGGAGCTGATCCAGACCGACGCGGCCATCAACCGCGGCAACAGCGGCGGCGCGCTGGTCAATCTGGACGGCGAAGTGGTCGGCATCAACAGCATGAAAGTGTCGGATTTCGGCGTGGAAGGGCTCGGGTTCGCCATCCCGAGCAATGAGGCGGCGGAAATCATCGGCCAGCTGCTCGCCCACGGCAGGGTGCCCCGCCCGTTCCTCGGCGTGGCCGCCCGCGACCTGCGCCTGGTGGATCGCAGCCGCGAACTGGCGGATTTGCCCGAACAGGTGACGGAGGGCGTGTACGTCCTGTCCGCGGAGGGGCCGGCGGCGGAGGCGGGACTGAAGGAAGGCGACGTCATCGTCCGGTTCGACGACACGCCCATCGGCAGCAGCCTTGCGCTCCGCAAGTATTTGTACGGGGAAAAGAACATCGGCGACCGGCTGGCCATCGAGTTCTACCGGGGCAGCAAGCGGCTCGTCGCGGAAGCGGTGCTGGCGGAGCGGGAATAATGGAGGCAGGGAAACGAACGGAGGTGAAGCCCTTGCTGCTTTGTCTGGAACACGCGGAACGGGAAATGGACCGGATTGCGGAGGAAGAGGAGCGGCCGCCGGAACTGTTGACCCTGGAGCAGGCGGGCGCCGAAGAAGGGGCCTTGTGCCAGGTTTGCGGCCGGCCGGCCGAATACAGCGTCCGGTAGGCGGCACCCGGCAAGCGGCATGGGGCAGGCCGGGCCGGCTTCGGTGCGCGGACCCTCGTTCGGCACGCCAAAAAGCCTGTGCCCGTCCCGGACGCCGGGACCGGCGATGTTTTGGGGAGGCGCCATGGATATCCAATTGATCGCCGTCGGCAAAGTGAAAGAACCCTACCTGCAGGAAGGCATCCGGGAATATTTGAAAAGGCTCGGCCCTTACGCCCATGTCCGGATCCGCGAAGTGCCCGACGAGAAGGTGCCGGAACACCCCGGCAAGGCGGAAACGGAGCGGGTAAAGGACAAGGAAGGGGAGCGGGTGCTGGCGCTCCTCAAGCCGGACGATCATGTAATCGCGCTGGCCATCGACGGCGAGCTTTGGTCGAGCGAACAGCTGGCTGCCCATCTGCAGCATCTGGCTACCTATGGAAGAAGCCGGGTGGCGTTCGTCATCGGCGGCAGTCTCGGCCTGTCCGGCGCCGTGCTGCGGCGCGCCGACGCGAAGCTGTCCTTCGGCCGCATCACCCTGCCCCACCAGCTGATCCGGCTCGTGCTTCTCGAGCAGATCTACCGGGCGTTCAGGATTTCGCGGGGGGAACCGTATCATCGGTAGCCGCCAATCGGAAGGCGGGCCGGATCCCGAACGGCTCTCGCGGTACGTCCGCGCATTCGAACGATTCGATATCCCCGCGCAAACGGGAAAACCAGCGAGAGTGACCGTGCAGGCCGTCATTCAGGCACCGGTGGAAGACCGGCAGTGAAACGGAGGTCGTCGAAACGTTCGACGCGGAAGGCACGCACCCCGTCGAGTACCGGCGGGCAGGCTGGCAGGCGATCCTGGATCGTTTCAAAACATACGCGGAGTCCCGTCATCATCGTGACCAAACGGGGCGGGGAGGAACGGGCACGGGAAAAATCGTGACGTTTCTGTGGTTTGACGACCAGGCGGAAGACCGGTCATGGCCGACCGCGTGGCGCGGGCCGTGCTCGGCATGGAGGGGAAGCTGATCATCCGTGATCTCGAGCGGGCGTACAATTGAAGCCGGACGGCATCCGGGAAACGAAATGCGCAACCTGCACACGGGTTTTCCGACCGGCCCAGAAGAAAGAAGGAGAGGCGGCTGCCGCCTCTCCTTCTTTCATGCCGCACGATGGAGCGGGCTCCGGCTTGCCGCTTGCGCCGGAACGAACCGGTCCCGCCTCCCCCGCTCCCAATTACAGCCCGGCCTTTCGGTACGATTCGAGCGTCACGAGAGACCGGAGCGTTCGGTAGGCCCGCCATTCGAGCCGCGCCATCTCGCCGGGCGGCTCCCACGAAATCGGCCAGCCGCCGTCCTCCTGCTGCTCGGCTTCCAGCGCCTTCAGGTGATCCCGGAGCACGTCATCGGGGAAGAGCGACCGGCAGTAGGAATCGGCCAGCGGCGCGAAGTCGAGCGGCGTGAGCCCGTATTCCCGCGGCGGCGCCTCCAGGATGAAAAACCGGGCCCGGAACAGCTCGCCCGCCAGCTTGGCCCGAAGGGCGAGCACCTCGTCCGTCTGGGGCAGGCTTTCCAGCAGGCAGAACGCATGCTGGATCGTGTGCGCGTCCTCGTATTCCGCGGTCCGGATGTCGTCCAGGCAGGCGCCGATCGCCCGGTCCAGCCACGGATGCCGGATGCCCTGCCAGTTCAGAAGGCCGACGATGCCCGAAAGCCGGCTGAAATCCGGCTGCTCGGATGCCGGATTGTTCCAGTGGGGCGCCCGCGGGAAATGGCGCGAGGATGCGGTAATGACCGCGATGCCTTGGCCCAGGTCGGCCGTTTGGGAGATGTACCCGCAAACCCGAAGCGCCAGCTCCTGGTCCCGGATCCGCGCTTCATACAGCGTTCGCAGGGCGAACTCGGCGAACAGCGGCTGGCTCTCGGGCGTGCGCAGGTCCGGCTCCAGGGCATGCCCGAATCCGCCGTCCTCGTTCTGATAGGCTTTGAGGACCTTCAGCACGTCCTCCTTCGACCCGCCGCGGAAGAAAAGGTCGAACAGCCGTCGTTCCAGCAGCCGTCCGTTTTGCCAGATGAACGTTGCCGCTTTTTCAAAATCCATGGGAACCCTCCGAAATGCGAATGTATGTTCTTATTTTATCCGCGGCCGCCGCAGGAATCAAGCGGGAAAAGCGAAAAGAAAATATCCCCCCTTCTCCGCGAAGGGGAACGGTGGGGCAGGCCGCGCAATCAGGCGCCGACGACTTCGATCGGGACCGGGTTCGGGCCGCCCCGCTTTTCCTGATCGCGGCCGGGCCACGTCCTCATAAAAAAGGGGTTTTCCGGAAAAAGGCGGGATCAGGCGGCGACAACCGAAGAAAAGGACGAACCCAAACGACGGGGAATGTCGGGCATGCGAGAACGTCGGGCGGGGAACACGGAAACCGGGAAGGGAGAACATCGGGCATGGAGCCTGCGAACCCGCCATTTCCGGCGGAACCATCCATTCACGGAAAGGATGAAGAGCGACCATGGGCGAGTGGAAGGAGCTGGCGGACGAATCCCGTTCCCACTGGGAGGCCGTCGCGGCGTACTGGAACGACGCCGCGGCGGCGAACATGGCCCTGATGGACATCGCCGACATCAGCGCGCTGCCGGAAGCCCTGCACCGGCTCCTGATCGTCGCGGTGGCCAGAAGGGAGGAACGGCTCGCGGCGCTCAAGAGAGAAGCCGGGGCGGGGCCGGCCCGCGTGAGCGTATTTCCGGCGGATCTCCGCGATCCGAACCGGCTGAATCGCTCATCGCGTTCCTTCACGGGCTGCCGGACGGCCTCGACATCTTCGTCAGCAATGCGGGACACTCCATCCGCCGCCCCATTGCCCATTCCCTGGACCGTTTTCACGATTTTGCCCCCACGATGGGGATCAACTATTTTGCGCCGGTGCGGCTGATCCTGTCCCTCGCGCCGGTGCTGGCCGGGCGGCGGGGAAAAATCGTCAGCGCGCTCCTTCCCCCTTTTCCGAATTGGGCGGCCTACCTGGCGTCGAAAACGGCCTTCGATGTCTGGTTCCGCCCCGCCGGTCCCGAACTCAACCGGATGGGCATTTCCACTGCGACGATGTACTTTCCGCTCGTCCGCGCGCCGATGATCGAGCCGACCGCGGCCTATCGAAAGTGGCCGGCTCTGTCGCCCGCATACGCGGCCCGCGTCATCGCCCGGTCGTTTTATGCCGGAAAGCGGGCCTACAAACCGTGGTGGCTGGCGTTTGCCCGGCCGGCAGCGCCGCTTGCGGTCCGGCGGGTGGCAGCCCGCCATCTTTGAAGGAACGATTCCCGGCCAATCGGACGGCCAGAAGGTGAATCCCGTGCGGCTCTTCAAATTGCTGGAGCGGGCAGCTGGCCGGGCTGGCCGCGAGCCGGGCCGGCTGTGGCCGTCCGGGAAACGGACAAAAACGGCGCCGGGCCTCCTCCGGCCGCCTCCTGCTGTTGACCGGCGGCACGACGGGCCGCGCCGGGACGGCGGTGCACCGGCCTTCTTCTTTTCACTATCTGGACGCCTTTCACGATTTCATTTTCCGGCTGAAGATTCTCGCCTGCGAACGGGCGTACGTCGCCACGCCCCTTTGCCCCCAAAGTCGCGGACGCGGCCGTCATCGGCGTGGCGGATGAGGAGTACGGCCGGCGGCTGAAGGCGTTCGTCGTGCCGGAGAAGGGGGACATCACCACGCCGGAAGAACTCATGGAATGGCTGCGCCCGCATCTCGCCCGTTACCAGATGCCCCGGGAAATCGCCATCGTCGGAGAACCGCCCTACACGCCGCAGGGCAAACCGGACCGGAAGCGGCTTTTGCGAATGGACATCCCCGGCTTTCCGGCAATGAGCAAAATCACCCTTCCGGTTGTCCCGCCCTGATATAATTTTCCATGTATTTAACGCTGTTAATTTTGGAGCGGGAGAACATGATGGCGTTGCGACAGCTGGCGGGAAGATTTTCGGCAAAAACGATCCATGTCCGCCTTTCCGTGCTCATGGTGCTCATTTTGGCCGGTTCGTTTTCCATAATGGGCTTCCGGCAGCACATGAATCTGGCGGCCGTCATTGAAAGCGATGCGCTGGAAAAAGCGAAATCCGACCTGGCGATGGGCATGGCCGTCCTGGATGCGAAATTTCCGGGGGAATGGAGCGTCAGGGACGGTCTTCTGTACAAAGGCGTCACGGTGATGAACGACAATCACGAAATGGCGGATTTGTTCGGCGGCTGGACGGGCGGAAACGTCGTCACTCTGTTTCTGGGCGACATCGGCGTTGCGACCAATGCGATGACGGACGGGCGGCGCGCGACGGGCAGCAGGGCGCCGGAAGCCGTGGCGGAGCAGGTTCTCGGAAAGGGAGCCCCGTACTACGGGCCGGCGGACGCGATGGGGCACTCGTACCAGGTCGCCGCCATGCCGATTCGCGACGCCGGCGGCAACGTGATCGGCATGTGGTCCGTGGGCGTGCCGGACGAAAACGAACGCATCCGGCAGCTGAAGAGGCAGGCCAATGTCTGGCTCGCGGCAACGGGCGGGACGATGCTGCTGGCCGGTTTCCTTGCGTTCTTCCTGATCACGCGCCCGATGATCCGGCGCATCCAGGACGGCATCCGCGCCCTCCAGGCGATCGCCGGCGGCGACTTTACGGCGGGCGAACTTGGGGGCCGGGGTGAAGATGAAACGGCCCGGCTGCAAATGGCCATCAACAAAATGTCGCGGGACGTGCGCGCCGTCATCCGCCAGGTGAAAGACGCGGCGGCGCAGGTCGCTTCCTCGGCGGAAGAACTGTCCGCCGGCATCGAACAATTGAGCCGGGCGACCGGGCAGATCAACGGGGACGTGCAGGCAGTGGCGGCCGGAGCGGCCGAGCAGTCGGCCGCCGTCGTCCGCTCGGCCGAAGCCGTGCGGGACGTGTCCGAACGGATGGAGGAAGCGGAGGAAGCGATCCGCGGCATGGCGGACTATTCGGCCGCCGCAAGCGGCAGCGCGCGGGCCGGGACGGACGTGGTCGCCCGGGGCGTCGATCAGATGAATGCGGTGAAACAGACCGTGGAGGAAGTTGCGCGGATGATCGAAGCCCTGGACGAAAAATTCGGGCAGATCGGAGAAATGGCCCTGACCATCGCGGACATGGCCGGCCAGACGGAGCTGCTTGCCCTCAACGCTTCCATCGAGGCGGCGCATGCCGGCGAGCACGGGCGGGGGTTTGCCGTCGTCGCCGCGGAAATCCGCAAACTGGCGGATCAGTCGGCGGCGGCGGAACGGGTCGGCGAGCTGAACGTGCAGATCCGGGCGGCTTCCCAAAACGCGAGGCAGGCGATGGGCCGGGCGGCGGCGGTCGCCGATAGCGGGCTCCGGCATGTCGAGCAGTCCGGCGAAGCGTTCCGCGACATTGCCGGCGCCATCGACCGCATTTCCACCGGGTTGAAGGACGTGCTGGCGGCGACCGGCCACGCCCGGGCCAACGCCCGGGAAACGGCGGGCATCATGGACCGCATGACCGGCCTCCTGCAGGCGTCCGCCGACGGCACGAACAGCATGGCCGCCATGCTGGAACAGCTGACGGCCACCGGCGAACAAATGGCATCTTCGGCCGCGCATCTGAGCAGCCTGGCGGACCGGATGCAATCGCTGGTGAACACTTTCCGGGTATGATGACCTGCCTCATTCCACAATCAAAACGCCGGTCATGCCGTCGTGGCCGCTGCCGCACACGATGCCGCAGCGGAAGGCGAACGTCCCTTTTTCCGCCGCCACGAAGACGGCGGGCCGGCCTTGCTTTGCCTCCACGTTGTATCCTTCCAGCTTCAGCGTATGGTAACCTGTTTCATTTTCCAGCCTCAATTCCACGGTATCGCCCCGATTGACGCGGATTTCCCTGAGATCGAACGCATACTTGGCGGCCCGGATGGTGAACGTTTTGACGGGGCCTCCGGCATCGCCGGGATCGCCGGATTCCGCGGGAGCGGCGCGGCCGGCGCCGTCCCCCGCCGGCGCGAATTCCGCTTCCGGCGCCGCGCCGGTGCGGATCAGCGGTTCGCCGCATCCGGCGGCGGCCAGCGCGAGGCCCGACAGCAGCCAGACCGTCTTCAATAGGCGAAAGGCCGCTTTTTTCATGCCGGCATCCCTCCTTCTACGGACAGCATATACACAACATTTTGCCCAAATTGTGACGCAGATCACATGACGCGGCTTTCGTCTTGATATAATGATCATGGAGATTGAGAATCATTCTCATGTGCAGGGGGATGCCCGGATATGGCGCGCGAAGGAAACATCGTGGAACTGGACGTGCGGGAGCATCTGCGGAACCGGCTGGATCCGTTCAAACTGATCATGGATCACGCGAAAGGGCTGTCCAGGGACGACCGGTTTTTGCTGCATGCCACCTTCAAGCCGACGCCGCTCATCAAGATCATGAGACTGAAAGGGTTCGTCAGCAAAGCGGAGAAACTGGAAGACGACCATTGGCGGGTCACCTTCGTGCACAAAAGCCGCAAGGATCTGCTCGGCCTCACGGATGGGGAGTCGGACGGCGAACCGGAGGAGCGGGACGTTTCCGGAGAAAGGCGCGAACCGCAGATCCACCGCCTCGACAATCGCGGCCTGGAACCGCCCCAGCCGATGGTGCGCACCCTGCGCAAGCTGGAAGAAGCCCGGCCCGGCGACCGGGTGGTCATCCACAACGACCGGGTGCCGGTTTTCCTTCTCGATGAACTGAAGTCGCTCGGCTACGCCTACGAAGTGGAGGAGCAGGACGACGGTTCGGCCATCGTCCGCATTACGAAGTCGTGAAGGGAGCGGGTCGCATGGTCTCCCGGGTTTCCCGCCTGCCGTTTTTGTTTTTCCTCACGGGTCTCGCCAGCTTCGCGGTGTTCCAGGCGTGGTCCCTGGCGGATGTTTCGGCGTGGCTGGCGGCGTTTTCCGAAGAGCCCCGCTATCCGTCGGGCTGGTCGCGGGCGCATCTTTTCGTGCTCGGCTGGGCCACGATGATCGCGATGGGCGCGGTGTACCAGCTGGTGCCCGTCGTGCTGCAAAACCGGCAGCTGTTCAGCAGGAAGCTGGGCTACGCGCAATATGCCGTTTTCGCCACCGGCTTCGCGGGACTGGTGGCCGGCTTTCGGGCGGCCGACGTGAAAACGGTCGGTCTCTTTGCTTCCGTCGTCTTCGCGGGCATCCTGCTGTTCGCCTTCAACATCGGCGCGACGCTTATTGCCGCGAATGCATGGAACAGCGTGACGGCCGGCTGCGCCGCCGCCGTTTTCCATCTGGTGATGGCCGGCGCCGCGGGCATGCTGATGGGGCTCAATTTTGCCTTCGAGTGGTGGGGCGCCTTCCATGACCGGCTGCTCGGCGCCCATCTGTGGTTCGGCGCCGCCGGATGGTTCGGCTTTCTGATCACGTCGTTCAGCTACAAATTGCTCCCGATGTTCCATTTGTCCCACGGCCATCCCGAAACGCTGCAGCGCTTCGTGGCGGGTTTCCTGCTGACCGGCGTGTGGACAGGCGCGCTGTCGTTCCTGCTCAATGCGCCGGCCTGGTGCCACTGGATCGCGCTGTCGTGCACGGCCGCCGCCTTCGTCCTCTACGCCGTGCATCTCGCGCAAATTCACAGGTTCCGCCACAAACCGATGCCCGGCGCCGGCATCCGCTGGTCGCGGCATCTGGCAATCGGCATCGCGACGGTCACGGCCCTTCTCGTGCCGCTTTCCGCCGCTTTTCCGGACGCCGTGCTCGGCACGCGGATGGCGGTGATCATCGGCTGGCTGTACCTGTGGGGATGGGTCGGCGGCACGATTCTCGCCTATCTGTCGAAAATCATACCGTTTTTGTGGTGGACGCACAAATACGGAAGCCGCGCGGGCAGGGAGAAGGTGCCGACGATGGCGGAGATGATCGACGACCGCAAGGTGAACGCGCTGCTTTCGGCCATCGTTGCCAGCCTGTTCGTCCTTGTCGCCGGATTCGGCTGGAACAGTCCGCTGTTGCAGACGCTGGGCGGCACCCTGCTGGCGGCCGGCTCGCTGTTTTACGCCGGTCTGCTGGCCGCCGTATTTGCCAAATAGGGGCCGGGCCGAAAACGGCCATCCGCCGGCAACCGGCCGGCCCGGGGAGGAGATGGTGATGATGGACAGGGAAACCGTCATGGAACTGCTCAAACAGGTGCACGATCCGGAGCTCGGCGTGAACGTGGTGGATCTCGGCCTCATCTACGAACTGGCTGTCGAAGGCGGCCGCGTCCGCGTCCGCATGACGCTGACGACACCGGGATGTCCGCTGCACGAGGCGATCGTCGGCGGCGTCCGCCGCGTGCTGGAACGGCATCCCGGCATTGAGGAAGTCGACGTCCAGGTCGTATGGGAACCCCGCTGGACGCCGGAGCGACTGACGCCGGCCGGCCGGGAACGGCTCGGTTTTTTCTGACGGGGTGGGGGCCATGAAGCGATGGAACGGTCTCTGGACCGCCGGACTGGCCGCCCTCGGGTTTGCCGTCATTCTCGCGGGATTTTATGTCAACCCGGCCGATGGCCGTTCCGCCGGCCAGCAGCAGGAAGCGCCGTCCGCTGAAGCGGGCGGGGGGGCGGAGGCGGATGCCAAAGCGCCGGCGCCGGATGGGACGGTCCATGCCGGGCACGGCGGCCGGCGGGAAAGCCGCCCGCCCGTCGAGCCGGTCATCCGGCGGGAAGGCGGCACCGTATTCATCCAAATGACGGCGCAGGTGACCGACGTGGAAATTTCCGAAGGGATTTTCTACAACGCCTGGACGTTCAACGGCACGGTGCCGGGACCGGTCATCCGGGTGCGGGAAGGGGACACGCTCGTTTTCACGCTGGAAAACCTGGACCCGGAGCAGGAGCATTCGATGGACTTCCACGCGGTGCACGCCGCGCCGAGCCGCAAGTTCGTCGACGTCATGCCCGGCGAGGAGCGCACGTTCACCTACACGGCCTCAAGTCCCGGCGTGTTCATGTACCATTGCGGCACCGCGCCGGTTCTCGAACACATCGCCAACGGCATGTACGGCATGATCATCGTGGAGCCGAAGGACGGCTATCCATCCGACGGCGAAGTGGACCGGGAGTACGTGCTCGTGCAGAGCGAGTGGTACGAGGAACACGACATGGAGGCGTTTCTGGCGGGCGATCCGGCGTACGTCGTGTTCAACGGCAACGATTTCGGCCTGAAGAAAGAGCCTCTCGAGGCCCGGCCCGGCGAAACGGTCCGCTTCTACGTGCTGAACGCCGGTCCGAATCACGTGTCGTCCTTCCACGTCGTCGGCACGATCTTCGACCGGGTGTATGTCGACGGCAATCCGGCGAACGTGCTGAAAGGGCTGCAGACGGTGTTGCTGCCGGCCAGCGGCGGGGCGGTGGCGGAGTTTGCGGTCAGGGAAACCGGCGACTATCCCGTCGTCACCCACCAGTTCAATCATGCGACAATAGGAGCGACGGCGATCCTGCGTGTGACGGAACAGCCGTGACGGAAACGCCGGCAGGACCAAAAACGGCAGCATCGTGAAAAAAGGCGGGCCGTTCCCCGTGGGAGCGGCCCGCTTCATGGCGCGGCGGAGGGCATCTGCGGGCGGAAGGCGCGGCTGTTGCCGTCCGGCGCTCCCTGCGGAGCCGGGTCCGGCATCCGCCGCAGTGCCGGCCGCGGCGGACGCGCCGGCTCCTCTGCCGGCGTCCGCCCGGACGCCGGTTTTTTTTCGATCCGGCTCGCGAACAGGTACCGGGACAAAAGCGCCGCGGCGATGAGCCCCGTTCCCGCCAGATCGGACCATGTCACTTCATGGCCCTGAAACAGCGAAACGGCGATGGTCGTCACGGGCACGACGTTGATGAACAGCAGCCCGGACAGCGGCGACAATCGCTTCACGCCGGCATTCCAGCCGAGGAGCGCGATGAATCCGGGAAACGCGATCATGAACAGCATGTGCGGCGCGGCGGCGGCCACGTCGCCGGCGGACGGCACGGCCGCCGCGCCCGCCAGCGTCATGCCGGCGGTGACGGCGCCGGCCGTGGCCGTCCCGAGCATGCAGCTCAGCGTCGAGTAGCGGAGCGCGGACCAGCCGGGAAACCGGCCCGCCCCCATCGTATACAGCACCCACCCGGTCACGGCCACCAGGATGAACAGCGACGGGACGACCTGTTCCGCGGCCGCAAAGAAGGCGGCGAAACGGCCCTTCGTCATGACCAGAAGCGCCCCCGCCAACGCCGCCAGCACGCAGCCGAGGGTGAACGGGTGCGTTTTTTGGCGGAAGAACAGCCACCCGATCGCAACGGCGATCATCGGCATGAGCGCCTCCCCGACGGAGGCGGCCATGATGCCGGGTTCCCCCATCCAATCCTGTCCCAGGAAAATGAGCAGGTTGTACACCGCGAACGCCATCGTGCCGTAAAACCACAGACGTCCTCCGTTGCCCTCGAACCGGAACGCCCGCCGCCCCTCTTTCCACAGCAGCGTCGCCATCAGGAGCAGGGTCACGGTGCCGTAGCGGATGATGGTGAAATAAAAAGGGTCCAGATGGACAAACGCCGCATGGGCCGCCGGAAACATGGCGCCCCAGCTGGCCGCGGCGACGAAGCACAACGCGGCACCGGTCAGACTCCGCCTGTTCACGTCCACCGACCTCCGACTTTCCGGCTGGATGTTGACAATCCAATCATCCGGCATTTTTTCCATCTTGTAAAATGAATAAAAATAATCGAAATCATCACAAAAAGTGATACAATGGACGCAATACCGGCCATGCAGACGGCCGGCGGAAAGGACGGGACGGCCGTGGAACTGAAAGATCTGGAAATTTTTCAGATGGTGGCGGAGTCGGGAACCGTGTCGGAGGCGGCCCGGGCGCTCAATTATGTCCAGTCCAACATCACGATGCGCATCCGGAAGCTCGGGCGGGAGCTGGGCGTGACGCTGTTTCACCGGCACCGGCGCGGCATGGCCCTGACCCCGGAAGGGAAGAAGATGCTCGGTTACAGCCGGGAAATGCTGCGGCTGGCGGAGGAGATGCGGAAAGCGGCGGGCGACGGGGAGGAACCGTCGGGCAAACTGGAGATCGGAACGGTGGAGACGGTCATCCGGCTGCCCGAACTGTTGACGGCCTACATGAAGAAATACCCCAACGTGGACCTGACGCTGCACGCCGGGGTGACCGAGGAACTGGAGCGCAGGGTGCTGGACCGGGAACTGGACGGGGCCTTTGTGACCGAAACGGCGTTCCATCCGGATCTTGCGGTCCACGAAGCGTTCCGCGACGAGCTTGTCCTGATCGCGGACCGGGACACGGCGTCTCTCGACCGGCTGGAGGAGAAAGCGCTCCTCTGTTTCCGGAAAGGATGCGGATACCGGGTTCGTCTGGAAGCCTGGTACCGGGACCGTCGCATCGAGCCGCAGAAGGTGCTGGAATTCGGCACGATGGAAACGATCCTGCAAAGCGTGGCGATGGGGCTGGGCGTATCCTTCGTTCCGCGGGATGCCGCCGCCCGCCTGATCGACGAAGGCAAGGTCCGTTTCTTCCGCCTGCCGGACCGCTACAGCAAAATCCGGACGGTGTTCATCCGGCGGGCGGACGGGGTGCTGACGGCCACCATGCAGAAGTTGATCGACATGATCGAAGAAAACGGCCGGCGTTCCGCCGGCCCGCCGGACCCTCCGCGTGAAGCGGCCGGGTGAACGGCCGCCTCCCCCGGTTTTGCTCAAAAGAACGGCAAGGCAAAGAGCGCCAGCAGCACGAACAGCGGAAGCGCAAACGCCAGTCCCGCCCGGTAACCGAACGGGCCGTAACCGAACCCGAACGGACCGGATCCGGGCACGCCGAACAGGGAGGTGCCGGCTTTTTTCGTTCTCTCCCCGTTCAGGATGACGACGCGGCCGGGCTTGCCGCCTTTCCGCCGGCCCGTCGCCTTTCCGCTTTTCCGGATGGTTTGGCGCAGACTCCGGACGGACGCCTCCGGCAGCCCAAGCGGCTTGAGCCAAACCATGCCGTCCGCGACGCGGTCGAGCACGCCGACCACCACGTCGCCGTGGATCGTCTGGGCCAGCACCGGCTGTCCGCAGTACGGCCGGACCGCATCGGCTTCGACGGGACAGGTCGCGATCAGCTTCACGATTCCCGCCTCCTTCGCACAAAAAATGGTCATGCTGAGCCGTCATGCGCATTCGACCCGATGCAGTGTATGCCCGCGGCGGGGCAAAAGGTTGGACGGACGCACAAGCGGGCGCCCAACTGCGGCCTGCGGGCATCCGTGAAATTTGCAATGCATAATATCATGGGTGTATGATGGAGTGAGATTTTTGTCACGCCCCGCCGGCGGAATGCGGCGGCGGCAGGGGAAGAAAGAAGGAGATCCGTGTGGAAGGGAAACCCGCAACCTCCGCCCGTTTTTGGGCGCTGTTTCTGTTTTCCGTCGGCGTGTTCATGGCGCAGCTGGACAACGGGATCATCAGCGCGGCGCTGACGACCATCAACCGGCATTTTGACGTGCCGGACAACTGGGGCGCCTGGGGCATCACCATCTACACGCTGGGCCTGGCGGTCAGCCTGCCCGTCGTCGGCAAACTGTCCGACCGATACGGCCGGAAAAAGCTGTTCATCGTCGAAACGGTGCTGTTCGGCACCGGGTCGCTGCTTGTGGCGCTGAGCCCGTCGTTCGGGTTCTACCTGGCTTCGCGGTTCATCCAGGCGATGGGAGGCGGCGGCATTTTCATCATCGGCAGTTCCCACATCCTGAGCACCGTCGAACCCGGCAAACAGGCGAAGTACCTGGGGATGCTGGGCGCGATGAACGGCGTCGCCGCCATCCTCGGGCCGAACATCGGCTCGTTTCTGCTGGACTGGACGGGACATTGGCACGTGCTCTTCCTGATCAACGTGCCCATCGCCCTGGCGCTGTTCATTTTCGGCATTTTGAAACTGCAGGAATCGTCCGACCCGAATCCCGGCCGGCTTGACCTGCCCGGCACGATTTTGCTGACATTCGCCGTGCTGTCGCTCATGTACGGCCTGACCAACATCGACGTCGATTTCCGGGCCAGCTTCAGGGCGTGGGACGTTTCGGGCTTCATCGCGGCGGGCGTGCTGCTGTTTGCCATTCTGATCGGCTATGAATCGTGGATCGAACGCAGGCAGGCCGGCGATCCGATCCTGCCCGTCCATCTGCTCCGCCAGTCCCGCTATCTGCTCGTGCTGCTGCTCGGCATGCTGTCCGGCGGCATTCTGGCCGCCATCATCTTCGTGCCGGCCTTCTCGGAAAACGTCCTCGGCATCGCCGCGGAAAAATCCGGCTACTGGTTGACGCCCCTGGCGCTGGCGTCCGGCGTCGGCGCCGGCATGGGCGGCCTGCTCGTCTCCCGCCGCGGGCCGATTTTCACCGTCGTGCTGGCCGGTCTGCTGTCGGCCGCCGGATTCGCCCTGTTCCCGCTCTGGATCGAGGCGAAATGGCAGTTCATCGTCGCCAGCATGGTGGCCGGCGCCGGCGTGGGCGTCGTGCTGGGGGCGCCGCTCAACATTCTGGCCACGGAGCATATCGAAGACGGCAAAGGTGCCGCCCTCGCCTCGCTGTCGCTCATCCGCCAGATCGGCATGACCATCGCGCCGACCGTGTACGCCGGGTTCATCGCCCGCGGTTTCGCCACCATCGGCGAACGTTTCCGGAACGACTTCCCGTCGATTTTGCAGGATCGCGCGGCGGAAGCCGGTCTGACGGGCGAAGCCCTCGGCGAACTCGCGGAAATCGGCCGCCACGCGGCCGGCCTGTCCGGCGACGTCGATGCGGCGCAAATGGGCGCCATGGCGGACGCGATCCGCGACCCCGTTCTGAAAGGGGCCGTCATGGACAGCGTCGCCGAAGTGACGCGGCAGGCGGCGATGGCCGGCTACGGCGGGCTGTACTGGACGGCGGCGGCCATCGGCGCGGCCCTGTGCCTCGTGGCCGTTTTCCTCATTCCCCTGCGCAGGAAGGCGCCCGCGCCGGCCGTCGAACATTCGCCGGTTTCATGACGGAACACGGCGGGAAACCGGACCGGATCGCGGCAAAAACCCCGGACCCTCCGGAGGGTCCGGGGTTTTTGCTTTGCCCCGTGTCTTAATAGAGACCGTACGGCCCCGGCCAGCCGAATCCGGGAAACGCCTGCATCCAGGGCGTGAGGGCCGTCTGCGGGGAGGGAAGCGGCTGCGCGGTGCCGTCCGGCATTTCCGCGCCGGCCGAGCGGCGCGGGCCGATGACGGTGCCCGGCACGACGGGGGCGACGGCCTGTTTCCAGGCCGTTTCGTCGATGCAGTACGCCTGCGCGAGAATGCGGGGCGGGGTCAGCGTCAGCAGGTCGGAGCCCAGGATCACTTCCGGATTCGGCGCGTCGAAGATGGCCAGGAGGTGGGTGCCGTCCGCCGTGGCGTATTCATAATGCCACCAGCCCCGCGGCACGTTGACCACCTGTCCGGGCGTGATCGCATACTCGGTGATTTGCCGCGTGAACGGGTTCAGGATGGACACCTTCGCCGCGCCCGAGATGCAGTAAATCAGTTCGGCGGCATTCTGGTGGTAGTGGGGTTCGATGATGTTCCCGCAGCCGAGGTAAATGTCCAGCAGGGACACGTTCCGCAGCGAGTTCAGTTGGCGCGCGCCGACGACGTTGATGACGTTTTGCGCATCCAGGCGGAAAAAGGGACTCCGGTTGACGTCGAACCAAAATTGCGTTGCGGGGGACGAAAAATCCGTCACGGGGGTTTCCATCGGTCGACCGCCTCTTTTCCGATGAACGTTTTGCCGTCATGTGAACAAAATATGTACAAAAGCCCGGCAGGGTGACAAAACGGGCGGCGGCGGTCCCGTTTTTTGTTCCTCTCTTTCCGGAGGCGTTTAGAGGCGTATAATGGAATCAGTTCCAGACAACAAGGAGGAATGGCCAGTGGCAACGGTGTATCACGTGGCGAAACACGGATCCGACCAAAACCCGGGCACGGAGAAGCAGCCTTTTCTCACGATCGGCAAGGCGGCTTCCGTGGCCCAGGCCGGGGACACGGTCATCGTGCACGAAGGGGAATACCGGGAGTGGGTGCGGCCGAAGCATTCCGGCCTGAGCGAGTCGAGAAGGATCACCTACAAGGCCGCCGACGGCGAGAAGGTGGTCATCAAGGGGTCCGAACGGGTCCAAGGCTGGCAGAAGGTGGACGGCACCGTCTGGAAGGTCGTGCTGCCCAACGCGTTTTTCGGCGAATTCAATCCTTTCCGGGAAAAGTTGTTCGGCGACTGGCTCGTTGCAGGCCACGGCAAACACCTCGGCGACGTGTACCTGAACGGCATGTCGTTCTATGAAGCCGGGCGGCTGGAGGACGTGTTCGACCCCGTCGTGCGGACGGAAATCGAAGACCATTGGACGAAAACCGTCGTGCCGGTCCGCGATCCGGAGCAGACCAAGTATCTGTGGTATGCGGAAACGGACGACAAAACGACCGTCATCTACGCCAACTTCCATGGCGCCGATCCGAACGAAGAGCTGGTGGAAATCAACGTGCGCCGGTCCGTGTTCTATCCGGCGCATCCCGGCATCAACTACATCACCGTCAGCGGGTTCGAAATGGCCCATGCCGCCTCGCCGTGGTCGCCGCCCACCGCGGACCAGCCGGGGCTCATCGGCCCGCACTGGAGCAAAGGCTGGATCATCGAGAACAACGTCATCCACGATGCCAAATGCAGCGCCGTCAGCCTCGGCAAGGAGATTTCGACGGGCCACCATTTCCGCTCGATCCGCAAGGACAAGCCCGGGTATCATTATCAGATCGAGTCGGTGTTCCTGGCGCTCGAGGCGGGGTGGAGCAAGGAAAAAATCGGTTCCCACATCGTCCGCAACAACACCATCTACAACTGCGGCCAGAACGGCATCGTCGGCCACCTCGGCTGCGCGTTCAGCGAGATCACGGGCAACCACATCTACAACATCGGCATCAAGCGGGAGTTTTACGGCCATGAAATCGCCGGCATCAAGCTGCACGCCGCCATCGACGTGCAGATCGTCGGCAACCGCATCCACGACTGCTCCCTCGGCACCTGGCTGGACTGGCAGGCGCAGGGCACGCGGGTCAGCCGGAACGTGTACTACCGCAACTGCCGCGACCTGTTCGTGGAAGTGAGCCACGGCCCGTACCTGGTGGACCATAACATTTTCACCGCCGGATACGCCCTGGACAACCATGCGCAGGGCGGCGCCTACGTGAACAACCTGATCTGCGGCAGCATGAAGCACCTGAAAATGCTCGACCGCGCCACGCCCTACCATGTGCCGCACAGCACGCGGGTGAAGGGGTTCGCGCCGACCTACGGCGGCGACGACCGGTTTTTCAACAACCTGTTCGTCGGCGGGAGCGGGCCGGACGAAACGGGAACGGTCCACTACAACGGATACCCGGCTTCCCTGGAAGAATACATCGCCCTCGTCGACGACCTGAGCCGCGGCAGTGGCGGCGATCATTACGAGTTCAACAAGGTGGAGCAGCCGGTGTACATCGGCCGCAACGTCTATCTGAACGGGGCGAAGCCGTACGAGCGCGAAGAAGACCCTCTGGTGCTGGAATCCTTCAATCCGCGGGTGGAAATTCTCGAGGAAGGCGACGGGGTGTATTTGTCCATCGAGCTGCCGGAGGAAATCGAACGGTTCACGGGGGGCATCCACTCCACCCGGACGCTGCCGCGGGTGCGTCTGGCCGACGCCGATTACGAGACGCCCGACGGCGGCGAGGTGGTGCTGGACACCGATCTTTTGGGCAACCGGAAACCGGCGCAAAGCGTGCCGGGTCCGATCAGCACCCTCCGCAAGGGACCGAATCGCGTGAAGATCTGGGGCTGACCGGAAAAAACCGGAACCGGCCGAAACGGGCGGAGCCCGTCCCGGGGGACGGGCTCCTTTTGTTCGCGCCGCATGCCGCTTTGGGCCAGCTTGCGGCGCCGGCGTCGGCCGGGCTTTGACCGCGCGGGACGAGGTCCGGCCAGGTTCCGGTCACGTGCCGGTCATGATCCGCGAAAGCGGCGTTGCATCGATCCGGGCCTTGATCTTGCATCTACATCGCGTAATGGTCGAAGTATCCCTGGATGTACACGATCGGGGTGCCTTTGTCCCCGCTGCCCGACGTCAGGTCGCACAGCGAACCGATCAGGTCCGTCAGCCGGCGGGGCGTCGTCCCCTGGGCTTCCATCGAGCCCGTCAGGTTCGGCTTTTTGCTGCGGATGTAGTCGGTGACGGCCTTCTCCAGCTCTTCGCCGCGCAACCCGGCGAACTGGTTGTCGGCCACGTATTTCAGCTTCACTTCGTTCGGCGTGCCGTCGAGCCCGGCGGTGTAGGCCGGCGACACGACCGGATCCGCCAGCTCCCAGATGTTGCCCGCGGGATCCTTGAACGCGCCGTCGCCGTAGATCATCACTTCGATGTGGCGGCCGGTTTTCTCCTTGAGCATGCGCTGGATGCGGTCGACGATCGGCTGGCAGTCGCGGGGAAACAGCTTGACGCTGTCCTCCGTCGCCTTGTTGGAACCGAGCAGCCCGTACGTCTCGTTGTACCCGCTGCCGTCCACGGACCGCGTGAGCAGGTCGGACAGGCCCAACACCCGTTCCGCGCCGGCGGCCAGCAATTTCTTTTTGGTGCGGTGGCGGGAATGGATGTCGCACGCCAGCACGCGGCGGGTGTGCGCCAGAATCGTCTCGGGCCGGTTGGAAAACAGGATGTCGCACGAAGCGCCCGCTTCTTCCACGATGGAACGGTAGTAGGCCACATAATCGACGCCGGTGAACGGATGCTTCGGTTCCCCGAAACGCCGCCGGTATTCGGCTTCGGTCAGCACGTCCGACCACGGATTGATGCCCGCTTCATCCAGCAGGTCCGGATCAAACAGACGGTTGCCGACTTCGTCGGACGGATAGCTGAGCTGAAGCACGAGGCGGTCCGCCGCCCTGGCGATGCCGCGCAGGAGGACGGCAAACCGGTTCCGGCTCAGAATGGGAAACAGCACGCCGAGGGTCCCGCCGCCGAACTTGTCCCGCACGTCGCGCGCGATCTGGTCGCACGTGGCGTAATTGCCCTGCGCCCGGGCCACGACGGATTCGGTGACGGCCACGATGTCCCGGTCCCGCGGCTCGAAGCCTTCCGCTTCCGCCGCCTTCAGCACGGTGTCGACCACGATCTGCTCGATGGAATCGCCCTGCCGGACAATCGGGCTGCGCAAGCCCCGGACGATCGTCCCCACCATTCTTGCCATGTGCACTCGCTCCCTGAACGTTGATCTGCCGGACTCTACTATACATGATCCAAAAGATATAAGTAAAATAGATATATCAAATAAACGGTATAAGGTGTGGTTATGCTTTGGGCAGGCTCGATTTGTACAGAATCTTTTGCACCGTGGCGAAAAACGGCAACATTTCCCGGGCGGCGGAGGAACTGTTCATGTCCCAGTCGGCGGTCAGCCAGGCGGTCATGCAGCTGGAGCGGGAGCTGGACGCGCGGCTGTTTCGCCGCATGCCCAAAGGCGTCGCGCTGACGGATGAGGGCGCGCTTCTGTATGAGCACGCGAGGAGCGCGCTGCATCTGATCGAAGCCGGCGAAGAAAAGCTGCGGGAACTGAAAAACGTCGAGACCGGCGAGCTGAAAATCGGCGTCGGCGACACGATTTCGCGGTACGTGCTGCTGCCGGTGCTGGAAGCGTTCCGGGCCGGCCATCCCAACATCCGCTTCAAGATCCACAACGGCACCACGCCGGAAATCTGCCGCATGCTCAAGGCGGGCATCGCCCAGATCGGCATCTGCAATTTTCCGGTCCACGACCCGGCCCTGGACAAGATCGACTGCCTGGAGGTGCAGGACATTTTCGTCGGCGGGGACGCCTACCGCCATCTGCTGGAGCGGGCGCCCGTCCCGCTGGCGGACATCGCCCGGCACCCCCTCATCCTGCTGGAGCCGAATTCGAACTCGCGCCGCTACGTGGAAACGTTCCTGCAGTCCCACGGCGTGCCGGTGTCCCCGGCGTTCGAGCTCGGGTCCCACGCGCTGCTTCTTGATTTTGCCGGCATCAATCTGGGGATCGCCTGCGTGGTCCGGGAGTTTTCACGGGACTGTCTGGACCGGGGCCTCGTGTACGAAATTCCGGTCACGCCCCCGATCCCCAAGCGCACGATCGGGGTGTGCAGCCTGAAAGGCGTGCCGCTGGCGCCGGCCGCCACGCGGTTTGTGGAATATTTGACGGCCGGGGGCAAAAAGCGAGCGGGCGGCTGTTAATTTTATGGCACTGGACGCCGGGGACCGCCGGTTGTACACTAAAGTGACGCATGAAATCGGAATGGGAGCAGAAAAGAGCGATGACAACGCCCGAACGTGTGCCTTCCTGGAAAAAGCTGACGCTGTTTGCGGTCACCTGGCCGATTCTGGTCGATGCGCTGCTCCGGACGCTGCTCGGCACGGTGGACGTGTTCATGCTGAGCCGCATTTCGGACTTGACGACCGGGGCGGTCGGCCTGGCCAACGAGCTGATCTATTTCTGCATCCTGATGTTCGGTTTTGTCGGCATCGGCACCAGCGTGGCCGTCGCCCAGTACATCGGGGCCGGCCGCGAGCAGGAGGCCAGCCGCATCGCGGCGATGGCCATCGCCGTCAATTTGCTTTTCGGCCTGTTCATCAGCCTGCTTTTGTCCGTGTTCGGGGAACCGCTGCTTGTGCTCCTCAACGCCACCCCCGAACAGATCGGCATCGCCGGCCACTATCTGGACATCGTCGGCGGGTTCATCTGGATCGAGGCGCTGTCCTACGCCATTTCTTCGGCCGTCCGCTCCACCGGGCAGACGCGGCCCGTCATGTACGTCACGATCGGCGTCAACGTGATCCACGTGATCGGCAACTACCTGCTCATTTTCGGCAAATGCGGGTTTCCGGAACTGGGCGTCACCGGCGCGGCCGTTTCCACGGTGATCAGCCGGGCGATCGGCGTCGCGGTGCTGTTTTCCATTCTGTACCGCTCGATGCCCGCGCCCGTCCGGAACCGGGATTATGTGCGCTGGAACGGCCTTTATCTGAAGCAGATTCTGGGCGTCGGGCTGCCGGCGGCGGGGGAGCATCTGGCCTGGCATTCACAGTACCTGATGATCATCGGGTTCGTGAACCTGATCGGCGTAACGGCGCTCAACACCCACGTCTACGTCATGAACGTGTCCAACTATTTCATGGTGCTGGGGATGGCCATCGGCATGGGCACGGAAATCATCGTCGGGCAGATGGTCGGCGCCGGCGCCATGAACGAGGCGTACCGGCGGCTTGTCCGGAGCGTCCGCATCTGTTTTGCGCTGACGTTCGGCGTCGTCTGCGTGGCGTTTTTCTTCCGGCATGAACTCATCGGCCTGTTCACCGAAGATCCCGCCATCATCGCCACCGGCGCCAGTCTCTTCTTCATTTCGCTCGTTCTCGAGCCCGGCCGGACGCTGAACATGGTCATCATCAATTCCCTGCGCGCGGCCGGCGACGCCCGTTTTCCCGTGCTGATGGGCGTCATTTCGATGTGGGGCATCGCCGTGCCGCTCGCCTACTGGCTCGGCGTGCATCTCGGCATCGGCCTTGCGGGCGTCTGGATCGCCTTCACCGTCGATGAGTGGGTGCGGGGCATCATGATGCTGCTGCGCTGGAAAAGCCGGGTCTGGGAAAAGAAGGCCCTCGTCAGGCCGGCTTCGCCGGCGGAAACGGGCGCCGCGGTCTAAACTTCCGCTAGCAAGGCGGCCGCACAAACTTCACCTCCTCCGGTTCCATATGCTGGAACCGGAGGAGGTGAACAAGGGGTGAAGGCCACCATTTCGCAGCAGGTCGTGTATCCCCGGCTGAGGCTGTGGACGGACGAAAATTTCCGCGGGCGCCGGTTCACGTGGCGCGGCAACGTCGGACTTCGCAATCTGGACCGGCTGTATGACGGCATCGAAAGCCTCCGCTTCTTCTCGCCGAGCGCCAACGCCACCCTGGTGCTGTTTTCCCGGAGCAATTTCAGGGGCAATTTCCGGGTGTTCCGGGGCACGACGAACCTGCCCGATCTCGATGACATCATCGGAGGCGACGATCCCGAATCCCTGATCATCTCCAACAGGCGGCTGACCCTGGCGCAGATCCGGGAAATTCGCCGGACCGGCCGCCTTCCGTCGGGCTTCCGCACGGTTTGACGGGCGGATCCCCGTTCGCACGGGCCTTCCCTGCGGAGGAAGGCCCGTTTTTTCACGGGCGGGTTCTGGCTCCGCCGGCCGTTTCACGGCGCTGGTGCGGGACCGGCAAATCATTTATATTTGTTGTAATCAGCAAATTGTGCGAGGGGAGACGATCGTTTTGAAATTGGCCAGTTTTCGGCTGGGCGGCCGGTCGAGTTACGGCCTCGTCCTGGAAAACGGGTTGGTGGATCTCGGCGGGCGCCTCGGGGAGGACTACGGGGATCTGCGGTCCCTTCTGGCCAAAGGCGGGCTCGGGGACCGGCGGCTGCACGGCTTTCTGGAACGGGCGGCGGCGGATGCCGGGCTTGGCGACGCGGAATTTTTGCCGGTCATTCCGAATCCGTCCAAAATCATCTGCGTCGGCCTGAACTACAGGGATCACGTGGAGGAAACCGGGCGGAGCGAATCCGCCCATCCGGCCGTTTTCTTCCGCCTGGCCGCTTCCCAGGTCGGCCACCGGGGCGCCATCCTGCTGCCGCCGGAGTCGGACAAGCTCGATTACGAGGGGGAACTGGCGGTCATCATCGGCAAGGCGGGCCGCCGCATCCGGGCGGAAGACGCCCTTGCCCACGTGGCGGGCTACGCCTGCTACAACGACGCGTCGGTCCGGGACTGGCAACGGCACGCCTCCCAATGGGGACCGGGCAAAAACTTCGTCTCGACGGGCGCGTTCGGCCCGTGGATGGTGACGGCGGACGAAATCGATCCGACCGCCCATCCGTTGAAACTGGAAACCCGCGTCAACGGTGAAGTGATGCAGCGGACGACGACGGACCGGATGATATTCCCGATTCCCGAGATCATCCGGTATGTGTCAACCTTCACGGTGCTGGAACCCGGCGACGTCATTGTGACGGGAACGCCGGCCGGCGTCGGGATGGCGCGCGATCCGCAGCGTTTCCTGAAGCCGGGCGACCGGGTGGAAGTGGAGATCGAGGGGATCGGCACGCTCGTCAACGACGTGGCGGCGGAAGCGGTTTGACGCCGGATGATTTCTCCTGCTTCAAGGGTTTGTGGTACAATGTGCCAAAACGCGAATGAGGGTTGGTGCGATGAAAAAACGATATGCCGGCAAAACGAAGGATGTCTACGAACTGGAAAACGGCCTCTACCTGCTCAAATTCAAAGACGACGTCACCGGCGAAAACGGCGTATTCGACCCCGGCGCCAACACCGTCGGCATGGTGATGGAAGGCGCGGGGCGGGCGGGGCTCCGTCTGACGAAATTCTTTTTCGAGAAATTGCGGGAAGCGGGCATTCCGACCCATTACGTCGAGGCGGACCTCGACAACGCGACGATGACCGTGATGCCCGCCGACCTTTTCGGCAACGGGCTGGAATTCATCTGCCGCTACCGGGCGGCGGGCAGCTTCGTGCGCCGGTACGGCGCGTACGTGCAGGAAGGCCGGCCGCTGGACGCTTTCGTGGAAGTGACCCTGAAGGACGACGCCCGGCAGGATCCGCCGATCGGCAAGGCCGCCCTGGTGATGCTGGGCATCATGACGGCGGACGAATACGACACGCTGGAGCGGCTGACGCGGCAAATCGGCGGCTTCGTGAAGGACGAGCTGGCGAAGAAAGGCCTCGACCTGTACGACATCAAGTTCGAATTCGGCCGGTCGAAGAAGGACGGGCGCATCATGCTGATCGACGAAATTTCCGGCGGCAACATGCGGGCGTACAGAAACGGCGTGTACGTCCCGCCGCTGGAGCTGGAGAAGCTGGTGCTGGAGCCGGTCTGACGGGCCGGATTGGACTTGACGGGCTGGAACCGACGGAGACGGATAACCGCGCCGGCGGCCGCGGGCGGAAAAAGGCCGGCCGGACGGAACCGGCGGGCCGCGCTCCGGCGTGCCGCAGGCCGCTAGATGGCCGCGCGTGGCCGGCTGCCTTCAACTGCTTGTTCAAAATCGGAGGCAATCGTGCTAAACTGACAATGGACCTTATTTTGTGCGGAAAAAGGATAAAAATGAGGAACAGGGACGAGTGCACATGGACGGCAGGAACCAAAAAAGCGACGTCATTCTGATCGGCGCCGGCATCATGAGCGCCACGCTCGGCGTGCTGCTGAAAGAGCTGGCGCCGGACTGGACGATCACCGTGTTCGAGCGGCGGTCCGCGGCGGGCGAGGAAAGCTCCAACGAGTGGAACAACGCCGGCACGGGCCACGCTTCCCTGTGCGAACTGAATTACACGACGGAGAAGCCGGACGGCACCATCGATATCAGCAAGGCGATCAGGGTGAACGAGGAATTCCAGGTGTCGCGGCAGTTCTGGTCGTACCTCGTCAGCCGGCAGCTGATCCGCAATCCGCGGGACTTCATCGCCCCGGTGCCCCACATGAGCTTCGTGCAGGGGGAGCGGGACGTCGCCTTCCTGCGCAGGCGGCATGAAACGATGAAGGACAACCCGCTGTTTGCCGACATGGCGTTTTCCGACGACCCGGGCCAACTGGCGGAATGGATTCCGCTGATGATGAAAGAACGCAAAGTGGACAAGCCCATTGCGGCCACGCGGGTCGAGTCCGGCACCGACGTCAATTTCGGCGCGCTGACGCGTCTAATGTTCGACCACCTGACGAAAAACGGCGCCAGCCTGCATTTCAACCATCAGGTGGAAGACCTGCACCGGACGCCGGACGGCTGGTGGCGGCTGAAAGTGAGAAATTTGTCCGCCGGGACGGTGGAAACCCGCGAAGCCCCGTTCGTTTTCATCGGGGCCGGCGGCGGCAGCCTGCATCTTTTGCAGAAATCCGGCATACCGGAAGGCAGGGGCATCGGCGGCTTTCCGGTCAGCGGCCTGTTCATGGTATGCAAAAATCCGGATCTCGTGTCGCAGCATCACGCCAAAGTGTACGGAAAGGCGAAGGTCGGTGCGCCGCCGATGTCGGTGCCGCACCTGGACACCCGCTTCATCAACGGGGAAAAATCGCTGCTGTTCGGTCCGTTCGCCGGGTTTTCGCCGAAGTTCCTGAAGTTCGGCTCCATGCTCGACCTTCTCAAATCGGTCAAGCCGCACAACCTGTCGACGATGGTGGCGGCCGGTCTCAACAACATGTCCCTCACCGGCTATCTGGTCGGTCAGGTGATGCTGTCGAAGGAGCAGCGGCTCGGGGAGCTGCGGGAATTCGTCCCGACGGCCCGGCTGGAAGACTGGGAGCTGATCGTCGCCGGGCAGCGGGTGCAAATCATCCGGGACACGCCGCAGGCGCGGGGCACGCTGCAGTTCGGCACGGAAGTGATCAGCGCCGCCGACGGGTCCATCGCCGCGCTGCTGGGCGCCTCGCCCGGCGCTTCCACGGCGGTGTCCATCATGCTGGAAGTGATCGGGCGGTGCTTCAAGGACCGGCTGGCCGAATGGGAGCCGAAGATCAAGGAGATGATTCCGTCCTACGGCCTTTCCCTGCACAAGAACCCCGACCTGCTGCGCCGCGTGCAGGCGGAGACGGCCGAGACGCTCGGCCTCGCCGGCGCGGACCGGGCCGTGACGGCGTGAGCCGGGCGAAAGGCGTTCACCCGAACAAGGAAGTGCACGCAATTTCGGAAAATGCGTCATTGAAGAAAGCGGCACATGAAAACGAGCCGGCCGACGGGAGTCGTTTCCGACGGCCCGGCTCGTTTTTGCCGTTTCAACCGGCGGGAATGACCGGTTTCCGGCCCGGGAAAATCGGGCGCGGGTGTTCCGGCCGGTTGGTTTCCGTGATCAGCGGCCGGCCGACGCCGCAACGGCAGCGGATCCGCTGCAGCGTGTCGCCGGGTTTGGCCGCCGGCCCGGCCAATTTCCGCGGGGGCGTTTGGCCGGCCGGCCGTCCGGGTCACCGGTATTCCGAGGAAAACGGCGACGCCGGCAGGCCTTCCCGGTTGTACAGGTTGGCGTCCCCCGGGTGGTTGCGCCAGGCGTAGCGCACGTGAACGGGCTCGGGCACCTCCGAACTCGACACGATGACGGCGTCCCCGTCGATGACGGCGCGGGCCGGCACCCAGCGGCCGTCGGCGCCGCACACTTCAAACCCGCCCAATTCGCCGCCTTTCGCCGCAAGGCCGCTTCCGGTGTGATCGAAGGCGACGCGAAGCGATCCGGAGAGCCGTTCCACGCGCCTGAACAGCGGCCCGCTGTACACGAGGTCTTCGCCGTAGGCCAGCCTGCGGGCGCACAGCGCCAGCCGTTCGCCGACGGTTTTCTTGTCCTGCGGATGCAGGTCGTTGTACTCCCCGCAATCGATGGCGACGGCCATGGCCGTGTTCGGCACTTCCAGGCTGAGCCGCTGTTCTTCCCGGATGGGCGCCCACGAAGCGGGGTCGGGGTCCCCGGGGTCGAAATTGGCCAGCTGCACGAAAAGGAACGGAAAATCGCCGATGCCCCACGTCTCGCGCCAATCCCGCACCATTTCGCGGAACAGGCGGCGATACCCCGCCGGGCGGCCGGCGTTCGATTCACCCTGGTACCAAAGCACGCCGGTCATGGCGACGCCGCGAAGCGGCGCGATCATGCCGTTGTACAGGCCGGCCGGCTTGTATTGGAAGAACGTCTGGGGTTCGAGCCGTTCCACCCGGGCGCCGATCCGGTACCGCCAATCTCCCGCGAGGTCGATCTCCCGTCCGTCCACCAGCAGCTTGTAGGGCATGTCCGGCACGAATTCTCCGGTGTTGTGCGTCGTCAGCACGCGGACGGCGATGACGTTGCGGCCCGCCTTCAGCACCCCCGCCGGAATCGCATAGCGTCTGGGCGGGTAACGGTAGGCCGTCGTGCCCACCGGAACGCCGTTCACGTACGTGTCGTCCGCGTCGACAATGGTGCCGAGCATGAGTTTGGCTTCCCGGCCGGCGAGTTCGGCGGGCAGATGGAATTCCCGGCGGAACCAGACCGCCCCGAACAGCCCGTCCAGATCGCTGCCCCGCCAGGACCCGGGAATGGAACGCACGGGCCAGTCCGAATCCCGGATATTTTCCCGGTGCCAGCCTTGCGCCGTTCCGGCGTCCCGTTCGTTCAGGGTGCGGTACCAGGCTTCGCTGCGTGACGCATCCTGCGCCTGGACGCCGGCCACCCAGGCGTCGTTTTTCAGCATGTCCAGTTCGCCGTCGTATCCGCCGATTCGCCGGAGGGTCTCTTCCCGCATCCACGCCTCGATGGGCGTGCCGCCCACGGCGGCCATGATCAGGCCGACGGGAACGCCGTACCGCTCGTGAATGCGGCGGGCGAAGAAGAAACCGACGGCGCTGAAGTCCAGCACGCCGTCGCCCGCGGCGGCGATCCACCGCCCGCCCCGCACCGTGTCCTGCGGACCGTGGAAATGGTAGACTTGCGGCACGTTGAACTGCCGGATGAACGGCAGATGCACGTCCCGGACCTCGTCCGCCAGCCGGTCCAGCGTCCGCCGCACCGGCAGCTCCATGTTCGACTGGCCGCCGAGCACCCAGACGTCGCCGACCAGCACGTCGCGGATGACCCGTTCTTCATCGGCCGCGATGACCATTTCGAAAGGTCCGCCTTCCCGCAGGCCGTCGATTGCAACGGCCCATCTTCCGCGATCATCGGCGACGGTTTCGAACGTCCGCCCCTGGAACGACACGCGCACGGGGCGCCCCGGTTCCGTCCCGCCGCCGAGGCGGATGGCCGCCTTTCGCTGCAGCACCATGCCGTCGGACAACAAACTTGACAGGATCATAGGATTTCCGCCTTCCCGCACATTGGTTTGATGGCGGAACCGTCCGGCCGCCGACGCCGGACCGTTCCTTGCCGGTTCTGTTCCAGTTCTATTTTAGTGGATCGGCCGCCTTTTGCATAATCATGATCATCACGCCCGTCGCGGAAACCGCCCGCCGAATGCCGGCGAACCCGGCACCCGCCGATTCCGCGGAACCGGTCGAACCCGCAATGGATGGAAGGGTTGAGGGCGTGTGGCGCGCGGAAGGGATGGACCGGTCCCGTCAGCGAACGCCGGAAGTGAACTGCTTCCGGTACGCCGCCGGCGGGAGGCCGGTTTTTTCTTTGAATCGCCTGGAAAAATACGGGACGAGCCGGAAACCGGTCTCCTCGGCGATGCGGGACACCGGCCAGTCCGTCTTGACAAGCAGCAGCTTCGCCTGCTCCAGCCGGTAATCCTGCAGGAACGCCATCGGCGTGCGGCCGAAATGGCGTTTCATGGCGCGGGCGACGTAATTGGGATGGTAGTTGAGCGCTTCGGCCAGCGACCGGTTGGTGACCTCTTCGCGGAAATGGGCTTTCAGGTACCGTTCCGCCCGTTCCGCCAGCTTCAGGGTGGCGGGCGGATTTGTGCCGGCGCCTTCCCGGCCGATGAGTTCCAGCAGGCTCCAGAACAGCCGCTGTTTTTCCCAAAGGGCGACGTCGCGGCTTTCCCCCGACAGCGAAATGAGGCGGCGGAACAGTTCCGCGGCGCGCGCCGGATCGGGCATGGCGCGGTGTTTCGGCAGGCGGATGCCGCCGGCGGCCGGCAGGTTGCCCGCTTCTTCCGTCCAGATGCCGGCCGGCTGAAAATGCAGCCAGAAAAACGCGGTGCGCCCGTCGCACGCCCGCCAGGCGTAATGGGTGCGGTCAGGCAACAGGATCAGCATGCCGCCCGCGGAAAGGGTATAGAGGCGGTCTTCCTCGCCGATGTACAGGGTTCCTTCCGTCACGTAAAGCAGGTCGAACACGCCGATGCCGGTCCGGTTCGGATGGCGGTCGCCGGCCCCGTAATGCACGAGCCCGCCCTCCAGATAATAGGGAAACGGCGGGGCTTCAAAGCGGATGACGGCTTCCAGGGCGCTCGCCTCCTTCGATGCATTGTGTGAAATTGTATAAAAAGAAGTTGAGATCGTGCGTCGTTTTTCTTCATTTTAGCGGATATCATGAAAACGGAGCAGTGACGGAAAATGAAAGCGTCCCGCAGGATGGCGGATCCGAAATGGAAAAGTTCCCGATTGAAAGACTTATGGAAATGAATTTGAGCGAAAGGCAAGGTGCGGGAGGGATGTTTCCGTGAATCCGCCTGATCTTCGCGACACCCGGGTGACCGACGGCTTCTGGTCCGCCTTCATCCGGCTCGTCCGTGAAACGGTCATTCCCTATCAGTGGGAAGCGCTGAACGACCGGGTGCCGGACGCCGAGCCGAGCCATGCCATCCGCAATTTCCGCATCGCCGCGGGATGGGAGGAAGGCGAATTCGGCGGCATGGTGTTCCAGGACAGCGACGTGGCCAAATGGCTGGAGGCGGTGAGCTATTCGCTGGCCACCCATCCGGATCCGGAACTGGAGCGGATTGCGGATGACGTCATTGACCTGATCGTGGCGGCCCAACGGGAAGACGGCTACCTGAACACCTACTTCACGATCAAAGAGCCCGGCCGGCGCTGGACGAACCTGACGGACTGCCACGAGCTGTATTGTGCGGGGCACATGATCGAGGCGGCGGTGGCCTATCATGAGGCGACCGGCAAGCGGAAGCTGTTGGACGCCATGTGCCGGTTTGCCGACCACATCGATGCCGTGTTCGGACCGGAGGAAGGGAAGCTGCGCGGCTACGACGGCCATCAGGAAATCGAGCTGGCGCTGGTGAAGCTGTACCGGGCGACGGGCAACGAACGGTATTTGCGGCTCAGCCGGTTTTTCATCGAGGAGCGGGGGCGGGAGCCGAACTTTATCCTGCAGGAATTCGATCGGGAAGGATACGAGCGGCACTGGGAATCGGAAAAGGGGAAAAGGCCGGACCTGGCCTATCATCAGGCGCATGTGCCGGTGCGGCGGCAGGAGGTGGCCGTCGGGCATGCGGTGCGCGCCGTGTACATGTACGCGGCGATGGCGGACCTGGCGCGGGAATTCGGCGACGGATCGCTGAAAGCGGCCTGCGAAAGGCTGTGGCGCAACGTCACCCGCAAACAGATGTACATCACCGGCGGCATCGGATCGACCCGTCACGGGGAAGCGTTCACCTTCGATTACGACCTGCCGAACGACACCGCCTACGCGGAAACGTGCGCGTCCATCGGACTTGTCTTCTTTGCCCACCGGATGCTGCGGCTGGAGCCGAAGGCGGAATACGCGGACGTGATGGAGCGCGCGCTGTACAACGTCGTCATCGGCAGCATGGCTGCGGACGGCCGGCGCTTTTTCTACGTCAATCCGCTGGAAGTGTGGCCGGACGCCTGCCGCAAAAACCCGGGCAAACATCATGTGGAACCGGTGCGCCAGCCCTGGTTCGGCTGCGCCTGCTGTCCGCCCAATCTGGCGCGGCTGATCGCTTCCCTCGGCCGCTACATCTGGACGGCGGATGAGCGCACGCTGTACGCCCACCTGTACATCGGCAACGAGACGATGGTGACGCCCGGCGGCACACCGGTCCGCGTCCGGATGGAATCGGCGCTGCCCTGGGACGGAAAAGCGAGTCTGACCGTTTCGCCCGAATCGCCGGCGCGATTCCGCCTGGCGCTGCGCCTGCCGGGCTGGCTCGCCGGCCGTCCGTCCGTCCGCCTGAACGGCGAAGACGTACGGGACGCCCGGGAGGAAAACGGCTACCTCGTCATGGAGCGCACTTGGCAAAACGGCGACACGGTGGAACTCGTCTTCCCGATGGAGGCGGCATGGATGGAGGCGCATCCGGAAGTGCGCGCCGACCGGGGCAAGGTGGCGCTCGTGCGCGGCCCGCTCGTCTATTGCTTCGAGGAAGCCGACAACGGCCGGCTGCTGGCCGCCCTGTCCGTTTCCCCCGACACGAAGCCCGAGGTGCGGATGGAGGATACGGCGTGGGGACGGATCGCCGTCATCCGGGCCGCCGGCTGGCGGGACGATCCGGAACCGTTCGGCGACGATTTGTACCGGCGGGCCCGGACGGCGAAACGCCCGGTGACCCTGGCGGCCATTCCGTATTACCTGTGGGGCAACCGGGGGGAAGGCGAGATGACGGTCTGGATCCGGTCGGCCGGCTGAAGCGGCTTTCCCGTTTCGGCCGTCACGAGCCGGCCCGGGCAGCGGGAAAAGACGGCGCGGGCAAGAGGCCGGCAGAATTTGCGGTATGGGCTTCAGGCGCCTTCCATGCGCTCGATTTCCCTGCGGACAAGGGGCGCCACTTTCGTGCCGAGCAGCTCGATGGCCCTGAGCACGTCTTTGTGGGGCATCGTGCCGACGTTGATGTGCAGGAAAAACCGGTCGACGCCGAGATTTTTCCGCAGGAGGACGATTTTTTCCGCCACATATTCCGGATCGCCGACATAGAGGGCGCCGCGCGGACTTTTGGCGGCTTCGTAGGTTTCCCGCGTATACGGCGGCCATCCCCGTTCCCGGCCGATGACGTTCATCTGGGCCTGCGTCGGCGCAAAGAACAGTTCGTCCGCCCGTTCCTTCGTGTCGGCGACGAACCCGTGGGAATGGGTGGCGACTTGCAGCCGGGCGGGATCGTGTCCGGCTTTGGCGGCCGCTTCCTTGTACAGGTCCACGAGAGGCTTGAACCGCTCCGGCATGCCGCCGATGATGGCGAAGCAGACCGGCAGCCCGAGCGTGCCGGCCCGGATGGCGGATTCCGGATTGCCGCCGGTGGCGATCCACACCGGAAGGGGGTTTTGCACCGGCCGCGGATAGACGCCCAGGTTGCGGATGGCGGGGCGGTGTTTGCCCGACCAGGTGACACGCTCGGCTTCCCGGATTTTCAAGAGCAGATCCAGCTTTTCCTCGAACAGTTCGTCGTAATCGTGCAGGCTGTACCCGAACAGCGGGAACGATTCGATGAACGACCCGCGCCCGGCCATGATTTCCGCCCGCCCGTCCGACAGGCCGTCCAGGGTGGCAAAATCCTGGAACACCCGGACGGGATCGTCGGAGGACAGGACGGTGACGGCGCTGGTGAGGCGGATCCGTTTCGTGCGGGCAGCGCCCGCCGCCAGCACCACCGCCGGGGCGGAACAGGCGTAATCCGGGCGGTGGTGTTCCCCCACGCCGTACACGTCCAGGCCGACCTCGTCGGCCAGCACCATCTCCTCGATCGCGTTGCGCAGCCGTTCCGCATGGCTGATCCGCCGGCCCGTCACCGGGTCCGGCGTCGCTTCCAGAAATGTGCTGATCCCGATTTCCATCTTTCCGGCGGCGACGGCCATCCATCTCATCTCCTTTTCGTCCTGATGCCAACGAAACCGGTTCGCATCCTCAACGATAGCCCATTTTGCCCGCCGGAGCAACCGTCCGGATCGCGGCCGGCAGGAAAAATCCGACAAAATCGCCTTGCTTTCGATTTGTAAGCGGGTTTCCGGGTGTGATATAGTATGGGTCGGTGCAGGCGGCGTGAATCATCGTGGCGCCGCGCACAGTCACGGACAAACGGGAGGCAACCCATGCAGACGACTCCAGAACCGATGACGGCATCCGGACCCGCGACCTCCGCGCCGACGGAGAAAAAACCGCCCTATGGCAGGCTCGCCGTCCTGATGATCGGGGCGTTTATTTCTTTTTTGAACAATACGTTGCTGAACGTCGCCCTGCCGTCCATCATGGCCGATCTGGCCGTCGGCCCGTCCGTCGTGCAATGGCTGACGACGGGCTTCATGCTCATCAACGGCATCCTCATTCCGGCCACCGCCTTCCTGATCGAAAATTATTCGGTGCGCCGGCTGTTTCTCGTCTCGATGTCGCTGTTTGCCGCGGGAACCGTCCTGGCGGGCAACGCGCCCCTGTTCCCGCAAAGCGCGGCGTTCGCCGTCCTGCTTCTCGGCCGCATGATCCAGGCGTCGGGCAGCGCGATCATGATGCCGCTTCTGATGAACGTCATGCTGGTCAGCTTTCCGGTGGAACGGCGGGGCGCCGCCATGGGCGTGTTCGGCCTCGTTCTCATGTTCGCGCCGGCCGTCGGGCCGACGCTGTCGGGATGGATTTTGCAGTACCACCACTGGAGAATGCTGTTCGACATGCTGGTGCCCGTGGCGGCCGCGATCCTCGCGGCCGGGGTTTTTCTGCTGCGGGGGGACAAAACAACGCACAGCGGCGAGCGGCTGGACAAGGGGTCGCTGCTTCTGTCCAGCGCGGGCTTCGGCGGCCTGCTGTACGGCTTCAGCATGGCCGGCAGCCAGGGCTGGTCGAGCCTGCACGTGCAGGCGGCGCTGCCGGTCGGGGCCGTCATGCTGGTGCTGTTCATTTTGCGGCAGAGCCGGCAGGCCCGTCCGATGCTCGATTTCCGCGTGTTCCGCCATCCGATGTTTGCCCTGGCGTCGGCCATCACGATGATCCTGAACATGGCGATGTTTTCCGGCATCCTGCTGCTGCCGATCTTCATGCAGACGGTGATCGGGCTGTCGCCCCTGGAATCCGGCCTCGTCCTTCTGCCCGGCGCCATCCTCAACGCCGCCCTGTCGCCCGTCAACGGCCGCCTGTTCGACCGGTACGGCGCCCGCGTTCTGGCCGTCGCCGGCCTGGTGATCGCCGGCACGACGACGTTCCTGTTCAGCCGCCTGACGCTGGAGACCGGCCGCATCTGGCTGATGGCCGTGCACGCGCTGCGCATGGCCGGCTTCTCCATGGTCATGATGCCCGTTTCGACGAACGGGCTGAACGAGCTGCCGCCGGCGCTGTACCCCCACGGCACGGCGATGAACAATACGCTGAACCAGGTGTCGGGGGCGATCGGCACCGCCGTCCTGACGTCGGTCATGGCGATCCGCCAGGCGAATTATGCGCGGGAGCTGGCGCAGGACGCGGCCGCGGGCCTGGGCGGGGAAGACATCGCCCTCCGCGCGATGCTCGCCGGCATCAACGAGACGTTTTTCATATCCGGGCTGCTGCTTGCGGCCGGGCTTGTCCTCGCGTTTTTCATCAAGCGGGCCAAACCGGCCGGCCGTGGGGGCGTCCGCCAAACGGTCAAGTCGTGAAAATGGCCGGGTCGGTTCTTGCGGGTTGATCCCCGCGTGGGTCCGGGCGGCACGGCCGGACATTCGCCGTTTCGCCAACGGACGGCGGGCAGGCCGGCCGCCGGGCCGGATCCCGCGAAACGCCCCGGGCCATGCAAAAAGCCGCCGGCTCCAAAAGCCGGCGGCTTTTTGCATCAAGCAAACGCGACGCCAGAAACGCGAATTCAACAGCACGCATCCGGCAACGCCCATCAAGCGGCGTGCATGGGCCAATGGCGGGTTCGGCAGCGACGTCAAACACACCGCGCCGAATCAAAGCACGGGCAGCCTGTCCGCCGCTTCCGCGTCCGGATCCACTTCTTCCTCTTCCTCGCCGAGCACCGCTTCCGCGATGTTGACGGAGTGGTCGCCGATCCGTTCCAGGTTGCTGGCGATTTCGACGAAGAAGATGCCCGCTTCGCCGGAACACAGCTTGTCGTTCAGGCGCTGGATGTGGGACTTCCGCAAGTCCCGCTCCATCCGGTCGATCGTCTTCTCGCTGGCCAGCACGTGCACGGCCAGTTTCTTGTCGTTTTCGTAGAGCGAATTGAGCGCTTCCCGCAGCGTGTCCTGCGTCAGCCGGAACATGGCGTTCAGCTCGTCGATGGCGTCCTGCGTCAGCTTCACCTTCTTCTCGAGGCGGGCTTCCAGAAGCTCGATGATGTTCTCCGCATGGTCGCCGACGCGTTCGATGTCCCGGATCGAGTTGAGCAGGGCATTCAGTTCCTGCGATTCGGAGGCGGCCATCGCGCTGCCGGTCAGCTCCACCAGATAATCGGTGATTTCCTTGTCCAGCCGGTCGATCGCCTCTTCGTACTGGGCGGCCAGTTCGGCGTGCCTGCGGTCGTCGTCGTTCAGGAAATGGTAGGCTTCCGACACCATGCTCAGCGCGAATTCGCCCATCCGCTTGATTTCTTCCTTGGCTTGTCCGAGGGCGATGGACGGCGAACGCTTGATGAACACCGGGTTCAGATGGACCGCCTTGGCCTCGACGGTGACGTCCGGGCCCGGCACCAGCTTGGTGACGATCCAGGCCAGCACGGCGATGAACGGAAACTGGATGATCGTGTTCGTGACGTTGAACGACCCGTGGGCGAAGGCGATGGCCATTTCCGGATTCAGGTTCAGGGCGTCCTGCAGCCAGGCGATGAATCGCGTGAAGATCGGCAGAATGGCCAGAAAAATGACGGTGCCGATCACGTTGAAGTTGACGTGCACGAGCGCCGCCCGGCGGGCGGAAACCGAAGCGCCGATGGAGGCGAGAATGGCGGTGATCGTCGTGCCGATGTTGTCGCCGAACAGCACCGGCAGCGCCGCTTCCAGGGAAATGGCGCCTTCCGCGTACAGCTGCTGCAGGATGCCGACGGTGGCGCTGGAGCTTTGCACGATGACGGTGAAAACCGTGCCGGCCAATACGCCGAGAACCGGCGATTCGCTGAAGGACAGCGTCATTTGCTGGAAAAAGTCCAGATCCCGCAGCGGCTTCAGCCCGCTGCTCATCGTCTCCAGGCCGAAGAACAGGGCGCCAAACCCGAATACGATGTGCCCGGCGAAATTGACCCTTTTGTTTTTGAAGAAAAACAATAGCACCGCACCGGCGGCGATGATCGGCAAAGCGTATTCGCCGAGGTCGATGCCGATGATGAAGGCGGTCATCGTCGTGCCGATGTTGGCGCCCATGATGACGCCGATCGCCTGCCGCAGGGTCATGAACCCGGCGTTCACCAGCGCCACCGTCAGCACCGTGGTGGCCGAGCTGGACTGGATGATCATCGTGATGAACGTGCCGGCCAGCACGCCCATGAGCGGGTTTGTCGTGAACCGGTCCAGCACGTTTCGCAGCCGGTCGCCGGCCGCATTCTGCAGCCCGTCGCCCATATATTTGATCCCGAACAGGAAAATGCCGAGACCGCCGAGAAAACTGAATAATATTTCTTTTGTGTCCAAACGTTACAGCCCCTTCGTCCTATGGCTCCTTCCGTACGTATTAGAACAAAAAAGCGGGCAAAAAACAAGCAGGGATGTCACCCTTCCGGCCGGAAACGACAAGAGAAATTGGCGAAAAAACGGGGAACCTTGCGCCGGCCGGAGGATTTCCCTAGACTGGAAACGGGGGCGCGCTTTTTGCGCGCCGCAAGAGTCCCGAATGAATCCGGGCGCCGGGAAGGCGGGCCCGGCGAAGGAATCAGGGTGATGCGCGTTTGGTCGGGTTGGTCCTGCTATCCGTTTTGATTTTGCTGAACGCCTTTTTCGCCGCCTCGGAGATCGCCTTCATTTCGCTGAATGACAACAAGCTGGCGGCGCAGGCCGAGGAGGGCGACAAGAAGGCGAAGGCGATATTGGCGCTTGTGCGGGAACCGAGCCGGTTTCTCGCCACCATCCAGATCGGCATTACGCTGGCCGGGTTTCTCGCCAGCGCCTTTGCCGCGGACCGGTTTTCGGAAACCGTTGCCGGCTGGGCGATAGACCTCGGCGTGCCGCTGCCGCTGGCGACGCTGGATGCCGCCGCGGTGGTCGTCATCACGGTGGTCTTGTCCTATTTTACCCTCGTTTTCGGCGAACTTGTCCCGAAGCGGCTGGCCATGCAGAAGGCGGAAGCGGTCGCCCGGCTCGCGGTGAAACCGCTGGCCTTCCTGGCCGCCGCCGCCAGCCCCTTCGTCAAGTTTCTGTCCCTGTCCACCAACGTCACGGTGCGGCTGTTTGGCGTCGATCCGAATGCGGACGAGGAGCAGGTGACCGAGGAAGAAATCCGCCTGCTGGTCGACGCGGGCAAGAAGAAGGGCGCGATCCGGGAATCGGAAAGCATCATGATCGACAACATTTTCGAGTTCGACAACAAGATCGCCGGGGACATCATGACCCACCGGACCGGCATCGTGGCCATTCCGAAAACCGCTTCCTTCGAAGACGTCATCGGCGTCGTCAACCGGACCAAGTTTACCCGCTATCCGGTTTACGGCGCCGGCCTGGACGACATCGTCGGCATTCTCCACGTGAAGGAACTGTTCCGCTTCCTGAACGGCGGCGAAAAAAGGGAATTCCGGCTGGAGGCGCTGTGCCGCAAACCGTATCATGCGCCGGTTTCCCGGCCGACCGACGAACTGTTCCGGGACATGCAGGCGCGAAAGGAGCACATGGCCATCGTCATCGACGAGTACGGGGGCACGGCCGGCATCGTGACGATCGAAGACTTGCTGGAGGAAATCGTCGGCAACATTTTCGACGAGTACGACGAGGACACCCAGCAGATCGTGCCGCTGGAGGGCGGAGATTGGCTGGCGGACGGCATCGTCAGCCTGGACGAGGTGGAGGAGCTGCTCAAGGCCGGCCTGCCGGTGGACGAGTACGACACGCTGAACGGGTTTTTGACCGGCGAGCTCGGCCGCCTGCCGGAACCGGGCGAAACGCCGGAAATCGCCTACGGCGGCTTCGTGTTCAGGGTGACGGAAGTCGGCGAGCGGCGGATCGGCAAGGTGCGGATCTCCAGGGCGGCCGGACCGGAAGCCTGAGGCCGCGGCGCATGCCGGGCATTTGTCTTTTCAGGTTTTCAAGCTTCACAAAACCAGGCGCGTCTGGAAGAGACGGGTGAAAAAAACACGGGCAAAGGAAGTGCGATCGATGAGAGGTTGGGTCTCGGTGCTTCATTTTGACCGAACGTTCGAATTCGACTCGCATGTTCTGCAACCGGCGTATGAACAGGTGGAACTGTCGGACATTCCCGGCACGAACGGCTACTGCCACTTCGAGACGCTCGGGCGCATCGCGCGGCGTCTGGCGAAACGCCGGCAGCGCGGCATTACGCTGATCGGCCGCGGCAACTACCATTACGCCAGCTTCCTGCTGGCGGGGGAAGTGAAGGAACCGTTCACGCTCGTGCTGTTCGACCACCATGCCGACATGATGGAATCGCCCGACGAGAACATCATCTCCTGCGGTTCATGGGCGCTGGAAGCGATGAAGCGTCTGCCGAACCTGCGCCTGGTGCTCCTCGTCGGGGCGAGCCGGGACAGCATCCGGCAAATTCCCGCCGGCTGGCGCCGGCGGGTGATCGCGGTGCCGGAAGAAGCGGCCGCCGCGGTGGACGTCCGCCGGCTCGTCCGGCTCATTCCGACCGACACGGTGTACGTCAGCGTCGACAAGGACGTGCTGTCGCCGCTGGACGCGGCCACCGACTGGGATCACGGCAGCCTGCGCCTCGACGCCCTCCTCGGGATGCTGGAGGCGGTCGCCGGCGCAAAGCGGCTGGCCGGCGTGGACGTGTGCGGCGAATACCCGCCTCCCCCGGGCGCTTTCCGGCAGCCGGAAGCCCGGGAGCGGATGCGGAAGAACGAGCGGGCCAACCGTCTGATCGCCGGCCATGCGGTCCGGTGGCTCAGCCGGCGCCAGGATCCCGGCCGTCACGGTCCCGGTCGAACAGTTTCCTGAATTCCCCGTAGCCTTCCTCCTCCAGCCGGTCCTTCGGTATGAACCGCAGGGCGGCGGAATTGATGCAGTAGCGAAGCCCCGTCGGCGCCGGTCCGTCGTCGAACACGTGGCCGAGATGGGAGTCGCCCTGCAGGCTCCTCACTTCGATCCGCACCATGCCGTGGCTCAGATCCAGCTTTTCCACGATGTTGGCCGGGACGAGGGGTTTCGTGAAGCTCGGCCAGCCGCAGCCGGCGTCGAATTTGTCCAGCGACGAAAACAGCGGCTCGCCGGACACGACGTCGACGTAGATGCCGTCCTCGAAATGGTTCCAGTATTCGTTGCGGAACGGCGGTTCGGTGGCGTTGTTTTGCGTCACGTCGAACTGCAGGGGCGTCAGGCGCTTCTTCAGTTCGCCCGGGTCCTTTTTCATGCGCCAGTGCTTTTCGATGAAAGCGTCGCGGCCCGATCCCTTGCGGTACGTCTTGTAGCGGAACGGGTTTTTCCTGTGGAAGTCCTGGTGGTATTCTTCCGCCGGATAGAAGGCGGACGCCGGCAAAATTTCGGTGACGATCGGTTTGTCGAACCGGCCGCTGGCCTCGAGACGCCGTTTCGACTCCTCGGCGATGCGCTTTTGCTCTTCATTGTGGTAGAAAATGGCCGTGCGGTACGACGGGCCGCGGTCCACGAACTGGCCGCCCGGATCGGTTGGATCGATCTGCCGCCAGAACAGGTCCAGAAGCTTCTCGTAGGGAAAAAGATCGGGGTCAAACTCGATCTGCACCGCTTCGACGTGGCCGGTCGTGCCCGCGCACACTTCCTCGTAGGTCGGGTTTTCCTTGTGGCCGCCGGTGTAGCCGCTGGTCACCTTCCGGACGCCGGGCAGTTCTTCGAACGGCGCCACCATGCACCAGAAGCAGCCGCCGGCAAACGTGGCGAGTTCGGTTTTGCCTGACATGTCGCGGACTCCCTCCGTTTTTTTCTCCAGTATACCATTCCCCTGCCGTCTCGAAGCATGTTGAAGGCGGGGCGGCGCTTTTTTTATAATGGGGGGCAAATCGCGATCCCATCCGGGGGAGGAGAAATGCCCGTGACGGTTGACAGACGGCTTTTTGCCCCCGTCGATCCGGCCTTCTTCCGCCTGCCCACCCTGGAGCTGGCCCGCCGGCTCATCGGCAAACGGCTCGTCCGGGTGGACGGCGACGAGGTGCTCGCCGGCTGGATCGTGGAGACGGAGGCGTACATCGGGCCGCACGACCGGGCCGCGCACAGCTACGGCAACCGGCGGACGCCCCGCACCGAAGTGATGTTCGGCCCGCCGGGGCGCGCCTACGTGTACGTCATGCACACCCATCATCTGCTCAACGTGGTGAGCGGCGGCGTCGGCTGTCCGGAAGCGATCCTGATCCGCGCCGTCGAGCCGGAAACCGGGCTCGCCGGCATGTTCCGGCGGCGGGGGCCGGTGAAGCGGGAGCGGGATCTGACGAGCGGGCCGGGAAAACTGACGAGGGCAATGGGCATCGACCTTTCGTTCTACGGCCATTCCCTCCACGAAATGCCCCTGTACATCGCCGAAGGGCGCGAACCGGGCGGCATCGCCGCCGGTCCGCGCATCGGCATCGACAACAGCGGCGAGGCGAAGGACTATCCGTGGCGGTTCTGGGAAAAAGGCAACCCGTTTGTGTCCCGCTGACGTCCGGCTTGCGCCGCCCCGCCGGACCGCTCCCTTGCCGGCCGTTCCCCGCCGCTACCGTCTCCCGCCGGCCCCGGGAAGACCGGGCGTTTCCGCCGCGAGCCGGACAAGCTCGACGATCGTCCGGACGGCCTGCACCATCACGTCCGCGGAAACATACTCGTAGCGGCCGTGAAAGTTTTCCCCGCCGGCGAACAAATTCGGCGTCGGCAGTCCCATGAACGACAGCCGGGAGCCGTCGGTGCCGCCGCGCACCGGGCGGATCACCGGCGTGATCCCCGCGTTTTCCATCGCCCGCCGGGCGATGTCCACGATTCCCATCACCGGTTCGATTTTTTCCCGCATGTTCAGGTACTGGTCCCGGATCTCCAGCCGGATGCGGCGTTCGCCGTACCGGGCCTGCAACTTTTCCGCGACGTCGGCGAGAAACGCCTTGCGCGCCGCGAACCGTTCGCGGTCGAAGTCGCGGATGAGGAGGCGAAGCTCGGCCTTCTCCACGCCGCCTTCCAGGGAAATGGGATGGAAGAAGCCTTCGTACCCTTCGGTCAGCTCCGGCGATTCCCGCTCCGGCAATGCCGCCAGGAACGCGGCGGCCATGCGCAGCGCGTTGACCATCTTCCCCTTGGCCGTGCCGGGATGGACGCTTTTGCCGAGAAACGCGACCCGGGCTTCCGCGGCGTTGAACGTTTCAAACTGCAGTTCGCCGAGGGGGCCCCCGTCCACCGTGTAGGCGAAATCGGCGCCGAAGGCGGCCGCGTCGAAGCGGTCGGCGCCCCTGCCGATTTCCTCGTCGGGCGTGAACGCGACGCGCACCTTGCCGTGCCGGATGTCCGGCCTGTGCAGGAGCACGTCCATGGCGGTCACGATCTCGGCGATGCCGGCCTTGTCATCGGCGCCGAGCAGGGTGGTGCCGTCGGTGGTGATCAGCGTGTGGCCGATGTAGCGGGCCAGTTCCGGAAAGTCGCGGGGGGACAGGACGATGTTTTCTTTTTCGTTGAGCACGATGTCCCCGCCGTCATACCGGTCGATGAGCCGGGGATTCACGCCGGCGCCGGACATTTCCGGAGACGTGTCCAGATGGGCGAGAAAGCCGACGACGGGCGCCGGCCCGTCCGTGTTGGCGGGCAGCGTGGCCGTCACGTATCCGTTGTCGTCGATGCGGACGTCTTCCATGCCGATCGCTCTCAGCTCGTCCGCCAGCATGCGGCCGAGCGCCAGCTGGCCGGGGGTCGACGGGCAGCCGGCGCTTCCGTCGTCGGAACGGGTGTCCACCCGCACATAGCGGAGGAAACGGTCAATCACGGCTTTTTTGATGTCCACGTTGCATCACTCCTTGCTTCTTGCCTCCACCATCATACCGCGTTTTTCGTCCGAATCCAAAAACGTCCGGCAGCCGAAGGCCATTCGGGCTGGCCGGGCCGCCAGTTTTTTGGCCTGGTGATCCTGGTTGCCGGACTGGTGTTTTTCGCCGATCCGATCGTCTGGAACGCGGATTTTGTCCGGGGGCTGGCGGCCGCCGGCGTGCCGGGCGTTTCCGGCGAAGCGCACGACGCGGCGGCCGGCGTCTGGCGGTTCGTGCAGCGGATGATGCCGGCGGTCGTCGCCGTCCTGTTTCTCATCGATCTGGCCGCGATCTGGCCGCGCCATGGGGGAAGCTGCGGTCGGCCGGGACCCCGCCGGTCCGTTCGCGACCGGTTCATCCGTTCCTGCGGAAAAAGGAATCCGGCGAGAAAAGCAGAAATATTTGTCGATAATAAAGTTGAATTGGAAAAAGAGGGTGCCCGATGACGGATTTCGGATCCCGGCTCAACGGCCTGCGCCTGGAACACGAACGACTGCTGCGGGAATTCCGGGCATTGGCCGAAGCGTATGAATCCCAGGATCTGCACAGGGACAACGAAGCGCTGCGCGGCGAGCTGGCGGCAGCCCGGGCGGAGCTGGAAGCGCTCCGCGGGAAGCTCCGCGGCCTGCAGGAAGAGAATGTCCGCCTGCGCACGGCGCTTCACGACCAGATCGTGGATGAAAAACTGTCGCTGATCAAGCTTTCCCGGAAAAGGCTGGAAACGTATTTTGCCTCGGAAACCGCCGGACTGCCGGACCGCCTGACCGCCTTTGCCCGTGAAGCGCGGAAACGGATCGCCGATCTGGCCGGCCGGGCGGACCGGCTGCTCGAAGCCGAGCGGCAGGCGTTTCTCGAAGAATTGAACGCCCTGGACGAGCGGCTTTCCGCCCGCCTGCGGGAACTGGAGCGCCGGCAGATTGAGGAGCGGGAGCGGCTGGAGGCCGGTCTGTCGGCGGGATGGGAGGCGCTGGCGGCGGAAGGCGTGGACGAGACCGTCATCGGCAGCCGGATGCGGCAAAGCCGGATCGAGATGAAAATCGGCCTGAACTGGGTCAACCGGATCGGCATTTTATTGATTCTGTTCGGCGTGGGGGCGGCTTTCCGGTACTCCTACGCCTGGTTCAGCGATCATGCAAAGGGCGCCGCCTTTTTCCTGCTCGGGCTGCTGATGCTGGCCGGCGGGGAACGGTTCGTCCGCCGCCGCCAGCGCGCGTTCGGTCTCGGCCTTGCCGGCGGCGGCGCGGCGGTGCTGTACGCGGACATCTTTTACAGCCATTTCCTGCTTGGCATCATCGGCCGTGCCGCCGGATTGCTGCTGGCGGTGGCGGTGACGGTGCTGGCGGCGTTCCTGTCGCTCCGCTACCATTCCCGCACCATCTGCCTGCTGGCGCTCGTCGGCGGCTACCTGCCGCTTTATTCCTACCTGTTCGCCGAGGGGCCGGCGGGCGCCGCCGTCCATGCGGCGATGGGCTATTTGCTTTTGCTGAACGTCTTCGTGCTGGCCCTTTCTTTCCGGCAAAGATGGCGGCTCGTCCATGCGGCCGGCTTCTTGCTGAACGTGCTTTCGTCCGGACTGCTGAGCTTTCTGTCCGACCGTCTGGCCGCCGGCATGCTGAACGTGTTTCTCACCTTCATTTTGTATCAGGCGGTCGTCCTGGGGTATCCGTTCATCCACCGCATGCGCGTCACCGTTCCGGATCTGGTGTTGCTCGGCCTGAACGCGTTTTTTTCCGCCTCCTTCCATTTTCTGCTGCTGGCAGCGGCCGGACGGGACGCATATGCGGGAGCGGTGTCCCTGCTGTATGCGCTCGCCTTTCTCGCATGCGCCCGACTTGTCGGCCGTTTGCTTCCGGAGGAGCGCCAGACGAAGGTGCTGTTTGACGCCACGAGCCTGTCGTTCGCCATCGCGGCCGTGCCGTTCCAGTTCGGCGCGCGCTGGCTGTCCCTCGGGTGGCTGGTGGAGAGCCTCGCGCTCATCCTGGCCGGCATCCGCCACCGGCTCAAGTGGGTGGAACGGGCCGGCTGGGGACTCCTTCTGGCCTGCCTGGCGGTGTTCTTGTTCCGGGATGTGCTGATCGTGCGGATGCTGTTCGGCGAAGAACCGGTGCTGTTCAACCTGAAATACACGTCCGTGACGGCCGGCCTGCTTCTGGCGGGCGTCGCCGCCGCATGGAGAAGGAACCGGCACGGGTGGCCGGCCGACCGGCCCCGCGGGGAGGACGGCGTTCTGCGGGTCGCCGGCCATGCGGGCATCGTCAATTTGTGGCTGTGGCTGCTCCATGAACTGAAGGAAGGGTTCGATCTGCTGCGCGGGGCCGGGTTCCCCCATCCGGACTTCTATCAGGGCCTGTCCGCCGCCCTCGCCACGATGGGACTGGCCTATGCGCTCGGCCGCATCCGGCTCCTGAAGGACCGGGTCACGGCCGTCCTGCAGGGGCTGTTCTACGGGCTGGGCTGTTTCATCGGACTGGCGGTCACGCTGACCGTGCCGGTGCTCGAAGAGACGCCGCACCGCAACACCGCGGCGGAATGGGTCGCCCTGCTCCTGTTGGCCGGCTTCAATGCGCTGGCTTTCCTGGCCGGCCGTGAGCCGGTGCTGGCGTTCGTCCGGCGGGGGCGCCGGAACGCCGAGCTTGTGCCGCTCGTGCTGGGCCTGTATCTCGTCGCGGTGATGACCGGGTTTCTCATCGTTCAGTTCAGGCTCGCCGGCTCGAATCTGGCCATCAGCCTCATGTATCTGGGTCTGGCCGCCGGTTTTGTCCTGTACGGTTTCCGGTACCGCTACGTCTACATCCGCCGGCTCGGGCTCGGCCTTTCCCTTGCGGCCACTGCCAAGCTGTTTCTGTACGACCTGATGTTCCTCGGCCCGTTCGGAAAAGTCGTCGCCTACTTCGGCTTCGGGCTGGTGCTCATCGGCATTTCCTACATGTACCAGCGGCTGACGGCAAGGGAGCAGGGAAGACGGGAAAACGGGGATTCGCCCGGAAGGCGGGGGTGACGGCCGTCCGGGCGGACAATGGAAAAAACATCTGCCTGACCGGTGCCGACCGCGCCGCCGGATTCGCCATCCCGCGCGAAGACCGGCCGAAGCCGGCCGGAGGACGCGGGATGGATTCCGTTCCGTTCAATTTCTGGCGCGTTTTTCGGGCCGCACGGAGACGGGCGATTGACAGCCGGCGGAAATGTTTTCTAAGATGATGATAAATCCGCGGCGACCTTCGCCGGGCGTCCGGATGTGCGATCATTCGATTGTCGAGGGGGACACTGCATGGCAAAGCCGTTTCGCGAAGGCCATACCATCGTCGTTTCCGAAAACCCGGTTTCCCATTTCCTGTTTTCCAGCACGCGGTCGGCCTGGCTGTGGCTTTTGATCCGGCTGTACCTGGGCTGGACGTGGCTGAAGTCGGGGTGGGGCAAGCTGTTCAACGAAAACTGGGTCGGCGACAATGCCGGCGCCGCCGTTTCCGGGTTCATCAAGGGCGCGCTGGCCAAGGCGGAAGAAGGTCAGGTGTACGGCTGGTACGCCTCGTTCCTGGAGCATGTCGCGCTGCCCAACGCCAAACTGTTCTCCTACCTGGTCGCCTTTGGCGAAGTGGCCGTCGGGCTCGGCCTGATTCTCGGCCTGCTCACCGGCATCGCCGCTTTCTTCGGCAGCTTCATGAACGTCAGTTTCCTGTTTGCCGGCACCCTTTCCTCCAACCCGCTCCTGTTTATCCTGGCCACCTGGCTCGTCCTGGCCTGGAAGGTGGCGGGCTGGTACGGCCTGGACCGGTGGGCGCTGCCGCTGCTCGGCACGCCGTGGGACCGCATCAAGGGCGAAAAATGACCGGCGCCGCCGACGGCGCGAAGAACGTCAAACGCGCACCGGATTGTCCGTGCAGCGGATGGTCCGGTGCGTTTTTTCGGTTTGCGGCGCCTTTCGCGCCATTTCATGCTATAATCGGCTCTGGCGCCTTCCGGCGCCCGCGGTTCTCGCAACCCGCGTTACCAAAACGAAGGAGTGTGTTTGCCATGTTCAATTTCCTGTGGGGCCTCCTGTTCGTGGCCGTCAATTTTGCCCTGTTCCTTGCCGTCTGCAGACTGTTCGGCAGGAACGGTCTGTATGCCTGGGTGGGGTTCGTGCCGCTCATGGCCAACATCCAGGTGGTCAAAACGATCGAAATGCTCGGCATCGTCATGACGCTCGGCAATACGATTTTCGCCACGCTGTCCATGGCCACGGACCTCATCAATGAGAAATTCGGCCAACAGGCGGCCCGGCAGGTGGTTTGGATCGGATTTTTCAGCCTGGTCGCCTGCACGCTGATCATGCAGATGGTGCTGGTGTTTGATCCGGCGGCGGAAGATTTGGCGCAGGCGTCCATGGAGACGCTGTTCGGCCTCATGCCGCGGGTGGCGGCGGGCAGCCTGACCGCCTATCTGGCGGGCCAGATTCTCGATGTCCGCCTGTTCGGCGCCATCCGCCGGAAATTTTCCGGCGAACGGCAGTTCTGGATCCGCGTCCTCGGCAGCACGGGCGTCAGCCAGTTCGCCGACTCCCTCGTGTTCTGCTCCATCGCCTTCCTCGGGCTGTACTCCACCGGGGTCTGGATTGAAATTTTGCTGACCACCTATCTCCTCAAGTTCGTCATCGCCGCGGCCGGCACGCCGGTGCTGTACGCGGCCCGCAGATTTCGCCTGGAGTGAACCGGGCGCCCGCCGTCCGCTCGCCCGGATTCGCGGCGAAGCGAAAGTCCGCGCACCGCGGACTTTTTTTGCGCGTTTTTTTTGCGCTCATATTTTTCCGGCGGATGGAAAAGGCTAAACGTGGAAAGCGAAAGGAGGCATGTGGATGATGATCGGCAAAACGGGCCGGCTGTTCGCCGCGGCTGTGCTTCTCGCGGTTCTGGGCGCACCGGCGCTCCAGGCGTCCGCCCGCGAGCGGGAGCCCGTCATGATGAAGGCGGGATCCGCCGTGCCGGAATGGAGCGAGCCCGCCGGGAAACAGGCGGAAGCGGAAGGGCGGCTTCCGGACCGGGACCGGGCGGAAGCGGCCGAAGACCAGACGATCGACGGGGCGGCGGGAACGCGCGACGACGCCTCGCGAAAACCGGCGGCCCATCCGCACCCGGGCGGCCGTCCGGCGCCGCACGTCCCGAAAACGGAACTGACCGAGAAACAGCGGAAGGAATTGGCCCGGCTGCACAAGACGCTGTATGAGACCAAGAAAAAGCTGATCGGCAAATACGCCGAATTCGGCATCATCACCAGGGAGCAGGCGTCCCTGTGGCTGAACCGGCTGGAAGCCAACTACGAAAAACTGAAGAAGCACGGATATGTGCCGGTGTGGAAAAAGTGGGGCAGGCCGGGGATGCCGAAGGCGGCCGGCTGACCGGCCGGACCGGCGCCCGCCTCTGCCCGGATCGGGCAAAGGCGGGCGCTTTTCTTTCGCCGGCCCGCCGGACCGGCGGGGACCGGGCGCCGTGTGACCCGCGGGGTGGAACAAACCTCCAATCATGTTGTATGATAAAAAGTAACTTTGCTCGGACGGAGGAAAAGAACGCAAGTGGAAACCAGGGAAACCTCCAATTTCATCCGAAACATCATCATCGAGGATTTGAAGGCCGGCCGGGTCAAAAAGGTGGTGACGCGTTTTCCGCCGGAGCCGAACGGCTATCTCCACATCGGGCACGCCAAGGCGATCGTCACCAACTTCGAGCTTGCCGACGAATTCGGCGGCAAGACGTATCTTCGCTTTGACGACACGAATCCGGTCAAGGAAGACACCGAATACGTGGAGGCCATTCTCGAGGACATCCGCTGGCTCGGATACGAGTGGGACGAACTGACCTTCGCGTCGGACTATTTTGAGCAGAATTACGAGTTCGCGGTCAAGCTGATCAAGAAAGGGCTCGCCTACGTGGACGACCAGTCGCAGGAAGAAATCCGGAAAACGCGGGGCACGCTGACGGAGCCCGGCGTGGAGAGCCCCTACCGGAACCGTTCCGTGGAAGAAAATCTGGACCTGTTCGCGCGCATGCGGGCGGGGGAATTCAAGAACGGCGAGAAGGTGCTCCGGGCCAAGATCGACATGGCCTCGCCCAACATCAACTTGCGGGACCCGGTGCTGTACCGCATCATCCACACTAGCCATCACCGCACGGGGGACGCCTGGTGCATCTATCCGATGTACGACTTCGCCCATCCGCTGGACGACGCCCTCGAAGGCATCACCCATTCGCTGTGCAGCCTCGAATATGAGGACCACAGGCCGCTCTACGAATGGGTGATCCGGGCGTGCGAAACGGAACATGTGCCGCGCCAGTACGAGTTCGCCCGTCTGAACATGACCAATACGGTGATGAGCAAGCGGTATCTGAAACGGCTCGTGGACGAAGGGGTGGTGGACGGCTGGGACGATCCGCGCATGCCGACGCTGGCAGGCCTGCGCCGGCGGGGCGTGACGCCGGAAGCGATCCGCGCCTTCATCCGCGAGACCGGCGTGGCCAAGGCCAACAGCACGGTGGACGCGCGCATGCTGGACCACTTCATCCGGGAAGACCTGAAGCTGAAGGCGCCGCGCACGATGGCGGTGCTCCGGCCGCTGAAAGTCGTCATCACCAACTATCCGGAAGGCGAGACGGAATGGCTGGAGGCGGAAAACAATCCGGAAAATCCGGACTTGGGCAAGCGGCTCATCCCGTTTTCCAGGGAAATCTACATCGAGCGGGATGATTTCATGGAAAACCCGCCCCCCGGCTACCACCGGCTGTTTCCGGGCAACGAGGTGCGGCTGAAGCACGCCTACTTCATCAAATGCGAAGAAGTCGTCAAGGACGAGGCCGGCAACGTCGTGGAGCTGCGCTGCACGTATGACCCGCGGACGAAAAGCGGAAGCGGGTTCAACGAACGGAAAGTGAAGGGCACGATTCACTGGGTGGAGGCCAACAGCGCCGTTCCCGCCGAATTCCGGCTGTACGAGCCGCTCATCCTGGACGACGGGCCGGAAGGGGAGGAAGAAGGGGAAGAGGCCGGCGACAAGGCCGATGCGTTCCTGAAGCGGATCAACCCGAATTCCCTGGAAGTGCTGCACGGCTTCGTCGAGCCGAACATGAAGGACTGCAAGCCGCAGGACAAATTCCAGTTTTTCCGGCACGGCTATTTCAACGCGGATCCGAAATACACGGCGCCCGGCCGGCTCGTGTTCAACCGGATCGTGCCGCTGAAAAGTTCCTTCAGGCTGAATGCGTGACCCGCCGGGGTCACGCTTTGCCAATCCGGGGACAACCGGCCGTGCCCCGACATCAAGCGAAAGGTGTGATCGCGCATGGTCAGCCCGCAGGCGATACCGAACATCCGGCTGAACAACGGTGTCCTGATGCCGCAGCTCGGCCTTGGCGTGTACAAGGTCCGGGAAGGCGAGGAAGTCAAAAACGCGGTGCGCTGGGCGATCGAAGCCGGTTACCGCCACATCGACACGGCCGCCCTGTACGAGAACGAGGCCGGCGTCGGCGAGGCGATCCGGGAAAGCGGCGTGCCGCGCGAGGAAATCTTCGTCACCACGAAGGTGTGGAACACCGACCAGGGTTACGAGAAGACGCTGAAGGCGTTCGAGGCGAGCCGGAAAAGGCTCGGTTTCGAGTACGTGGATCTGTATCTGGTCCATTGGCCCGGCCGGGACAAATTCATCGACACGTACCGGGCCCTGGAAAAACTGCTTTCGGAAGGCCTAGTGCGGGCCATCGGCGTGAGCAATTTCAAGGAGCACCATCTGGAACGGCTCATGGCGGAAACGAGCATCGTGCCGGCGGTCAACCAGGTGGAATTCCACCCGCGCCTGCAGCAGAAATCGCTGCTTGAGTACTGCAGGGCCAAGGGCATCGCCCTGGAAGCCTGGGCGCCGCTCATGAAGGGCCAGCTGGACCATCCCGTGCTCGTCCGGCTGGCGGCAAAATACGGCAAATCGCCCGCCCAGATCGTGCTGCGCTGGCACATCCAGCTCGGCGTCATCGCCATTCCGAAGTCGGTGCACCGGGAACGCATTTTCGCCAATGCGGACATTTTCGATTTTGAATTGGCGCCGGAAGAGATGGCGGAAATCGGGACGATGGACGAAAACCACCGGTTCGGCAAGGACCCGGACGAATTTTTGTTCTGAACCGCCGGCGAAACAGCTTTTTGCGCCCGTTTCATCCGCCCTCCCGCATAAGAGGGCCCCGGCCGGGGCATACTGGCATTCGGCCGCCGGGCATGAGAACGGTCACAGATGCCAACGGAGGGATCGTCTATAATGGTACATACCAAAATCAGGAGGTGCGGACGATGAAACGGGAACTTGCGGACGCGATCAACCGGCAGATCGCCGGCATGACGGTGCTGTACGAAAAGTTGCACCACTATCACTGGTTCGTGAAGGGACCGAGTTTTTATACCCTGCATGCCAAATTCGAAGATCTGTACAACGAGGCCGCGGCGGCGGTCGACGAACTGGCCGAGCGACTGCTGGCGGTCGGGGAAAGCCCGCTCTCCACGCTGAAACAATGCCTGGAGACAAGCCCCGTGCGGGAAGCGGCCGGCGGTGAAACCGCCGAGCAGATGGTGAAGCAGCTGATCGACGATTACGGCGTTCTCCGGAAGGAGATCGGGGCGGCCATCCGCCTGGCCGACGAGGAAGGCGATGACGTGACGTCGGACATGCTGACGTCGCTGGCCGGCCAGGTGGACAAAAACGTGTGGATGCTCCGGTCGTTTCTCGGATGAGCGGAGACCGCCGCACGGTTTCGCCCGAAACGCGAAGACCGGACGGAAAAACGGAAAAAACCGCAAGCGTCTTTGGCGCTTGCGGTTTTTTTCGGCCGCGCAGCGGGATTGGAAAAACTGTTAAATGAAAGGATTTTTCTGGCGGACGGCGAATACGTACACGGATACCCTTTCTTCCCGCGGCCTGTCGCGCCGGCCGGGCGACCGAGATTGACCGGCAGAAAGGAAACATCCGCCGTGAGTTTGCGAAAACGTCTGTATGCGGGCTATTGCGCTTTCATGCTGTTGCATTTCGTGATGTATGCGCTCACCTTCAACCTGGTGTCCGATTTGAACCGGCAGCTTGCGGAAGCGGCTGCCGTCCGGCACGAAAACCTGCATCTGGCCGACGAGATGCGCGCGGGGCTCCTGGCGGTTTCCCGCATGCTGCGCGATCCGGCGTACCAGTCGATGGACCCCGCGCGGCTGGACGATCTGTACGCGGAACGGCGCCGGCAGGTGCTGACGGCGCTGGAAACGCTGAAGCTGCACGACGGGGAACGGGCATCCCGGCCCTTTCTGGTGGACATCGAAGTGCATCTGTCGGATTACGAGGAACATGCCCGGAACGTGCTGGCGGCGATTCGCGAGGGGGACCGGGAGAACATCGCCCGGGCGCTGGCGGCGGAAGGCGACAGTCTGGAACAGCTGAACGAACGTCTTCTGTCGTACACCGTCCATCTGGATGAAGAAATGGCCGCCGCCACCGCCAAGACCGAACGCGGTTTGCGGTTCGTGCGTCTGTTCGTCGTGCTGGTCTTTTTCCTGATCGTGGCCCTGTCCGGCGCGGCGGTGGTGCTGCTGATCCGCAACGTGTTCGACAGCCTGGGCAGCATCGTGTCGGTCATGAACAATCTGGCCCTCGGTTCGGAAGAGTCGATCCAGCGCCTGCAGGTGAAATCGAACGACGAGTTCGGGGCCGTCGCCATGGCCTACAACCGCCTCGCCGACACGCTGGAGCGCCATATCCGGCACGAGCGGTCCTACAAGAAGGAGATCGAGGAGCAGAACTGGGTCAAGACGACGATCGCCGAGATTTCCACCATGTACCAGGGCGTGCAGGACACCCGGACGCTGGCCAGCCGCCTGCTCGGCAAACTGGCGCCGCTCATCGGCGCGTCGTACGGGGCGTTCTATATGGTGGAAGAGCCGGAAGAAGACGGCATGGGCGCGGAAGGCGGCGAGGCGTGCGGGACGAAGCGGCTCGTCCGCACGGCGGTATACGCCGACGCCGGGTCGCTGGAAACCAAGGAAACGTTCCGGTTCGGCGAAGGGCTCATCGGCCAGTGCGCCGTCGAGCGCCAGACGATTTTGCTGAAGGAACCGGGCGAAGGTTACGCGATCCGTTCCGCCCTGGTTGATGCCCAGCCGGCGGAAGTGATCATCATGCCGGTGGAATACGAGGACCGGGTGCTGGCGGTGATCGAGTTCGCCACGCTGACCGCCTTCACCCCGCTGCACCAGCTGCTCCTGCAGCAGGTGGTCAACAATGCCGGCATCACGATCCGGAGCGTCCTCGGACAGATGCGCGTCCAGAAACTGCTTGCCGATTCGCAGGCGATGACCGAGGAGCTGCAGTTCCAGTCCAGAGAGCTCCAGGAGCAGAAAAAGGAGCTGCTCCGCATCAACGAGGAGCTGGAGGAACAGTACCGCAGCGCCGAGCTCCGGTCGCTGGAGCTGCAGAGCATCAAGGCCGAGCTGGAGGAGAAGGCGCGGCTTCTGGAGCAAAACTCGCGCTACCGGACGGAGTTTCTGGCCAACATTTCCCACGAGCTGCGGACGCCGCTCAACAGCATGCTCATCCTGACGAAGATTTTGTCCGACAACGAGGACGGCCGCCTGTCGGAAAAACAGGTGGAATACGCGCAAGCCATCCATTCTTCCGCGCAGCAGCTGCTCAGCCTGATCAACGACATTCTGGACCTGTCCAAGCTGGAATCCGGCAAGATGGCCGTGCAGTGGGAAACGGTGGAAGTGGACGGGCTGCTCCAGTTTGCGGAACGGATGTTCAAGCCGCTGGCCGACCAGAAGGGCCTCGAATTTGCCATCGAAAAAGGCGACGGTGTGCCGGACGCCTTCGAATCCGACTCGCAGCGCATTTTGCAGGTGATGAACAACCTGTTGTCCAACGCCATCAAGTTTACGGAGAAAGGCCGCATTGTGCTGAACGTGTTCCGGGCGGACGAAAGGGGCAGGCCGGGAGAGGGGAACTGGCTCGCCGTTGCGGTGCGGGACACCGGGATCGGCATTCCGGCCGACAAGCAATCGATCATTTTCGAGGCGTTTCAGCAGGCGGACGGCACCACCAGCCGCAAATACGGCGGCACGGGCCTCGGCCTTTCGATCAGCCGTCACATCGCCGAACTTTTGGGCGGCACCGTGACGGTGGAAAGCCGGGAAGGCGAAGGGAGCACGTTCACGCTCCTCCTGCCGCTGGAGCGGACCGGCCATCTGTCCGTTTCGCCCTATCCGGACGTGGAGGCCGCCGCCGGGCTCATGAAACCGCCGGAGGAAGACATAGAAACGGTGCCGGGGCTGGCCGACGCCACGGTGCTCGTCATCGATGACGAGGTGCGCAACGTGTATGCCCTGATCGCCCTGCTGGAAGCCCACCGGCTGAACGTGCTGTATGCGGAAAACGTGCAGTCGGGCGTTGCCCACCTGTCGCACCGGTCCGACATCGGCCTCGTGCTGATGGACGGCATCATCGCCGGCCGCGACGCCCGGGACATCATCCGCGACATCCGGGCGCTGCCGGACCGGGCCGAACTGCCGATCGTCGTGCTAGTCGACCGCGGAACGCCGGATGCCCCGCACGCCTATCTGGCCGCCGGCGCCTCGGAGGTGCTGGAAAAGCCGGTGACCCGGGAGCGGGCATTGGACGTGGTCCGCACCTGGCTGATCCGAGAGCGGGATTGACGGAACGAACAGGGAGGTGGACGGGGATGATTGCCGAATCGGACATCAACCTGCTCTTGGTGGATGATCGCAGAGAAAACTTGCTGGCGCTGGAGGCGACGCTGAAACCGCTCAACTACAACCTGGTGTGCGCCAGTTCCGGCGAAGAAGCGCTCAAATGCGTGCTGAAGCAGGATTTCGCCGCCATCCTCCTCGATGTGCAGATGCCGGGCATGAACGGGTTTGAGACGGCCCGGCTGATCAAGGCGCGGGAGCGGTCGCGGCACATCCCGATTCTGTTCATCACTGCCATCAGCCAGGCGGAGGAACACGTGCTGAGCGGCTACGCCGTCGGCGCCATCGACTACATTTTCAAACCGTTCCATCCCGAATCCCTGCGCATGAAAATCGAAGGCCTGGTGGCGATGTACAAGCACCGGGCGGAACTGAAACTGCAAAGCCAGCTCTTGAGCAAGCGCACCAAGGAACTGGAAGAAATGAACGAAAAACTCCGCCAGATGGCCCTGGTGCTGCACAAGGCGGAGACGCTGAACCGGGTCATCGTCGAGACGAGCGCGGAGGCGATCCTGACCTTCGACCAGTTCGGCCACATCCAGTCGGCCAACCGGGCGGCTTCCGTCATGCTGGGCTATGCCCACGAGGAACTGCTCGCCATGAACGTCACCGAGCTTTTCCCGGAAGGATCGGCCAACCCGCGGCGCGAGACGTTGATCCGCGACTTCTTTCCCCGCCTGGACAAAACATTCGAATCCACCGTCCTGAAGAAGGACGGGACGCCGATTCCCGCGGAGCTTCAGATCGGGGAAGCGGAGGTGGAGGAAAGCCCGCTGTTTGTCTGCTTCATCCGCGACATCACCGAACGGAAAGCGATCGAGCAGGAACGGAAAAACCAGTTCAAACGGCTGGAGCAGCTCGTCTCCGCCCGCACGCGGGAGCTTTTGCACACGAACACGAGCCTCCTGCAGTCCCAGGAGCGGTTCCGCAAAATTTTCGAATCGAGCCCGAGCCTCATCGGCATCCGGTCGTGCGAGGACGGGCGTTATATTGACGTGAATGAAAGCTGGCTCTACAATACGGGATACACCTATGAAGAAATGAGGGAGAGCACCGAAGACCTGCTCCGTTTCTGCACGGTGGATGCGGAGGGCCGCTCCGTGCCGATCCGCGAATTCGAGCCGAACACCCGCAACCTGCGCGTCACTTACGTGACCAAGAGCGGACAGGTGCGGGACGGGCTTCTGTCCACCGAACGGATCGAGCTGGGCGGCAAGCCGTGCGAGCTGATCGTGGTGACGGACATCACCGAACGCATCCATCTGGAGAAAGAGGTGGCCCGGCTGGACCGGCTCAATCTGATCGGCGAAATGGCCGCCGGCATCGCCCACGAAATCCGCAATCCGATGACGACGGTGCGCGGTTTCCTGCAGGTGATCCAGGCCAAGGGCGCGCCCGAGTTTTCCGGCCACATCGAGCTGATGCTGGCGGAGCTGGACCGGGCCAATGCCATCATCACCGAATTTTTGACGCTGGCCAAAACGAAGATGACCCACCAGAAGCGGCAATCGCTCGGCAGCGTCATCGAAGCGCTGTACCCGCTCATCCAGGCCGAAGCGCTGCTGTCGGACAAGCAGGTGCAGCTGAAACTCGGGGAATGCCCGGACTTGCTGCTGGACGAAAAAGAAGTGCGCCAGCTGATCCTGAACATGGTCCTCAACGGCCTGGAAGCGATGAAACCGGGCGGCGTGCTGACCATCGAGACGAGCCATCAGGGGGATGAAGTGGTGCTCGCGATTGCCGACCAGGGCGAAGGCATCAAGGAGGAGCTCCTGGACAAGCTGGGCACGCCCTTCGTCACCACCAAGGAAAAAGGCACCGGCCTCGGCCTTGCCGTCTGCTACAGCGTGGCGGCCCGCCACAACGCCGTCATCGACGTGAAAACCGGCAAAGACGGCACGACGTTCTACATCCGGTTCAAAGTGCCTCCGCCAACGGCCTGAAGACGGTCTCTCTCTCCGATGCGAAGGAGGTCGCAGGGCATGCGCGTCAAACTGATCGACTCGGCGGAAGAAGGGGATTTTTTGGCCAGGCCGATCCTGCTGGAAAACGGCGGCGTGCTGGTGGGCGCCGGCGTGCGGCTGACCTGGCCGTTGATCAAGCGGATGAAGGAACTCGGCATTGACCGGGTGTACGTGGAAGACGATCTGACCGGCGACATCGTGCCGGAAGACGTCGTGTCGGAGGAAACGCGGCAGGAAGCGGTGGCGACGGTGCACCGGGCGATGACGCAGATCATCGACGGCACTCTGATCAAAAGCCGGGCGGCCGACCGGGAAATCGGCAGCGTGTTCCGCAACGTGTTCAACCGGATCCTGCGGGACATTTCCCGGCGGAGCAACGTCATGGTCAACCTGGTGACGCTGCACACGACGGACGGCTACCTGTTTCACCATGCGGTGAACGTGGCCATCCTGGCCGGCATCATCGGGCTTTCCAAAGGGTACAACCAGCAGCAGCTGGAAGAGCTGGGCGTCGGCGCGCTGCTGTTCGACATCGGCATGACCCGGGTCCCGGCATCCATCCGCGACAAAAAAGGGCCGCTCTCCTGCGAGGAGCGGCTGGAAATGCAACGCCGTGCGGAAATCGGGTTCGACCTGCTCCGCGCCCGCTTCGACATTTCCCTGTTGTCCGCCCATTGCGCCCTGCAGCATCACGAGCGGTTCGACGGGCTCGGCTACCCGCGCGGGCTCAAGGGCGGGGAGATCCACGAATACGCGCAGATCGTGGCCATCGCCGACGTGTACGACGCGCTGACGTCGGTCCGGCCGTACCGGAACCGGCACAAGCCGAGCGAAGCCATCGAGTATCTGTTCGCGAGCGGCAACGCCCAGTTCGACATCGAACTCGTCCGGCTGTTTTGCCGGCACATTTGCATCTACCCGGTTTCCACCACCGTCATGCTGAACACCGGGCAAATCGGCGTCGTCTCCGCCAACCATCCGGGCAGCGTGCAGCGGCCGACGGTGCGCATCCTGCGGGAAGCGGACGGCCGGGCGGTGGGCGCGCCCTATGAGATCGATCTGCGCAAGGAACTGAACGTGACGATCATCAGCTCCCTGTAGAACCGAAGGAAGAGCCGCCGGCCGGCTTCCGGCTCCGGCCGGCCAGGGCCGCGTTGATCTCGCCGCCGAGAAGCAGCATGATGCTGCTCAGGTACAGCCACAAAAGCAGCGCGATAATGCCGCCGAGGCTTCCGTAGGTGCGGGTGAGATTGGCGAACTGGTTGACATACAGCGAGAAAAGGAAGGAGACCGTCACCCAGCCGGACGCGGCGAACACGGCGCCCGGCAGCGCTTCCCGCAGCCGGACGCGGCGGGCGGGCGCTCCCAGGTAGACGAGGCAGAAAAGCGAACAGATGACAACGAGCGACAGCGCGTTTTTGAGCAGGGCCCACAGCGGCTGCCAGTCCGCAAGTCCGCGCTGCGCGCTCAGCCAGTCGCCGATCCGTCCCCCGAACACGAGAAGCGCGAAGGCGACAAGAAGGGCGACGGCAAAACAGACCGTATAGACGAGGGCGAGGAAACGGACGACGAGGTACGGGCGCTTTTCTTTCTCGCCGTACGCCTTGTTGAGGGTTCGGATGAGCGCCAGCATGCCCCGGCTGGCCGCCCAGACGCTGCCGATCATGCCGAAGGACAGCAGGGTCGGGTTTGATTCGGCCATCACGTCGCGGTAAATGCCGAGAACGATCGCCTCCGCGCTGTCCGGCATCACCATGACCAGATGGGCGGTGATCTGTTCCGCCCGGATGGGGGTGTAGGACACCAGGGTCAGCAGAAAGATGAGAAACGGGAACAGGGACAGGACCAGGTAGAATGTCATTTGCGCGCCGAGGGCCGGCACTTCGTCTTCCCGGAAGCGGCGGACGATGTCCATCGCGAAACGGATCCATTGGACGCTTCTGGCCACGGCGGCACCCCTCCTTGTCCCGCGCTTGTCGTGCAATATGGATTTCGCCCGGCGGACCGGCCGTTCCTGCCCGTCTATTCAATTCGGGTGGCAAATTTGCTATATTATTGATACATATGTTTCGCAAAGCCGGCCCGAACGGGGAAATGGAGGATGATCGAGTGAACGTCCACAAAAACGAGTTGCGGCCAGGAGAATACGCACGGCGCCACCCGACTCGTCCGGACGGCGGATGGACGGAGCGTTCCCCGGCGCGGGGAACCGGCGGAAAACCGGAGGCTGGATGCCGATGATCAACAAGATCGGCGCCCGGTATCCGGATGTGCTGCTGTATTGCCGGACCGTCGTGGAAACCGGGGATTACGTGACGACCGGGGTCACGACGTATGCGGAAGGCGACCTGATCGAGGTGGAGCTCCCGGAATACGAACGCTTCTCGCTGAAGGAAGCCGTGAAAATCTCCGTCTATTCCCCCGTTGGGCTGCTCGTGTTCCGGTCGACGGTGATTGCCGTCGGGGAAGGCAGCATCGTCGTGCTCGGTTCGCCGCAGCTGGCCAGCCGTTTCGGTGAAGTGCGCCAGCATCCGCGCGTCCATATCGCGGTTCCCGGTTTCGTGCACGCCGCCGGGAGCGGGCCGGATGAAAGCCCGGTCAGCATCACGGCCGAAAACATCAGCCTGGGCGGCATCGGCTTCAAGGTGTTCGAAGAACGGGACATCGACCGGATTTGCCGGCTGGATCTGCCGCTGACCGACCAATTGCAGCTCGCCTGCGACATCGAAATCGTCCGCCGGGAAGAAAAGGACACCCACCTGTATTACGGCGCCAAATTCCTGTCTTTGCCCGGCGATCTCGTCCAATCGCTCCGTGCCTATATCATGCGGCGCCAGGTGGATTTGTATTATGAACACAAGCGGGCGGAAAAGCGGAAAAACAGCCAGTTTTCTTGAGGCGGCCCGTTGCTGTTATACATAAATGCAAAAACTGTACCATAATAGATCGCGCCGGTTCCGCAACGGGGCCCCAAGCCCGGACCGGCGCGTTTTGCTGCCGCGGACGAAAGATTGTTGCTATACTTTATACTTGCTGTTATTATGGAATTGCACTTCTTTGATTCGAATTCCAGCCGGGATGCGCCGGTTGCGGTCGTCCGGCGGAAAGGGGAAATTCGGATGACGACGCTGCCCAAGGTAAACGAATTCGGCTTCTATGAAATCCGGTTGGAGTCCATCGGCGGACTCGGCGCCAATCTGGCGGGCAAAATGCTGGCCGAAGCGGGCGTCGTGGGGGCCGGTTTGAACGGCGTCAGTTTTTCGTCCTACGGGTCGGAAAAGAAGGGGTCGCCGGTCAAGGCGCACATCCGGTTCTGCGCGCCCGACCGTCACATCCGCGATACGACGCCGGTGGAACGTCCGCACCTGGTGGGCATTTTCCACGAAAACCTGTACAAAACCGTCAACGTCATCAGCGGCATTTATCCGGACAGCATCGTGCTCGTGAACTCCAACAAAAGTCCGGAGCAACTGAAGGAGAAGCTGAAACTGGTCAGCGGCACGATCGCCGTCGTGGATGCCACGGGAATTGCCCTCGAGGAGAAAAACCGGGTCAACATGGCCATGATGGGCGCGATTTTCCGCCTGCTGCCTTTCCTCGACAAACAAATCATGTATGACATCATCGAAGCGCAGCTCGGGAAGAAATATCCGCAGGCCGTCGCGCCGGCGAAACGGACGTTTGACCGGGGTTACGACGAAATCCGGATGCAGACCTTCGAAGCGCCCGAAGGGGTGGAAATGCCCGGCTTCACCCGCTGGGACATTCCGGTGCTCGGGTACGAAACCCAGCCGATCGGCGGCACCATCACGAATCCGGGCAACAGCGTGCTGAAGGATCTCAGCATTTCCCGCGCGGGGCTGATGCCGGAATTCCACGCGGACAAATGCATCCACTGCGCGGCCTGCGACACCGCCTGCCCGGACTTCTGCTTCGTCTGGGAAGAGAAGCCGGACAAGAAAGGCCGTCCGCAAATGTTCCTGCAGGGGATTGATTATCAATATTGCAAGGGTTGCCTGAAATGCGTCGCGGTCTGCCCGACCGAGGCGCTGACCGAGCGGCGGGAAACGGACGACGCGTTCGCGCTGGCGCACCGCGTTCCCCAACGCTGGGACTGGGCGGCCGAAGCCTGAAGACCTTCAACGGGAGAGGTGACGACCGATGGCGATTGAAATCGGCAGGGAAAAGGGCACCGGCACCGTCGAACAGCGGATGGTGTACGAATCCGGCAACGAGATGGCGGCGTACGCGGCCCATCAGATCAATTACCACATCATGGGCTACTTCCCGATCTCGCCGTCCACGGAAGTGGCGCAATTCCTCGATTTGATGAAAGCGAGCGGCAAGCACGACATCGTGCTGATTCCGGCCGACGGCGAGCACGGCTCCGCCGGCATCTGCTACGGGGCGGCCGCCGCGGGCGCCCGCGTGTTCAACGCGACCAGCGCCAACGGTTTCCTGTACATGCTGGAGCAGCTGCCGGTGCAATCCGGCACGCGGCTGCCGATGGTGCTGAACCTGATTTGCCGTTCGGTGTCCGGGCCGCTCAACATCCACGGCGACCATTCGGACCTGTATTTTGCCCTGAACACGGGCTGGCCGATTTTGCTGTGCCGGGATCCGCAAGCGGTTTACGACATGAACATCATGGCCGTCAAGCTGGCGGAACACCCGGACGTCCGCCTGCCGGTCATCGTGGCGCAGGACGGCTATTTCACCAGCCACCAGAAGCGCCGGGTCATGACGATGGCCCACCGGGAGGACGTCCTGAAGTTCATCGGCGAACAGCCGCCGGAATTCCCCCACGTGCTGGATCGGAACCATCCGATCACCGTCGGCCCCTACATGAATGAGCCGGACTTCATCAACAACCGCTATCAGCAGTCGATGGCCATGTACCGGGCGGGGGAAGTGTATGACCAGATCCGCAGGGAATATGCCGTCCTGACCGGCCGGGACTACCCGATTCTCGACCTGTACCGGATGGAAGACGCGGAAGTGGCGGTGTTCCTGCTCAACTCCGCGTCGGAAATCATCAAGGACGTGGTGGACCAGCTGCGCGCCCAGGGCATCAGGGCCGGCTCCATCTCGCCCAACATGATCCGTCCGTTCCCCGCGAAGCAGATCGCCGACGCGCTCCGCAACGTCAAGGCCGTCACCGTCGGCGACCGGGCCGATTCCTACGGCGCCGGCGGCGGCAACATGACGCTGGAAATCAAGGCGGCGCTGCATACCTACGGCGTCAAGGACATCCACGTCATCAGCCGCGTCTACGGCCTCGGCGGCAAAGATTTCTACGCGGAAGACGGCCGCCTCATGTTTGAGCTGGCCCTGGACGCCGTAAAGAAAGGCTATGTGGAGAAGCCGTTCGACTACATCGGGGTCACGCCGGGCGATCCGGACAAGGCGCCGAAGCGGGTGCTGAAGCCCCTGAAATACGAAGATTTGAAAACCGGCCTCATCACGGTGACGCCGGATCCGGAAACGGGCAAACTGAACGTGAAGGTGCCGCCCGTCCGGCAGCTGACGAGGAAGCCGAAACGGCTCGCGTCCGGCCACGGCGCCTGCCCCGGCTGCGGCATCTTCTCCGGCCTGGAGCTGTTCTTCAAAGGCATCGAAGGGGACATCGTCGCCCTGTACCATACCGGCTGCGCCATGGTCGTCTCGACGGGCTATCCGTATTCGGCCCACAAGCAGACCTACATCCACAACCTGTTCCAGAACGGGGCCGCCACGCTGAGCGGCGTGGTGGAGGCGTTCTGGGAGCGGAAACGGCGCGGCGAACTGGACAAATACGGACTGAAGGACGATTTCACCTTCATCATGATAACGGGCGACGGCGGCATGGACATCGGCATGGGGCCGGCCATCGGCAGCGCGCTGCGCAACCACAAGATGATCATCCTGGAATACGACAACGAGGGCTACATGAACACGGGGGCCCAGCTGTCCTATTCGACGCCGCTCGGCCACCGCACCTCGACGTCGAACATCGGCACCCATCAGGTGGGCAAGGCGTTCCAGCACAAGGACACGCCGCAGATCATGGCCGCCTGCAACATCCCGTACGTGTTCACGGGCTCGGAAGCCCATCCGCAGGATTTGCTGCGCAAGGCGGCGAAAGCCCAGTGGTATGCGCAGAACGAAGGGCTGGTGTACGGGAAGATCCTGATCACCTGCCCGCTGAACTGGCTGTCCGAGGAGCGCTACGGCCAGGAGATCATCAGCAAGGCCGTCGACAGCTGCTTCTTCCCGCTGTATGAAGTGGAGCGCGGCATCACGACCATCACCTACGACCCGGAAGAAAAGAACAAGCGGATTCCGGTCAGCGAATGGCTCAAAATGATGGGCAAAACCCGCCATCTGACCAAGCCGGAGCACGCCGACATCCTCCGCGCCTTCGAGGAAGAAGTGGAACGCCGCTGGAGAAGGCTGAAAGCCAAACACGAGAACCCGTACCTGTGAGCAAGAACGGCAACACCCGCCGCAAGGCTTGCGAAAGCCCGCGGCGGGTGTTTTTCTGCCGCTTTCATGCTGATTTTTCCGCATGTTGCGTTTTTTCAATCCCGGCTCTGGATGACAAGCAGCAGGCCGGAGGCGATCTCCACGGTGCCCCGCTTGTCGGCGAGGGCGTTGCTGATGGTCAGCGTGCGGCCCATCGTCACGGTGTGGTTGACAAGCGGATACCGGAATCCGCGGAGCGTCACCCCCGTCACGACCGGCGTGAGGGGAAGCAGGGAAACGTAGGGATAGCGGTTTTCGGGGTCCTCCACGGTGAGCCGGCCGTCCGTCAGCCGGATCACATTGTGCTCGTCCACGAGCCGGCAATCGACGCCTCGCTCCAGCGCCTGCACAAGCAGGTGCACATTGGCCAGCGAATGGTCGAAGCGGGTGCCGAGGGCGCCGGCGATCCAGACGGCATCCGGCGAACGTTCGAGGGCCAGACGAAAGGCCAGTTCCGTGTCCGTATCATCCTTCATCACCGGATCGCAGGGCTCGAAGCGGACGCTGGCCCGGCGCACCGCCTCCCGTTCCTCCGGCGTGACGGAGTCGAAGTCGCCCACGGCGATGTCCGGCGAAAAGCCGTGCTGCACGAGAAACACGGCGCCGCGGTCGGCGCCGATCAGGATGTCGTCCGGCCGGATCAGGCCGAGGGCCCAGGGGCCGAGCCGCCCGCCCGCCATGATGAGTGCCCGTTTCATGGTTCATCCGCCTCCTTTTCCGGCTTCGGGTTTGCGGCGGAAGGCACGCTTCCGGCGCGGCCGGAGGCGGCCGGCTCACCGTCCGCCGCAGGGTCCGGCACGATGACCGGAAGCGCCGCCGCCGCCAATTCCAGCTCCAGCGGCGTGAAGCCGGCGGGCTCGCCTTCCATGTGAACATGGAGCGGCGCTTCCGCCTCGATGCGAATCCGCTTTCCTTTCAGGAAACGGACCGCCGGATGGGTGACGTGGGTGCCTTTGTAGACGCGGGGGAACACGGCGACGAATGCCGGCTTGGCCAGACGGCTGACGACGCATATTTCCGCCAGGCCGTCGCACGGATCGGCGTCCGGGCAAATTTTCATCCCGCCGCCGAAATAGGGAATGTTGGCGACGGTGATGAGCCATGCGCCTTCGAATTCGTGCGTTTGGCCGTCCACGGTCACCGCGGCCCGCACCGGAAGATAGCGGACGAGTTCGCGGATCATCGTCAGGACGTAAGCCAGCTTGCCGAGGCGGAAACGGTTGAGCCATCTTTTGGCCCCGGAGGCGTTGGTCGCCAGCGCGACGGCGGCGTCCAATCCGGCGCCGGCGGCTCCCAGGCTGATCCGGCCGCCGGCGCGGATCAGGTCGATGTGCCGGATGCGGCGGCGGGCGAGCGCGACGTCCAGCGCGGCCAGCGGATCGGCGGGAAGCCCCATCCCCCGGGCGAAATCGTTCCCGGATCCGGAAGGAATATAGCCGAGCGGCGTGCGGCAGCCCGCTTCGTGCAGGCCGTTGGCGGTTTCGTGCAGGGTGCCGTCGCCGCCGACGGCCACGATGGCCGAAAACCGCCCGTCTTGCGCCCACTCGCGGGCGCATGCCCATGCATCCAGCGGACCGGCCGTGAATCGAACGTCATAAGCGACGCCGCGTCCGTCGAGGGTTTTCTGCAGGAGGTTCCACACGCTGCGGCCCCGGCCGTTGCCGGAGACGGGATTGACGATGAATCCGATCATGGGCGTTCCCTTTCTGCCGCTTCAGGCATCGGTGTCGTTTCCGTTCCGGCCGTATTCGTGCCGCGGATCCGCGGACGAAGCATGGAACCGGAAATCGCGGACAACCTCACGTTAACCGAAGCGCCCGATTTTGACAAGTGTTTGTTGGGAATGTCCGAAACGACGGCCCGGACCGAAAAAAAGTCCCGCGCAAAAAAAAGGATCGGGGCGTAAGCGGCATGCGGCGAGGCGGCCGCCGGACTTCATGCCGCGGGGTTGGGAGATGGGCGGGATGTATGGTTAAATGGATATGCAGGGAAAGGACGAGTCCATCATGCAAAACGAAATCGGGTTTGAAGAATGGTTCAGGGCGCGGCCGTGGCGCATTCTGGACACGTCGGGCGAACCGCTTTCCGGCGACGTCGCGCTGCCGTTTGCCGTGGACGAACTGGAATGCGCCAACGTGGCGGCCGGCGCCCCGCCGCTTCTCCATCTGTGGCGGCACCGGAAAGCGCTGGTGCTCGGCCTGCGGGACCGCCGGCTGCCGCGCGCCTCTTGCGCGATGGAGGCGTTCCGCAGGGAAGGGTATTCGGTCATGGTGCGAAATTCCGGCGGCGCGGTCGTGCCGCTGGACGAAGGGGTGCTGAACGTGACGATGGTGGTTCCCCTGTCCGCCGGCGGCGTCGCGGTCCGGCGGGAATTTGCCGCCATGGCCGAAGCGGTGAAAGCGGCCGTCGGCCGGCTGGACGACGGGCTGGGGATCGACGTCGGCGAGGTGGCCGGCTCCTATTGTCCCGGGGATTTCGATCTGTCCGTCGGCGGCCGCAAATTTTGCGGCATCGCCCAGCGCCGCAAGCTGGGCGCCTGCGCCGTGCAGGCTTTCATCAACGTCGAAGGCGACGGTGCGGCGCGGGCCCGGGCGGCGGCCCGCTTTTACCGGACGGCCGGCGGGGATGGGCCGGACGGGCCGGTGCCGGTGCGGCCGGAGAGCACCGCCGGCCTTGCGGAATGGTCGGGCCGGATGACCGTCGCCGGGCTGGCGGAAGCGTTCCGGAACCTCGTGCGGGAACGGGCGGCCGTCCGGCGCGAGGCGCATGATTACGGCGGATATGACCGCGAGCTGCTTGCGGCCATGATCGGGCGGATGAAAGCGCGTTACGACACGGATTGAGCCGGCGGCGCGCAAATCCCGCCCGCGTCTTTCCGTCCACGGCTTCAGCGGGCGTCGGCGCGCGGGCGGCGCGCCGTCAGGGCAGCGTGCAGCGAAGGGCGTCGGCCGTGAAGGCCTGCCAAAACCCCCACAGATGATCCCCTTCTTCTTCCACATATTCCACCCGGGCTCCCCGCTCCTCCAATATGTTTCTCATCTTCCGGTTCATGGACAGAAAATCGAAAATGCCGCGGTCCGTCTTGACCGCGGTCTCCCGGGTCCCCACCAGCTGGTACACCAGAAGGCCGTCCAGGCGGGTTTCCCGCGCCGCGCGTTCCAGGCTGTCCGGCAGGAAGGCGCCGGAGAAGGCGATGACGCGGCGCGAGATCCCGGGGTGATCGAGCGCCAGGTGCAGGGCCGCCGTCGCGCCGAGCGAATCCCCGGCGACGATCCGTTCGTCCGGCGACGGCGCCGCGCCGAAGCGCGCCTCGACCAGCGGCAGCACTTCTTCCGTGACAAACCGGCAGTAGGCGGCAAACCGCCGGCCGGCGGGCGCGTATTCCTCCGTCCGCCTGGCGGGGTTGTTGTCGATGCCGACGATGAGCGGCAGGATGCGGGCTTCCCGCTCGGCCAGCGACCGGGCCGCCGTCACGATGCGGCCGAAATTGAAAAACTGTTCCCCGTCCTGGCAATAGACGACCGGCCCGGTGTCCGCAGGACCGCGGCCGGGCGGCAGGAAGACGCGCAAGGATCGCTCTTCGCCGAGGTGCGTCGAAGCGAGACGGATCCTGACGATTTTTCGGGCTTGCGGGCCGTTCGGATTCATGTGCGCATGTCCCTCCCGGTTGCGGGCAAAATGAAGGTGAATTGGTTGAGGCACTGGCATTTGGTGACGGATTTCACATCTGTTCAATAAAAATATTATTCTGTTATATTAGCATAATCAACATAAAAGCGCATTATAAACGAATAATAATCGATATTTGGAATTGAAACAGAATATCAATAATGGTATAACAGAATTGCAGAGAATCATTTTCAATTGCGAAGAGGTGGAGTGGAATGCTGCATTACGCGGTGGAAGCCGGAGAGGTGAAACGGCTGGACATACTGGACGCCGACGGGCGCATCGTCAACCCGGACGCCGTGCCGCGGCTTTCGGACGGCGAACTGAAGGAATTGATGCGGCGCATGGTGTTCACGCGGATCTGGGACCAGCGGGCGGTCAGCCTGGGAAGGCAGGGGCGGCTCGGCTTTTATGCGCCGGTTTCCGGACAGGAAGCGACCATGATCGGCAGCGAATTTGCCCTGAACAGGGACGACTTCATCCTGCCCGGCTACCGGGACATTCCGCAGATCGTCTGGCACGGCCTGCCGATGTACCAGGCTTTTCTGTATTCCCGCGGCCATCAGCACGGCGGGCAGATCCCGGAAGACGTGCATGTGCTCATGCCGCAGATCATCATCGGCGCCCAGATCGTCCAGGCCGCCGGCGTGGCGATGGGGTTCAAGAAAAGGGGCGAAAAGCGGGTGGTGATCACGTACACGGGCGACGGCGGCTCCTCCCAGGGGGATTTTTACGAAGGGCTGAACTTCGCCGGCGTGTTCAATCTGCCGCTCATCGTCGTGGTGCAGAATAACGGCTACGCGATTTCCACGCCGCGGGAAAAGCAGACGAGGGCGCCTTCCATCGCGCACAAGGCGGTGGCCGCCGGCATTCCCGGCATCCAGGTGGACGGCATGGACGTGCTGGCCGTGTACACGGCCGTGAAGGACGCGGCCGAACGCGCGAGAAACGGCGACGGCCCGACGCTGATCGAAGCGGTGACCTACCGGTTCGGGCCGCACTCCCTTTCCGGCGACGACCCGACGCGCTACCGCTCCAAAGAGGAGCCGACGGAATGGGAAAAGCGCGACCCGCTGGTGCGGTTCCGCAAGTTTTTGACGGAAAAAGGGCTGTGGAGCGACGACGAGGAAACGGCGGTCATCGAAGAGGCGAAACGTGCGGTGAAGGAGGCCGTCGAGCAGGCGGACCGGACGGCGAAGATGACGATGCCGGGCCTCATCGACACGGTGTTCGAAACGGCGCCGCCGCTCATGCAGGAGCAGAAGGCATGGTTTTCTTCCGGGGAGGGGAAATGAAAGATGGCACAAATGACGATGATCCAGGCGATCACCGACGCCCTGCGCACCGAGCTGGCCCGCGACCCGAACGTGCTGGTGTTCGGCGAGGACGTCGGCCATTACGGCGGCGTGTTCCGCGCCACCGAAGGGCTGCAAAAAGAGTTCGGCGAGGAGCGGGTGTTCGACACGCCGCTGGCGGAGTCCGGCATCGGCGGGCTGGCGATCGGGCTGGCCGTGACCGGATTCCGGCCCGTGGCGGAAATCCAGTTCATCGGCTTCATTTTCGAGGCGATGGATTCCATCTGCGGCCAGGCGTCGCGCCTCCGGTTCCGCTCCGGCGGCCGCTACAGGGCGCCGATCGTGTTCCGCTCGCCCTTCGGCGTCGGCGTGAAGGCGGCGGAATACCACACGGACAATCTGGAAGGGCTTCTCGCGCAGACGCCCGGCCTGAAAGTGGTCGTTCCGTCCAATCCGTACGATGCGAAGGGGCTGCTCATTTCCGCCATCCGCGATGACGACCCGGTCTTTTTCCTGGAGCACATGAAGCTGTACCGCTCGTTCCGCGAAGAAGTGCCGGAAGGCGACTATACGGTGCCGATCGGCAAGGCGAAGGTCGTGCGGGAAGGAACCGACGCGACGGTCATCGCCTACGGCGCCATGGTGCACACGTCCCTCAAAGCCGCCGAAGAGATCGCGAAAACCCGCGGCGCGCAGGTGGAAGTGATCGATCTCAGGACGCTGAATCCGCTGGACGCGGAAACGATCATCGCTTCGGTGAAGAAGACCGGGCGGGCGATCGTCGTCCAGGAAGCCCAGCGGATCGCCGGCGTGGCGGCGGAAGTGGCGGCCCTGATCAACGAGAAGGCCATTTTGCACCTGGAGGCGCCGGTGCTGCGCGTGGCGTCGCCGGACATCCCGTTTTCTTTCCCGCTGGCGGAAGACGAATGGGTGCCGAATCCGGCCCGGGTGACGGCGGCGCTGCATGAAGTGCTGGATTTCTGACGGGAAGGGCGAATTCGCCGCCAGATGCGAAAGCGACAAGGAGGTTGGGCCAGGATGGGCATGTTTCAATTCAAATTGCCGGACATCGGGGAAGGCATGCATGAAGGCGAAATCGTGAAATGGCATGTCAAACCCGGCGACAAAGTGGAAGAAGACCAGGTGCTTCTGGAAGTGCAGAACGACAAGGCGGTGGTGGAACTGCCGTCGCCCGTTTCCGGCATCGTGAAGGACGTGCTGGTGCCGGAAGGCCAGGTGGCCACCGTCGGGCAGGTGCTGGTCGTGTTCGAGACGGAAGGCGAATCCGGCGGGGAGGCCGCCGGGCAGGCGGCGTTCAGGGAGACGCACGACGAAGCGCGGGACAACGCCGCCACGGGCGGCGCATCGGACGGCGTGGCGAAGGCGGGGAGCCCGTTGCCTTCCGGCGGGGAACCGTCGTCCGCTCCGCAGACCGGGGGTGCGCCCGCGGCGTCCGCCCCGCGGCCGGGCGTCCCCGGCGCCGGCGCGCCTTCCGGCGGTCCCGCGGGCGTGCTGGCGACGCCGGCCGTGCGGAAGCTGGCAAGGGAGAAGGGCGTCGACATCACCCAAATTCGCGGCACCGGCCGCCACGGGCAGGTGACGCGGGAAGACGTGCTGGCGTTCGCCGCCGGCGGACGGCCGCAGGGGGCGGCCGCATCCGGCGGGCACGCAAAACCGGCCGAAGCGGCTCCCGCGCCGGAGCAGCCGCACGAAGCCGCGCCCGCGCCCGTGCCGGAAGCCGCCGGCCTTGAGGAACGCGTGCCGCTGCGCGGCATCCGCAAAGTGATCGCCGCCGCGATGGCCAAGTCGGTCTACACGGCGCCCCACGTCACCATCATGGACGAAGCCGACGTCTCCAAACTGGTGGAATTCCGGCAGCAGCTGAAACCGCTGGCCGAAAAGCGCGGCGTCAAGCTGACGTATCTGCCGTTCATCGTCAAGGCGCTGGTGGCGGCCGTGAAGCGGCATCCGGTGCTGAATGCGTCCATCGACGACGAACGGAACGAGATCGTCTACAAGCGCTATTACCACATCGGAATCGCCACCGACACGGACAACGGACTGATCGTGCCCGTCGTGCGGGATGCGGACAAGAAGAGCATGCTGGAGATCGCCGCGGAAATCGCCGATCTGGCCGCCCGCGGCCGGGAAGGGAAACTGGCCGCCGGCGAAATGAAGGGCAGCACGATTTCCGTCAGCAACATCGGCTCGGCCGGCGGCCTGTTCTTCACGCCGGTCATCAACTGGCCGGAAGTGGCCATTCTCGGCGTCGGCCGCATCACGGACAAACCCGTCGTGCGGGACGGCCAGGTGGTGCCCGGCAAAGTGCTGGCCCTTTCCCTGAGCTTTGACCACCGGCTCATCGACGGGGCGACGGCGCAGCAGGCCGTCAACCTGATCAAGGAACTGCTGGAAAACCCGCAACTTCTCGTTCTGGAGGTGTAAAACGATGGTCGTCGGAGAAGTGACCCACGAAACGGACGTCCTGGTCATCGGCGCCGGTCCCGGCGGCTATGTGGCCGCCATCCGGGCCGCCCAGCTCGGGCGCAAGGTGACGCTGGTCGACCGGCAATACGTGGGCGGCGTCTGCCTGAACGTCGGCTGCATTCCGTCCAAGGCGCTGATTACGGCCGCCCACCATTACGAACGGATGACCGGATCGTCGGACATGGGCATCACCGCGGAAGGCGTCAGACTGGATTTCGGCAAGGTGCAGGCCTGGAAAGCCGGCATCGTGAACAAACTGACCGGCGGCGTCAAAAGCCTGCTCAAGGGAAACAACGTGGAGTTCGTGAGCGGCGAGGCGTTTTTCACCGGTCCGGACGAAGTTCGGGTGGCGGGCGAGTACGACGGCGCCCGCTACAAATTCCGGCACTGCATCATCGCCACCGGGTCCCGTCCGGTGGAATTGAAAAGCCTGCCGTTCGGCGGGCGCATCCTGTCTTCCACGGAAGCCCTGAACCTGCCGGAAGTGCCGAAAAGCCTGATCGTGGTGGGGGGCGGCTACATCGGCATCGAGCTCGGCCAGACGTATGCCAAATTCGGCACGAAGGTGACCATTCTGGAGGGCACGCCGTCGATCCTGCCCGGTTTTGAGGAAGAAGCTTCCCGGCTGGTGGTCCGCAATCTGAAAAAGCTGGGCGCGGAAATCGTGACGGGGGCGATGGCGCAAGGGACCAGGCCGTCGGACGGCGGCGTGACCGTGACCTACACCGCCGGCGGCGCCGAACGGGAAGTGACGGCGGAGTACGTGCTGGTGACCGTCGGCCGGCGGCCAAACACCGACGAGCTGGGCCTGGAGACGATCGGGCTTGCGCCGAACGAACGCGGCCTGCTCGAGGTGGACCGGCAATGCCGCACCCGCGTGCCGAACGTCTTTGCCATCGGCGACATCGTGCCCGGCCCCGCTTTGGCCCACAAGGCTTCCCATGAAGGGAAAGTCGCGGCCGAAGCGATCGCGGGACTGCCGGCGGCCGTCGACTACAAGGCCATTCCGGCGGTCGTGTTTTCCGACCCGGAAATCGCCGCCGTCGGACTCGGCGAGAAGGAAGCCGCCGCGGCCGGCCGCAGCGTCGTCACCGGCAAATTTCCGTACGCGGCCAACGGCCGCGCCCTGTCGATGAACGCCGCGGACGGCTTCGTCAAGCTGGTGGCGGACCGGGACACCGGCCTTGTGCTCGGCGCGCTGGTCGTCGGCGCGGAAGCGTCCAACCTGATCGCCGAGCTTGGTCTTGCCATCGAGATGGGGGCCGTGCTGGACGATCTCGCTTTGACGATCCACGCCCATCCGACGCTGGGAGAGATCGTCATGGAGACGGCGGAGGGCGCCCTCGGCCGGGCCATCCACCAAATCAACCGCTGACGCGGTCGGCCGTTCCGGCCGGCGGCATCGGCGCGCCGGACCGTTCGCGCGCGGGCAGGCCGTCCGGCCGCCGCGCGCATTTTGCGCCGCCGGACGGTTTTGGCCGCCATCTTCGCGCGAAAATGCGGGCCGCCGGCCCGTCAAGCCGGGCGGCCCGCTTGCGTTCCGCCGCGAAGCGTTCGCCGCGACGCCGCCATTTTCCGAAGAGCCCCGACCCCGGTCCGGCCGAAAATTTGGTCCGCGGACCATGTGCCGGACCGCCGCTGTTTTGATATGCTGACAGCAGACAAACCATGCGGCTACGGGAGAAATCGGAATGAGCGATACTCGCGCGGTTTATGTCGTCCTGACGGACACGGGGACGTGGCTTTCCCGTCTGATCGGCTGCTATACGGGGCAGCAACTGAATCACGCGTCGCTGGCTTTCGACGAACAATTGCGGGAAGTTTACAGCTTTGGCCGGAAAAACCCGGCGAATCCGTTCATGGCCGGATTCGTCCGGGAAAACATGCACGGCGACTGGTTTCTGCGCAGGCGGGAAGTGCCCTGCGCCATTTACCGCTGTGCGGTGTCCGGCACCGAACTGCGCCGCATCCGGCACTATGTCCGGCAGCTCGACAACC